>Ga0307423_1002280_pt1 | contig 10852 bp, 9 predicted proteins | sample SalMarWE160310MG_FD_202154 | JGI IMG/M metagenome (GOLD analysis project Ga0307423, IMG submission 202154) | Salt marsh sediment microbial communities from the Plum Island Ecosystem LTER, Massachusetts, United States - WE1603-10 | ecosystem: Environmental > Aquatic > Marine > Intertidal zone >...
AGTTCGATCTTCATGTCCACGTCTAATAACATCTGCTTCACGACGGAGTTCATCTGCATCGCGTCTAATTGCGTCTGCCTTGTCTCGTCGTACATCCTCGACTTCTCGGCGCAGCTCCTCTTTGAGTCTGCGTACCTCTTCGAGTTCTCGCTTAATATCGTCAACATTGTCGGTCATTGTCATTCCAACTGTAATTTATTACAACTGTATTAATGTACAGTATCCGTTATAAGTATTTCCACCGTGACCATAAAAATATGACAATGAAAACTGACTAGTGTGTGTTGAAGTTAAACCCAATTCTCTTCTTCGACCAATGTACGATCATCTGGGTGCTCTGTTTTCTACCCAAATGATGGAATTTTTATCGCCTTACTAGAACGGGCGTAGAGGCCTTCTATGCGACATACGCTTATTAACCAAATAGCTAAGGAAAGCTCCTCCTGCTGCTAGGGGGTACGGAAACGATTTGTATTCAGACCTCTCATGCAGGAATCTACATTAGGTGGATAAATATGTCAAAGAAAGCTAAACCAGCTAAGGCAGCGAAGGGACCAAAGTACACATTCTTCGTTAAGAAGGCTGTTCAGGACTTCGCTCGTGATTCCGGAATGATGGTCGGTAGTGACGCTTATGAAGCGTTTAACTTGGCCATGCACAAGACGTTAACCGATGCCGCTTCACGCTGCAAGGATAACAAGAGAAAGACTTTGAAGGCATACGACTTCTAAGTAACTAGTATAAAGAAAGAAAGAGTTGGGCAATCTAGTATTGCCCACTTTCATTTCAATCATTCCTTTTGATAATGCTAATGCTTCAAAACTGAGGCTTATTACAGCAAGTTACTAAGAGAATTTGATTTGAGATGAGCCAAGAGAGAGAGAAACCTGCAGGATACTACTTGTGCATAATCATCATACTTATCCCTATTATTGGGATTCTCTCCATCCCCCTATTTTATTCTGGATTATCACAGCTACCGTATGCACTCCTAATGATTGCAGTTGTTGTACTCCCTCTTCTAGGATGTGGACTAGATCTTAGAGGGAGACCATTGTTCCAGTTCTCCTATCATGGTGAACCATTCGTTGATGAGGTCATGAATATTCAAGATGACGAACAAATTATCTAAAACACATAGTATTGGTCCATAAGAGAAATATCGTACTTATCTTTGGGTTCAGATTTGTACAATAACTTATATCTCAAGAGTGTCAATATCTGTTCAATAGGGGTACTATTAATGGGGAGGAGAAAAACAACCCTTAGAAAAGCTGTATCATCTCTCATATTTGTTCTATTGATCACCAGCGTTCTCAATTCTATTATCCTATCGCATCAAGAGCCTAATATACACGAGAGAATACCACATGAGTATGTACCATCAGACTACATTGATCATCTACCGATTATAATCTCGAACAATACTGATTTTGAGAGCCAAGGATGGCCAGGAAGTGGTAACGAAACTGATCCATACGTGATTGAAGGATTGAATATCACCACGACAGAGGAATGCATCAGTATTGTTGATGTAACAGTCTATTTTGAAATTAAGAATTGCTTCCTATCGTCCCCGGTACAATTAGGAAATGAGGGAATATACATCTATAATGTGACTCACTGTTTGATTTCAGATTGTATTGTTGAAGCTCATTGGGTAGGAATCTACCTTGGTGGCTCTGATGGTAGTATATTGGCAAACAATACAGTAGTTAATAATGAAAGAGGGCTCTATCTAGGTGCCTCGGATACTTGCACTCTGAGAAATAATACAGCATACAATAATTCGGAGTATAACATCTATCTGTATCACTCAAAGAACTGTTTCTTAGCTAACAATACAATGTGGGAAAATGGATTGTTCATCGATGGCTACTCTCGAACGGACTGGGTACACACTATTTTGAATAATACTGTGAACGGAAAACCTGTAGGATACTTAGTGGATGCAATTGGGGGTACTGTGGATGGTGCACAATATGGGCAATTAATACTGGTCAATTGTTCGAGTGTAAATGTCAGCAATGGTGTCTTTCATAATGCATCGATTGGAGTACTGCTGAATTACTGTACGGATTGTACATTAAGTAACAACACTGCAAGCGGTGGTTCTTTTGGTTTCTATCTAATTAGTTCGAATAAGTGTATACTAACTAATAACACAGCCATAAGTAATTCACGCAATTTCTACCTAGATGTTTCAGACAGTTGCCAACTGATAGATAACAAAGCGACGAACGATTACCGTGGCTTCGACCTCGATTGGTCTGACAATTGCACACTGATCAACAACACTGCTAGTAATAGTCTATGGGCTTTCAATATAGTTTCTTCAGATGATTGTATACTATTCAACAATACTGCAACAGAAAGTAGAGATGGGTTTTACCTATATTTTTCCGAAGGTAACACGTTGGCTAATAACACTGCCATAGATAATTCAGATAGTTTTAGCATTCATAGTGTTAGCAATATTCTGTTGGTTAACAACACTGCAATCAATAGTTCAGAAACAGATTATCGTCTTACGTACGCGGATAACTGTACTCTTGCAAATAACACTGCAACCAGTAACTCGTTTAATTTCAATATGTATTATTCAGATAACTGCATACTAGAAAATAATACGGTATGGGGAGCAGGATTAATCATTAAGGGTGATACTCAATCGAATTGGCTACACAGCATTCTGGGTAATAATTTGAACGGAAAACCTCTTGCATATATTTCTAATACAAACGCGATTGTAATTGATGGTTCCCAATTTAGTCAATTAATACTAGTAAATTGTACGAACGCCAATATTAAGAATGAAGTCTTCGACATGGGAACAGTTGGATTGCAGATTGCCTACTGCACAGAGTGTATATTTACTAACAATACTATCACCAATAGCGTTGAGAATGGTTTCTATCTGTATCATTCCGATAACTGCACCTTAACTAATAATACTGCAAGCGATAACTCAAACAACGGTTTCTTTCTAGCTGGCTCTAACAATTGCACAGTGACTAACAACACTGCAATGAATAACGTACATGATGGTTTTTACTTAGGTAACTCTAACGACTGCACATTGACAGACAATACAGCAATCGGTAACTTCTATGGAATCGTTCTAGAGTCTTCAGGGAATAGACTCTTCCTAAATAAAATCGGACCAAATAGTGAGGAGAATGCTGTAGATAATGGATTGGCTAATACATGGGATGATAATATATCTAAAGGCAACTATTGGAGCGACTGGAATGGTATAGGAGTCTATCAAATCCCAGGGAGCGCAGGTAGCGTAGATAGATACCCACTTAGAAGCCTGGAATACCTCTTTATTGATAGTCCCAGTGACGTACTCTATGAGGAAGGTTCTATAGGTCATGCTATTACTTGGACCCCTTCAGCTAGCCTTCCAAATCGATTTGAGTTGTACAGGAATGATACTTTGATAGACTCTAGAGATTGGGATGGTTCTGAAATCACTATTAGAGTTGACGGTCTCGAAATTGGAGTGTACATCTACACTCTCTCTGTATACAACGATTACGAAGATCAGATGAGTGATTCTGTACTTGTGACGGTGGTATCATCTACCACCACTATTACTACAACAACAACGACAACCACTACACTGACAAACAACGGGTCTCCATTTTCAATTCAGATACTCATGATGTTGGTTTCATCTGGTATCGTCATATTTGTAGTCGTGATTGCGTTCTTTCTCAGAAAGCGATAGTCAAAGAAAAAATGGAGAACCTGCCCAACCTAGTTGATTGAGCAGATGTACATATTATCTTGCATCAAATACTTTCTTGATTGCAGAAATCAGCTCTGGAACTATCGTGAATAAATCGCCCACAATTCCAAAGTCCGCATTGGCAAAGATTGGTGCCTCTGGGTCTTTGTTTATAGCTACTACGACATCCGAGCTGGACATACCCGCGAGATGCTGGATCTGCCCTGAGATTCCCAGAGCAAAGTAGAGCTTGGGACAGACAGTTCTGCCCGATTGACCCACCTGTTGTGTCGGCGGAAGCCAGCCTAAGTCAACGATTGGTCGTGAGCCACCTATTGCTGCATCGAGTAAGTCAGCAAGCTGCTTTGGTAGTTCAAGGTTTGCAGGGTCTTTGATACCACGACCACTGCAGACAATAATATCAGCTTCTTCAACAGACTTCATACCCTCAACTGCTTCGCGAACCTTCTCAAGAACCTTAGTCCTAACTTGAATGGGACTTATCTGAATGGTAGGTCTCTCGACTTCACCAGTACGTGAGGCGTCTGGTTCTGATGGTTTGAAAACATTGGGTCTCACAGTGGAAATCTGAGGTCTCCTGGCAGGAGTGATGATCTCAGCAATGACATTACCACCAAAGGCAGGACGAGTCTGAACAAGTTGCCGTTCGTCGTCAATCTCAAGACCTGTACAATCAGCTGTACAACCCACACCCATTCGAGCAGCAACTCTGGGAGCAAGGTCCCTTCCATTGTTTGTTGCACCGAAGAGCACGATGCTTGGTTGTCTTGGTGCTATCAATGAGGTCATTGCAATAGTATAAGCATCAGTTGTATAATCTGCGTATATCTTATCATCAAGAACAATGACTTTGTCTGCACCCTGATGAATCAGAGCATCAACGTTATGTTCAATCTCATGACCAATGATAACTGCGATAAGCTTCTCACCTAAAGCATCAGCAAGCACCCTTCCCTCAGTGATAAGCTCTAATGCCACGCTTCGGAGCCGACCTTCATTAGTTTCACAGAACACCCAAACATCATGGTATTCTAGTACCTTGGTCTTGTCAAATGCACGACGTTCAATGTGAATGGCATCAACGGGACAGATCTCTTCACAGGAGCCACAGTAGACACACTTGTTCATGTCAAACTTAACTTTGTCACCATCTTTTTCTATCGCACCGAAATTGCATACCTTGGGGCATAACATACAACCTGTGCAAGTATCTTCATCATACTGTAACTTCATCTCAGATTGCCCCCTTCTTTGTAAGAAACTCAACTAGTTGTTTCACAGCAGCCGAAGCATCTTCACCATCTACAATGATACCGCCCTTCTTCTTCTCTGGAGGATATACCCTTCTGACCATTGTAGGAGAACCATCCAAGCCCAAGAGTTGAAGTTCTGTTCCAAGAGTTTCTGCATTGACTTCTTCGTATGGCTTTTGTTTTGCCTTCATAATTCCCATGATGTTGGGAAGCCGGGGTTCATTAAGTCCCTTTGAAGCAGTAAGGAGAACCGGTAATTTTGCTTTAACGACCTCATATCCCTCTTCTGTTTCGCGATGAACGGTGATGTGTTTCTCGTCCTCGCTTATCTCTATCTTGCGAACATAACAAATCTGGGGCACTCCAAGGAGTTCGGCAAGCTCAGGACCTACCTGTGCAGTGTCTCCATCAATTGCCTGTTTTCCACAGATGACCAAATCAAATTCCATTGTTTTGATGTATTCGGATAATGTAAAGGCTGTAGCCCATGTATCAGCACCAGCAAATGCAGGGTCAGTTAGATGAACTGCTTTATCTCCACCCATTGCTAATGCCTTGAGGAGGACATCCTTCGCCTGTGGAGGACCCATAGTGATAATGGTGACCTCTCCACCGTGTGCCTCTTTTAATTGAATTGCAGCTTCAACAGCAAGCTCATCAAAGGGATTCATTATACTTGGAACCCCATCTCGGATGAGTGTGCCAGTTTCTTCGTTCATCCGAACTTCAGATACTTCGGGAACCTGCTTTATAGGTACAACGATCTTCAATGCATGTCAACTCCCGTGTTATGCTTGCTTATCGGCAAGTGGCCTAAATATAAGCGATGCGGAACGGGAGAATACTACCAGGCACGCATTAGTATGGTGAAAATTGTCAGTAGTCAATCTTTCGAATGGCAGCTGATGATAATCCAGTCACGATTCTTGCACCCTCTTTGAACTGCATTGGATGGTCTGGAGAGAAAGAGGGTTCTTCGTTAAGCAATCTCATCACCATCTCTTCACCATCCCTGTATGCGTTATCAAATTGGACCTCAAGTATGGGACTATAGAGCAGCAGTGGAATAAAGATAGCAATCATAACATACCTAAGTGGCCATAAGTTATAACCACCTGCTCCAAAGAGAACTTCATTCAATTTAAAAAGAACCTCAATCCAACCCCACCCAATACCAAAGAATAAGCTAACCTGTCTGATACGTTTCAGCCTGAGATGAAGGTTGAAAGACCGTTTATTCCAATCATCATAGTCTTCATGACCGAAAGGATACTCCAAGACACCATTGCTTTTGAATATCGATATCGCAAGCTTTCCTAAAAACTCTCTATTCTGCCGCTCAATAGCTACAACGGTTCTGTATCTCCTCTTCAGAAATCCACCAACAGTAAGAATAGAGAATGCAATCATTATCACAGTCCATACAATTGCAACCATTATCATCAAGACAGCAATTATGATCAAGATAATAATTAGCCCTTCTCCATCACCACTAGATCCTCCACAACCACTACAATCACAATAACCTAATCCACCGGAGTAAATCTCTGATTCAGTATAGATTCTCCCAGTTTCTGTTGTCAAGACTGCTTCTTTCTTTCCAGGACATGCCCCTGTTATTTCTTCTATACTTGTTCTAACAGATCTCGCAGAAACGCCATAAGCTCTTATTTTCACTCTTTCTGGAGTCGTGCTAATTTCACTACCATCCATATCCGCAAACTCCTCTACTGAATAACAAACTCAGGTGTTTGTTTCGCAATTTTTGTCTGTTCGAAACAACCTCGAAATCCCACACATCTTTCTCAGTGAAGAGATATAAATTCTGACACAATATGGTGCATCAAGTCACTCTACATAATGCTTTTATTAGTGCACACCCGCTAAACGACTTAGTTCCTTTAATCATAGAGGAGAGTAATTACAATAGGTAAAGAAAAAGCAATTGGAGCTCTAATCTTCATCTTCGCTCTACTAGTACTCGTGTACTACGTCTGGGGGCTAGTCATCGTACCAGTATTTGCCCTACAACAGTGGGTTATCGATACGTTCGGGGGCTTAGCGTTTCTCTTCAATCCCGACCCAATGGTCCTAATAACTCTGCCAATCTTACTGGGAGTTGTACTAATCATGGTCATTGCGATGTGGATTGGTTATACAATGCTTACCACTCCCGCTCCGGAACCACTCGAAGACTTTGACTTCGACGAAGAAGAAGTTACAGAGAAGAAAGAAGAGTAATTCTGCTCTTCTTGGAACATGACTATAGGGCCGTAAGGCCCTATCATCTCATTTTGGAACTAGTAAATATTTTACTTTTCTACAAGGTCAACTGTCTTTATGGCACTAATGACTCCACGAACGTCATTTATTCCAAACAACTTCTTCCTTGTCACATTATCCCATCCAGAATTCTGTGCTCCTAGGCCATACCTTAAGAGATGTCACCTATTTGTGAATTTGGTGGTACAGGTGCCAATCTTTGAACGTTCGAAAGATACCGAGTATGAACAGGCTGCAAGATTACTTGCAAATAATGATACATTTGCAGCTATTGAACGATTTCGTGAAATCATTTCAAAGAAACCAGACCATATCAACGCAAGAGTCTCTCTCGCTGTAGCGCTAATGCATGCACAGGATGAGCCCAAGCCCGATAGCCCTTTTACTATAGAAGCTCTGGAGCAACTTGATACTGCGGCTTCATTGGCTCCAGAAGATCCAGTACCTTACTTCAACAAGGGTGTGCTTCTCAGAGATTTGAAGCAGTTTGACAAAGCTATCAGATGTTTCGAACTTGCTCTGGATATCGAGGAACGATTGGCCCCCGCAATTCTCCACATGGCTGAGATAAATTACGAATTAGAGAACTGGGACAAAGCAATCGAATTAGCCCGATTAGCCTTGATAAGAGACCCCGGTATGGAAAGCTCCATGGGCTGGGTGCGAGTTGCGATGAGAAAAGCAGGTTTACTTGACGACGACGGAAATGTCATTGACAAGCATCCCGATGATAAAAGATGGCCAATGAGAAAAACAGAATCGCTTGATGACAATGGGAATAGTATCGACTAACCTGAAGGCAATAAAAGATGGCCAGTACGCAATCCTTAAATTCGGACTCTCTCGCTTCAACGATGTTCGGGATGGTCACGGCTATCCCCGTTTATCAATTTAGGTGATTACATGTCACAGAAAGCAGAACCAATGTACCGCGGGTATCCCCTCTCAGAGCTAGTCAAATTGAATATGGACGCGCTCATCGAACTGCTCCCTTCACGCAGAAGAAGAACTCTCAAAAGAGGACTTCCCCCAAGACAGAAGAAGCTCTTGACGAAACTCAGAGCTGCCAGAAAGCAAGCTAAGAAGGGGAAAGAAGTCGTTGTGAGAACCCACTGCCGTGACATGGTCATTCTCCCCGAAATGGTCGACCTTACCATCGCCATCCACAACGGTAACAAGTTCAATCGCGTCAAGATCATTCCACAGATGATTGGACATGTGACCGGGGAATTTTCTAGCCCAATGGCCAAAGTTAAACATGGTAACCCCGGAATCGGAGCAACCAAGTCTTCAGCTTACGTACCACTGAAATAGATACGATTGGCTCTTTTCCTTTTCAGGAAAAGAACCTCTTTTCATATTCAATTTGTCAAATTAGAAAGTAATATTATTAGTTCTAAAATCATCACGTACTTTTCTCTCCAACTCAGGTTCGGATTTGACCCATTTGTCAACTTTCGCTTTCTTTACTACATCTTCAGGGTACGGATTCTGTTCCCATTCATTGTCCTCCAACCTTTTGCTTTCGGATAAGAAGAACTATCAGTACTGCAGCTGCTATCACACTAAGAATTCCCACGAGTACTGTCAATGTTTCCATTGAACCAGCTGGTGTCGTTGTGGAATTCGTTATAACCACAGGATGAATGGTGACCAGTACGGAATCGGTAGCATTATCGCCATGAATGTCAAAGACAATGAGCTCAAGATCATGGATACCTTCTGTGAACATATCCAGACTTAGATAGATTGTACTGCTATCCCATCCCGAGGATAGGAGAAGTGTGCCGCTACTTCGTATCTCAAGGCGTTCCGGTTCAAGAGCTGATGCTCGCCATGTGATATTTCGTCCTGTGGTCCCTATGAAGAATTCAATATCCTCAGGGGATGATATGACTGGATGTATCCCCATGGGGAACCTGTCAATCGAATGCCTAACATCCATCACTCCGGTCCCATTGAATTCGCCCCAATAATTTCCTAGAGAGCCATCATCCCATTCATTTGAATGAGTGGATGAACAATCGAAACCGTCCCCCCAATCCAGAGAAGTAGCATTTAGACCATTATCAAAAAGAATGTTGGCGAATATCGTATTTCTGTGAGATTCGCTACCACTGTAGATACCCCACCTAGTATTCCCATATGCAGTATTGCCTTCGATTATTGAATCATTGATGAAATAGAGCGCAATGCCAATGGTACAATTATGGATAGTGTTATCCGATATTATAATGTGTACAGTGATATAGAACTCGATTCCCTGCCATTGTCGAGTTATCTCATTCTCTTGGACCAGTGTGCTATTTGTACTCCATAAGGAGATACCAGCATTGGCTATTGGATTGTTGTCATGTATGGTATTCTCAACAATGCTACAATCCATACACTGTAGGAAACGCACAGTATCGTAGTTATTGTGAATCAGATTGTTTGATACATCTATAGCCTCGGAGAAACCAATATAGATACTCCACCAGGAGTTGTTGAATATTGTATTTCTGTTGATAGCACAATTGTTGCTTTCCCAGACTCTTATCCCGATTCCTCTCGACTTGACTATACAGTCCTCGATAATGCAGTTCGTCACATTCTGTAGTAACAGTCCATGACTGACTGTATCGTAACTGGGTCTCGATGGATTGTAGGTGACAGAATCCAAGAAGCAGTGTCTTATCACTAGATACGAGGTGGTGTTGTATATGGCAATGGCGGTTTCATCAGAGGTGATATTCACACCAGCAATTATGAACGGGTCTGTTTCAGTTCCCGTTCCACAATTGGCCACAACCTCTAGTTCAGTATTACCTGTGACGTTGATTCCGGAATCGGTTGAATAGGCCTCAAGATGAGGTTTCTCCAATATCCTTGCTGATATATTAGAATCGCTATGCTCTGTAGTGATGGTATTACCACCGAGTGTGCCCAGCGACGTTAGTAGCATGGACATCACCAATATTATTCCGATTATCCGTTTCGCTTTTTCTCCTAATGCGAACATCTCTGTCTTCCTCTCTTTCTGTAATCAATGACGTGTGGGATGGAAGCATCCCCCATTGCTATCATCGTAGATCATCAAGTGACCCTTCGTGTCCTTTCCAAGCTATTAAATTTATTCAAACAAATCCACGATTACAACCGAAATACGTAAAATTATGACAGTTCATGCATGGTACAATTTTGTGGTCTTTTCTTTTCTCCGTGTTCAAGATATCCACTGCTCCAATGTAGTTTGTTCCCTGCCGAATTCTCGCCAGAGATGACCTGATTGCTTAGCGAATTTCCCATCAACCCATTTGTCTACTATGATCATTTCGGTTGTTAGAGGAGTGTGTGGAATCGTGTCATTGATTGTTGTCATTATTTTGACAAAGAAGAAGTAGTTCAGTTCACCAATGGCCAAAGTTAAATATGGTAACCCCGGAATCGGAGCAACCAAGTCTTCAGCTTACATACCGCTGAAATAGAAGGCAATCATCTCTTTTCTTCTCAAAGGGAAGAGCAATTCTTTCATTCAGCATTGTCTAAATCGTTTCCAAAGACCAATCAGAATCAATAT
>Ga0307423_1002281_pt1 | contig 10850 bp, 6 predicted proteins | sample SalMarWE160310MG_FD_202154 | JGI IMG/M metagenome (GOLD analysis project Ga0307423, IMG submission 202154) | Salt marsh sediment microbial communities from the Plum Island Ecosystem LTER, Massachusetts, United States - WE1603-10 | ecosystem: Environmental > Aquatic > Marine > Intertidal zone >...
AGAACATCGGAGAGGTTGCAGAAGCTAGAGAAGTCCTGCGTGGAGAGATCGATCGCTATAACAATCACTAGGTTCATTCCACAACCGGAGAAATCCCTCGCATTCGGTTTGAGAGGGCGATCACGGCAAAGGGTCCTGCAGAGGTCCGGTATGGACCTGCAAAACCCTCATTCACGGGTTCGAATCCCGTCGTCGCCTCTTTACCGAAGCTAATACGATTTTAAACGGGCTGGCGACCTCTATTTGGAGCAAACAAGAGCCCGTTTTTCTATTCGGCACGCTCCGTTTCAGGGCGAGATCATCGGCACTTGTGGATAATCGTCGGGGCTTAAATCCGACAGCCCTGCTCCCTCCGGCGAGCGATTCTGAAGCAGCTCCTCCTGGGAGGGGGAAAGCCTTCCCGGCCAGAGAACGTCCATGATCCGGGTATCGGCGACTGTTCCAGTTCCACCTCCAATGCGCCACTGCTCTACATTCGGCTGCACATCGCGAACGCGCCAGACGCCGGCCGATGGATAGCCCTCCTGACTGAGGACTACGGCTGCAAAGCTCCACTCCTGAGGATCACCCGCTAGTAAGGCTCGCGGCGCACGGATTGTCACTCTGCGTTGCCCCGGATTCGTCGTGATCGAAAATCCGGAATCGATCTGCACCGGGCCATTCGGTCCAGGAGCGAAGATCCCGGGCGTCCAACCTTCAGCCCAGATGGCATAATCCCAGGCGAACTCGGGAGTTAGTGCAGCGTTGCGTCCAGGAAGCAGGATCCGCGCTCCCTGGGCAGGCCCATTCACATCAAGGTATAAATCGATCGTCTGGATGCTCAGCCCGTTCGGCGATCCCCATTCGTTATTCACCGGGCCGCGGAACTGCAGCCGGAAGACCACCTCCGTTTCGTCAAAGCCGACCGTAAGCCCGGTCAGATCGAAGACCCCAGACTTGAAAACCGCATCGCTAGGGTACTGGTACGGCCCCGGGCCATGATCATCCGCAGTCGGGTCTTCGATGTCCAAAAAGACGTTCGGGATAGGCAGGTCCGGGATCGCCGCCAAAGCTGGGCCAACTGGAGGGATAATTTCAAGATCCGCTCCACTGCGGCTGACCACAAGCCGAACGTTGATTCGATCACCACTGCGCGCCTGGGGAAACAGGCTGCTGAAATGGATAGCCAGCTCGAGTGTCCGGGCATCAGGCGAAGCGTGTCCCACCAGATCCGGAGCACCCATCCCCGGCACCCACCGACCGCTCCCATCCGCCACGAAGAAATCCCAGGACATGTTTCCAGCCGATTGCTGCACCTCGATCAGTTGCTTTGCGCCGAATCCAATCTGGGTCGCCCCTTCACCTACGCGCGAATACGCGTTCGCTGACTCGCCATAAGGGGAACTCAAATAGAATCCGAGAACTGTATCCGTTGAAAGTGGCGACAGTAAATCAACCCGAAGGAAAAGATCCTCCAGGCTGAATCCGAAGTAGAGCGATTCAACCTCTCCCTGGCTAAAAACATAGCGTCCCGCGTTTTCCCACTCATCCGGCCCGATCATCCCATCGACCGAGATCGAAAGCAGGTCAAGCGGCTCCTGATCGGGTAGCTGGCGCGCCTGCGGAATAACAGGGACGGATACGAAATCAGGCACGGTTTCGCCGATCGTGCTGAAAACCTGAGCAAGGTAGCTTCGGTACTGACGATCGAAATTATCATCTGCGCCCGAGGTCTGATCGCTGCCATACCACCAGAACCAGTCCGATCCCTCGGCCTTGTAGATCAGCTGGCGGGCCTGCTTCAGCGTCGCCGGATCGAGTCCTGGCGCCGCCTCCTGTAGGGCTTCTCGTGTTCGGCGTAGGTACTCCCAGGCCGTATTCTCTTCTTCTTCGCCAATCCAAGTGCTGAACGTGCCATCGATCCATGAACCAGCCCATAGCGGATCGAGGCCAGGAAGCTGGACTCCTTCCGCCTGGAGGGCATCCAAATATTCTGAGGGGGTCACCGTCACCAAGTCAGTGGATTCCGATAAGGACTGGTAGAGTGCATGGAGGAAGTCTTTTCCGTCGTTGGGGTAGTACTCCCATGCATTCTCGCCATCAAGCAGCACGGTGACCAAATGGGGCTCCCCATTGCCATCCTCCTGCAGCCGTGCTCGGATCGCCTCCAGCCGGCCGATGAAATCTGCTGCGGCTTGTATGCCCGGGGTGCCAGAATATTCAAAACCGACCTTATCCGAGATCAGGTGATCTCGGAATATGATCGCCACCGGCCCACCCCGTGCTCCCTGGACGGAGTATGCACGATAAAGCTCGTCCGCCTGGATTACGGTATCGTTCAGGTCACGTGTGAACCCGCCGAAATCCGGCAGGCTCTTCGCCAGGACATCCTCATCGCTGGCCATCCAGCGGATTCCTGCATTCGAAACCATGGTCACGACGCTTTCGGCAACTGAGCCCTCAGCTGGCCACATCCCGCGAGGATCCATTCCGAAGTGCGCCTGGTAGGATTCAATCCCTAGCTCGACCTGCGCCACCGCGTCCTGACCATAGACGAAGCGCGTCGGCAGGTCGGCATCTGGCAGCCCCATGCTCGCCAGATTGCTGTCGACGAGCAGCGGCAGGATGGGATGAGCGTAGGGTGTGGTCGTGATCTCAATCTGGCCCTGCTGCTGGAGCCTGGCATGGAGCGGAATGACCTCTTTCACCAAGCGCAGCTGTTCACCGAGCACGATTGCCTTATCTTCCTCGGAATAATCCCGTCCCTTGGCTACCAGAGTGGCAAGTGGTTCAAGAGCTAACCAATCCGGGTCGATCCAGGCGAGGTTAAAGAGTACCTGCAAATCCCTGAAATCCTGTACGGTCCAGGTCGTCAAACTATTGATATCGTGATTGTTTGCTAATTCCGCGTAGCGGGGGAAGCGGGCGATAATGCCGGGGTTGATATCGAAGAAACGGTCGAGCAAGAACTGTTTCTGCACCTCGCTCAGCTGTTCGGCGGGCACTTCTGTATATACCAGGTAGAGATCCTTCGCCCCCTCTCCAATCGAGTCCAACTGCTCGATCAGGCTGGGCGTGATGTTGAAGGTCACATGGACCGCTGGATATTCCTCTAGGGTCGACGCCATGTCAACGTAATCTTTGGCTGCATGTAATCGTACCCACGGCCGTTCATAGAGTCCGGTCTCCGGGTCCTGGTAATAAAACGGCTGGTGCTGATGCCAGATAATCGCCACATATAGTTTGCCATCCTCCAGCGTCAGAGCATCTGGCCTTGACGGGGTGGAGGATGGGGTTCCTTTCAGGGGGACTTCAGATCCTGTCGGAACGGCGGTGACCGCGGTTATAGACCCGCAGGCTGGTAGTGCCCCAATGAGGATAACAAGCAGCAACGTGAAGGTATGGACTTTCAATCTTGTCTTTTCAAACTCACGCGACATGCTTTCCGCCTCCCCGTTCTCTTCCTTCTGATTGGCAGTCCTCGATCCGCTTCAGTCGGCGTTGACCCTGCGCGGCTCCCACGGACGAGCCTTTTTTCGTTCTCGAAGAACGCGCTGGTAGAATTCCAGCAAGTCCCGATCCTGTGCCCCACCCCAGGTCATTTCCGTCCGGCTCGCCTCCAGCCCGATTTCGCGCGATTTGCCCACCTGCTGGTTCAGACCAACTTCGGTCCCGTAGTAGATCACCGGAGGACCGGGCATTCGCATTTGGACCTCCACCGCCTCACGCAGCCTCGCTCGATCACCTTCCGCGAGATAGAGGAAGCGGTCCATGTCATGATTATCGAGGAAGGTGGGCATAAGAAAATCGGGGTCAAAATACGCCAGGTGGCTGCTCAAGAAATTCTGCATCTTGGCTCTGGACCACAGCCGTCTGGCATACGTCCGGCGGACGGCGTCGGCAAAGTGAAAATCGAGCGCGCCATCCATGCACCCACTGTAGCGGCGAAGCACATCTGCTGGTTCGATCATTTCACCAAAACAGAAACTTTCCGGCTTTTCATCTTTACAAGCACTCCAGAAATCTGACCAGAAGCTAGGACCGGGGCCATTGGCGTGATCGAGGCGGAATCCGTCGACGTCGAACTCACGCAGCCAGTAACGGGCGGTCTCTATCATCCACGCGCGGGCTCCGTCCTCGGCCAGGTTGAGCTGTGGCATCGTACGTACACCGAAGAAGGTGCGGTAGCCAATTGCCGAATCATCAAAATGGAACCAGTTGCGGTAGCGGCTTTGTTTATTTTTCAATGCATCGAGAAAAATCGGGTGCTGGTTTGAGATGTGGTTGCATACCAGATCGAGGATGATGCGAATGCCGCGCGCATGTGCTTCGTCCACTAGAGACCGCAGCGCTGGGTCTCCCCCCAGCCGTTCTTCAACCCGGCAGGTATCCACAGAATCGTAGCCGTGGACCGTCGGGCTGGGAAAGATCGGGCTCAACCAAAGACATGTAACTCCCAGATTTTCAAGGTAATCGAGCTTCTCTGTAATCCCCACTAGCGTCCCACCGAAAGGTGCGCGCAGATCTGAGGTCTGAAGCCAATCCCTTCCCTGGCCAGGGAAAAATCGATCGACAAATATATGGTAGATCACTGACTCGCGCGCCCACGCGGGGGGTTTCAGGCGATCGAAATGAAAGCTAAACACATCACCATGGGCAGCATCGCCGATGGACACGAGTTCAAGCGACTGATCATGGTAGTAGGCGGCTGCCATAAGGTCCGTGCTCCGCTTTATATCCGGCCAGTCTGCGAAGACCTCCGGTTCGTCCGTCCGCCAACCTCCGATCCGGTAGCGGACAACGGTTCCTTCAGGCTGGGAAGGCAGCACGGCCTCCCAGCGTGAGATATACCCCCATATTAGACTGTCCCACTCCGGCTCGAGCCGATCAAAACGGACTGCGAAACCATTTTCTATTTCTCCCCGGTTACCCTCAGGGAGTGAGCCATCGAGGGTCACATAGGCTGCAACATGATCGACTGGGAGATCCGGAGCAATCCTCACCTGAAGCCGTACGTCCTGGCCAGGTTCTGGATCTCGCGGGTTGCGTTCGTGGTTGTGTTGGAGACCGCTGCATGAGAGGCGGTGATAGTTCAGTTTAAGTTCATCAACAGCTACAAACCCGAAGATGAAATCATCCAATACAGACCCTCGCTTCGGTGACGCGACATCGGTTTCCGCCCAAATTGACCACAGCAGTTATCAGGGATATATGGCAGGTAGAGAGATATCAGCCCTTCACCGCTCCCTGAGTCAATCCACCGGCGATTTGATCCTGAAGCACGAGATAGATGATCACGATCGGCAGTGCACCCATCAACGCGCCAGCAGCAAACACTCCCCACTCCTGCTGGAATTGCCCGCTGGTGAAAATATACAGACCGACCGTGAGCGGATATTGCTCAGTCGTCTTCAGCAAAATACGGGCGATGATGAAGTCACTGTAGACGAAGATGAAGGAAAGTACGGCAACCACGACGATGATTGGGCGCATCAGCGGCAGCAGCAGGCGGGTGAAGATCTGCCAGTGCGTTGCCCCATCGACCATCGCCGATTCATCGATATCCTTCGGAATGGAGTCGAAGTATCCCTTCATCAACCAGATGTTGATCCCCATCGCCCCGCCCAGGTAGACCAGGATCAGCGCGCTGTGGGTGTTCAGGCTCAAGACCGGGATCACGCCGCCGATTTGTTGGATGAGCAGGAATACTGCCACCATCAGCAGCAAATTGGGGAACATCTGGACCAACAGGATGCCGCGCAGCATGTTCTCGCGCCCACGGAAGCGGAAGCGTGAAAAGGAGTAAGCCGCCATCGTGGTGATCGAAATCGAAAAAAGCGTCGTGATCCCAGCCAGCTTGACCGAATTGAATAACCACTTCTTGAAGGGAAAGATGCGTGAAAACTCGCTGTCGGTTAACAGTTTCGCGTAATTCACAAAGCTTGCGTTATCCGGGATCAGCTTCTGGCTCGAAAGCGAGTTGGCCGGGTTCAGCGAAGCGGAGATGATCCAGATGATGGGGAACAGCGCGAAGGCGATGGCGATGATCGCCACCAGGTAGATCAGCACAAGCCGGATCTGCCTCTGCCGCCGTTGTGAGGTGCGCAAGCTGTGCAGAAACCCCTTATCAGACATTTTCGCTTACCTCCTCCCACATCTTCGTAAAGCGGAACTGAAACATTGCCAGCGCAGCCACGATGATGAAGACGACGATCGTAATCGCTGCCGCCATCCCATACTGCGCACCACGACCGCCTGCAAACGCAAGGTTATAGACATAGCTGATGAGGATGTCGGTGTAGCCGGCTTCGGTCGAAGCACCTACGATAGGCGGTCCTCCCTCAATGAACAGGAAGATAATGTTGAAATTGTTGAAATTGAAGACGAAAGAGGCTACCAGCAGTGGGCCGACGGCAACCAGCAACATCGGAAGCGTAATATGCCGGAAACGCTGCCAAATGCTGGCCCCATCCACCTCGGCGGCATCGTACAATTCGGGGGAGATCGCCGTCAGCGCGCCGCTGCAAATGAGCATGAAGTAGGGGAAGCCCAGCCACAGATTGATGAGCAGGATGGCCCCTTTTGCCCACCAGGGGTCGGTGAACCAGGGCGGCGCCCAACCGAAGATCGACATCAAGGTTTGGTTAACAATCCCGAGCTCCGGGTTAAGCAGCCCGCGCCAGATCATGATCGTGATCAGGCTCGGGATGGTGTATGGGATCAGGAGCAGCGTCCTGATCAGCTTCCGCCCGCGGATCGCCGTGTCACTGAAGATGATCGCCAGAAACAGCCCCAGGGAGAACGTCATCGCCACGCTGAGGAAGGCGAAGGCGAAGTTCCACAAGGTGATGCTCACTAACGGGCCCTGGAGCGCCGGGCTCTTGACGAACTGGATGAAGTTGTCGAATCCCACGGAGATCTGGAATCCTGGCGTCAGGCGCTCTCCGCTCTGTGAAACAAAGAACCCTTTGGAAGGCTTGTACTCGACGCCAGTTTCCTGATTGGTAAGGACATCCCGTGCCGCGTCGTAGCTAAACTGTGGCTCGAGTTCGGAGGCAGTATCCAAGCTTGATATCTGGACGATCCAATCACCGCTCCCAAAAGAAAGCTTACCCAAGTCATTGATATATCGCACCACCGCCAGCCGATTTAAGCGTTGGTAACCGTCGATCATAGACGGAATGCCCTCGGCATCCAGCTCCCCCACCCCCTGCTGGCCAGGCTCGACCGAGGAAATCGGCTGATCCGGAAACGCGAGATAGCTCTGGCCTTGGGTATCCTGGAGCCAGAGGGCAAAGTCCCCATCATTGGAGACATAAGCCGTCCAGGTATACGCGCCTTTTCCCTCCGGTAGATATTTCGTGCTCTCGAACTGCTGGGTCACCTGCTCTTTCGTCAGCAAGTGACCGAAACCATAGTTCGTAGTTGAGACGTAAACGGTGTAGAGAATGGGGTATATTGCGAACATGGCCATAAGCACAAGGCCGATGATCATCCAGCGCAGCGGGCCTGCATTTGCCCGCAAAACAACGATATTGACAATAACCGCAATAATGGCAACCGCAACGGCAAGAATGAAGCTCCCGCGCGGAACAAGGCCAAGAATGAACCAGACGACTAGTGCATCAACGACTGCCAGCAGGATCAAGCGGATTAGGAGAGACCCGGTGGACATCGTCTCGGTAAACGTTGTCTTTCTTCGACCTGTCGAGTCGATTGGTTCAGTCATGATATACCTCCATCACCACGAGCGGCATGCACCCCTCACGGCAATCCACCCGTAATTGAGGCAGGAATACCCCTTCTGATATCACTCACCGCCACTATGGACTCATCTCGCTGGCGGGGTAGTATCAAGACAGCTGTGCGAGAAGGCCGGGCACTAGCCCGGCCTTCTCATGGATGTGTGCGTGCTACTCGGTCGTGATCGTCAGCATGTTGGTTGTTGGGTCATACGTGAACGTAACGGTACCGTCAGCGGCCAGGCTGAAGGTATAGTTCGGTCCATCCTTCACCCCATCGACCCCGTAGTTGTCCGTCCATGCACCGTCGAGCGCGACCTTACACTCATAATCACCGGCTGGAACGGAGAACGATCCGGTAAACATGCCGTCATCACCCTCGGTCAAAGCAGTGACCTCGCAAGCCGGGTCCCAGTCAGAAGCACAACCTGCGGCAGCCTGCCACGAGCCGGGCACATTGACCATGCCCGCCGTGGCGCCAGCGAGGACGACCCTGATCTGCTCGGCAGCCGTCTTGAAAGCGTTTTCAGGTGTGTCCCCACCGGTGATCACCAGCACCACCGCCGAGTTCCACGATCCCCAAACTGCACCCATTTCGGGGATGGAGGGCATCGAAACCGCATTCTCGCCCGCCGCGCCGAATCCTGCCAGATCGGGATCATCGGTGGCGTCAAGCACTGGCAAGTACGCAGATGGCCGGGCACCGGCAACATACAGTTTCTGCATCGTGTCTTCCGTAGCGACATACTCCGTCAGGAATGCCTGAGCAAGCAGGATGTTCTCGCTGAAGGCGTTGATCATGAATCCCTGAATGCCACTGAAGGATTGCCCATCGCTTGGGAAGGGGCTGATGGCGTAGTTCATCCCTGCCGTCCGGAAGCGTTCTAGCGCCCATGGGCCTGTCATCATGAATGGGACTTCGCCGGTTTCAAAGAGCGTCTCGGCTGTATCGGCATCGTTTGCGTTCGGGCTGATCAGCCCGGCGGTAACATTTTCGGTGATCCAGTCACCAGCGGCGATCATTCCCGGGCTGTCGATACCCAGGTCGTTCGGATTCCAGTTGCCTGCATCATCCCTGCCAAAGACATAGCCGCCAAAGGAAGTAAGGATTGGGTAGACCTTATAGCCGTTATCTTCAAGCGCCAGAGCGTAGGTAACCTCACCCGCGGTCTGCAGGTCTGCCCCGACCTGGAGCAAATCAGCCCACGTGGCAGGAGCCTCCGGAACCATGTCCGCATTCCGGAAGAGTGCCATGTTCTCAAAGGCGTACGGCATTCCGTACAGCTTGCTGTCATAGGTGAATGCCGTGAGTGTCACAGGCAGAAATTGATCGGACTTTGCCCCAAGATCGATCGGCGCCAGCAAACCGCTCGATACCCAACCACCGAGGCGGTCGTGCGGGCCGATGAAAATGTCAGGACCTTCACCAGCCGGAGCTGCAATCGGATACTGGTCGTTGATGTCAGCCACCTGCTGAACTTCCAGGCCTACTCCGTAGGCTGCCTCGAACTCATCTGCGAGGGCTTGCAGAATTGGAGCACGGGTTTCATCAGCCCAGATAACGAGCGTCGTTTCAGGCGCTGCAGGAGGCTCGGTAGGAACAGCTGTGGGTACTGCAGTCGGCTCAGGAGGTGTTGTTGGCTCCGGAGTCGCTGTCGCCTGGGCGCAAGCCCCGAGCATCAGACTTGCGAGAAGCGTCATCGTGATCAAAGACCACAAAATACTTCGTTTCATCTCTCCATTCCTCCATTTTAATTCGTGCGATCAAGGCTTGAATTGCCAGTGTCGGACAGCAATTCATTTCAAGATGATTGAGTCTTCACCTCCTTGGACTGCACCCCGGAGGTCACGCCCCCAGGTGTTGAAAGTACCTCATCACAATCCAGCTGAACGCTGGCAAAGCCCGATGATATTCGTTTGAGCAGCGATTCTAGCTGCTCCAATTCCGGCTTTGGAATGCACCTTAGTCTTTCTTCCAGGGATTGGAGGTGGATGTTCGAGATCGCCGCCTGACGCTCGTAGCCGAGCGGTGTGAGCATGACGCATTGGGCTCGGCGATCGTGTGGATCGTCGAGCCGGCTGACCCAACCCATAGCTTCCAACTGCTCAACGGTGCGCGAGATCGTGCTCTTCGAAAGCAGCATGCGAGCGCTGAGCTCGGTCAGGCGTTGACCAGGGCGCGCGGCCAGGATCATCAGCAGGCGGTACTGCGAGGCAATAAGACCAAAACGACCGAGGGTCTCCCGGTCGTAGGCATCGAGCAAGACGTATAACTCATGAATCAAATAATAGTTGCGGAGAGACAGTGAGCCGTCTTCGGGTTGGGAGACCGGTACGCTGCTCATAATTGCCTGTTGGAAACAGAGAGTGGATAGTTCCGTGCGAAACTAAATTAATAGTATTCCAATTTAGGAGCGTGTCAATGTCTTAATACTGCTTGGAAGCGTGACGAAGAGCGATTATACAGGAGCGTCTGATTGAGGGGAGCTGTGCTCCAACAGCTCAAATACCCGCTGAGGAATACTGCTTCAGCACCCGCAGCACCCGCAGCGTGTTCCAGCGACTGGGTTGGCCAGGCTTTTCCATCTCGAAATGGGTCTGGCCGGGGTGACGCGCCTGGAGTGGCCAGCGGCTGTCACGCCGCCGCTTGCCCACAACTACCTCCAGCGCTGGCCGCATGCGTTCATCCCATGGAACCCCAGCATCGCGGAAGTAATCCAGCGCCCGCAGGATGTCGTAGTGCCAGCGGCCGGGAAAACTCAGCATCAGGAATTTGGGGTCAATAACCTCTCCTGTCCGGTCAGAAAGGTACAACCGGTGCAGCAGCAAGAACTCACGTGCCGCTGCGCTGACCGCCTGGAGCTCGCCCAGGCGGTATGTGTAACCGCTGCGTTCATACTCCAGCAGGCCTTCCAGCACGCAGATCGTCGAATGCATCGAGCTGTGACGGGCGCCAAACCGGTTCAAGCGGCAGTTGAAACCTCCGTCCGGCATGTGCTGCTCGAGAAGGAAGTCAATGATCGAATGAAGCGAGCGCTCGGAGATACCGAAGTAGCACGCGTAGTTAAGGAACATGCCGTTCACGCAGACATCGCTTTCCGGGATTGTTACTCCAGGGTTGATGCCGCC
>Ga0307423_1002282_pt1 | contig 10847 bp, 9 predicted proteins | sample SalMarWE160310MG_FD_202154 | JGI IMG/M metagenome (GOLD analysis project Ga0307423, IMG submission 202154) | Salt marsh sediment microbial communities from the Plum Island Ecosystem LTER, Massachusetts, United States - WE1603-10 | ecosystem: Environmental > Aquatic > Marine > Intertidal zone >...
CCAGTTTCAGGGTCAACATGCGGTAAAACTCGCCGTAATGCTTGCATTGCAGATTCTCTAGCAAGAGCTGCAAGGTCAGCACCTACAAATCCGTGGGTCACAGATGACAATTGCTCAAGTTCGACACCTTCTTCCAAAGGCATAGATCTTGTATGAATCTGAAGAATCTCCAATCGTCCTTTCTGATCAGGAACTCCGATTTCAATCTCTCTATCAAATCTTCCAGGTCTCCTAAGAGCTTCATCAATATCATCGACTCGGTTCGTTGCACCAATTACGATGACCTGACCTCTCCCTGCTAAGCCATCCATTAGGGATAAAAGCTGAGCAACAACACGACGTTCTACCTCTCCTGTGACCTCTGCTCTTTTTGGAGCAATACTATCTAATTCATCTATGAAAATAATAGTAGGGGCATTCTTTTCTGCATCATCGAAGGTCTCTCTCAGTTTTTGTTCAGACTCTCCGTAGAATTTTGACATAATCTCTGGACCGTTAATCACCTTGAAATTTGCACCAGATTCATGAGCTACAGCTTTAGCAATCAATGTCTTACCAGTTCCAGGAGGTCCGTGGAGAAGTACTCCTTTGGGAGGAGTTATCCCGAGTCGCTTGAAGAGTTCCGGAGACTTCATCGGTAATTCAATAGTTTCACGAATCTTCACTAGTTCCTTGCCTAATCCACCTATGTCCTCATAGGTCACATCAGGTATCGACGTTTCCTCGACTTTCGCAGGTTTGTTCAAAACTTCAACTTCGGTTTCAGGCGTAATTCGACCGTATTTTGGTGGAACTACATTCGTTGCGGTGAATTGAAGTCCTTGGCCAATAGAAGTGATTAGAATCACATCACCTCTCGTTACAGGCCTATTCAGAATTTGTTGCTTCAGGTATTGATCGAATCCTTGCTGGAAACGAACAGGTTGACTTGGTGCAAGCACAATTCTTTTTGCATCAGGAATATTCACTTTACTGACGTCAACCATCTCACCTAGTCGTGCTCCAGCATTGCTTCGAATTAGTCCATCCATACGCACTATGTCTAGAACTTCATCTTCTTTGAGACTTGGCCAACAGACTGCAATGGTTTCTTTTGAACCTTTGAGGAGAACATAATCTCCAGATCTAACTCCAAGGTGGTTTCTAACGTCTGAACTCAATCTAATGATACCACGACCTTGATCTTTAGGCATCGCAGCAGCAACTTTCAGACGAACATTTTCTTCACTCATTATCATTCACTCCCTTACTCTATTCTCAGGTATCCTTCTTTGGGACCATCATCACTAGTAGCTTTCTTCAATTCAATTTCCAAAATGCCATTCCGAAGTGATACTCGTGAGTTATCAATATCAACTTCAAAATCTAAATCGAAGACTGTTTCTTTTCCTTCAATTTGATCATTTACGTGCAAGGTTCTTTCCTTTACTTTCACATCAACCAGTGAGCCATCATTCTCCATTTCAACCAAGAAGAGAACCCTATCTTCAAAGTCGATTACCTCAGCATGAAATTCATCTTTAGGGGGAGACATGCTGTCAACATCGGAGTTGCCAAACGTCGAGCCGCTCCAGTAGCTAATTGTTCCCTCACCATCTGAAATCGGTCCCATCGATTTCATCAGATGTTCAAACATCCTACGGAACATTGATTCAAAATCATCGTCTATCATGTTAAAATGACCTCCAGTAGGAAGCCCCTGGATGACAGTTGTCATCCATGAGTCACCTGTTCGGGGCCCCTTTCTGTACATGTGCTAGTCAGCACCTAAGGTACCACTTGGTACCTATGATACCACTAGGTACATTAGTATATAAATCTTAACATGGGGACCCGACTGTACTAAGAAGAATCCACAGGACTATTCTCCTTCTTCAGTATGTCTTGTGCAATTAGGACTCCTGAAACTGAAGCTTGCATGAGACCCCGTGTGATTCCAGCTCCATCTCCAGCGGCATAAAGATTGGTCACTTCAGTTTCCAGATTCTGGTTCAATTTCAAACGTGAACTGTAAAACTTGACCTCTACACCATACAGGAGGGTTCCTGCACCTGCAACTCCCGGACATAATTTATCTAACGCTTCTAGCATCTCCAAGATTGAACTAAGGTGACGATAAGGAAGTGCGAAACTGAGGTCTCCGGGAGACGCACTAAGCAAGGTGGGTTTAACGGGACTTCTCTCAATACGTTCCTTCGTGCTCCGCTTCCCTCTTCTTAGGTCAGCTAGTCGTTGTACAATGACTCCATCACCCAACATATTTGCCAATCCAGCAACTGACTGTCCATATGCAATAGGTTCCTTGAAGGGTGCAGTAAAACGAGTTGAAACAAGAAGAGCAAAGTTTGAGTTGTTAGTTTTGTCATTTGCAAAGGATTGACCATTGACTGTCAGAACATCATCGTAGTATTCAGTTGTGACAACACCACCGGGATTGAAGCAGAAAAGACGAACCTTGTCATCAAACTCTTTAGAGTAGTAGATCAATTTTGGTTCATAGAGGGTTTCAGCAATGTCATGCATAACAGGTTCTGGTATTTCGATTCTAAGACCAATATCTACGTAATTATTCTCCGTATGCAAATCCAATCGTTTTGCTTGATTTGATAACCATTCATTACCGACGCGACCAGGTGCTGCAACAACATATTTTGCATTGATAGTGTTTCCACCATTTGTGATAAGTCCCTGAACAGAATGACTGTTAATCTGAATATCCTTAGCTTCGGTATTGAAGTGGATGGTAGCATGTTTTAGGACTTTATCATACATCCTACCCATAACCTCGATACATCCCTCACGACCCATATGGCGGATTTTTTGTGGAATTAATTCCATGCCAATCAGAGCAGCTCTTTGAGAATACTCTTCTATTGCATCATCTTGTGAACCATAGATTTTCACTGGCGCACCATATTCAACGTACCTTCTATCAACATATTGAATCAGGTCCATCAATCGTTTATTCCCAATGAACTCATCCAACCATCCACCAACCTGTGTAGATATTGTTAGCTTGCCATCAGAAAAAGATCCAGCACCACCCCAACCAGCAAGGATATCGCAAGGATTGCATTTCTTGCAACCAAGAGCTGCGTTAGAATTTGGGCAATTTCGTTTATCGATACTTTTACCACGCTCAATTATCACTATCTTTAGATCAGGTTTTCCTTGGATGAGCTCTAAAGCACAGAAAATTCCAGCAGGCCCACTACCAACAATCGCTACGTCATAATCCACGTGATTTCTCTCCGTGATTCCCGGCTTAATCGGGCACGAAATTACTTCCTCTTAAGATTTTAGTACATCTGTGTCCGCTAGGAATACGAATATATTACCAAACAAATGGTCTATCAAAGCGATTAAACAGGTGTTTCAATGACAACATGCTCTCTCTGTGGCAAAGAAGACCTCGGCTTCACATGCCCGTATTGTAAAGGTGTATTTTGTGGAGACCATAGACTTCCAGAAGGACATGGTTGTCCTGCAATGCATCAAGTTCGTGATGATGCAAAAAAGAAAGTATCTAAATCAGTTGGTGCAGATGAGTATGAGGATAACCAAACCTGGTCATCCGTAATGCCAAAAAAGAACATCAAACGAACTCAGAGAGTAGCACGAAGACGCCGCTTTTCAAGTACTGAAACGAGAGACCTGCTTATTGCGTGTGTGCTTGTAACATTAGTAGCAATCTCAATCATGGGTTCAGTATCACCAATTAGATATGGCATTGGTATTATTGATGGAATCCTGTTTTTTGCGTCATTAGTCAGTAGCTCATTTTGGTGGGTTCCAATTGGAATGATTCTGATTTTCCTCCTATCATTTATTGGTCATGAAATGGCGCACAAATTTACAGCACAACATTATAACATGTGGTCAGAGTTCAGGATGAATTCCATGGGTTACTATCTATCAGCTATTGCAATCATATTCGCAGTACCCATTTTTGGAACAGGTACTGTGTATACAAGTGGAACAACAAACAAAGACCACAACGCAAAAGCCAATCTAGCAGGACCACTAAGCAATCTCATACTGGCTTCGATACTTGTTATAGTATTTATTATTGCCTCCATTTCACTATCTGGTTCTATGTTACTTAACATATTGTTCTTAGTTCGATATGGAACCATAATCAATGCAATTCTGGGTCTCTTCAATATGATCCCGTTCCAACCATTTGATGGAGCGACCGTTAAGGATTGGGACATCAGGGTTTGGATTACACTTACTATTGCGCTTGTAGCGATGGTCATCATTGGATATTTCGTGATCTAAATGTTCGTTCAATGATAATGTAGCTGAGATAATACCACGCTTCATAGCAGAATAATACTCAGGCCTCATTAGGTCAGTCAGGAGGCTAAATAATGCTCACCCCACAGAATTACAATCAAGACATAGTAGAGTTATCAGTTTCTGCTTGGTTTTATCGGAATAGGGCTATCGCAGGATTTGATAATCCAGCTAGGTCTCTATATGTTTCAGTAAGGGAATTGATGGAAAATAGTCTTGATGCATGTGAGGAAGCACAAGTACTTCCAGATGTGACTGTGCTCCTCAAACGTGAGGAAGTAACTTCAGGAAATGACATGCTGAGTCAAGGTCCAGAAACCTTCGAGCTTATAGTAAAGGATAACGGAACTGGAATTTCCCGAGATAATATACCACTTCTCCTTGGGAAAATGCTTACGGGAACAAAATTCACCCATAAGCAAAGTAGAGGAACGTTTGGTCTCGGGGGGAGTCTAGCACTTCTATACGGACAGGTGACAACTCAACGATCAATAGAGATTGTAACAGGGCAGAAGGGATCTAATTATGGGCATCGATTAAAGATGCGACTTGATATAGAAAATAATATACCAATCATAATGGAAGATGAGAGAATATCAAAGTCAGAAGATGAACATGGGACTATGGTTTCGTTCTGGCTACAGGGAGACTGGATTCGAAGTAAGAAAAGAATCTTTGATTATATCACACAAACTGCAATAATAGTGCCCTATGCTTCACTCTTCTTTGAAACTCCCGATGATGACGTAATCAAATATGACAGAGTAATTGAAGCAATTCCCATCCCATCTGTTGAATCGAAACCTCATCCAAAAGGGATTGACGTTGAGATGCTCAAAAGCATGATTGCTTCAACACGAAAGCAATCAATAAAGTCATTTCTAACAGGTTCATTCCAACGAGTTGGGGAAACAATTGCCGAAGGATTCCTCTCATATGTGGGGATAGAACCTGATAGAGTTCCTGAATCTATAGAACAGGAAGAACTGGTTAGGATGATGGATGGCATGGAGAAATTCAGCAAATTCCTACCACCATCAGCAAAGACACTTTCTCCTGTTGGAACTGATGTGCTACAGGCAGGAGTCCAACGTCTAGCACCTGAGTTCGTTATCTTTCGACAGCGTGCTCCAAGTGTCTATGAAGGTCACCCATTCATTGTAGAAACAGGTGTTGCATATGGTGGTCAACTTGCACCCGGAGCGAACGTCATTCGTTTTGCAAATCGAATTCCGCTTTTGTATGACGAGCGGTCAGATGTTTCATACAGAGTTGTTAGAGACCTCAATCTCAAGAGTTATGGATTCCGGCTAGAAGATCCTTTGACTTTCATGATGCACATATGTTCGACCAAGATTCCTTACAAGACAATAGGAAAGGAATACATTGCAGATGTAGATGCAGTTCGCAAAGAAATTGAACTTGGTTTCAAGGATTGTCTAAGAGAATTGAGTAAGAATCTTCGTAGTCGAAATCGTGCGAAGGTACACCGGAAACGAGAGAGTCGCCTAAGCGCATACTACAGATTCACTGCTGAAACTCTCTCAGCTGCAACTGGTAGAGAAGTTAGCATAGATAGGCTTCTAGGTTCACGAGGAGGTAATTCTCAATGAGTCACCTATCTACTAGAGTTACTTCTTCTGATGTAATCAATATCATTGATGAAGTTCTTGAAACACTTTCTGACACCATTGAAGATGGCATTTTTCCTGAGATTGGATATTACGGTTCTTCCAAGAAGAATGTCAAGTATTCGCAAGAATCGGGATATATTCCAATCGATGAATCACCCTCGTTCATTGATGGCAGGAAGGTCGATAGTGCAAAAACAATTGCAGGACTTGTCTATGGTCTCTCTCGGTTTAAGGAACACCTGGAACAAAATATGTCGATGAGCTTACGAGACTTCTACTACATGCACAAGGTCAAAAATGTTCAAGACGTGTTGATGATTTCTGAGCAGACCGAAACCAATCGAATGATCAATCTATGTGAACGAGTAATTCGCCATGGAGGAGCATCAGTACCCCGAGAAGAATTAGGAGTTGTTAGTTCTCCAAAAGGCACATTCTATGGTGACGTTACTTTGTCAGACCTCTCTGGTAAGCAGCTCAATTGTAATTCAGCGGGAGAGTATGGATGGTTCATTTCCAGTCGACCGTTTGACGTAAAGATCCACGACATCAATATTGATGCTGCAGTATTTGTTGAGAAAGAAGCTATGTCAAGGAATTTAATCGAACTTGGACTTCCAGAAAGCCTCAAGATTGGAGTCGGGTCTCTATTCGGTCAGCCTGGAAGAAACATGAGAGCTTGGATCAGAAAACTTGCAGATGAAGAGGTGCCTATACTGGTTCTTGTTGATATGTCACCCTGGTCTCTTCGGATTTTTTCCACGATAAAGAGTAATTCGATAGAACTTGCTAATATTAAAGGTCTGGCTACTCCAGAAGCTAATCTAGCAGGTCTGACACCAGATGATTTCTGGGGAAGAAGTGGAATGCTTAAAGATATTGAACATTCTCTAGAGACAATGAGCAAGTCTGATTTGAAATGCGCTCAGCAAAATAGAAACATTCCTGCAATAAGCCAGGACCCACTCCTGAAAAAGCAGAACGAAGTTATGCTAAGAAAGAAAAGAAAAGGAGAACTTGAAGCTTTCAAAGCATTCGGACTTCCTCTCGTGGATCTGAAAGAGATGTACATTAAGTACCTTAAGAGGAAAGCAGATGAAACTGATGTGAAACTCATATAAAGCAGGTTGCAATGTCAACTAGTGAGGAGTGTTTCTATGACCGATAGAGAGAAAATGATAGAACAATTGGACAACTTCAAGAACACCGTGGTTTCACTGATTGACGAACGTGATAAACTACAGAGCGAAGGAGATGAACTTCGTACTTTAAAGCGAGAAGCAGAAGAGAAATCTTGGGCATCTGAAGAGAAAGCCAAGGAACTAACTAATGATCTTGAGAAAATAAATCAAGCAAAAGAATCCGCTGAAAGTGAACTTACTACAGTCAAAGATGAACTTGAAGCCATTAGAAGAAAAGCTGATGAGGTTGAAGCTTCCAAGAATGAAGCTGTCGATGCAATTCGTCAGGAACGAGATGAACTCAAGAAAGAGATGCAAGAAATCAATGACCAGCTTGGCAGGGTATCAGAACTCTACCGAGAAGCTTCTGCAGAGAAAGAAGCTCTGCAAGAAAAGGTTGATATCAGTGATCTTTTAGCCATCTATATCACTCTAATTGAAACTGTATTTTATGGGAAACCACATGCAAGAATCCTGTACACATTACATGATGTGAAGACTTCAATTACAAGGAAGAATATTGCATCAAGCACTGGTATTATGCCAGCCGCAGTTCTAAAAGCTGTTCATGATCTTGCTAATGCAGATCTAGTCAAGTATGATGAAAATACACAAGAGGTAGAGCTCACTAAGGATATCCTTAGAAGGGGATAATTAAACAAAACAGATTGAGTGAGAAAGGAATTGTCACCTCCAATCAAAGTCGGTAGTGCCGTTACAAACCATGTCAAAAGATATACACTGAACGAGAAACTCAACAGTATCCTTGGACTTCTCGGTAGTGATGGTCAACAGGTCATCGACTGGGCATATGAAGAAGCACAACGAAGAATTAATGATAACAAGTCTCTGAAGAAGTCAAATTTGGGAGGGATTGTCTTTGACCTCTTAGGTTATGAAGCCGCTGTGCGGCTAGTCATAAACAATAACTCAAGAGGAAGAATGACGACTAAGAACGAAATCAGAGTAAGGACAGGTCAGAAAGTGGAGATGCCCCTCCTCTATAGAGATGCAGGATTACGTCATCCGCAAGAGGCTAGAAACCTCCGACACAACATGTTCCATGAAGCCTTCCTCGCTCTGATTATGCATCTCTTTCCAGATGTGACAACTTCAGTCCCAACAACTGGAGAAGGGTTGACTCCAGACTTGATGGTGAATCACAAAGATCCTGATTGGACAATATCGGTAGAGTACAAGGGATATAGAGCACTTACCCTTCTAAGTGAATCAGAGATTCTCAAGGCAATGCGATACCAAGCAGATTTTGGTACCGCCTGGTTAGTAACTACAACGCCTAAGAGTTCAATTTCACAGTACAGCAAAACTCTCAATGCACAGGACGTAATCGAGATAGGATTAGCAAGATTGAGGAGAATGTATAGAAGAAAGGCATATACAATAGAACAGAAGGAGAATAGGGGGATTGCCAAGAAAGGTATATCTCACTTAGAAAAACATAAGGATTTACAACTGAAATGCAAGCTATATTCCGCAGAAGAACTACTTGAATCAATGCGTAAGAACAAACCACTCAAAGGCGTAATCATAACCACTGGTCTGGAATATGTCGATATGCTAAAAGAGGCAGGTCTGTACGAAAATGCTGATAATGTGCTTCGTGTAATGAAGCTCCCAGCAGTGTCATTACATAGTGATTCAGTTCCTTCCGTTCGTTTAATAGAGTAGAGTCAATCAATTAACCCATCTTGCCAAGATTTATCAATGACTTTCGTTCCAGATGATAAGTCGAACAGACACATTGACTCGAGGAATTTCAATTGGAAGACCACAGCGCCATAATGTTACAGGATAAACTCATGACACTCCTTAAGGATCTCTCAAGTAAATCCCCAATTTTAGGAGCAGCCATATTTTCGGTAGAAGGACTTCCACTCGTCAGTCACTTTCATGTTGGAACAGAGGAAGTTTCAGTTGCAGCTATGGTTGCAGGAATTCATGCAGCTGGGGAACAGACAGTAAAGGAATTGAAACAAGGAGTTCTCAAGTCCATCATCATTCAAGGAGACCTTGGTACAACTCTTGTAATCAGTGTTTCAACCGATTATCTTCTCACTGTCACAGCTCCTGAAAATTCCGCACTTGGATTGATTTTTGGCGATGCAAAGAAAACTGCAAAAGAAGCAAGAATTATTTTGTACCAGAGTGACTGAACTGGCATGGCGATTCTAGAAAAATACCCATTTCTCCATCACCCCTGCTATTCCAAGTCGCGAGATGGTTTATGGACTAGAATTCATCTTCCTGTGGCTAAATTCTGTAATGTTAAATGTGTCTTCTGTGATCATAGTATTGGAAGTTCGTGTCATACTTCAAAACCTGGATTTTCATCGATTCTAATGGAACCAAAAGATGCAATTTCCAGGACAATGGAAGAAGTGAAAAAGAATCAATCTCTAATGATTGTAGCAATTTCAGGTCCCGGAGAGCCTTTAGCGAACAAAGAAACATTTGCAACTTTTGAAGGAATTCGTTCTAGAGATAAACATCTCAAATTCTGCTTAAGTACGAATGGAGTCTTGTTGGAAGATACTATATCCACTCTTGAAAAATTGGGTGTCAGAACTATTTCTGTATCGATGAGTGCCATCTTCCCTGAAACAGCTGCGAAAATCTACGAATGGGCTCTGATGGATGGAGTGAAACAGAGAAACAAGAAGATGGGTGAAACTATCATAATGAAGCAGCTAGCTGGAATCGAAAGAGCAGCAGATTTGGGTATCACAATAAAGGTGAATACAATCCTTATACCACACATCAACATGGGAGATATCAGCCATCTCTCAAAACAAATCGCGGATGCAGGTGCTGTACTCCAAAATATAGTTCCCCTAGTGCCCATAAAAAATTCTCCTACACTTATTCCACCAACTCGAGAGGAACTAGATGAAGCTCGACAAATTGGTTCAAAAAGTATTCTTCAATTTACTCACTGTAAACAATGTCGAAGTGATGTTGTAGGTATTCCTGGAGAAGATAGAATACTCTAAAATCAGTGAGCAGATTTCAAACAGCCAACATCGACCAATTTATTGATTAAAAACCAAAGGGCATCTCGATCATAAGGCAGCATATCTAGAATTTCACTGATACTAGCAATTGCATCAAATTTATCGAGTAAATCATCCAGAGCTTCGCCATACTGTGCTCTATACTTATCCAAAATGATTAATGGACATTCGCTTTTCACTAGAACATCTTCGTTGGTTAATCTATCTTTGAATTCAATCCATTGATATCGTGAAAGAATCGATAACAAAGATAGAACTTCTTCATCAGTGAGACTCATAAGATCCATAATTTCAGCGACTGTACGTTTGCCATTGATGAAGGATTCAAGTTGTTCCAATTCATGATCAACATTGCCAACCCTAAAAGGAATTCTCACGCCAGATTTTTTCATTACAGGAACCATATTCAGATCTGCAGATTGGAACGGAAACTCTTTGATAACTGTAAGTGCGAACTCTCGAAATCTGCGAACATCACCTTCAAAGTGACGCAATTTTTCCCCGTGTTTAGATTCAACTTCATCAAGAATACGCTGAAGTTTTTCGCGATAAGGTGTTTCATCAGGGACTGGATCAACGACAAGTAAAACCAGAACACTCTTCCCAACTTGAATTAGTATATCATATGCTGCTTTTCTTATAGTTCTGATAGGAGTCTTAGCAAATATGATTACAGCAGTAACAAACCCAGCAATCAAATC
>Ga0307423_1002284_pt1 | contig 10843 bp, 4 predicted proteins | sample SalMarWE160310MG_FD_202154 | JGI IMG/M metagenome (GOLD analysis project Ga0307423, IMG submission 202154) | Salt marsh sediment microbial communities from the Plum Island Ecosystem LTER, Massachusetts, United States - WE1603-10 | ecosystem: Environmental > Aquatic > Marine > Intertidal zone >...
GATCCAGAAATCGAGTACTCACCATAAGTAATCAATGTTCCACCATTATGAGTTAGAACAATGTGTGATTTCAAAATTGCAATACCCATGCTATCTAATTGGTCTGTCACAGTTATCTCAAAGGTTACATTCGATTGAAATGGAGTATTCAGCGGAGATTTTGTAACTGATAGTGAAACGGGTCTTCGCGAAACCTCAATAGCTACATTACGTATTCTAGTCTGATAGAATGGACTTATTGAATACGAAACAGTAATTGTAATTGAATATTGACCAAAGTTACCTAAGGCAGTAGTATTGATACGCACATCATAGATGCCGTCCGAGTTATCATCGACCCAGTAATTAACTCCAAGTTGAAGGACTTCAGTAGATGACGCACACGATGCAGTAACTGTTGCTCCGGAAATTCCTAATGTTGTCGAGTCATCAGTGTAGTGAACTACAATAACAGCTTCAGTTTGGAATGGAGCAAGTTCAGGAAGATCGCTAGTAAGTTGAGTTCTTCTTGCTGTGAGAGTCAGATAGAATACATCACTCGCATCAACGCAATAGCGAGCGCCATTATAGACAATGCTGACATTAACCGTGAAGGTGCCCAGTCCTGGAAATGCTGACGTGTCAAGATGAATAGTGTATACTCCAGTTCCGTGATCATCAAATGTATAGAAAGTTGAAAGCCACGCATCTAGTGATAATGTACTTCCATTCATTCCAACTGAAGTGTAATCATCCAGATCACGATATGTGAAATTAAGGTGAAGCATATTTTGATATTGCACAGGTGAATAAGTTCCGTGAGTAAGATCAGTATACCTTTCTCTAACGGAAATGAAAATTACTACTCCAGTTTTATTCTGATAGAATGGACTACCAATCCATTGAATATTCAATGTAAAATTATTACTTCCAGGAGTGAACGCGGACGTATCTATCTCAACGATAAAGACCCCAGATCCATTGTAAATGATATTAAATGAATAATCAGGAATTGTGACAGATAGATTTGGATCGTTCAAAATTGCAGTACTTGTAAGTGAGTCTCTATATGTGAAAGTGAGGTTAACCATCTCATCATAGGGTGTGAGAGGCAGAGGATTCCAATCAACAACTGTAAGTCTATGAGTTGTTTGGACTGACACTACTATAACTTGATTCTGATAATAAGGTAGCACAGCAATGGTCCAATTAAACCAGATTCGAAGTTCGATTGCACCAAGACCACTTAACAATGAAGAATTAAAGGTGATTCGATATTCTCCGGGTCTGTTAATTGCATCAATTTCGAATATAGTCATATCAGCTTGAGTAATCGTTTCTCCTGCAGTTAGAACATCAATATATAGATGTACATTTCCTGCATAGGGACCAGTGGAATTAACAACACCAGTAAGACCACCAACATCATAGTACACTATACTGAAGCTAATATTTTCATTATAAGATGTAATAACAGGATTCTCACCAATGAAAATGTCAGTAGGAGCTGCAGTAATTACGACAGGAGATGATATTGTTAAATTGGAATATTTGTAATTCACACCAATCCAGTTTACCTCAAAGTTTAGAGTAACATCTCCAACAGTACCCCACTGATTAGCTGGAATATGAATAGTATACACTCCTTCGGCTGAAATACTGACTACATAGAAGTCAGGGGATGGCAATGTTGGGCTGGTAATAATGAGCTCAACATACCCACCTAGAGTTGTACCATTTACTATTCCAGTATCAGCATCAACATCATAGTAAACGAGATTGATAGTGATATTTCCTGTATATGCAGTAGGATCAACAGAATTCTCCAGATAGAGTGAAGTGAGATGAGTTCTAAGCTCAATTGTAACAGTAAAGGTGTGGTTCTGTGCACCATATCGTTCTACATTGAATACTACTTCATAAAAACCAAGAGTATCATCATCCATGGAGTACAGGGTTACTTCGTACACTCCAGTGCTTGCAATTTCTGAAACAGTGTAGTTTTGATCCCCGCTTTGATGGATGTCGGACCAATTGCAACTGATTGTGTTTTCAGCTCCATTAATTGGAACTTGAAGATCAGTATCGCGATAAGTAATCTCAAGTGTAGTAGTGTATCCAACAGGTAGAGAAAGTAAAGTGTCTGATGGAATTGCAGATGTGTGGAGCTCTCTCACATCAACTGTCTGAATTATCGTTATTGATTTGAAGTAATCCTTAGAAGCTTTAATTTCAACTTGGTAGATATCAAGAATAACTCCTGTTGTGTCAAGACTCAGTAGGTAGTTCCCACTCCCATCAGGAGTTACAGAATAGCTCTGTGTCCAGTTGCATGAAATAGTTGCGCCAAGAACAGGTGCAGGTTGCATATCCTCATAGTATAGGTGAAAATCGGCACTATTTCCACTTGCTACATCGACTCCGGGGGTTTCTAAGGATAGCAGATTAGTATCATAGATTACGTTGATAATAAAAGTATCTGCAAGTGAATCATAGTTTGCTTTAGTCCAGCTGAGATTAATATCATAACCACCATTTGAAGAAAGAGTAGAGGTGTCGAATGTTATACTATACTCTCCGGTCCCCATATCATTTACAGTTCCACTTCCCCATCCTGTGCTGGAAAATGTCATTACTCCTCCTGGGAGAAGGGCTGAGTTGTCCGTATCCCTAACTCTAAGTTGTAGAAATACTAGCGCACCATATGTAACGTTTATGCTCCAAGATGAAATGCTTTGAACTGGATACTTGATAGATAACTGAGTGGAATGATCGATACTGAAACCTCTACGGAAGAAACCGATATTGTGAGTTTCAGAACTTGAGATTGAATCATCAACAACTGCTTGAACTTCCCAAGAACCAACTCTTGCGCTAACTGCATCCAGAGTTACATAAGCAGTAACAGCATATCCACTAGAGTCAACTGTTGCTGCGAGAGTATCCCAGACTTCGCCAAAGGAATCATAAACTGTGAAAGTCACTACATCATTTTCATAAGTGCTTGGAAGAATTGCTCTAAATCGAGTGTCTTCATTAGCGCGAAATGTTTTCGTTTGCACCCAGCTTCCAAGACCGTCGTCCCATACTTGAAGGTTGGTCACCATATTTGGTGAATTACCGCGAACCATCCAGAAACCAGTAGGATCGGATAGTCCTAATTCATAGACAGAAACATTGACAACACCATCTCCAGGATCTCCCAAGTTCCAATCACTAGTAAGATTCGTATATCGGTGAGCTGGTTCAGAAATAAACGTAATATCTCTATTCAATGGTAATGTGATATTAAAGAAGAACTGGTCCTCATACCCACCTGGTATTGAAACATAGTAATTTGTTTCCCAATAGACAGCAGTGGCATTTGTTACGGAATATTTGTCACCCAGTGTAATAAGTTCGGTATTATTTATTGTAGGAGCTGCTAATTTCCGTCCAAACACCCACACATTGACAGCTATATTGACATTGATATCTTCATCTGGATCAGGAGGATTTGGTGAAGGGGTCCAAGAGAAATTGGCATAAGCTGAACCGGAAGTCCAAGGTGTAACAGGTGCAAAATATACAGTACCAAGACCAAAAACAGGATCTACTCCCTGTATCACGTTATCGACATCCACACCATTCATCTGGAGATTGACATCTTCAGGAGTAGCTTTAGCTGTAACATAGACTACAACATTGTCAACTCTACCTTCTGGACTAATATCAGGTCTCCACCATTCAAATGCAGTTGTTCTTAGACCAACCCAGAGGGAAACATTTGGTAAAGTAATCGATGAAATGTCAATCTCAATATATCCTGTGGAGTACCACGTAAGATCATCTTGAAATGCATCGTAGGATAAACTCCAGAGATAGGTGCCTCCATTGTCAGGATCGCCAATTGATACGAACAGCTCAAAGAATCCAGTCATTATACCCCATGCTACATCTCCCCAGTAATCGAGGGAAACACCGAGCTTTGAAACCTCGCCACGATCAATTGTGAGGTTCTGAACCATGTAAGCTTTGTCCCCCACATCATACCAATTACCATAGAGACCACCACCAGCATTATAGTAGTATCCAGTGTCAAGTCCAAAGACTGCCGCACCATTTCCAGTGCCATGACCATTTGCACTCCAAGTTGAACTTATTCCATTTGTGTAAGTAGGTCCGAAAATGGATGGTTCGTCGTAAGTCAAGAAATCCCAATGAGAGCCATCATCCAGTCCAGAGTTCTCAACCCAAGTCCGATTTTCCGTAATGCTTGTTACATCAGCATATACACCATAGGATTCCCATCCGTCTCCTAATGGTACCGACAAATTTGCAGTATCAGTGGTAGAAGTACCTGAGTGATAGTACATTTCCTCATCGGTAAAAGAATCGATTCTCACACCTGATTCGTCAGCTAATAACGGGTCACTTGTACCAGATACCTCAGTTGGTGCATCTGAGATGTGATATTCGGTTACAACTTCATCAGGTGCAATTTCAAGGGTTTCCCCATTTGAGAGATCGACGGTCTTGCTTTCCGCAGTCTCTTGTCCATCTAAAATTAAATTTCCAGGAGTGATAAACATTCCAAGGCAGAGTGGTAGAAGTACAAGAAGCAAACCCATCATTTTCTTTGTTCTCATTGGATGGTCTCCTATAGAATATATTCTAGACTAGGTCGACTGGATGAAGAAAACTTACATTACTACTATATGAATAGATGGTGATTCTATAGAATGCACAACCGTTCGAAAAATCGACACTCTAACTATTTGATAAGACTTACGAAATTCCGAAGTAAGAATGGGGGTCTTACAACAAGCTCCACTCAACGTTTCCTAACTACAATCACAACCGCGACGACCGCTACGGTAACACTTGCAATAATTATGATATAAAAATACAGAGTGAGATCAGGTTCCACTCCAGTGCTAGTTGGTGTAATCATAAGAATTTCATGTGTTGATTCAGCTTGGTTAAGTCCCCAATCCCAAGCTTCCACCCATACTTCAATTTTCGAATTAGCTGTGAATGCAGGAATAGATGCGACCCAAGTCCCGCTCGTTATTGCACATGGATAAACTACAGGTGGATCACCATCAATCTGTAAGTACACTGTTACATTCTCAATACCAGAGAGGTCATCAGTAACTTGAGCTGAGACATAGAATCCATTAATGTTAATGCTAGGCGTAACAACCCAGCTTGAAATCACTGGAGCAACGTTATCTTGAGTTGACCAAAACATGCGTCCAATCCAGTCTTTTGCGTTACTGAGAGCATCATAAGCTCCAAGCCAGTCCATTTCATCATAGAGGTTTCTCGCTTCATCAAAGAGGTCTAGGACTCGTTGTTCTGCAGCGTATGTTTCAGGTCTCTCACTAATGCCCAAATCAGCCTGTTTCATTGAGAAATCATCCCAAAGCATTGCTTCCATCTGATCAAGATATGTACCTTGTACCCAGTTCTTATCGAAAGTTGCTGTTCCATTGTGAAAAGCAAAGTAGCCCATTGGACTGAATGAGAAATCACTGGAATAGTGTTCATGTTGCCAGGTGTGAAGAAATCCTATAGCATGCATTGTTTCATGAAGTTGCGTAGATGAAATACCATCTTTGGGTGTTACTCCATCAGGACGATAATATCTATCCCATGATTTCCAGATGACCGTCTGCCCGTGGCCACCGAGACCTGTGAATGTCCTTCCATCAGCGTGCATCTCCATTTGCTTTTTAATGAAGACAACGCCAAACACTTCAATATTTTCACTATTTTCATTGACATATTGAGGTCTCATATTGTTGAATATGACGTAGAAGCTTGTATAACCATCAACAACAATTGTTCCATCAGGTTCTATGGTTGCATAGTTCCAGAATGTAGTATTCCAAGTAGGATAATCATCAATATCAAGGAAATCTACCTGAGCCGACCAATTGATGAATGGATAGAGTTCTTCCAAATGTGCTTTCTGCATTTCAGCATTAGTAACCCATCGTAGACTATCCACAGATGTTCCATTTGCAACATCCATACAAATCACAAGTACTCGTAAGAGACCTGACTCAACATACTTAGCAGGCGTGTGCTGATACGGAAATAGTAGCTGATTTATTGGATCCCATATGCACTCACGAAGATAGAGATTAAGTGCATCGATGCCTGCCTGTAAACCCAAATTTATCCCTGCAACTTTATCTTCTAAATCTTGAGTCCAGAAATCGTATTCTGTTCCAATGTATTCACTCCACCAGATACGACACCATTTGAGATACCATTGGTGTGCACTAGGGTCAACAATGTAAGAATTGTAGCGTCCTCCAAAGTTAGCATAGTCCATTGTAACATTTGGATTGAGTGCGTTGTCCCACTCTAACCTAAACCAATCTTGCTCTTCACCAGTATCCGGATCAATAGGGTGATAGTCATACCAGTGCTCTAGTCCATGACCTGATGTATCTAGAGATGAAAAATTCACCAAATATAGTGTGTAGCCCAAACTGGGAGGAGCAACATAGGGATTTGCTTCCAGCCAATCTTCAACTGCATAGCCATCAATCACTCGCCCATCTCGGGGATAGAAAATTCGCTGTGGGTCATCAGGATTGGATTTCTGATAGAGTAATGCTGTTTCATCAAGAGAAGTACCTGTTTCGGAACCATTCACAGAGTTATCCATAACTACCTGAGTGAGGTCAGCAATATACTGAGCATCAGCATAAAAGACCTCATACTCGATATTGTACGTTATCATAACATCAGAAGTGGTATAGGTGCGAACTGTGGGCATCCCTGTTAGTAAATTATTTTCATCAATCAGATATTCATCATAATTCACGACAATAATATGAGCTGTCCAATTTCTCTCAATGTTGGTCAATTGGCTAGGGATGGCAAATTCTTGCAAGTCATAATCTTGCACTTCTATTGGTGCATAATTAATGAAACTAAGTGAGAATAGAAACAAGATCCACAGAATCCAAAGGCGACGCATGAAATCTTCAGGTGTTTAAACCGCTATTAATGAAACGGTTTTTGTAATCTATCGTTTGGAAGTCATAATTGCGCAATTACTCATTCTGATATATACGAGTATATTATATTAAGAGCTATTAACATCATTTGAGTAGAGCGTCGGCTATAGATAATCTACTTAGAATACATAAACTCGCCCTCCCGGGCTAACGTTTGTTTCCGCAGACAAACGCACGACTTCCTCGACTCCAAAGATTCGGTCGACGCCCTTTCCTCACTACTCCTTCTCTTTTGACCACATCCATTAGTCTTAAATCACAGGTGCATTGCTCGAAGAACTTGGAGCAACGAGAATGACTGGAATAAACAAACCCACCATTGCAGAAATGCTAGAAATCAAATCAGTTGCAATTGTTGGTGTTTCAGCCAAATTGGGTTACTACTGGGCACATTCTATGCTTCAATGGAAACACGACCTTGAAGTGTGGCTCGTTTCACATTCTGGCGGAGAAGTCTTAGGTCACAAAATATACTCAAGCCTTGATGAGATCCCTGATAAAATCGATTATGTAATAATCGCTGTTCCTTTCAAATACGTTCCAGAGACCCTCATGCAGTGTCATGAAAAATGTGTAAAGGGAGTTACAATCTTCACAAGTGGTTTTTCTGAACTTGGCACTGAAGAAGGAAAGAAGAGGGAGCTGGAAATAAAACAGATCCTAGATGAGACAGGGATGCGAGCATTCGGTCCTAATTGCATGGGCTTAATGTATCCCGAGATTGGGTTTGCATTTATGCCCACAGCGAAACGACTCGCGGGTGATGTTGGCTTTCTCTCGCAGTCAGGGGGAGTCGCTATCGCAACCTATACTTCTGGAGTAGCAGGAGGCGTCGGATTCAGCAAGGTATTTAGTTTTGGCAATCAAGTGGATATCAGACCACAAGAGTTGCTAGATTTCTTCAGGGATGATGACAAAACTAAAGCAATAGGTGCATACATAGAAGGTGCAAAGAATGGAAGAGAAATTCTTGATGCTCTGAAAGCAACTGCAGAAAAGAAACCAGTAGTTGTACTCAAGGGCGGACGCTCCAACGAGGGATCAAGAGCCGCCGCATCACACACAGGTGCATTAGCTGGAAGTAACGAAATTTGGAACGCAGCATTTCGTCAAGCAAACGTACTCACTGTCGATACATTAGAAGACTTAGTTGCTACACTGAGCATTTTTTCTCTTAGCCCTAAACCTCAATCGAGAAATGTTGGACTGGTAGCAATCAGTGGAGGAACAAGTGTCATTTATACAGACCTATGTATCGAAAGTGGACTGAAAGTTCCAAGGACTTCTCAAAAAACTATTGACAAGCTCGACTCTCTTATTCGCGATGTTGGAACAGGTCTTGGAAATCCAATAGATCTTGCAGCTGATTACTATGTTGATCAGACGACTTCAGAAGTCATTCGCCTTGTTGGCGAAGAGCTAAATTTTGATTCAATAATCATAGAAGCAGATGTTCATAATATGCATCAAGTTGCTACTATCCTAGATGCACAGGATAACCTTGTTGATTATTGGACTATAATGGCAAAAGCAGGAAAATCTGTTGTCCATAATGAGAAGAAACCAGTTCTAGTAGCAATCCCAGATGTTGCATACCCAGGCCCTCGCTCAGATGCGTGGAATGTATTTGTAAATCATGGACTGCCAGTCTTTCATAATGTGAAAGAAGCAATCTCTGCACTATCTAAAGTTCGAATCTATTATGAGATAAAAGAAAAGAGAAAGTAAGATTGGTGTTGTAATGCTATACCTTCACAATCCAATTCACTAGCTCAGCACTCATTTCATTCTCTTCTATGAATTTGTTGCGGTACTGTTCATCCTTGAGTTTGAACCATACATATTGAACATCAAAATCAAAGCCGATGATGTTCACAGCAGACTCCAAGGGATTAGGTCGAAATGCTAGAAAGCCCACTAAAACTGAAGATGCCAAAACTAGGAAGTAACTTTGAACCCATGGACTTATCCCACGGCCAGCCCAAATATCAGCACCTGCAAACATAATTACAAAGATTGATGAACTAGCAACAATTGTCAATAAGAAGGAGGCGATACTTCTCATTTTGATTTCACCAGCATCTGTTGCATAATGCTCCTCACACACTTGAACGAGGAAACTCTTCTTCTCAGCTAGAGTCAACCCTAAGCGTTTTCGCTCGCTTGCATAGAATGCAGGATCCCAGTTCGGTCTGAGCCACCTCTTATTTTGGGGTTGAGTTGTTATTGCAGTAGTAGTTGTAGCTGGAGCACCACAAACTGGACAATATTTCGGAAATCGAATTCTATTGATTTTAGCCCGGATAATAGGTTCATCAAAGACTTTTTTGTTACCGGTCAATCAAAGTTCAACTCCGTGATTTTCATTCAGAAGCAAATTTACAATTTAACCTGTCGAAGACGGTAAGGATTAGTAAAAACTAATCAAAAGCATTTCGTACCAAATCAAACACATGATTCTGCATTCCTTTCGAGGCGGCACCTTCATAGACATCTTTGGCTACTGATACTCGTTCTGTTACTAGTTCTATGTCTAATTCATCAAAGCTTCCTCTAAGAGATTCAAACCCCTCTAGATTAGTAGTCAATCCCATTTCATTTGCAGATAATATTTTGAAACCATAATGAGTCAACCACAAGGGCTTCAGGAAAACTCTACTTCCTTTGATCAATAGTGTGGTATTTTCTACTTCATCTTTCCTCTTGTCCACAATCAGTGGGATTAACTTAGAAGCACTTGTTTCTTTCATTTTTTCAATATCCAAAAAGAGTGTTGGACCTCCCGAAAGAATCTGGTCTTCAAGTAATTTAACAGCAGTATCGAAAATTGCCTGTCGTGCCTCCTCATATGACATCTTCATGACTGTGTTATCTAGCAACATACGAGGGTGTCCATCGTAACCTGCAATTTCGGATATCCCAAGTCCCTGTAAGAGACCTCGCTGAGCACCATACCAATGCATTGGCGTCATTCTTTGGAGAGTAGTATCAATTCGTTCTCTTAGATGTGCCCAATCATAACGTTTTTTTAGCTCATCATAAGTATTCCATATGACCACTGGCGGTGCAGACCAATTTGCACCATCTGGACGTACCAGCTGGAACTGCTTAATCAATTCATCTTTTGTGTAAATATATCTAAGAATGTTATCAGCAGTGACAACAACTGAAGAATCCATGCGAATTCGTGTTTTTAGATAAACTGGAGTTAGATCTAGACCATGCAGACGATTTTCAGATACATCGATGAAGTCTAACTTCAGGCACCCCCTCAGTGGCCAAAGATCTAACTTGGTAAGGTGATTACTCTGGAGATAGATTTCCCTAATTTCTGAACATCCAGAAATAGGTAAAAGATCTAATTCTTCAAGCATGTTATGGGACAGATCTAGTTTTTCTAGATCGTGACATCTAGCAACATTACTCAGATCGACTCGTTGTGCAGCTCGCATAACCAAGTCTATCTTTGTATGGCCACACTGAAATTTTGTCTCTTCTTGCCGACCATGCGGGCTCCAGTACTTGATGGTAATCTCTTCCATATCGAGTACAACCATCATTGTGAATGTCATTATTCCTGATAAATGCAAGTTACGGAATAATTGTCAAATAATAGTACACCTAATAGAAGAAAACGTCTTTCTTCGTCTATATCTCATCTTCGAATTCAGATTGAATGGGTGGTGGTAATTTCAGTTCAGAAGCGATGAGGTATTTATTATCGATAGATTCCATTACCATATTGAAAGCTCTTCCCTCATTCAAACCCTGCAGCACTAGTGCTTTGATTATTGCCTCGACTGTTACTCCATGATCGATACTTATTGTTTTGAAAACAGAAGAAA
>Ga0307423_1002285_pt1 | contig 10842 bp, 8 predicted proteins | sample SalMarWE160310MG_FD_202154 | JGI IMG/M metagenome (GOLD analysis project Ga0307423, IMG submission 202154) | Salt marsh sediment microbial communities from the Plum Island Ecosystem LTER, Massachusetts, United States - WE1603-10 | ecosystem: Environmental > Aquatic > Marine > Intertidal zone >...
GGCATCCGCCACCCTTCGCGCCGCATCGAGCTCGACCCGATGCCGCTGCCCGTAGTCCACGGTCAGACAGTGACACTCGAGGCCCTCCGCGCGGGCGATGGCCAGGACGGTCGCTGAGTCGAGACCGCCAGACAACAGAATCACGGCGCGCGATGAGTTCATGGAGATATTCTGGCAGGTGAATGAGGAATTAGGAATGAGGAATTAGGAATTGGGAATGAGGAATGAGGAATGCCGCCCACCCACCCAGGGAAAACCGTAGATTACGCAGATGGACGCAGATTTCGGATCCTACCCTCCCGCCCAGAAACACGAAGACACAAAAATCACAAAGAAATCACCAAGGTCTTGTCAATGTTTTCCTCGCTCATTGAAAGCCAACGCCGCCCACTGCGGCGGTCGACTGAACAATCGATATCCGGCATTCCCGGGACAAAGTGGTTTCTTCGTGAATCCTTGGTGTCCTTTGTGTCTTTGTGGTGAATTGGGTGGGTGCGGAAAACTCAAAACTGAGAACTCAAAATTGAGCGCCGTTGCTACGTCGCCGCCCCTTTGCGCGCCTGCTCCCAGAGCTGCGCGACGGTTTCATCGTCAGGGGCCGGCACGGCGGCGGCCTTTTGGTGGAGATCGCGGGCGAGCGTCCCCATGCGGGCATTCATTTCCGCCAACCGAACGATGATCGTCGGATCATCTTCGGCGATTGCCTCCAAGTGATTCACGATCTCTTCGATTCGATCACACGCGTTGCAGATGAGGATGCCGTGGTTTCGCGCGTGGATCGCGGTCACCACCCTCTCCGGCAAATCGCCCCAATCGTTGAGAGCTCCCATCTCGAGATCGTCGGCGAGCACCACAGGCGAGCCTGGAAGGCCGGCGGCGCGCTCGACCACCGTCCGTGACAATGATGCCGGGCGCTCGGCGTCCCCCAGCCCCGGCACCACGACGTGCGCCACCATGACGGCTGGGAAATCTGACCCCAGCTGGGCGAAGACCTCGAGCTGGCGGCCGAGTTCTTCCTCGTCTGATTCGAGGATGGGAAGCTCCTCGTGGGTGTCTGCAGGCACCGGACCGAGCCCGGGGAAATGCTTGCTGCAGCCCGACACCCCCCATATCCCGAGGCCCTCGTTGAAAATGCGCGCGAGAACGACGACCCGGTCGGGATCGCTGCCGAGGCATCGACCCTGGCCGCCCAGACAGCCACCCGGGCAGTCGAGATCGACCACCGGCGCAAGATCGAGCTGAATGCCGAGGCATCTGCAGGCGGCGCCAGCCGCCTCGCCGAGTGCCCGCATCGCGCGCCTCCCAGCGGCCGCGGCCTCGGCCGGTGCCGGCAGATCTCCCCACAGGGCCGACAGCCGATTGACCGTCCCGCCCTCGAGATCGGCGGTGACAAACGGCAAGGGCTCGAGGTTCTCGAGGTCGGCGACCAGCTCCCGTGTTTGCGCCGGGGTTTCGATATTTCGCGAAAAGAGGATCACTCCAGCCGGTCGCACCCGCTCAAGCAGTGCCTTGTCGTCATCAGTGACCGTGGTGCCGGGAAGCCCGACCACCAACGGAAGAAAATCAGTCCTTTTCATGGACCTTCTCGCGCAATTCGGCGAGCAGCTCGAGCGCCTCGCGCGGGGTCAACCCATCGACATCCAGGCGGCGCAGGCGATCAGAAATCTCATCCACTGGTGCACGGAAAAGATCGAGCTGGTTGACGCGCTCGGCATTGGCCGCGGGCGGGGTCTGCATCACTGGATCTCCGGAGACCTTCAGTTCGTGTCGTTCGATATTGGCCAACACCTCCTCGGCACGCCTGCAGACCTCTTCCGGCACTCCCGCCAGCTGCGCGACGTGGATGCCGTAGGAGTGGTCCGTCGGGCCCTCAACGACCCGATGGAGAAAGAGGATCGAGCCGCGCCACTCCTTGACCGCCATCGATCTGTTCACCAGTCGCGGCAACATCCGGCCGAGCTCAGTGAGCTCGTGGTAGTGGGTCGCAAAGAGTACGAGCGCCGCATGGTCATCGCGGTCGTGCAGATATTCGACGATCGCCCATGCGAGCGAAAGACCGTCAAAGGTGGCTGTGCCGCGCCCGACTTCGTCGAGGATCACCAGAGACCGCGGTGTCGCGTGATGGAGGATGTTGGCGGTTTCCGTCATCTCCACCATGAAGGTGGATTCTCCCTTGGCGAGCATGTCCGATGCTCCGACCCTCGTAAAGATGCGATCGGTGAGACCGATCTCGGCCTCGGTGGCGGGTACGAAACAGCCGGCATGAGCCATCAGGGTGATCAGGGCGCACTGCCGGAGGTAGGTCGATTTACCACCCATATTGGGCCCGGTAAGGAGCACGATCTGGCTCGCCCGGGGGTCGAGCCGGCAATCGTTGGAGATGAACGGTGGGTCTCTCTGCAGCTCTTCGAGCACAGGGTGGCGGCCCTCGAGGATCGTGATGCCTGCCTCCTCGGCCATCACCGGACGGCAGTAGCCCCAACGCCGGGCGCGCTCTGCGAACGCCGCGAGGACATCGAGCTGGGCGACCGTGACCGCCGCGGTGGCGATTCTCTGAGCGTGGCTCGACAGCTCCTCGATGAGCTCTTGAAAAAGCTGGCGATCACGTGCTGTCGCCTGCTCCTCAGCCGACAAAATACGCGACTCCAGATCCTTGAGCTCCGGGGTGATGAAGCGTTCGGCGTTGGTCAGCGTCTGCCGTCGGTCGTAGTCATCCGGAACCCGGTCGAGGTTTGATTTACTGACCTCGATGAAGTAGCCAAAGACCCTATTATACCTGACCTTGAGGGAACCGATACCGGTGCGCTTTCGCTCTGAGGACTCGATGCCGGCCAACAGCTCCTTGCCGCCCCGAGCGAGGCTTCGCTGTTCATCGAGCTCTTCGTCCCAGCCGCTCGCCATGACGCCCGCGCCGGCGACCTGGGCCGGCTCGGCCGCAAGCCGTTCGTGCAGCAGCTCGGCAAGGTCCGGCATCGGATCGAAGACCTCGAAGAGATCACGGAGCCGCGAGGATGTCGCGTGGCGGACCGTCTCGCCGATTCCCGGGAGGCGATCGATCCCGGCGCGCAGACCGTGGAGTTCGCGGGGCGTGGCGAGTGCGAGTCCTACCCGAGCTGCGAGGCGTTCGAGGTCGGGCAGATCCGTGAGAGCCTCCCGCAAATCCTGCAGGATCTCGTCGCTGTCGATCAGCTCCGCAACCGCGCGGTGCCTATCTCCGATTTCTTCGAGGTCGATGCTCGGCCGCACCAGCCAGTCGTGCAACATCCGCGATCCCATCCGGGTCCGCGTGTGGTCGAGAATACCGATCAGCGAGCCTTTTCGTGACCCGTCCACCCCCCGTTCGACCTCGAGATTGCGAAGGCTGGCCCTGTCGACGACCAGGGCCTCACCGCTGTCTCGGCAGGTGAACTCGCGGAGATGGTTGAGGGCGCCCTTCTGGGTGCTTTCGACGTACCCGAGCAGAGCGCCGGCCATGCCGACCAGCGGTTCGCCGGAGTCGAGGCCGAACCCGCGAAGTGAGCCGACCCCGAGCACCCGTCGCAGCCGTTGTTCTCCGGCGGACGGCGAAAATGTTTCAGGGGGAACGGGCGTGACCGTTGGCCGCGGGATCTCGGCCGGCCATACCTGCTGCCACCCGTCCCAGTCCTCGGCGACCAGGACCTCGCGTGGTTGGAGGTGCGCCAGGTACTCGGTAAGGGTGTCGGGATCGCTGCTTCGCAGGCCTTCGAAGGTGCCGGTACTGATCTCGATCCACGCCAGGGCCGACGATTCGTGGTCGCTGCCGAAGGCGGCCAGGTAGCAGTGCTCAGATCCCTCGAGGAGTTCGGTGGCCGAAATCGTCCCCGGTGTGTGGGTGCGAATGATCTCACGACGGACGAGGCCCTTGGCCTTCGCCGGGTCCTCAACCTGCTCGGCCACGGCCACCCGGAATCCCGCATCGAGGAGCTTCCCGAGATAGCCGTCAAAGGCGTGATGTGGGACGCCGCACATCGGCGCATCCACCGAGTCATTTTGGCGGCGCCGTGTGAGGGTGATGCCGAGTACCGGTGCCGCCTGCTGCGCATCCTCGAAGAAGAGCTCGTAGAAGTCTCCCATGCGGTAGAGCAGCAATGCCGAGCCCGCCTGCTCTTTGAGGTCGAGGTACTGGCGCAGCATTGGGGTCATCTTCACCTGGGGCTTCCTCCGCCAGTGCGTTCGTTCATCTGGTCAAAGGTGGGAACTCCACCAGCAGGCGCCGCACCGCTTTGTCGAGTTCTTTCTGCGGTTCGATGGCGTTCATCTTGATTTCCGAGATCTGCCCGGTCCATAGGATCTCCGCGGTCGCCGGGTCGAGCATCTTGACGATCAGGGTGCCTCTCTGGCCGGAACCTCCGTAGGCGGTGGCCATCGGCTCGGCGCCCCTGTCCTTGGGCGCGGCCTGAGGCGTCGTGCCGCCTCGGAAGATGAGCTCGAAGGCGACCCTGAAGTCTGCTGAGCCCTCTTCAAGGCGTGTGTATCCGCGCGCGGTCAGCTCTTTCTCCAGGGCCAGCTGAGCCATCCGCTCGAACCTCGGGTAACGATGGTAATCGGTATCCTTGGTGTCAGAGGCGAAGCGGAAGTTCTTCCATTCGTGGAAAGCCGTGGTTTTGCTGTAGTTGGTTCGGACCGGGAGACTGGAGGTTGTCGTCGTGCAGCCGACCAAGGCCAGGGCTGCAACCAGTGTGATCGATGTTCTGGTCACCATCAACCTCCTTCTCATTATTCTCCGCCGACGTGGAGTGCCCAGAATCCGAGAATCGGCGATCTCGGTCTGTGAGTCAAGGTCATATGCAGCCTAACCTTTACCCCCGCGAACCCACCACTCCGAGTCGCGATCGAACCACCACGAAGCGGACTCTCCCGCGAGGATTCTGTCGGCAAGATCTTTTGCTGCGTCGGTCCGCAGCCGCCGGAGCACGAACGGCGTCCAGTCAGCGGCGGCTTGACAGCCTGAGTCCTGCTTCTCCTTGAGCTCGAGGAGCATTTCGAGCTGATCGGCGTCGTGAGCAAGGACGGCCTCGGGCGAGGTCGCGCCACGGTACTCGGCCATGACCTCCCTGAGCTCATCACCGAACGGCAACCCACGGGTCAAATCGTCCGCGGCGCGCGTCTCGTCGGCCGTCACGTACTTCTGATTGACGTAATTGAGATCGCCGGTGCGCGCTTCGGGCAGGTCGTGGGTCAGCGCCAGCCGCAGCACCTTTTCGGTATCGACCGTTCCGTCCAACCGTGCGAGCACGTACGCAATCATGGTTGTTCGATAAACGTGCTCGGCGACCGACTCGGATCCGCCGTCGAGGAACTGCCACCCGGACCTCGGCGTCCTCTTGAGCATCCCGACTTCAAATAAAAACTCGACGGTCCGATCCACTGCGTCACCTCTCGAAGCCAGTGTATCTGGTCTCCGGTCCTGTCTCCGCACAATGAGAGGCGCACAGGGGCTTCGACGACACAGGTGTCACCCTTCGCATTGTTTGAATCTGTCGCGCTCCACCCGATTGACGCCCTTCGAGCAAACAATGCAAAGAGTGGCACCTTGCTCGCCGAAGAAAGAAGCGCTTGCCGGGTATTAGTTCCGAATTCTCCCCACTACCCCGCCCGGCACGACCGCAACAATTTCCGTGGGCGTCACGACATTCAGCAGATCCAGGTCGGGCGCGGTGGGCGCAGTGACGCGAACGTAATTCGGTGTCAACCCGCTCCAGCGGAGGACATTACCATGATCTTCCGCCGCCTCCCACAGGACATCGGCGGTGTGGCCGACCAGCCCCGCGTTGAAGGCGTGCTCGAGATCCGCAGCTAGGGCGTGCATGCGCCGGCTCCGCTCGCGTGCAACGGGCCCTGGGACCTGTGCCGGCATTTTCTCGGCCGGCGTGCCCTCTCGCCGCGAGTACCGAAAGATATGGAGACGCGAAAAAGCCAACTCCTCGACAAGGGCGATTGACTTTTCGAACTCTTCGTCGGTCTCCCCTGGGAAGCCGACGATGATATCGGAGGAGATGGCAAGACCGGGCACGGCCCGTCGAACGTTGCGGACCAACGCCGAGAATTTTTTCCGACTGGTGCGCCTCGCCATGCGTTTGAGGGTCTCGTCGCAACCGCTCTGAAGCGGCAGGTGGAGGTGCGGCAGCAGCCGTGGGTCCGAAAAGACATCGAAAAACCCGGCATCGAGATCCCACGGTTCGAGTGAGGAAAGCCGTAGCCTCTCGACCGTGGTTTCGGTGAGTGCGCGCTCGACCAGGTGCTGCAACCCGCGTTGGTCACCGCAATCGTGGCCGTAGGAGCCCAGGTGGACGCCGCTCAGTACGACTTCACGGTAGCCCAGTCTTTGTAGTTCGTTGAGTTCTTCGATGATGACATCCGCCGGGACACTGCGGCCAGCACCTCTGGCTATCGTGATCACGCAGAAGGTGCAACGGTTGTCGCAGCCATCCTGGACCTTGAGAAAGGCGCGAGTCCGGGCGGAGTCGCCGGGTTCGAAGAGCTCCTGGTCGTCGGGATCGGCGGCCGCCTTATCGAGAAGACCTTCGGCCTCGGCGAGTTCGAGCAGTCGATCCTTTTCGGCGTTGCCGACGACTAGATCAACGCCAATCTCGGCCATCTCGGACGGGGCGAGCTCGGCATCGCAGCCGGTTGCGATGACCGCCGCTGAAGGGTTCATCTTTTTGAGCTGGCGGATGAGCTGACGACTCTTGCTGGAGGCGATAGCAGTTACAGTGCACGTGTTGAGAATGCAGAGCTCGGCTGGAGTGCCCGGCCCAACCACCCGGTGTCCGGCCTTTGCCAGGCCGCGGGCCATGGCTTCGATCTCGCCGATATTGAGGCGGCAGCCGATGGACTCGAGACGAACCTGCACCATTCCCTCTTCGTGTCTACTGTTCACCTGGATGATACGAGTTTGGCTTCGATCAACCCTTGAGGAGTTCCTTGATCTTCTCCCGAATCTCAATTCTTTGCTCTTCGATGTAGCGCTCGTAGTTGATCACGTGACCATTCTTGACGATGAACATGATCGGGTTGTGATGGACATCGCCATAGTCGTTGAACTGGATGATGCCGGTGACGCCCGGAAACTCCTTGACGCCGAAGGCCAGAGTTTTCCGGATTTCAACCGGACTGAATGACTTGGCCTCACCCGCGACGAAGATTACCACCCGCATCGCGTCGAATGCGTGCGCGGCGTAAATGTCCGGGTCGTCCTGAAAACGTTGCCGAAAGGCGTTCACGAAGTCGACCGTCAGTTGTGCGTCCGACTGTATGTCGAACGCCGGCTGCGGAAAGAACACACCTTCAACCAGGTCCGGGTTGCCCTCGACGATCTTGCTCGTGTAGAAGGCCGAGGTAGCGCAGATTGGACCATCGTAGCCCTTGCTTCGAAGATGCCGGAGGACCTTGATGGTCGTGTCTCCATAACCGATGATGTAGACCGACGCCGGCCGGTGGGCGGCGAGTAGATCGGCGGAGACTTTTTCCCAACCCTCCTCGTCGACCGCCACCCTGCCGACGACCTCGCCCCCCATCGCCTGCTCGAATACGAGCCGGAACGGAGGTTCGATTCCACGCGCTTGGGCCGAGTCCTCGGCATAGATGAGCACTGAAGTCTTGTCCTGGTCGTCGTATAGGAATCGACCGGCACGACGGCCTTCGAGTTCGTCGGATGCGAAGACTCTGAAGAACCGCCTCGAGTCTTTGGTCAGGCTCGGCGCCGAAGCCGACGGCGAGACGGCGATGGAATCGGTTTCGTCGAGGACCGGAAGCAGGGCGCGCGCGGTATCGCTGGTCGTGCCGGCCACGAAAAGGTGCGCGCCCGCGCCGGCGAGGCGTCTCATCTCGGCGACGCCGGTTGCCGGATCGGATGCGGTGTCGCCCCACAAGATTTGGAAGCCGCTCGGCAGCTGCGCCTGCTCCATTTCGAGTGCGACGTCGATGCCTCGTTTCATGCTTTCGCCGTATGTGCTGGCGTCTCCAGTCATCGGCAGGAGCACGCCGACCACCGGTTTGCTGCCACACGCCGAAAGTGCGAAAACCGTGGATAGGGCCAGCAGAGTCGTTTTCAATTTATTCGCGGGTTTCACGGCTCGACCTCCTGCGCGCCAGTCTCTACGGGGGCATCATACAGAAATTAGTCGAATTGTGCGGAATGACAGTACGAAGGTGTTCGTCAACCAAACATGAGCTTGACGCCCATGGCGATAACCATGGCGACAAAAACCATGCGAACTGCACGTTCGCCGTGGATGATCGTCGCACGAGTGGCGAGCCATGCCCCGGCCGCATTACCAACCGCGAGCGCGAGTCCGCCGAGCCACCACACCTTGGCCTGCAGCGCGAAAACGAGAAGCGCCGGAATCGTATAGATGCCGACGATGAAGACCTTATGCATGTTGACCCGGACCAGATCGAGGCGCAGCAGCTGGTAGAGGATCGGCATGATGAGAAAGCCGACCCCGGCCTGGAGGAATCCTCCCCAAAAGCCGACACCCAGCATGGCGAAATGGGCGAGGACGGGGCGGCCGACGCCTCCGTCTCCCGCAGTCGATGATGGACTCTTGCGGAGGATCATGAAGATTGCAGCGACCAGCACGACCCCGAGGATTCTCTTGAAGACGATCGGATTGACAACCACCGCCGCGAAGGCCCCGGCGACCGCCCCCGGTACCGTACACAGAGCCAGGCCGAGACTGTGGCGCATCTCGGAGTATCCGTGGCTTCGAAAACTCGAAACCGCGGTGATGTTCTGGATCAAAATAGCGACGCGATTGGTACCGTTTGCCGTTGCCGGTTCGAGACCGAGGAAGATCAGAATCGGCAGGGAGATCAGCGAACCACCACCGGCCATCACGTTGAGGAAGCCGACCGCTATACCGGCTACCGCGAGAAGGGGGAAGTGCCACGGTTCCATGCGAGCGGCACTTTAGCAGGGCAGTAAATGAGGCGCGCGTTCCGCATCGACGACACAGGTGCCACTCTTCGCATTGTTTGCCCTGAAGGCGTGACCGGTTTCGTAGCGTTCGAGTCAGACAATGCGAAGAGTGGCACCCCGCGCATCGAAGCGAGAAGCGCTTATCGGGTTGGTCCCGCCCCTTTGACTTCATCCGAAGCGTCATCGGCGAATTGCTCGAAGTTGGAGTGAAAGAGACCGGCCAGCTCGTGAGCCTTGGCGTCGTAGGCCGAAGGATCGCTCCAGGTTTTTCGGGGGCGAAGGATCTCGGTCGGTACCCCGGGGCACGATTTCGGGACCCGAACGCCGAATACGGAGTCCTCTTCGAAATCAACAGAAGCCAGCGATCCATCGAGCGCCGCTTTCAGCAGCGCCCGCGTGTGCTCGATCGGCATCCGGTGGCCCGTGCCATAGGGGCCCTCGGTCCATCCGGTGTTGACCAGCCAGCAGTCGGAACCGTGGGCCGTGATCTTTTCGGCAAGCAGTTCGGCGTAGAACGAGGGCGGACGGACCATGAACGGGGCCCCGAAACAGGCGGAGAAGGTCGCCGAGGGCTCGGTGACCCCGGCCTCGGTCCCGGCCACCTTGGCGGTGTAGCCGGACATGAAGTGGTACATGGCCTGAGCTGGCGACAGCTTGGAGATGGGTGGGAGCACACCGAAGGCATCGGCGGTGAGCATGATGATGTTTCGCGGGTGGCCCCCCATACCACTCCGAACCACATTTGGAATGTGGCTCAGTGGATAGGCGGCACGGGTGTTTTCGGTCAGGCTATCGTCGTCAAGGTCGAGTCGGCGCGTGATGACGTCATAGCCCACGTTTTCGAGGATCGTGCCGAACATCTCCGTGGTGGCGTAGATTTCCGGTTCTGATTCACGGCGCAGGTTGATGACTTTTGCGTAGCATCCACCTTCGAAATTGAAGACTCCATTGTCCGACCACCCATGCTCGTCATCGCCGATCAATTGGCGGTTGGGATCGGCCGATAGGGTGGTTTTGCCGGTCCCGGAAAGACCGAAGAATATCGCTACATCGTTGTCAGAACCGACATTGGCGCTGCAGTGCATGGGCAACACCCGCTGTTCGGGCAAGAGGTAATTGAGCACGGTGAAGATGGATTTTTTGATTTCGCCGGCGTACGAGGTACCTCCGATGAGAACCAATTTGCGACGGAGGTTCAGCAAAATGAACGCTTCGGAGTGGGTTCCGTCCACCTCGGGAATAGCCTGGAAGCTCGGGGCGTGCAGAATGGTGAACTCGGGCACGTGGTTCGTCAATTCTTCAGGCTTCGCCTGGATGAACATATTGCGAGCGAAGAGCGAGTGCCAGGCGCGTACCGTGATGACCCGTATCGGAAGCCGGTATCGCGAATCGGCGCCGGCAAAACAGTCCTGGACCCAGACGTCGCGGTTCTGCAGGTAGGCCTGGAGACGGCGGAACATGTTTTCAAAGGTTTCGGGCGAAACTGCCTTGTTGACCTCACCCCACCAGATATCATCTTTGGTCAGCTTCTCCTCGACGATGAATTTGTCTTTTGCAGCACGCCCGGTGTGGAGGCCGGTGCGGGTGACGATCGGGCCCTTGTGAGTGACGTGGCCCTCTCCGTTCTTGATGACATCTTCGTAGAGGAGGGGGGTGTTGTGGTTCCAGTGGATCTTGCGGACGTTGGTGATGCCGTTGTTGTCGATACCGTATGTGCTGTACAGGCGTTCGGCGGTCATGTTCTCACTCCTCGCGTTTTGTTCCGTTGATCTGAGAGCCCCAAGAATACAACCTGCCTCGCCCAACTGATGTTCCGGTGAAGCAGTGGAAAGTCCGAATCGGAGGCGGGTTGGGGGATCTGCGCGAATCTGGGTGATCTGGGGGGGGGGGGGGGGGGAGTT
>Ga0307423_1002287_pt1 | contig 10840 bp, 5 predicted proteins | sample SalMarWE160310MG_FD_202154 | JGI IMG/M metagenome (GOLD analysis project Ga0307423, IMG submission 202154) | Salt marsh sediment microbial communities from the Plum Island Ecosystem LTER, Massachusetts, United States - WE1603-10 | ecosystem: Environmental > Aquatic > Marine > Intertidal zone >...
CCCGGGCTCTGGCCAGCCGGGGTGCACGCATTCTGCTTGCCGCTCGCAATGAGCAGAAGGGCTCCCGAGTGCGCCGTGAAATGGTGGCTGAAAGTGGCAACCAGGCTATTGAATGCCTGATTGGTGATCTCTCGCTCAAGTCCGAAATTGAGAAGCTCTCAGTTCAGATCTACCAAACCACTCCACACCTTGATGTCCTGATCAACAACGCAGGTGCGGTCTTTCTAAAGCGGAAGCTCAATGCCGATGGAATCGAAAGAACACTCGCTTTAAACCATCTGGCGTATTTCCATCTCACTTTGAAGCTGCTCGATCTCCTCCAGCATGCCGAACAAGGACGGATCATCAACATCAGCTCGGCGATGCACCAATCCGCCGTGTTGGATTTCGATGATCTGCAGCTCGAACATCGCTACAGTGGACTGAAGGCGTATCGGCGATCGAAACTTGCGAACCTGCTCTTCACGTATGAACTTGCCCGGCGACTGGAGGGTACTGCGATCACCGCCAACGCGGTCCATCCGGGTTTCGTAGCGACGAATATCGGCGCAAACAATACTCCGCTCTACAAGTTGGTCAAGCCACTCCTGCGCTTGATTGCCAGGAGCCCCCAGGAGGGTGCTGCAACAAGTATTTACCTGGCCACCTCGTCCGAAGTCGACGGAACGACAGGGGGCTACTTTGTGGATTGTGTTCCGACGCAGAGTTCACCCGCATCGTATGATAAAGAGGCTGCCCGGCAGTTATGGGACCGCAGCCTGGAACTCTCCGGCTTGAAAACGCAATCGAAGTTGGACTCAGGAGGGCAGCCCTTGCCTGGACCGGAGTTGCTCTACCGGGACGCTCGCTTAGCTGCGGGAGGTCCTGGCTGACTGTATTCCTCCTTTTATATCGCCGTACTTGCCCCTGCCCCTCTGGAACCCCAAGCCTCTTATCTCGATTGGAAGAGGAGCTGATATCCACGGCTCCCCTTGTACGCTATCTGCCTAAACCGGGCATTCCGAAAATCGGATTTCCGGACTATACTCGTCAGAGTTGCAGGCTTGAATTAAGATCTGCGATCTAGGTGCGGGATGGGTCTCATGCGGTGATGAAACCCTCTTAAAGGTGTTCTAATTACCCCCGCCCGCGGTCTGTTAAAAGTCCATCGTAGCCAGGAACGACACGTCAGCTCATCTGCTCATTCCAGCTGAGAAAGCCACCGGCGGGAGCGGAACAGCAGGCTTGACGTAAGTCTGGAAGGATCCCCATGGCCAAACCGATTCTGCTTACCGTTGATGATGAAGTCCAGGTGCTCAACGCAATCGAGCGCGATCTGCGAGCGCGTTATGCCGAGGACTACCGGGTTTTAAAGGCGAACTCTGGTGCGGAAGCACTCGATCTCGCACGGCAGATCTTGGGTCGGAGTGATCCCCTGGCGCTGTTCCTCGTTGATCAGCGGATGCCCGGAATGAGCGGGACGGAGTTTCTCGCCCAGGTCCAGGATCTATTCCCACAGAGTCGCAAGGTGCTTTTAACCGCCTACGCCGACATCGAGGCTGCGATCACGAGCATCAACCAGATTGGGCTCGATTATTACCTTGTCAAGCCCTGGGATCCACCCGAGACCCATCTATACCCGATCCTTGATGACCTGCTCTCTGATTGGCAGGCTTCCGCACAGCCCCCCTATGACGGCATCCGGATAGTGGGAACCCAGTGGTCCCCTGCCTCACATTATGTGAAGGACTTTCTCGCCCGAAACCGTATACCCTATCAGTGGTTGGACATCGAGAAAGATTCGGGTGCCCGGGCGTTGATCGAAGGCATCGAGGAAGAAGACCTGCAGCTGCCTGTGGTCTACTTCCCGGATGGCACGAGGCTCATGGCGCCCGAGCGGCGCCAGCTGGCGGATAAAATCGGCCTGCACACTGAGGCGACCGAACCGTTTTACGATTTAATTATCGTCGGTGCGGGGCCGGCCGGCCTGGGTGCGGCCGTGTACGGTGCTTCAGAAGGGCTGCGAACGCTGATGATCGAACGACAGGCGACCGGCGGCCAGGCCGGCACAAGCTCACGCATCGAGAACTACCTGGGTTTTCCAAAGGGAATCAGCGGGGGTGACCTCGCCCGCCGGGCGACCGACCAGGCCTTGCGCCTGGGAGCCGAGATTCTGACCGCACGCGAAGTCTGCCGCGTCAAGCTGCAGGATACCTACCGCGTGGTCGAGCTGCAGGACGGCAGTGAACTTACATGCCGGGCACTGGTCGTTGCCACCGGTGCAAGCGTGCGAACGCTCAAGCTGCCAGGTATCGAGGCGCTAACCGGAGCAGGCGTTTATTACGGTGCGGCGCTGACGGAGGCGGCAAACTACCGTGATCAGGAAGTATTCGTGGTTGGGGGGGCGAATTCGGCCGGGCAGGGGGCGATGTTCTTCTCGCGTTTCGCGAGCAAAGTAACGATGCTTGTCCGCAGCTCCTCGCTTGAGAAAGGCATGTCCCAGTATCTCGTGAACCAGATCCAAGCCAACCCTAAGATCGAGGTGCGACTGCGAACGCTAGTCGAATCGGTTGCAGGTGATGCTAGATTGGAGTCCCTGACCTTTAGGGACCTCGAACACGATCAGGCCGAAACCCTTCCTGCTGCAGCGATGTTTATCTTCATCGGGGCTGTGCCGCATTCAGAATGTGTCGCCGACCTGGTTGAATGCAATCACGCCGGGTTTATCATCACTGGCTCTGACTTGATGCTCGATGATTCCCGGCCAAAAGGTTGGACTCTAAAGCGGGATCCCTATCTGCTCGAGACCAGCATGCAGGGCATTTTTGCAGCAGGTGATGTACGCCAGGGCGCAGTTCGTCGCGTAGCCTCTGCCGTAGGGGAGGGTGCGATCGCGGTCAGCCTGGTACATCAATACCTGAGGACAGTATGATTGAGAAATTCCTGCGCCAGATTCCGCTCTTCTCCGAACTCTCAGATGAGGATCTGCGGCGTTTGTGTGAGATGGCTCAGCTGGTTGAGCTGAAGGCTGGTGAGATGCTGTTTGAGGAGGGCTCGCCCGGAGAGCGTGCTTACGTCATTCAATCCGGTGAGTTGAAAGTATTCAAGATGAGCAGCGGCAGGGAGGTACTGCTCGCCCGCCGCGGTTCGGGTGAGGTCATCGGTGAGATGGCATTGATCGAGAACCGCCAGCGCATGGCCAGCGTTCGAGCTGAGCAGGACAGCGTCTTGATTGCCATTACCAAGCAGCAGCTCCAGAAGCTGCTGGACACCAGTCCGCAGGCAACGCAGTCAATCTTCAACACCTTTATCACCCGCTTGCGATCGACACAGTCAAAACTTGAACAATCAGAGAAGTTGGCCCGGCTTGGGACGCTCACCGCCGGCATTGCTCACGAGTTAAACAACCCCTCCGCCGCCGTGCAGCGAAGTTCCGGTCGATTACTGGACGAGCTCGAGCGGCATGACCGGCTGAGCGGGGAACTGCGGATGATGAAGTTCGATCAAATACAGCAAGCGCTGCTGGACAGGCTGGATCAACGCGCCCGCGAGCGAGCGGATCAGCCACCGGAGATGAATGCACTCCTGCGCAGCGATCGCCAGAGTGAGCTGGAAACTCGCCTTGAAGGGATGGCGGTTGAAAAATCATGGGAAATCGTGCCAGAGCTGGTTGATCTGGGTGCAACTGATGATGAATTCAGCGAGGTCGGGACGGCGTTTTCCGGCCCCCGACTGCGCCTTGTGCTGGATTGGTGGGTGGCCAGCTACATGGTCCGCCGGCTTTTATACGAAGTCGAGGCAGGTGCGGAACGAATTTCAAAAATCGTCGCCGCTTTGAAATCGTATGTCTATCTCGACCAGGCGCCAGTACAGAATGTGGATTTGCATCGGGGTCTGGATGACACGCTCCTTATTCTCGGCAGCAAGATCAAGCAGAAGGCTAACTTAACGATCGAACGCCAATATGATCCAGAGCTGCCACGAATCTTCGGCTTTGGAAGTGAGCTGAATCAGGTCTGGACCAACCTGCTCGATAACGCGCTGGATGCAGTTGCTGAGCAAGGCCGGATCATCATTCGAACGCATGCCGAAGGTGACTGGGTTGTCGTTGAGATCGAGGACAACGGCCCCGGCATACCAGCGGAGATTCGAGATCGTATTTTCGAGCCATTTTTCACCACAAAACCATCCGGCTTGGGGACCGGAATGGGGCTCGATATCAGCTATAACATCGTGGTGCAGAAACATCGCGGCCAGATCAATGTCGACTCGGAACCCGGACGCACCTGTTTCGAAGTGCGTTTACCGGTCGATTCCAGCCATGTGACTCAGGCTGCGTAAACTGACCTGAAAGGATCTCCGCTAGATGGCTTTGTTCTGGCGATTGCTTCTGGCCCATCTCCTGGCAGATTACCCGCTTCAACCGCATGCGCTCGTCGCTTTGAAGAGCAAACCGGGCGGCCTGGCGATTCACCTCGGGGTTCATCTCGCGATGATGCTGATTCTGGTCTGGCCTGTGCTGGCTTTGGTCTGGCCGGCATTGCTCATCCTGACACTTATACATGGTTGGTTGGATCGCACAAAAATACGAAGTTCTGCCCGGCTCAGGCTCTCCGAACCAGCTGCCTACCTGCTGGATCAAGCGCTGCACCTGGCCTCACTGATCCTCGTTGCCTGGGCATTCACACGGACTTCGCAGAAGGTTCAAACCCTGCCGCTGGCAGTCTGGAGCATTCAAGGCGTGATATTAATCCTCTGTACGCACTTCTGGGCGATCACGGAAAGGGTTCTCAGCGTCCGCCAGCCGGGCTACCAGGAAGAGGTGGCAGCACAGCTGTGGCCGCGCATGATCGCCCGTGGGCTGCCGATCGTCGTCGTTCTGGCAACCAATGGCGGGTATGCAAGTGCAGGTGCAGCCTTGTCCTTGCCGTATGCAGGAACATACTACTGGCGCCGGGCGTTGCTGACCGATATTGTGGTCAGTGCGCTGGGTGTCATCGCGCTGTTGCTGCTAACCTGAACCTCAGAAGGCTCGTCGGTTAAGCCGGTTTGCGGGCGCTGATGCGTGCGCTGTAAGGTAGCGCACTTTGCGTCCCGTCGGTTTTCTTGAGTTCACCGTCGACAAGCGCATAGGCCATCCGTCCCTCGTGCGATCCGGATTCGCCTTCAGGCCGCTCAACCCCGGCGGAATCGAGCAGCAGATCGATTTGCTCTGTCCCATACTCGATTCGCTCGATGGTGATGTCCTCAAATCCCGCTGCGGCCAATCCCTCCGAATAGGCTCGTGCGCTGATCGCCCCCGAAACACACGCGCACCAGGACTGTGGGTCTTTCTGCAGTTCTGTTGGCAGCGGCCCGTCACTCACGATGTCGCTCACCGCCAGCTTTCCTCCGGGCTTTAAGGCCCGGAAGGCCTCCCGGAACACCTGCTCCTTGTCCGGGCTGAGGTTGATCACGCAGTTTGATAAGACCACGTCGATGCTCGCATCCGGCACCGGCAGGTGCTCTATTTCCCCCAAGCGGAATTCGACGTTGTCGAATGCAAGCCGGGCAAGATTCGCCTGCGCTTTTTCGAGCATCGCAGGTGTCATATCAACACCGATCACATGGCCGTCTCTGCCAACCTTCTGAGCGGCGAAGAAACAATCGATCCCTCCGCCGCTGCCGAGATCGAGCACGGTCTGGCCCGGCTCGAGCGAAGCCAGCGTGACCGGATCGCCGCATCCGGCCGAAAGCGCTATAACCTCCTGCGGTAGCCCCGCGACATCCGTGGCATCGTACAGCAGTAGGGTGGAATCGATTCTCTCCCCCGCACCTGACGGCTCCCCACAGCATGATGATGCGGCTGCTGATTCAGCCAGCTTACCGTAGTAACTGCGCACATTCGCCCGTATTCGATGTCCCTCCAGCGGATTCTCAGGTGCAGCCATTTCGAACCTCCTTTATCGAAGTATGTACATACTTCGATGTATCCTGGTAAAAAAAATCCGTTCCTCAGGTTTTAACGGTATCAACCGGATGCTCGGGTGCAAAGGCCTCCGCCACTATACAGCAGTTTTGGGCCAGGCGGCGTTGATCGAGTTGGTAGAGCACCTGCCGTCCACGGCGCTCGACGATCACCAGCCGGGCATTCCGCAGGATGCCCAGGTGGTGCGATACAGTTGGCTGCGAAACGTCCATCTGCTCCGCCAGTTCGCCCACGCTGAGCGGATTGCAGCAGCAGAGAGCCATGATCTTCTGGCGAGTCTCATCCGCTAAGGCCTTGGCAAACAGTACGGTATCGCGATCTTTCTCCATGCCTCTGATTATATAGAAGAATATCAATATGTCAAGCGGCCTGGGTTCTTGTGGAGAGCCCTTGTGGTAGCCCCTGGATTGTGGAGTTCATCTAGACCGGCAAAGCTTTCCTGCTGCGACGATTGGGAAGCTTAACCGGGGGTTGAGATGCTATTATATCCGCATGGTCTCGAGCGGTATGCGTACTAAGCGGATCTGAAGGTTGCCTGGGAACGCATCACCGGATATCACTCAGCTGTAGGTGTGAATTGTCGGTTACGGGTTTCTTGTTCAGTTACTACACGGACCGGGCTTCAGCCAGATCTGCTGCCCGTGCGCTTCGGACGAAGGGCTTTCGCCGCCTGGCGCTCATCGATAAAGACGCAGCCGGCGCAACCCGCATCTGGTCGTCGACCGATCGCCAGCGGCTGACATGCAGCCTGCTGGCGGCTGGACTTCTCGCAGTTTTCGGGTGGTTTGCCGCCCACCTCTTCGCTCCAACACTCAACACTACCTGGTTGATCGCTGCTGCGCTGGCAGCGGGAGGAACAGGAGCGGTGGCAGGATGGCTGGGCTGCCGCCGATACAACCCGGGAGTTGATGCGAAGATCCTTCGTCAACACGCAGGCTGGCTGGCGGCTGAGGAAAGCCTGCTCATCTTACAGGCGCCGGTGCATTCGCTTGCGCGAGCACTACCTACAATGCGGGACTACGGCAAGACTGAACCGGCTGTCTTTCCACTTCATCCATGGCATGCACTTCCCCTGCCACCAGAGCAGTTTGAATTCCAAACCCTTCCGCACAGTCAACTACAAGCCATCGCCGAACGCCTGGGGCATGAACATAGAGTCCAAACACGAGCCCGCTCGCGCAGCGTTATTCTCGATCGCCTTACCCATGCGAATGAAGTGATCCAACTTGTTTGTAAAGACCTGGCGGAGGCCGAGCCGTTGGAACAAGGGCAGGGTCCAATTGCAGAATGGATCCTGGACAACCAGTACATTCTGGAAACCCATGCAGCGGACGTCGAAGCCAACCTTCCACAGCGCTTCTACCGCGAACTTCCGGTTATCGAGAGCGGTCCTGAGCAGGGCCTACCGCGTGTTTTCGCTATGGCGCGGGAATTGATCCGCCACACCGACCTGCGCCTCGATCAGGAAAATACCACCACCTTCCTCGAGGCCTATCAATCCGTCCAGGGGCTGACGATTGGAGAGCTCTGGGCGTTGCCGCTCATGCTGCGGGCCGTCATCATCGAGGCAGTCGAACAAATCGCAATTCGAGCCTGGCACGAGCTGCGTGAGAGGGAGCTGGCTGATTTCTGGGCTTTTCGACTGCTCTCGCGCGTTCGACGCAATCCGGATCAGCTTTTTGAAATCCTGGCCGAGCTTGCGAAGGACCAGCCGGAACCCAGCCCACATTTCGCGGCCCAACTGATGGGACATCTCTACGATGAAGATGCGGCACTGGTCCCGGTTCAAAGTTGGCTCGAAAGGACTCTGAAAAAGCCGGTAAGCGAGATGGCTCTAACGGAACAGGCTCGCCAGGCTGCGGAGCAGATCTCCGTGGGCAACGCGATCTCAAGCCTGCGCCAGCTTTCACTGATGGATTGGCGTGAAATATTTGAACGCCTTAGTCAGGTCGAGCGAATTCTGCGGCGTGATCCGGCAGGTGTATACCCGAAAATGGACTTTGATACGCGCAACCGCTACCGCCAGGCGGTCGAAGTCCTGGCCAAGGGGTCGGGCAAGGGTGAGGTCGAGGTCGCACAGCTGGTGATTGAACGAGCCAACGAGGCTTTAGTACAGGTCGAGCGGGGGAACCCTACCGGCCATATCGGCTATTTCCTGGTTGGGGCAGGGCGCAAGCAGTTTTCCATTGAACTTGGCTGCCATGAGCCTCTGCGGCAACGCGTGTTGGATTGGATTTATTCCCATTACGCCGCTCTTTATCTTGGTGCAATCTTTGTGGTGACGACCGCACTTCTGCTGCCCGTGATTGTGCTGCCGCTAGCCGAGCCCGTGAACGTATCCCGCCTGCTGGCAGTATTATTTGCTGCCTGGCCTGCGAGCCAGCTCGGTATTGAACTGCTCAACTTCCTCGTCACCCACCTGCTGCCGCCGCGCACGCTCTCAAAGATGGACTTCGAGCATGACGGGATACCCGATGTATACCGCACGTTGGTCGTGGTGCCGACCATGCTGGCTGATCGTGCTGCACTGCAGGATGAAGTTGAGGACCTGGAGATACACTTTCTCGCCAATCAAGAGTCAAACCTCGTCTTCGCGCTTTTTACCGATTTGACCGATGCTGACACGCTCGTAACCGACGATGATCAGCCACTGATCGATCAGGCGATTTCGGGGATCGAAGCTTTGAACCGAAAATATGGCCAGGGCCGTTTCTACCTCTTCCACCGCAGCCGCACCTGGGTTGAGTGCGAGGACAAATTCATCGGCTGGGAGCGTAAACGCGGCAAGCTGGAGGAGCTGAACCGGCTGATTGTCGGGGTGGCGACGCGGTCCGATGAGAACCTGGTCCGGGTTGGGGATCCAGACCTGCTGACCGAGATACGCTTCGTGATCACACTTGACAGCGACACACAGCTGCCAGCGAATACCGCCCGCCGATTAATTGAAACCATCGCTCATCCGCTCAACATGCCACGCTTGGATAGTGCCGGCCGGATCGAACGCGGAACGTACACGATTATCCAACCCAGGGTAAGCCCTTCCCTGCCGAGTGCGAGTGCGACCCTCTTCAGCCGGCTGTTCACCAACCCGGTGGGAACGGACCCTTATACTCGCGCGGTTTCGGATGTCTATCAGGATCTGGCTGGTGAAGGCTCTTATATCGGAAAAGGGATCTACGATCCTCATGTCTTCTATAAGATCCTTGAAGGTCGATTCCCTGAGCAGCGCCTGCTGAGCCATGATTTAATCGAAGGCGCCCATGTAGGTGTCGGCTATGTTTCGGATATTGAACTATTCGACGAATTTCCGCCTGATTACCTGACCTTCATCCGCCGTGAACATCGCTGGATCCGGGGAGATTGGCAGATCCTGGAATGGCTCTTACTGGTCGTGCCGGATGGGCATGGAAACCGGATCCGCAACCCGCTCTCGCTGTTCAACCGCTGGAAGATATTCGATAACCTGCGCCGCAGCCTTGTGCCTGCTGCCAGCATTTTGCTGTTGGCGATGGCGTGGTTTTCGCCTTCGATCGCCCGGTGGTACCCGGGCGTTCTGGTTGGCGGGATGATTTTCTTCCAATCAATCGTCCAACCGCTGACGCTGGCGACGTCGTCGCGCGGTCTCATTAAACTTTCCCTGCCGCAAATCTGGCATGACATCATGCGCGCGGTGGTCGACGCGGCGCTGCTGCCCCATAAGGCAGGCATGGCATTGGATGCCATCGGACGGGCGATGTACCGGCGCTGGGTCAGTCATTCCAGGTTACTTGAGTGGACGACAGCACAGATGACGAAGTGGAGCTCAAGCGGGCAAACCATGCGCTTCTTGCTCAATATGAGCCTGGTGAGCGTGATGGGCGCCCTGCTTGCCGTAGGCCTCGAACTGACCGCGCCTGGCCAAATGACCCTGGCGGCTCCCTGGCTGATCCTCTGGCTGTTGAACCCGGTATTTGGTTGGGCTTTAACCCGAAAACCTAATCCGCGTACGGGGCTGGAACAGCTTGGCGACAGCGATCTGCGTTATCTGCGCATGGTCGCTCGGCGCACATGGCGCTACTTTTCTGATTTCGTCGGTCCGGGAACGCACTGGCTACCGCCGGATAATTACCAGGTGTCCCATCAGAACGAGCTCGCTATGCGTACGAGTCCAACCAATATCGGCTTATGGTTCCTGAGCGCGATCGCAGCCGGTGATTTCGGCTACCTCTCCCTCGATCAAATGGTCACACAGCTTTCTGAATCGATTTCTACCCTTCAACGACTTGAACACCATGACGGCCGCCTGTTGAACTGGTATGACCTGAAGGATCTGACCCCATTGGAACCGCGCTATGTCTCATTTGTTGACAGCGGCAACCTTGTAGCGTCTCTGTGGACGCTGGAGGTTGGGGTGGACGAGCTGGTCCATCGCCCCCTGCTGGGGGAATTCGCTCGCCAGGGTCTGGTGGACACGATCCGGATCGCGCTGGAGGCTAATAACAGTGAGGGCCATCAAAACCTGGAAAACGGCACGCTGCAGCAGGCTCTGCATGCACTCGATCAACCCGGTCTGTCGGCGATCGAAATCATCCATCTGCTTCGCAATCTGGCCGGGCCGGTTCATGCTTTTGCGGATGAAGCCCGCGAGCATGCCGGCCTGATCGCAGGTGGGGCGTATTGGGCCCGACAGGTCGACCGGCAGTTTTCCGCTTGGATCGAGTGCATCGACCGCTACCTGACATGGATTGAGGTCCTCGCCGAACTACCGGAAGAAAAACTATCCCCACTGGGAGATGATCTGAGGCGGTTGGTCGAGTCGGCCATGCGCCGTCCTCCCTCGCTCTCGGACTTAGCCCACGACCAGGTCGAAGTCCTGTCGCGACTGCGCGAGAGCAGCGTTGAGGGCGAAGTTCC
>Ga0307423_1002288_pt1 | contig 10836 bp, 8 predicted proteins | sample SalMarWE160310MG_FD_202154 | JGI IMG/M metagenome (GOLD analysis project Ga0307423, IMG submission 202154) | Salt marsh sediment microbial communities from the Plum Island Ecosystem LTER, Massachusetts, United States - WE1603-10 | ecosystem: Environmental > Aquatic > Marine > Intertidal zone >...
GGCATCGGGCCCACGGTTCAGTTCAACAGATCTCATCCGCGATGGCGCTGCTCCCCGCCCAATGCCATCACCGCGATCGCGGATGAGATCCTCTTCGTTATACTGCGCGCACCGCGGCGGCCCGCGACGCGGAGCCCGCCCGCCGACCCGTTCCCGTCGTGCAGGAGGCGCGCCCCCCATTGAGCTCGGAAGCCATCGAAACCGTCGTCGTCGACGGCCTCGCCCTCGCCCAGCAGCTCCGCAAGGAGATGTCCGAGGAGGTCGGGAAGCTGGTCGCATCCGGTCAGCGCCCGCCCTGCCTGGCAGTCGTCCTGGTAGGCGACGATCCCGCCAGCGCGTCCTACATCAAGGGAAAGAGGCGCGCCTGCAAGCATGTGGGCATGCAATCCGTAGAGCACGACCTTCCGGCCGAGGCCACCCAGGAGGCGGTGATCTCGCTCGTCCGGCGTCTCAACGAGGACGAGGGGGTCGACGGCATCCTGGTTCAGCTGCCGCTACCCGATGGCGTGAGCGCCAATGCCGTGGCCGCCGCCATCGACCCGGCCAAGGACGTGGACGGCGTCAGCCCCACCAGCGGGGGCCGGCTGCTGGCCGGCGACGAGGGCCTCTTCCCCTGCACCCCTCTCGGCATCCTGGCGATCCTCGACCACTACGGCATCCCGCTCGAGGGAGCCAACGCGGTGGTGATCGGACGCAGCATGATCGTGGGCAAGCCGATCTCCCTGATGCTCCAGCAACGCCACGCAACGGTGACCATGTGCCATTCCCGCACCCGCGATCTGCCCGGGACCTGCCGGAGGGCGGACCTGATCGTGGCCGCTACCGGGCGCCCGCGCATGGTGAAGGCCGAGTGGATCCGGCCCGGCGCCGCGGTGATCGACGTCGGAGTGAGTTCGGTCGACGGCGAGCTGGTCGGGGACGTGGATCTCGAGAACGCCATCGGAGTGGCTTCGTTGATCACGCCGCATCGACGCGGCGTCGGTCCGATGACGATCACCATGCTCCTCCACAACACGCTGATTGCCTACCGGAGCCGGATTTCGCGTTGAGCGCATTGCGGCGCACACCCCTCTACCCGGCGCATGTCGAGCTCGGCGGCCGCATGGTCGAATTCGCTGGCTTCGAGATGCCCGTCCAATATCGCTCCATCGTGGCGGAGCACACCGCGGTCCGCGAGCGCGTGGGTCTCTTCGACGTCTCGCACATGGGCCAGATCCACTTCCGCGGTCCGGATACCGTCGCAACCGTGGAGAAGCTGGTGACCTGCCCGGTGTCCTCGCTGCGCCCCGGCCGGGTGCGCTACGGCTGCCTCTGCAACCGGGAAGGGGGCATCGTCGACGACGTCACCGTCTACAGGATCGCAGGGGATCACCTCTTCCTGTGCGTAAACGCCGCGAACATCGAGAAGGACTACCGCTGGATCCTGCAACACGCCCCGGATGCAGCTGGAATCCGGAACCGCAGTGACGAGACCGCGCTCCTGGCTCTTCAGGGACCGGCCGCCGCTCCCCTGCTCGCCACCCTGGCCGGGGAGGATCTCTCGGACCTGAAGAGGTTCCGATTCCGAAGTTCCAGGCTCGGCCACCACCAGGCCACGGTTTCGCGAACTGGCTACACCGGCTCGGATGGATTCGAGATCTACCTCGAGTCGGCAGCCGCCGAGGCGGTCTGGAGGCTGCTGCTCGAGGCCGGAGAGCCCTTCGGGATCACGGCGGCTGGCCTCGGCGCACGCGACACGCTGCGCCTGGAGGCCGCCCTTCCCCTCTACGGCCAGGAGTTGGACGAGACCACCTCTCCCCTGGAGGCCCGCCTCGATCGCTTCGTGAAGCTCGAAGAGGGGGGCTTCATCGGGTCGGACGCCATCGCCAGGCGCCTCGAGCAGGGACACCCCCGGCTCCTGGCCGGATTCATCCTGGAGGAGCGGGGCGTCGCCCGTGCCGGCCACCCGATCGCTCTCGAGGGCGACGAGGTGGGCGTCGTGACCTCCGGCGGGCCCTCCCCCACACTCGGAAAATCCATCGGCCTCGGCTACGTTCCGCCAACGTTGGCGGCGGTCGGATCGAGATTCGACGTGATGGTTCGAGGCAGGAGGATTCGAGCCAAAGTGGTAGAAACCCCGTTCATCCGGGCGTAGAAGCGCCCGGCGAACGCAGCATGAGATGGAGCTGTAGTGGCCGACTACGAGATCCCTGAGCATCTCCGCTATTCGGAGGAAGACGAATGGGCCCACCTGGAGGGCAACCGGGTGACCACGGGCATTACCGACTACGCCCAGCAACAGCTCGGAGACATCGTCTTCGTGGAGCTTCCGGAGGTGGGAAGAGTCCTGGAACTCGGGGAGCCCTTTGGTGTGATCGAATCGGTGAAGGCGGTCTCGGATCTCTACGCTCCGGTGTGCGGTGAGGTGGTGGAGGTCAACGAAATCCTCGCCGAGCACCCGGAGACCGTGAACGAGGACTGCTACGGCGAAGGCTGGATGATCGCGATCAACGTCGAGGACGAATCGGTCCTGGCGAACCTCCTGGATGCCGCCGCCTATCTCAAGAACGTAAACGATCGCTCCGAGTGACCGAGGCCAGTCCGCTGCGCTACATCCCGCACACCCGAGACGACGTGCGGCGCATGCTCGAAGTGATCGGCAGCCCGCGAGTCGAGGATCTCTTCACGGCGATTCCCGAGGAGCTGCGGCTCCGGCGTCCCCTCGCGCTTCCCGGGGCCGCCAGCGAGCAGGAGGTCCTGGCCGATCTGGAGCGTCTGGCTGCAGCGAACGCCAACGCCCGGAGCCACGACTGTTTCCTGGGCGGCGGAACCTACGCGCATTTCATTCCCAGCGCCGTGGACGCCCTGGTGTCGAGGGCCGAGTTCTACACGGCCTACACGCCCTACCAGCCCGAGATAAGCCAGGGGACCCTTCAGGCGATCTTCGAATGGCAGACGATGATGTGCGGCCTGACGGCCCTCGACGTCTCCAACGCATCGATGTACGACGGCGCCTCCGCCACCGCCGAGGCCGCCCTGATGGCCATGCGCGTCACCCGGCGGAGCAAGCTGGCCGTGAGCGCCAGCCTGCACCCCCACTACCGGCAGGTCCTGGACACCCACGTCGCCGGTCTCCGCGCCGAGATCGTCACGATTCCCCGAGGCGACGACGGACGCTCGGAGTCCGTCGCTGATTTCGTCGATGGCGACACCGCCGCGGTGATCCTCCAGCAACCGAACTTCCTCGGCGTCATCGAGGAGCTCTCCGGAGCCGCCGAGGCCGCCCACGCGGACGGGGCGCTCCTGATTGCGTCGCTGACCGAGGCGCTTGCGCTGGCGCTCCTGCGACCGCCCGGCGAGGCGGGCGCCGACATCGCCTGCGGTGAGGCGCAGAGCTTCGGTGTCCCGATGGCCTTCGGCGGGCCACATCTCGGCTTCCTCGCCACCCGCGCCGGGCTGGTCCGGCAGCTGCCGGGACGCCTGGTCGGCGAAACCGTCGACACCCGGGGAAAGCGGGGCTTCGTGCTGACGCTCTCGACCCGAGAGCAGCACATTCGTCGCGAGCGGGCGACCTCCAATATTTGCACCAACCAGGGTCTCTGCCTGATGATGGCGACGATCTATCTGGCTCTTCTCGGCCGGGTGGGACTGCGCAAGCTCGCCGAGATGAACCTCGCCAAGGCGGAGTACGCCAAGGCGAGGATCCGGGAGACTCCCGGTTTGAAGCTGGCCTTCTCCGCGCCGACCTTCAACGAGTTCGCGGTGCGTCTCGGCATCCCTGCAGGGGAGGCTCTGGCTCGTGCGCAACGGGCCGGGATCATCGGAGGGCTCGATCTCGGCCTCCATGCCCCCGAGCTGGGCTCGGCGCTGCTGATCTGCACCACCGAGCTCAACCGGAAGGAATCCATCGACCGGCTGATTGGCATTCTGGCAGGGGGCGGGCCATGAGTGGATCCGACCACCCGTCGCGGGACGCCAGCCAGATCCAGAGCGTCGGCTTCGCCTACGAGGAGCCGCTCCTCTTCGAGCGCGGCGCCCCTGGACGAAGTGGCTACTCGCTCCCGGGCCTGGATGTTCCCGAGGTCGACCCGGGGGCGATCCTCCCCGCCGATGCGATCCGCAACGACATCCCGGGTCTGCCCGAACTCTCCGAGAACGAGGTGGTGCGACATTTCACCCGCCTCTCGACCTGGAACGCGGCCGTCGATCTCGCCCCCTACCCGCTCGGCTCCTGCACGATGAAGTACAACCCGAAGCTCAACGAGAAGATCGCCCGTCTCCCCGGCTTCAGCGCGGCCCATCCGCTCCAGCCCGACGCCCTTTGCCAAGGTCTCCTGGAGCTCTTCCACCGCCTCGAGGCGCAGCTCGCCGAGATCAGCGGAATGGATCGCGTGACGCTCCAGCCCGCCGCGGGAGCCCAGGGCGAGCTCACCGGCATCATGATGATCCGCGCCTGCCACGAGCACCGGGGCGAGAAGCGCCGCAAGGTCATGGTGCCCGATTCCGCCCATGGAACGAACCCGGCCAGTGCAGCACTCAACGGCTATGACGTGATCGCCATCCCTTCCGGCGACGACGGAATCCTCCATCCGGAGACCGTCGAGGCCGCCATGACCGAGGAAGTGGCGGCGCTGATGATCACCAATCCCAACACGCTCGGGCTCTTCGAGGAGCACATCACGCGGATCACCGAGATCGTCCATTCGAAGGGTGGCCTGGTCTACGGTGACGGCGCCAATCTGAACGCCCTTCTCGGGGTGGTCCGACCCGGCGACATGGGCATCGACGTGATGCACTTCAACCTCCACAAGACCTTCTCGACACCGCACGGCGGCGGCGGCCCAGGGGCGGGGCCGGTGGGGGTCAAGGAGGTTCTGGCTCCCTACCTCCCCGTGCCCGTGGTCCGAGAGCTCGCCGGGGGCGGCGGCTTCGAGCTGAGCGACGATCTGCCGAACACGATCGGGCGCCTCCACGGGAACTTCGGCAACGTGGGGGTACTGGTCCGAGCCTTTGCCTACATTCTCTCTCTCGGCAGCGAGGGGTTGCGACGCTGCGCGGAGATGGCGGTGCTGAACGCCAACTACCTGCTGGCGAGACTCCGGGACACCTACCACGTGCCCTACGACCGCCAGGTCATGCACGAGTGCGTCGTCTCGGATCGGAATTTGCGCGATTTCGGGGTCACGACCCTGGATGTCGCGAAACGCCTGATCGACTACGGCTTTCACCCGCCGACGATCTACTTCCCGCTGATCGTCCAGGGGGCGCTGATGATCGAGCCGACAGAGAGCGAGAGCCGCGAAGAGCTCGATTCCCTGGTGGAGTCGCTCCTCGCGATCGACCGAGAGGCGCGTGAGGACCCGCCCCTGGTCCGCAACGCTCCCCATCGGACCCGCCACAGCCGTCTCGACGAGACGCGGGCGGCACGCAAGCCGGTCCTGCGATGGCGCCCCGAGCTTTCCTCCGACTAGGGCTGACCGTCCTGCTGGGCGCGCTCTGCTGCGTCCAGAACGACGGCTCTCGCTTCAACCCGATCGACGCCTACACCAAGATCTCCGTCGAGAAGGAGCGGGAGATCGGCGCGACATTCGACAGCCAGATTCAAGGGCAGATCCGCCTCATCGATGATCCGGCGGTGCTCGAATTCATCGATGCACTCGGTCAATCCATCGTCCGCAAGATCGAACCCCAACCGTTCACCTACCACTTTCGCGTCATCGTCGATCCGTCTCTCAACGCCTTTGCGGTGCCGGGAGGCTACATCTACCTGCATAGCGGCACGATCCTTCAGGCCGGCTCTCTGGACGAGCTGGCGGGGGTGGTCGCCCACGAGATCGGCCACGTGAAGGGCCGCCATTACGCCCGGATGCGCGAGAAGGCCGCGATCCCGGACCTCCTCGCGAAGCTCGCCGGAATGGCCGCCGTGGTCGCGACCGGAGAGCCAGGAGCGCTGATTGCCAGCGAGGGTCTCAACGTGGCCCTCCAGCTCCGGTTCACTCGCGAGTTCGAGACCGAAGCCGATGACATCGGCTCCAACTTCATGGCGCGAGCCGGCTACCACCCCGAGGGAATGGCCCGCTTCTTCGAGCGCATCGTGGTCTCGAGCCACGACGTCCGCTTCAAGCCCCCCCCGTACCTCTTCAGTCATCCGGACGTCGAGGACCGCATCCTCCGTGTCCTCAGCGGTCTGGAGACGATCTCCGTCACCGGAGAGGCCTCCGCCGAGCTTCACTGGGCATTCAGGGAGACACAGGCGCGCCTGGCACAGCTGGTGGACAGCGGCACCACCACCCTGCTTCCCTTCCTGCCGGACCCGGACCGCTCCAAGACCGATCCCCTTCTCGCCGCTGCAAAGCGGTCGGCCGGCGACGGCGACATCGAGGGCGCCCTGGCGCTGCTCGAAGAGGCAGAGAGACTGCAGCCCTACGATCCCGAGCTCTCCTTCGAGCGCGCCCTTCTCCTTGAGGAGAATGGGCGAACCAGGGAAGCCATCAGCGCCTACCGCCGGGCACTGGCGATCGATCCCGCGGTCGCCCTCGTCTACTACAAGATCGGGATGGCGTACATCACCCTGGGAGACCGCCAGAAGGCCACCTTCTTCCTCGAACAGGCAATTCACCGCTTCACCCAGGAAGGACCGCTGAGCAGCCGGGCCCGACGCGAGCTCGAGCGGCTCACCTTCCCTCCCATCGACTCGGCGGGAATCTCCGACGGAATCAAAGTGGGCGACGGCCCGCGCTTCGGCTCTGCGCGGGATGAGTTCCGGAGTGGCGATGCCCAGGTCGTCTGGTGGGGCCGGATCGCCGAACGTTACCTCCCGCTGCGCGATCGGATTCGGGTGCGCTTCACGGATCCGAGCGGCGTGGTCGCACAGGAGGAAACCGTCGAGAAGAAGCGAAGGCCCTACGTTTGCTCCGCACTGAAGCTCGATGGCGACATCGCCGGGAGACACGGCATCTGGCGCGTCGAGGCGCTGCTCGACGACCGGCCCATCGACGAGCGCACCTTCCGCCTGGCTCCAGCGATCCGGGTGCAGTAGCCCGCATCTCACCGGCTCGCCGCGGCGGCGGAGCTTCTACTCGGCCAGGTGCTGTCGTGCGATGTCGGCCCAGCTCCCCTCGGGCACCAGCTGGAGGTAGCGGCGCCAGTGCTCCTTCGCCTTGCGGCGGAGCTCGAACCTCTCGTAGAGAAGTGCCAGGTTGAGTTGGGCATCCGGGAACAAGGGATCCGCCCGGATCGCGATCTTGTAGCGGTGCAGCGCCGCCTCCTGCTGACCTGCCTCCTCCAGCAGATTCCCCAGGTTGAAATTCGCCTCCACATGCTCCGGATCGTGTCTCAGGGCCTCTTCGTAGCAGGCGCGAGCCCGGTCCCGCTCCCTGCGGCTGTAGTGGACGGTCCCCAGGTTGCAGTGAGCGTCCGCGAATCGAGGATCCGCCTGGAGGGCACTCTGGTAGGCGTGAATCGCCTTCTCGAAGGTCTCGGGGCTCGAATCCAGCTGACAACCCCGCTCGAACCACTCCAAGGCGGTGGTGAAATCGGCCTCCTGCGCCGCCGCCCGACGCGTCGGAAGCGGAAGCGGCGCCACATCGTCTTCACTGGGCGGCGCCAGCTCGAAGTCCAGCACGAGCTGACCGTCCGGCTCCAGGAGCGCGCCCTCGTGGCGCACCACCACCCGATTCGAGCCCTCGAGCCAGACCCGCAGAGCACCCAAGGGCTGATCGAGCTCCGGGACTCGCTCGCGAATGCGATCGACGCTCCGGCGGATGCGGCGCAGCGGGATGCCGCGCTCGAGCAAGGCGAGGATGGTCCTGATGCAGACCAGATCCCTGAAAGCAAACGCCGGTTGGTCGTCCGTCAGAGCTGACCTGCTCACCAGCTCGGTTCGCTCCCAGTAACGAAGACGAGCCGGAGAGATCTGGAGAATCCTCGCGGTATCGGCCAGCGAGTACGTCGTCACCCCGAGCGCATCTTAGCCGTATTGGACCGATTGCGACGAGATTTTTTTGTAGACTTGGGCCGGAAGCGTTTCGAGCGCTGGTGCCTCGCCCGGACTTCAAATCCGGTGGAAACCGTGGCGACACGGTTTCGGCGGGTTCGATTCCCGTCCGCTTCCGCCACTTCCGAGCTGCTGGACGTCACCAAGAGGAGGTTTCATGAGCGAGAACCCGGCGGTGGTGGTCACCTTCAAGGACCTGGAGGTGAATGAGCGCCTCCGAGAAACGCTGGAGAAGCGCTGCCACGCTCTGACGAACGAGTTTCCGGAAGTCACACGTGTGGAGCTGACCCTCATTCCCGATGGTGACGATCACAGCGCGCACGGCCGCGCAACCGGCAAGGATACCGAGGTCGCAACCCATGCCACCGCCGGGGAGATCGGAGTTGCCGCGGACCAGGTTCTCGACAAGCTGAAGCAGAAGCTACGGCGCTCCCACGACAAGAAGATCTTCGCCCGTCGCCGCGCGGCCAAGCAGAGCCACCCGCGGCGCAGCTAGCGGGGAGGTTCCTGCCCAACTGCCTTCCTGGTACGCAAGAAGGCGGTTAGAAAGGAACGTCCCCGCTCTTCTCTCGCAGGGCTGCACCGGTGTGGGATCTCCGTGCTCGAGCGATCTGACGGGGAGTCCCGCGAGCGACGACACGCCCCCCACCGGGGCCCCCTTCGGGGCCCAGATCGATCACGTAGTCCGACTGGGCGATCAGATCGAGGTTGTGCTCCACCACCACGACACTTCCACCGGCCTCGAGAAGCTCGTCGAGGCAGGTCAGCAGGACGCCGATTTCTGCTGGGTGAAGCCCCGTGGTGGGCTCGTCGAGGACATACAGGGAGTCGGGCTTGCCCACAGCCAGCGCCCGCGCCAGGCGGAGGCGCTGGAGCTCACCGCCAGAGAGGGTGACGAGGGGCTGGGCGAGGGTGAGATAGCCGAGGCCCACGCGCGCGAAGGGGAGCAGCCGGCCCGCGATCCCGCGATCCCCGGCGAACAGCTCCAGGGCCTCCTCGATCGTCAGCGCGAGCACGTCGACAATCGAACGGCCGTGGAGCCGGATGGCGCGCGCCTCCTCCCTGTAGCGGCTTCCGCCGCAGCTCTCACACGGGACGCGCAGGTCCTCCAGGAACTGCATGTCGACGACGCGCTCCCCGATCCCCTCGCACTTCTCGCAGCGCCCTCCGGCCACGTTGAACGAGAACCAGCCCGGAGCCAGCCCCCGCCGGCGGGCCTCTTCGCTGGCGGCGAACTGCCGACGGATCCCATCGAAGGCCTTCGACACTGTCGCCGGATTGGAGCGCAGACTCCGCGACGGCGGGGTCGGATCCACCAGCACCACGTCCCTGATCTGCTCCGCTCCCTCGATGCGGTCGCACTCGCCACGCTCCGGATCCCGGCGAAGCTGTCCGACCAGAACCGATCGCACCAGGCTCGACTTCCCGGCGCCGGAGACCCCCGTGACCACGACCAGCTGATCGAGAGGGATCTCGACGCTGAGCTCGCGCAGATTGTTGGAGCGCGCCCCGACGATGCGCAGCGAACGCCCGCTGGCCCGGCGGCGGCGGCGGCGGGGCCGGAGCTCGCCGGCCAGCGCGCGGCCGGTGATGGACGCTGATTCGCGGCGGATCTCCTCGACGGTCCCCTCCGCGACCAGGGTGCCTCCGCGGCGCCCTGCCCCGGGCCCGAGATCGATGAGGTGATCCGCCGCCGCCACGATCTCGGGAGCGTGCTCGACGACCACGACCGTATTGCCCTGATCCCGTATCGCGAAGAGCACCTCGAGGAGCCGCGAGACATCGCGCGGATGCAGGCCGATCGACGGCTCGTCGAGTACGTAGAGGGCCGCCGTCAGCACCCCACCCAGTGCCGTCGCCAGCTGGATACGCTGGGCCTCCCCCCCGGAGAGGGTGCGCACCTGGCGGTCCAGGCTCAGGTAGGAGAGTCCCACCCGGTTCGCGGTTTGCACCCGGGCTGCCAGCGACTCGTGGAGGCGCCCACCTCGGGCTTTCGAGGCGGGCGAGAGCCTGAGCGACGAGAGCCAGGCATCGAGCTCGCCGAGGGTCATTCGAGAGACCTCGCCGATGTGGCGACCGCCCACCTCGACCTCCAGCGCCTCGGGGCGGAGTCGGGTTCCCGCGCACGCCTGGCAGGCATCGAAGCGGCGGTAGCGCGCGATCTGCACGCGGGCCTGGACCTTGTAGCGACGACCCTCGAGCCACTCGAAGAAGCCGCGTACCCCGTACCAGCTTTTTCCGTCTCCTTCGACCACCAATACTCGCCAGCGCTTGCCGAGACGTCTCCAGCTCCTGTCCGTGGGGATCCCCAGGCGCTTGCAGGCGCGCATCAGATCTCGCTGGCAACCGCGGCCACCGGGTGTCGCAAAGGGAGCGATGGCCCCGTCCCGCAGCGTGCGATCGGGATCGGGAACCACGCGATCGAGATCCAGCGCGGCCGTGCGGCCGAAGCCCTGGCAGGCCTGGCAGGCTCCGAGAACACTGTTGAACGAGAAGAGTGAGGGCTCCGGGCTGGGATGGACGCGACCACAGACGTCGCAGGCAAACCCCTGGCGATAGACCGCTCGCCCACCCGATTCGTCCACGACCACCGCTCGGCCCTCTCCGCGGACGAACGCCACGGAGACGGCCTCGGCGAGACGCGCCCCCGCCTCTCCTCGGGAGAGCGCCAGACGATCGATCACCGAGAGCGCCCCGCCCCGTTCGCGGGCCAGCCGAGTCGGGGTGACCTCGGTCAGGTCCAGCAGGGAGCCATCACCCAACAGCAGCCGGGTGTAGCCCTCGCGGGCCATCCGCTCGCGGAGCGCAGCTGCCCGCTCGCCGCTCTGGCGAGCGATTCCCGTGGCGATGGTGACGCGCGC
>Ga0307423_1002289_pt1 | contig 10832 bp, 7 predicted proteins | sample SalMarWE160310MG_FD_202154 | JGI IMG/M metagenome (GOLD analysis project Ga0307423, IMG submission 202154) | Salt marsh sediment microbial communities from the Plum Island Ecosystem LTER, Massachusetts, United States - WE1603-10 | ecosystem: Environmental > Aquatic > Marine > Intertidal zone >...
CGGATCACACCCCGCGTCGACACGGAATCATCCACGCTGATCCGCTTCGAGGTGGAAGACACCGGCATCGGCATCCCGGAGGAGGAGATCCCCCGCAGCTTCGAGGACTTCACCCAGCTCGACATGTCGACGACCCGGAACTTCACCGGCACGGGGCTCGGCCTGGCGATCTGCCGGCGTCTGACAGCGGCGATGGGAGGAGAGATCGGAGCGACCAGCCAGCCGGGAGAGGGCTCCACCTTCTGGTTCGAGCTTCCGCTCCCCGAAGACGAGTCGAGTGAGGCGCAAGCCGCCCTTCCCTCCCGCGAGGAGCCGACAAGCCGGTTCATTCCCGCTCCCGCCGGAAAGGTCTCCCTGGAAGAGTGCCGCGTGCTCTTGGTAGACGATGACGAGATGGTCCGGGATTTGCTGTTGCGCATGCTCGCCTCACTGGGCCCACACACCGAGGTCGCGTCCGGCGGACGGGAAGCTGTCCGGCTGTTCCAGGAGAGGTCTTACGACCTCGTGTTGATGGATCTGCACATGCCGGAGATGGACGGATACCAGGCCACCGCCGCGATGCGCGCTCATGAGCGCGGCGGCTGCCGGACGCCCATCATCGCCCTCACCGGCGCCGTGAGCCAATCCGACCACGAGAACGGCCCCGAGTCGGAAATGGACGATCACCTCTGGAAGCCCGTGAAGCTGGAGCAGCTCTCCGAGATTCTCCAACGCTGGCTCCTCGCCGTGGACGGCTAGCCCGCATCTCGTCACGGGTCGCTCGGCCAGCGGACTGACGTCTCGATTCGACACCCCCCAGCCATGGGAGCTGTGCTAGGACTCTGACCCGAGCTGGGCGAGGAGGGAGCCGCGATGATCAGCGACGCACCCCACATCCCCCATGTCCACTCCGGCAGCTATCCGCTGCGCGAAGGCTGCAGGGTGAGGCCGCTGGTGGACGGCGAGCCGGCTTTCCGTCGCATCTGCGAGGCGGTCGAGGCGGCGCGAAGCCGGGTCTGGATCACGGTCGCATTCATCGAACCGGACGTACAGATGCCGGACGGCCGGGGGAGCTTCTTCGACGTGCTGGACCGGACCGTCGCACGGGGGATCGACGTGCGGGTGATCTTCTGGCGACCCGTCGAACTCAACCCGCTGGAAACCGGCGCGTACTTCGAGGGCAGCCCGGAGGAGCGCCGCTGGCTCGCGGAGCGGGGCTCGCGCTTCCTGGCGCGCTGGGACAGCCTGCCGGGAGGGGACTGTCAGCATCAGAAGAGCTGGCTGATCGACGCAGGTCTCGAAGGAGAGTTCGGCTTCGTGGGGGGCATCAATCTGGAGAGAGCCTCGGTCGTATCGCCCGGGCACCGCCCCCGAGATGGGGGTGACATCCACGACGTCTACGTCGAGCTCCAGGGCCCGGTGGCAACGGACATCCATCACAACTTCGTGCAGCGCTGGAACGAGGCCAGTGAGCGAGACCGTACCGATGGAGTCTGGCCCGCCGACGCGCGCCCCGGCAGCCTGCCCTTTCCGGCGGCGGCATCCCCTCCGGCCGGCGACGCGGTGGTCCAGCTGACCCGAACCGTCCAGGCCAGCCGCTACAGCGATGGCACGGCGACTCCCGGAGGGGAGCGCTTCGAGATTGCCGCAGGGGAGTCCAGCGTCTTCGACCAGTACATCGCGGCCATCGACCGCGCCAGGCGCAGCATCTACCTCGAGGACCAGGCCATCGGCTCGCCCAAGATCGTCGGACATCTCAAGGCAGCGCTCGAACGCGGAGTAGAGGTCGCCTTCCTGGTGCCGGGAGAAGCCCATCCGGAATACCGGGCGGCGCGCAAGATACCCGCCACCAAGCCGTTCTTCGATCTCGTCACATCACTCGGCGACTTCGATCACTTCCTGCTGGCGGGGATCGCCTCCAATGCGGGGGCCGGGACCTATCACGACATCTACGTGCACGCCAAGATCATGCTGATCGACGACGCCTGGGCGACGATCGGATCCACCAACGTCGCCGACCGCTCCTTCTTCGGCGACACGGAGCTGAATGCATCCTTCTGGCAGCGCGAGACGGCGCGCGACCTGCGCTGCGAGCTGCTGCAGGAGCATCTCGGATCGGATACCTCCGGCCTCGACGATGTCGCCGCCCTGGGTCTGATGAGAGAGCGGGCGCGCCAGAACCAGCGCCGCCGACAGAGCGGCGAACGGCTCGAGGGTTTGGCGTTCGCGATCGATCCAGCCAGGTACGGAGCCTGAGACGACCTGCGCCAGCCGCAGCGGTGAATCGCCCGCTGCGCTGATTCCGCGGTGAGCTCAGCTGATGATCTCGCAGTCCAGACCGAGCGCTCCGAGGCTGTTGACGACCGCTCGGACCCGCTCTTCGGGCAGGGGCGCGAGGTCGCCGAGCTGGTAGTCCCGATCCAGCATCCGGTACTTGTCCAGGCCGAAGCGGTGATAGGGCAGGACGTTGATGGCGGTGACGCCCTCACCCACTTGTTCGATGAAGCGGACGATGGCGCGGATGTTCTCCTCCGTCTCGGTGAAGCCCGGAATCAGCGGAATTCGCATGATCAGCGGGATTCCCTCCCCGGCTACGAATCTCGCATTGTCCAGGATCGGCTGATTCGACGTCCCGAGGATCTCGGTGTGCAGCGCGTCGTCGATCAACTTGAGGTCGTAGAGCACCAGATCGGTGTGCTCCAGAACGCTGCGCAGGGACTCGCGGGGCGCGTAGCCGCAGGTGTCCAATGCGGTGTGGATCCCCGACGCCCGACACCGCTCGAACAGCGACGCCACGAAGCGCGGCTGGCGGAGGGGCTCGCCACCGGAGGCGGTGACCCCTCCCTTCGAGTTGCGGTAGTAGGGAGCGTCCTTCTCGACTTCCCGGAACGCTTCCTCGACGGAGATCTCCCGCCCGTACATCTTGAGCGAGCCGGGCGCACACATCTCCACGCAGCGGGCACAGTTGTCACAGAGCTTCCTGTCGACCCTGACTCTCTCGCCCTCCAGCGAGATCGCCTTCGGCTCGCAGACCGGGAGGCAGCGGCCGCAGCCGTCGCACAGAGAGTCGATGTGCGCGAGCTCGGGGTGGGACCTCTGCGACTCGGGGTTCGAGCACCACGGACAGGCCAGGGGACATCCCTTCATGAAGACCGTGGTCCTGATGCCCGGTCCGTCCTGCACGCTGAAGCGCTGGATGTTGAAGATCCAGCCCGTCACCACCTAGTCCACGACCCCCGCCTCGCGGAGCTCCGCGATCTCCGCCTGCGCGTAGCCCGCTTCGCCGAGGATCGCCTCGCTGAACTCTCCCGACTGCGGATCCACGTGCTCGATCTTCCCCGGTGTCGCGGAGAGCTTGATCATGATCCCTGCCTGCTTCATCTTGCCCTGCCGCGGGTGATCCACCTCCACGATCATCTCGCGGTGCAGCAGATTGCGGTCGGAGACCAGCTCGGAGATCGAGTACACCGGTGAGGTGCAGGTGTCGGCCTCCATCAGCAGCGAGATCCACTCGTCCCGGGTCCTGGTCCGGAAGACCTGACGGAAGCACTCGAAGATCTCCTGCTTCTTCTCCCCCTCAGCGTACTGATGCGGAATCAGCTCCTCGAGGTCCAGCAAGCGGCAGAGATTCGCGTAGAACTGCGGCTCGATCGCGCCGACACTGAGGTACTTCCGATCCCTGGTCTCGTAGATGTTGTACCAGGGGTGGCGACCGGTGAGAAGCGTCTCACCCCGCGTCGGCTCCTCTCCGGTACAAAGGTACTCGTCGATGGCCAGGGAGACCATGTTGACGATGCCGTCGGTGGCCGCCACGTCGACGAATTGCCCCTTTCCGGTCCCTTGCCTGGCGATGACGGCCGCCAGGATCGCGATCGCCGCCTGCATGCCCCCGCCGGCGCTGTCGGCCGCCGTGGCGCCCGGGATCATCGGTGGTCCGCCGGCCAGGCCCGTCATCCCCACCGTCCCGCCGATGGACTGATAGTTGATGTCGTGTCCGGCGAGATCCCGGTAGGGCCCAATCGCACCATAACCCGTGAGGGAGCAGTAGATGACCCGGGGATTCGCCTTGCTGACGGCGTCGTAGTGCACTCCGAGCCGTTCGGCGGCGGAAGGTCTGAGACCGACCATCAGGATGTCGGCCTTCTCGAGGAGCTTGTAGAACACCTCCAGACCGCGTTCGCTCTTGAGGTCCAGGCCCAGCGGTCTGGTGTTGCGCCTCATTCCATAGGCCCATGTGGGCGCCTTCCACTGCCGCCGCCCGCGCTGCTCGGTCACGGACCGCGCCTCGACGATCCTCACCACGTCTGCGCCGAGATCGGCGAGAATCCGGGTGCAGTGGGCGCCCGGTCCGACGTTGGTCAGGTCCACCACTCGGATGCCTTCCAGTGCGCTGCTCATCGGTTCCCAATCAATTCCTAATCCTGCTGGAGCGCCTCGATGGTGGCGCGGAGCCACTCCTCGTCCGCCTGCAGTGCGCTCGAGCCGTCCAGGAGAATGGTCGTAAAGAGACCCCCGCTGCGCTCCCGGAGCTTGGGCGCCAGCTCCTCGCCGATCGCGACGATGGCGAACTCCTCCAGCATCTCATCGCTGATCAGCTCGGGCATCTCGCGCCACTTGCCCTCCAGGGAAAGCCGATGCAGCTCCTTGCCGAGTTCGCTCCATCCGTGGAACTCCAGCACCGAGTGATAGGTGCGCGTCGAGGCGTAGAAGGAAATACGCTGCCTCACCGCCGCCTTGGCCGCCTCGAGCCCCTGCTCGTCCTTGCTCACGGCCAGGAAGGGAGATCCGACGATGTCGATGTCGGAGAGGTCGCGACCCGCCCGCCTGGCGCCCTCCTGGACGGTGGGAAGCAGGATTTCCCTCCCGTGCCGGAACGTCGAGATGGGGTGGATGCGGAGACCGTCGCAGAGCTCCCCGCCGAGGCGAGCCATGTAGGTGTTGACCGCGGCGAGGTAGATCGGGATCCGGGGATGTTCGATGGGCCCCGGATTGAAGAACGGCGGCATCATGGTGAACCGATAGTGCTCTCCGCTGAAGTAGACGGGCTTCCTGGGGTTCTGGAAGCTCTCGAACATGGCCTTCAGGCAGAGGATGTAATCCCGCATGCGGGGTCCCGGCGGTGCCGTCCAGGGGGCAGCATAGCGGCGCTCATTGTGGCCCTTCACCTGTGTGCCGAGGCCCAGCTGGAAGCGTCCCCCGGAGAGCTGCTGCAGGTCCCAGGCGAGCTGTGCCGTCACCATCGGGCTGCGGGGAAAGGAGATCGCCACGTTGGTACCGAGAACGATGCGCCGGGTGTGCTCGGCGACGATGGCCAGCGGCAGGTAGGGGTCGTGACCGGCCTCCGGCACGGTCGCACCGTCGAAGCCCAGTTCCTCCACCTTCCGGGCGACTGCCGCGATCCCGGCGATGCTCACGCCCCCGTCACCCTTGCCGGCGTACTGCTCCGTCTCGGGACTCAGCATCGTCGTTTCGACTCGCATGGTGCCCCCTGCTCCGAGCCCCCTTCTGACGACGCCTGGCCTATCCGGCGCTGCTGCGACTGGGCAGCGACAGGGTTCCGCCGGACGGGGTCGCGGGCCCCTCCCCGGTCGAGATCATGACGTCCAGATCGACGCGGTGGTCCCCGTCCTCCACGTACTTGCGGGTCACCTTTCCGGTGATGATCATGTCGTCGCCCGCACAGACGTTCTGCCGCATGTGCACCTGCACCCGGCGGACCGTGCTCTCCGGCCCGCCCCAATCCGTCATGAAGCGAGCGACCATGCCGATGTTGAACGGCGTGTTGACGAAGACGTCCTTGGTCTTCGACCGCTCCTGGGCGTAGTCCCGATTGGAGTGCTGGGGAGAGAAGTCGCGGGTGGCCGAGGCCAGGTAGACGCAGCGTGTCAGGGTGATCGGCATGACGAGCTCGGGAAGCTCCTCGCCTTCCTCGACGTCTTCCCAGAGGCGCTGCCGGAACTCCCGGGGCTGGTATCCGGTCTTCTCCCCCTGGATCATTTCCTCGACGGCCGGACTCCATCCGCCCCCGCCGGCAGCGGCGGCCTGCTGGTTTCCCTTCTCCCGTCCGTAGCCGAAGGCGCTCATCCTCTCCCGGGCCACCAGCTCTCCGTGCTGGTTGCGATAGATCCTGTCCATGGTCCAGAAGTGCCCTTCGCCGAGGCGCGTCTTCTTCGGAGGCGAAACGGAGACCAGTCGCTGGCTCACGCTCAGACGGTCGCCCACCTGAAGGGGCACCCCCATCTCCACGTCGATCTTGTTGATGATCCCCACCGGAAGGTCGAGCGCCTCCTTGATGTCGTAGTGGATGTGGGGAGCCGGCTCGCGGCCACCGGGAGGCCAGGGCCAGCGGAACGGCATGGCGAAGGCGGTCATGAAGGAGCCAGGGGGGGCCACCACGCTGCGAAACCCCCTGGATCTGGCGTAGTCGCCATCCATGTACAGAGGGTTTCCATCCTCCAGCGTCTCGCACCAGTGGCGGATCAGGTACTCGTTCACCTCCAGGGAAGCCGGCTCCGGATCCGACTCCACGGTCAGCTCGCGAAGTCTCCGTTTGTTCTCGTCGGACAGGTCCTCGGGGATGTAATCCAGTGTCTCTTCTTCGCTCATTCCCGCCTCCTCGTCACCAGTGCATCGACGGCCTTCGCCCCTTCCGAGAACACGACCAGCGGGTTGATGTCCAGCTCTTCGATTTCGTCTGCGTAGTCCGTCACCAGCTGCGACACCCGCAGGATCGCATCGACGATCACATCGACATCCGCCGGCGGCTTCCCCCGCATGCCCTGAAGCACGCGGTAGCCCTTGATCTCGCGGATCATCTCCTCCGCATCCCTGCGCGTCACCGGAGCGATCCGGAACGAGACGTCTCGAAGCGCCTCGACGAAGATGCCTCCCAGACCGAACATGATCACGTGACCGAAGACCGGGTCCCTGGTCGTGCCGATGATCACCTCGACACCGTCCTTCAGCATCTCCTGGACCAGGACACCCTGAACCGCGGCGTCCGGCGAGAATCGCTTCGAGTTGGCCAGGACCTCGCGGTAGGCGGCACGCACGTCGTCGTCCGCTCCGAGGTCCAGGCTGATCCCCCCGGCCTCCGTCTTGTGCAGGATCTCCCCCGACTGGATCTTGAGCGCAACCGGGTAGCCGAGCTTGCGAGCCTGCTCCACCGCCATCTCCTCGGAGGTGGCAAGACCTTCGCTCGTGACCGGAATGCCGTAGCAGCGGAGAATCCGCTTGCACTGGAACTCGGAGAGTCGATCCGGCGAGTGGATCAGTGCATCGACTCCTTCACCGGGAAGAATTCGCGCCGGTAGAGACTCCCCGTCGCCCACCTGCCTCGCCTTCTCGTGATACCAGCAGAGCTTCGCTACCGCCTCCGCCGCCTGGAGGCCGTCCGACAAGATCGGGATCCCCGCGTTCTCGACCAGTGCAATGCACCTCGACACGAACTCGGAATCGTCACGGAGATGCGTCATCAGCACGACCGGTTTGCCGGTGGATTGGCAGATCTCGACCAGCTCTTCCGCCACCCTCATGCCGACCTCTTCGCGGAAGAACGCCTGTGCCAGCACGACGTCGATGCCCGGGTCGTCCACGAGTGCCCGGAGGCACTTGCCCCAGGTGCTGGTGTCTCTGCCACCCTGGGCGGTCAGATCGATCGGATTCCTGGCAGAGGCGAAGTCCGGAAGATACTGCTCCAGCTTCTCGCGGGTCGCCCCAGTGATCTCGGGAACCGAGAGCCCCAGCCGCTCGCACCTGTCCGCCAGCAGCACGCCCTGTCCCCCGGATCCCCCGAGAATCGCCACCCGCCTGCCCCGGTACTCCCTCCCGCTGCGGTGCAGGATCGCGAAAGCGGTCAGGTCTCCCAGGGCTTCGATGCGGACGATCCCCATCTGTCGAAAGAAGGCGTCGTAGATCTGATCGTCACCGGCCAGTGAGCCGGTATGCGAAGAGGCCGCCCTCGCTCCCGCTCCGGTGCGCCCGACCTTGAGAATCAGGATCGGCTTCTGCATCCTGAGCGCCTTCTCCGCGACGCTGCGAAGCTTGTCCCCGTCCTTGGCGCCCTCGAGGTATCCGCCGATCACCTGGGTCTCCGGCGTATCGAGCAGATACCCTACGAAGTCCGAGAACTCGGCCTCCGCCTCGTTTCCCACGCTCGTGAAGGAGCTGAATCCCACCCCCGCCTCGGTGGCCTGTGCGTACATCATCGCCCCGAAGGCACCACTTTGTGAGACGAAGGCCACTGTGCCCGGCGTGACCGGCTCGAGGTCTGCGATGAAGGCGAACGACGCAATCACGGAGTTGGCCGAGTTGATCAGCCCCAGACAGTTGGGCCCCAGGATCCGTATGTTGTTCGCCCTCGCCAGCTCTCGGACCCGCTCCTGCAGCTCTCTGCCTTCGGCGCCCACCTCCGAAAAGCCCGCGCTGAAGATCACCACCACCTTCACGTCCTTCGCCGCGCACTGCTGGAGGACGTCCAGGACCGACTCGGCAGGAAGGCTGATGATGGCCATGTCGACGTCGCCGGGGACGTCCAGCAGGCTCGGGTAGCACTTGTACCCCTCGACTTCCTCGTAGCTCGGATTGATGGGATAGACCTTGCCCGCGTAGCCTCTCTTTCGAAGGGCCATCACCGGTCTGCCACCGGGCTTGGCCGATTTCGTCGATGCACCGACGATTGCGATGGATCTCGGGTGATAGAAGAATTCGATTCCCGAGGTATCGATGTCGAAGGGTCCCGTTCCCATCCCTGCTCGTCTCTTTTCGGCGCGCTCCTGCCCTGCTCAGCGGGTGGACTGCTGGGCCTCTCCCCGACGGCGGCGGAACTGCTCTCGCCCTGGGCATCGATGCGCTCGCTCGCCATGCCGGCAAGGCCAAAGCCGCAGGATAGCAACTTCCCCTGACGATGATCGAGCAGACCTCCCGAACCGGACGGCCAGTCCAGGCGGCGGGTGTCTAGCCCACTGGGAAGTAGGAGGGACTGAGAGCGATCAGGAGCTGTCCGGTGGGATAGAGAAGCGGACCGTAGATGGTCCGGAAGGGCCGCTTGAAGCGATGCACGGAGTACTCGAGATCCGCCACGAAGAGCATCGAAGTTCCGGCCGAGAGAAGCACGGCCTGGGTAGTGCTGAAGACGTCGCCGAAGAAGGTGGCGATGCCGCGACTCACCATGATCAGCATCACCAGCGCGTAGACCATCACGGGGATCCGCCAGCTGGCGTCCAGGTCCTTCCACAGATGGGCCACGACGGCCGCCCAGACCAGCAGGAGCACCGCACCCACGGCAATGTCCTCCGGGTGGAAGCCGTCGTAGATGGTGATGCCGATCGGGTAGACGAAGTAGGCGACGAGGAAGACGATCAGCGCCGGATATAGGATCTCGTCGCGGGTCATGTTGATGTTGAACACGTCTCCGGCCAACGAGAGGCCGAGCCCCGCCAGGATCCAGGCCGTGAAGCCGGGATTCGCGGTCGGCGCCAGCAGCCCGAGCGCGGCCACGGCTACCGTCAGCACCGTCGTCACCGGCTGGTAGATAGCGACGGTCCGGTAGTCCTCCCGGTTACGCGCCCTCCAGGTGATCCAGGTTCCGACCAGGATCAAGGGAACCGGTAGCAGCTGCAAGTACATGGGAAGCTCCGCTCGTCTCTCGGCTGCCTCCACCGTGAGGCCTGCGAGCCGGCCCGGATGATAAGGGCTAGTTTGCCGGCCCGCATCATCAGCCTGGAGAGTTGGTGTAAGATCCGGTCGATCGATGAGGGCGGGTGGATCCTTGGAGGGTGAAATGAGCTACCAGGATGCGTTCAAGAAGGTCGAGGAGACGGAGGACTACCTCATCGACACCTTGCGGAAGCTGATCGCCGTCGATACCTCGGTTCCGCCGGGCGAGAACTACGAGCGGCTGATCGACATCGTCGAGCCCGAGTTCGCGAAGTACGGATTCTCCACCCGGAGGGTCACGCTACCCGAGGATCGGGTCGCGCAGATGCCCTGGGAGCTCTCTGGACCTCGCGTCAACCTGGTCGCCGATCTCGAGCTCGACAAGCCGAAGGCCACGGCCTACGCCCACATGGACGTGGTTCCCATCGACGAGCCATGGACACGCGATCCCTTCGGCGGCGAGCTGATCGACGGGAAGCTCTACGGGCGGGGAACCGTCGACATGAAGGGCTCGATCGCCAGTTTTCTCGGGGCGATGAAGGTGCTCACCGAGATGGGAATCGAGCCGCACTACTCGGTCGGCTGCAATCTCTGCACCGATGAGGAGCTCGGGGTTTATCCGGGCGCGCGATACCTCGCCGAAGAGGGCCACTTTTCCAACCACCTGATCTGGCTCGAACTCGGCGCCATGGAGCCGATCGTGGTGGTGGGTGCCGCGGGCTCGATTCGGTTCGACCTGAAGGCGGTGGGAAGGAGCTGCCATTCCGGGATGAACTACCTGGGCGTGAACGCGATCGAAGAGCTGGTGCCCGTCCTCGACGAGCTGATCCTCCTGAAGAAGGAGGTGGAGCAGCGCTTGTCGCGAATCGCGACCTTCCCGCTGCCAGACTGCCCCTACGAGAAAATGACGCCGATGTTCAATCTCGCCATCATCGGCGGCGGCACCAAGGAGAACATCGTGCCAGGCGCGTGCGAGCTCACCATCAACCGCCGCTACATCGTCGACGAGCGCTACGAAGACATCGTTGCCGAGACCGAGGAGGCAATCCGGAGAGGTCGGGAGAAATCGGCTCTCGAGGACCTCACGGTCCGCGTCGTCCACTCGTATCCGCCGATGGAGTGCGATCCCGAGCTTCCGGCGGCGAAAAAGGCGATGGAGGCAAAGAGAGCGGTCAAGGGTTACGGGGATTTCCTCT
>Ga0307423_1002290_pt1 | contig 10831 bp, 1 predicted proteins | sample SalMarWE160310MG_FD_202154 | JGI IMG/M metagenome (GOLD analysis project Ga0307423, IMG submission 202154) | Salt marsh sediment microbial communities from the Plum Island Ecosystem LTER, Massachusetts, United States - WE1603-10 | ecosystem: Environmental > Aquatic > Marine > Intertidal zone >...
CCACCTTGGCGAATGGCGACACCTTACTCCCATCCGATTTTCAGATAAATATATTAAGAGACAATGTATCGATAGATTCGGTATCAGGAGGTACGGAGCAATACACGGATATGGGCTTAACGGATGGTGTTGAATACACTTATACATTATATGTACAGATGCTGACAAACGACAGCACCAGTTTAGGTGTGAACGCCACCTGGACAGCAGGAGGGGCAAAGGAGCCAGAGGGTCCGACGGGATTTTTCATCACACAACCGGATTCGCTTACCTTGGAAATGCACTGGACGAATCCATCCGATAACGTCGATGGGACTCCGATGGATGATTTTGATGGAATTAATTTGTATGAGGACGGGAGTCTGGTGATGACCTACAGCCGGAGCAGTGCAGATACCAGCAAAGCCGATTCCGCATCATACACGCCGCCTGCCGGGACCCATCAGTATTATGTAACCGCATTCGATAATGAATCACCCTCCAATGAAAGTAGTCCAAGCAACATTTCATATTCGCCGTTGAGCCTGCCTTTTTCTGATGATTTCCCGACCGCCGGCGTACCCAATCCGGGCTATTGGCTTAATGTAACCGCGGAAGTCAATACTCAGGGAGATGCACCGCCCTCTCCGCCAAATGTATTAAATCTGGATGGAAATCCCAACGGAGGTGATGAGGTAACCTTATTGCCGGTAGATTTAAGCGGCATGAGCGGAGCAGGGATTGTTCTTTCTTACTGGTGGCAGCCGCAAGGATTGGGAGATACACCCGAAGCTGGCGATGATCTATTTGTTGATTTTCTGAATGATCAGGGTGCGTGGATACAGGTGCGTCAATATGTCGGCACTTCCAACCAACCATTTCAATCTGATGTCATTGCCATTGCATCCGAGAATCCCGGAGCAGGCGCTACTTTCTTCCATGGCGGATTCCAGTTCCGTTTCCGCAATAATGCGACCAGCGGCGATTTTGATGATTGGAATATTGATAACGTTTTCATGGGACCGGCAAAGCCCAAACCCCCATCCAGTTTATTTCTAACTGAGGTGGGAAATGATTTGAGGATTCACTGGACCAACCCTTCCGAAAATATCGATGGCGGTCCGATGGACGATTTTGCGGCTGTTAATCTTTATGAGGATGGAGTTTTGCTGGCGACTTATACACGTTCTCCCGCTGATACCGGTTCACTGGACTCCGCATTGTTTACTCCCAGTGCTCCCAATCTACCTTATTTTATGACGACGTTGGATAATGAATCCAGTGAAAGCGATCCAAGCATTACCGTATATCCGCCGTACTCAGCACCTTATACCGAAGATTTTGAAGGCGCTACGCCAGGCACTCCCGGGGACTTGCCGCCCCAATGGACAAATGAGCTGGATGATGATTTCGATTGGTATGTGGACGAAGGCGGAACTCCTTCTACCAGTACCGGACCGGTAGTGGATCATACCACAGGCACAGCAACCGGGAACTATATGTTTACCGAGGCTTCTTCGCCAAACTTCCCGAATATGGTTGCTCATCTAACTACTCCATCTATTAATCTGAGCACAATTCAGGCTCCCGGTTTGTCATTTTGGTATCATATGTATGGGCAAACCATGGGTGAACTGCATGTTGATGTGTATGCCAATGGCGTTTGGAATCTGGACGTTATGCCTCCGCTTATCGGGCAGCAGCAACCCAATCAAACGGACCCTTGGTTACAGGCTGTTGTGGATTTGGCAGCATTTAGTGGAGATATCGTTCAAGTGCGGTTCCGCGGTATTACCGGCAGCAACTATTACAGCGATATGGCAATTGACGATATATTCTTTGGATCCTTGAGCGCAAATCCGCAGATGACTGTGGCTCCAACAGCTATTAGCGATACGCTATTGGTGAGCGGTGTTAGTACGCACAAGGTTGCTGTGTCTAATATAAATCCATTGCCTTCTTCTTTGAATTATAATGTCACGATAAATCCATCTGTTAGCTGGGTAAGTGCTTTACCGTCATCGGGAACCGTAACCTCCGGTCAAACCGATACCATAGATGTAATGCTGGATGCCAGCAACCTTAATTCCGGGCTTTATAATACGGAATTATTTATTTCCGGTACAGATACTGCGAATACAGAAGATACGGTTGCTGTAACGTTATTGGTGAATGATGCCCCTCAAATTCGGGTTGAACCACCGGATTCAGTAATTATAAGCATTAATGCAGGACAGCAGGACAGCAGCGCAATGACTATTTATAATGATGGATTAGGTCCACTTTATTTTACTGTTGCCATAGATCAGCCTGGAGGAACCTTAAAGAATAAAAAACCTTCTGTCGCTAAAATAGATGAAACGAAATTGTCGCCGCAAGTATTGGAAGCAATGGTGCGGCGTTCGAGTACGACCGGAGAACTAAACTCGATAAATGAAACTGCACAGATGCCCTTTTCAGGAACAATGGCTCCCGATCAGATAATGGGAGAAGAGATTTTCGGTTCCACCTCCAATCCCTTCTCCGGAACCCTTCGGGACCGCGGCAATATCTTTGGCGTTACAACTGCAACGACTTTGATAGAACACAAATTTTATCTGGATATACCAACTGACATGGAATTGACTTTCTTTGTTTATCGCGGTACCTCAGTGACCGGAACCTATAACAAGATTGATGAAGTACATTTTCAAAATTCAGGTACCGGAATGGGATTCTATAGCTCCGGTCCTATTAATGTTCCGCTTGAGCCGGGATATTATTATTATATTGGTGCATCCTGGCCGGATAATGCGACATATTACCGGGGCAGCGAATTGACGCCGTTAGCTACATCGTTTGGCACATTGGAAACCGGAATTCCAGGAAATATTGCCGGAGGCTTTCCACCGGGGGCAACTGCTAATAATACGTATAGTTCAGGTGGCTTTTCACCCTATTACTGTGCAATTGTCACAGGCGTAGGAATCGAGTGGATTACTGCGGATCCGGATACCGCTGACGTGCCCGCTGGAGACAGCTTGGATGTCAGTTTGGCTTTTGACGCTGTGGGCTTGCAGCCAGGTTCCTATTTTGCAGATCTTGTCATAAACAGCAATGATCCGGTAACGCCCGAAGAGCGAGTTGGTGTTCGTATGCAGGTTGAAGGAGGCTTCCCAGCAATATCTCTTAGTACGGATTCCATCAGTTTTGACACGGTACTTGTAAATTCCAGTTCAACCTTGTCATTCTTCGTGGAGAATGTCGGAGGCGATACCTTGGAAGTATATAACCTGATTACAGTTGGGAGTTCCTTTAGTATTGATACGACTTTCTTCACCCTGCCGCCCTCAATATCGCAGGAGGTAGAAGTAACATTTACCCCATCAGTCCAGGGCGAATTTAACGGAGCTATCGTCTGCTTCAGCAATGATCCGGTGATGGATTCAATATCTATTGCGTTGTGGGGTTATGGAGACATACCAGTGGGTCTTGACGATCCGTTAGGGCTGCCAAGAACATTTGGAATCAATCCCAACTACCCCAATCCCTTTAATCCGACGACAACCATCAAGTACCAGTTGCCACGGAGCAGTGATGTGACGTTGTTTATTTACAATGTATTGGGGCAGAGGGTGCGCACGCTGATAAATAATAGAGTAGAAGCTGGCTATCACAGCATTGAGTGGGATGGCAGGAATGATGCCGGTGCTCAGGTAGGCAGCGGAGTATATATTTATCGTTTCAAGGCAGCAGAATTTCTTAAAGTCCGGAAGATGATCATGTTGAAGTGATCCCTAAAAAAGTGCCCCGGGAATTGTTCTCGGGGCATTTAATTAATGTGTTTTGCCTATGAATTTTTTCGATTCATTATTTGGAATTTTGCCGCTAATTTCACTACAGAATATTAATTTTATAGTTGCTAATTCAAGCTTTTTGAATTATAATAAAAGCCTTAGTGTTTAGCGGTTAGATCATTGAGTGGATTGTCACGCAAGTCATATGAAAACATATTAGGGCTTAAATTAAAAGGAATTGCATTAATTGGCTTTTAAAACACCCGCCTTACAATTTGCCAGTCAAATTTTCAACCAAAATATTAACCCAATTTAAGGAGAATCGTATGAAGGAGTATCGCTTCTATTGGTTATGGAGCATCTTGTTCAGCTTGTTAATGATGGCAGGCTTAGCAACGGCTCAGGAATCACAGCAGATCGACAAGCGGATTTGGTCGATGAGCTATTGGCTTAAATTAGCCGACCAGGGCTTAATAACATTTACGCCGGCTGATAAGACATCGCTTCAGACGCCACCTCAGATACCAGATAGCAAGATCCATGCGAAAAGTGTATTAACGGATGATTCCCCGGATGTCCGGGTAACGCCATTAACGAATGTAACGCAGAGTGAGGTTTCGGTATTTATCAACCCGAATGATGACACGAAGCTGTTGAATTCGAACAACTCCAGTGATTTGCCGGTCTCGACTATTTTCGGCGCCAGTTATTTCCATTCGGAAGACGGTGGTCTGACCTGGGCGGGAAGCGAGCAGGGAGCCGGAGGTCAAAACAGAGGAGACCCGGCGACGGGAATCGATCTCAATGGTAGATATTATATTGGCTATATAGCATCTAATGATGGACAAGGATGTTCGTACTCGACAGACGAAGGACAAAGCTGGACAGCGGTACAGGTAGCGAATCCTTCGGGTGATCTATTGGATAAGAACCATTTGTGGGTGGATCACAACCCCTCAAGTCCTTATGCCAATAATGTTTACAGTGCCTGGACAGATTTTGCATCAGCGAATACCGACGTAATGCTGGCGCGGTCAACGGACGGGGGCTTGACGTGGTCAGCGCCGGTGAATGTCAGCCAGGGATTGGCGCTGGATTTCAACCAGGGAGTGAACATCCAGACAGGACCGAATGGTGAGGTATATTGCGCGTGGGTGATCTACGATTCATTTCCCTCGGATGATAAGGCGATCGGGTTTGCGAAGTCGCTGGATGGGGGAGTGACATGGAGTACGCCGATACGAGCTATAGATAACATTCGTGGATTGCGGAGCACAGGATTAGGGGGTGGAAAGAGCATGCGCGTATCAAGTTTTCCCTCGATGACCGTCAATCAAAACGACGGCACAGTCTATATAGTGTGGCCGAATATAGGTGTCCCGGGTGTGAATAGCGGTGATCCGGATATCTATATGATCAAATCTAGCGATGGTGGAAGCACCTGGAACACCCCGTCGCGGATTAATACAGATCCAATTGGCAATGGCAAAGATCAGTGGTATCCGTGGATAGCATGTGATCCTTCAACCGGATTCCTGGTGTGTATTTTTTACGATTCGCGTAATTTTCCAGGAAATGACCAAGCAGAAACTTTTGTCGCGGCATCAACAGATAATGGAAACAGCTGGGAAGATTTCAAGGTAAGTGATGTTTCATGGACTGGAGATGGTTTTTCGGGATTTGCCAGTGGTTATGCCGGCGATTACATTGGAATCGATATATTAAACGGCAAAGTATATCCGATGTGGGCAGATGTGCGAGGTGGTCAGTTAATGACGTGGGTATCGCCGTTCCTGCTGGCTGACCCGACCGACCCGAATCCGCCTTCAGGATTTGAAGCTTACAGTGATTATACAACGCCGACCTCCATGGCATTAACCTGGACAGACCCGACCTCATTAGCCAACGGAGACACATTATTACCATCCGATTTTCGGATCAACATATTAAGAGATGATGTAGCAATAGATTCGGTTTCAGGGGGAACAGAGCAGTACACGGATATGGGCTTAATGGATGGTGTTCAGTACACCTACACATTATTCACCAAGGTGTTGGCAAATGATAGTACGAGTTTAGGTGTGAATGCCACCTGGACAGCAGGAGGTGCAAAAAAACCTGAGAATCCGACCAACTTTTTTATCACTCAGCCGGATTCAGTTACTTTGATGATGCACTGGACAAATCCATCGGATAATGTGGATGGGACCCCAATGGATGATTTTGACGGAATTAATTTGTATGAGGATGGCAGCTTCGTAATGGCTTACAGCCGAAGCAGCGCAGATACCGGTAAAGCCGACTCTGCATCATACAGCCCACCTGCCGGAACGCATCAATACTATGCAACAGCCTTTGACAACGAGAGTCCATCTAACGAAAGCAGTCCAAGCAACGCAGCTTATTCACCTATTGCCATTCCCTTTTTCGATGATTTTCCGGTTGTTGGTCCGCCCAATCCCGGCTACTGGCTAAACAACCTGTGTGAAGTTACTACCGAAGGTGATATGCCGCCCTCTCCACCGAATGTGTTAAATTTAGACGGCGATCCGTCCGGTGGGGGAGATGTAGCCCTGTTACCGGTTGATATGAGCGGTTTGGGCAGTTCCGGCATCATCCTGGCTTACTGGTGGCAGCCGCAGGGATTAGGTGATACGCCGGAAGCAGGAGACGATCTCTATGTAGATTTCCTTAATGACCAGGGCACCTGGGTAGAGGTGCGTCATTATGTTGGCACCCCCAACCAGCCCTTCCAGCAGGAAGTCATTGCTATTGCCGCAGAGAATCCCGGCAGTGGAGCGACATTCTTTCATCCCGCTTTTCAGTTCCGCTTCCGAAACTCTGCTACCGCTGGCGCATTTGACGATTGGAATATTGATAACGTCTTTCTAGGCTTACCCACTGCAAATCCACAAATGCTTGTTTCACCCTTAACGATCACCGATACCCTTTTGATAGGGGCGAGCAGTATTCATTCAATTGGGGTTACGAACCAAAATCAACTACCTAGCACATTAAATTATGTTGTAACGGAAAATCCGCCATCCAACTGGCTAACGGTAGCTCCAACTTCTGGTTCAGTGCCCTCCAGTCAAACTGAACAACTAAGTGTTACACTGGATGCATCAGCAGTTACAACATCAGGAGTCTATGTTGCTGATGTGGTTATCGCTGGTGATGATTCAACCAATCTCGAGGATACTGTTCGCGTAACATTGGTGGCAAATGACCCGCCGGCAATTCGGGTAGAACCGGATTCAATTGCATTGCAATTAGCACCGGGTCAGAAAGACAGCACGACATTCACAGTTTATAATGATGGATTGGGTCCTTTGCAGATTCTCTCGATTGAAGATGAGGAAGTGAATGCTTCAGCAAGCTTTAAACCTGCTTATGTACAAGAGCAAAGACCAACCGTATATTATGAAAAAGGTAAAGAGCCTCCCTCCAATGGCGGAATAATGCCTGACGGCGAAGGCGGTCCCGATCCCTTTGGCTATAAATGGATTGACAGTGATGAGCCCGACGGACCGGCTTATGTATTTACGGATATCTCTACCAGCGGAACGCCTATAACCTTCCTTCCTACCGGTACCTTTGATGCCCTCGATGAGGGGATGGCTACCGTGAATCTGCCTTTCGATGTCAAGCTCTATGGCAATTCCTACAACCAGGTGCAGGTAAATACTAATGGCGCTTGTACCTTCGATATGAGTTTCTTTGACAATATGTTTACCAATGTGGGAATTCCCAGCACAGATCCTCCGCAATTGCTGGTGGCACCTTTCTGGGATGATCTGGATGGACGCTCTGGCGGCTCTGCCTATTATGAGCAAGTCGGAAACCAGTTTATCGTCCAGTGGCACAACTGGGGGCATTACCCCAGTGGTACTCAAAACATGATCTTCCAGGTGGTGTTTTTCCAGAACTCTTCCACGATCTGGTTTGTCTATGAAAATATCGATGATCAGGCAAGTTCCACTTTTGGAATCGAAAATATGGATGGGACGATCGGGCTGGAAATTGCTTTTGATCAAACGTACGCTCATAATCAACTGCTCACGAAAATCAGCAAAGGTGCGGAATGGTTAAGCGAAAATCCCTCTGCCGGAACGGTTGCTCCAGGAGACTCTCTGGATATTACCCTCACCGCTGATGCCACGCTATTGAGCACCGGCATTTATGGGGGGCGGGTGCTGATCGATTCCAATGACCCGCTGAATGCCACTGTCATCGCCCCCGTAGTGAAATTGCAAGTGGGCCAAGGCACGCCAGCAATATCTGTCTCCACCACTTCTATTGCATTTGATACGGTCGGTGTGGGCCTGGATTCCACAACCTCTTTTATGGTACAGAATGTGGGTGGCGATACACTGGAAGTCTTTGACATGCTCATCACACAGGGTGCCTTTAGTGTGGATACTTCCGCATTCACCCTGCTGCCTTCAGCCACACAGGAAGTGCAAGTAACCTTCACACCACCCTCAATGGGTCAGTTTAACGGATTCATTCGCTGTGTCAGCAACGATCCGGTGAATGATACGATTAGCATCGCTGTAAGCGGGTACGGTGAACCGCCGGTCGGCATTGATGATCTGCTGGGGCTGCCGACTACTTATGATATTAGCTCTAACTATCCCAACCCGTTTAATCCGACGACAACCATCAAGTACCAGTTACCACAGACAAGTGACGTTGGGTTGGTGATATTTAATATTCTAGGCCAGAAAGTACGGACATTGGTGAATGGCAGAGTAGAAGCCGGGTATCACACCGCCGTATGGGATGGAAGAAATGAATCCGGCGCTCGAGCCGCAAGCGGCATCTATATCTATCGGTTCCAGGCTGACAACTTCCTGAAAATTCAGAAAATGATTCTAATGAAATAGATAGTCAAGAATGAAAAAAAGCCTTGAGGATTAACATATCTTCAAGGCTTTTTTTATTTATGTTGCAATGTCAAATTTGTTTTTTTATTTATCATTAAACATTGAAGGCATTGTTACAATTTATAATAAATTTTACATAGTCTTCGGAAAATATCCCACAGGGAAAGTTGGAAATCCGTCAATATTTCACCCTTCCTTATTCCTCGATGGTTATTTAACACCAATAAGCAGTCTCTTTTCAAAGCCCAACCTGATAAATATTTGTTCATTAATTATTTATTTTATTTAAAGGAGATAAAATGATTAAAATTGTTAATACTGCAATTATTTTGATTCTGATCTTAATCGTCCAGGGGCTTGCTCGGGCAAGAATTTCAGACATCTTGCTGGAAAAACTCAATGAGGCGGAACGGGATAACAAGCCGGTCAGGACAATAGTAATGCTTAAGGATCAGGTTGATATCGTAAGCCTGGACCAGCAGTTGTATGCCCGGAGAGCTTCGGTAGAAGAGCGGGCATATGTGGTTATAAAAACCCTGCAGGATAAAGCAGCCCGAACCCAACCGCCGTTCATTTCATTTTTGAAATCAAAGTCCCGGGATGAGGTTATCCAATATCAAAGATTCTGGGTCATTAATATGGTAATGGTTGAAGCCTTGCCATCAGTTATTTATGAAATAGCAGACCGCCAGGAGATATGGTATTTAGACTGGGACAGCGAACTGGACTGGGATAGGCCGGAGCAGGAAAAACCATCCTTTGCGCGGACAAATAGTTCTGAGATTGGTCTGAAACGAATTAATGCGCAAATGATGTGGGAATTGGGATATACCGGTGCCGGCACAATCGTTATGAATATCGACACTGGAGTGGATGGCAATCACCCGGCATATGCCGCACGATGGAGAGGGGCTGATCCAAGCGTACCGGACTCTGTCGCTTGGTTTGATCCGGATGGTTCTACTTTCCCTCATGATACGGACAGCCATGGCTCCCATACAATGGGAATTATGACCGGTATGGACCCGGTAACAAACGATACGGTTGGAGTCGCTTTTGGCGCCCAATGGATAGCCGCAAGAACCATCGGTCCCTCAGGCGATTTCCAAAGTCTTAATATCGCCGCCTTCCAATGGGCGATGGATCCTGATGGCAACCCGGGTACAATTAACGATATGCCAATTGCCATCGGTTGTTCATGGCAAGATCCCTATGTCAGCGATTGTGACGTAACCTATCAAATGTTATTTAATTCTGTGGAAGCTGCCGGGATAGGCATCGTGTTTTCTGCCGGAAACGCAGGGGGCTCCCCTGGAAGTTCGTCAATAACAAGGCCGAAAAACCTAAATACAACCTTGGTTAACACATTCGCCACCGGTGGAGTTGATGGGAATAACCCTAATCTGCCAGCTTATAACAATACCAGCAAGGGACCATCCCGCTGCGGCGGCACCGGCTCACTTTTGATCAAGCCGGAGGCTTGTGCGCCTGCTGTAAGCGTTCGCTCTTCCGTACCGGGAGGCTCATATGGGAACAAAACCGGAACCTCAATGGCGTGCCCCCATGTAGTTGGTGCAATCGCCTTGCTCAAGGAAGCGCATCCGACACTCACCGGACATGAGCTAAAGATGGCATTGTATCTGACTGCCAAAGAGACACCGGCGGATACTTATCCGGGGGAAGATAATACTTTTGGAATGGGGATAATTGATGTTTACGCTGCCCATATGTCCTTAGCCGATCCTGATGATCCGAATCCGCCTGATAATCTTTCAGTATACAGTGATTACACGACCCCAAACTCTATTCTGCTTAACTGGACAGACCCAACTACCTATGTAAATGGAGATCCTTTGACGAACTTTCAAATCAAAATTTATCGCGATAGTATGTTGGTTACCAGCGTGCCTTCAGGTGTTGAAACATATAGTGATCCGGGCTTAAATGACGGTCAAGTTTATGAATACACCTTGTATGCTGCTGATATCCCAAATGATAGCCTCAGCGCTGCGGTTGAAATTAGCTGGACAGCCGGTGGCTCGCCAACTCCTAAAGCGCCGGCAGCATTCACCATTACCCAGCCAGCACCTCCGAACCTGATGATGCACTGGACGAATCCGGCGGATAACATCGATAATACGCCGATGGATGATTTCGCGGGCATCAATCTCTATGAAGATGGCAGCC
>Ga0307423_1002292_pt1 | contig 10821 bp, 8 predicted proteins | sample SalMarWE160310MG_FD_202154 | JGI IMG/M metagenome (GOLD analysis project Ga0307423, IMG submission 202154) | Salt marsh sediment microbial communities from the Plum Island Ecosystem LTER, Massachusetts, United States - WE1603-10 | ecosystem: Environmental > Aquatic > Marine > Intertidal zone >...
CGATCTCCATCACGCACGGCCCTTCCAGCGTCAGCGGCGCCATCTCGGCCGCCTTGATCACCGCCTCCTGCACCCGCTCGCGGATCAGCGCCCGCGCGTCGACCGGGGCCAGGTGGATGGCGCAGTTGATCGAGAGCCCTGTCTTGACTGGCGCAGTGACCATCCCGGGGACCCATGCTTCCGCCTCTCGACAGGCGTGCGCGTCCCCCGAGGTAAAGACCCAAGGGATCCCCAGCTCGCCGGCCAGGAGCGCCGCTTGTTCCATCTCCCCGAACTCCCGCCCGTTGATCCGGTAGACATAGCCGCGGCTCTGCGTGTGCGCCAGGCACGCGTTCGGTGTCCCCGCCATGGCGTGCATCCCCACCTGCACCAGGGCACTGTAGCGCGGCGAGATCCCGATCAGCCAGCTCGGGCGCGCTGACCCGCGCCCGATGCGCACCCCACGGACTAGTTCCTCGACCAGGATCGTCCGCCCCGCGCCGTGGCCATCTACCACCAACACCTCGTCCACACCGGCGGCAAACAGTCCCTCCGCTGCAGCGTTGACCTCGCCGGTCAGCAAGCGCTGCATCTCGGTCCGCTCGGCGACCCCCTTGGCCTGGGCCGCATAGTCGCGGTTGCGCGGGTCCCAGTCATCGACGCCCGCGACGCCCTCCAGATCGGTAAACACATAGACCGACTTGACACGATTCACTGCTTCCTCCCTTTGCTGCGCTCTGCCGTAGCGCTCGAACGCCGTAGCGAGACCGCAACTGCCTCCACGCCGAGCCGTTCGGCGTCGATCGGCCCCTCGCTCGCCCTGGCCAAGATCGCCTCCCTCACGACGTCCGCTCTTTTAGCTCGCTCGCCCGCTCCCGCATGGCCCGCCGCAGCGCCTCCACGTCCCTCGGCACCAGGTAGGCGACCACGCCAAAGAGGACCGCACAGGCCACCCACGTCGTCACGCAGATCGTGACGATCGCCACGTGCAGCGAGGAGCGCATGGCGATCACGCCGGCCAGGAACGGCGCCAGCGCTGCACCGCCATCCTCGACCAGCTTGCGCACCGCCTGGGCTGTGCTGCGCGCCTCGGGCAGCGTGATGTCGGGCACCGTCGCCATCGCGTTCGGCGCCGCCGTGGACATGACTACGCCCGTCACTGCCAGGAGGAGCGTGAACAAGGTCGTATGCTCGGCTGACACGCCCATCGTCAGCAGCAGCAGCACCGCCGCCGCCAGTGTCCCTGCACCGCCGACGATCGCCCGCCCGCGCCGCGTCCGCTGAAAGAGCGCGTCCCCCAGGTTCCCGCCGACCAGGTAGCCGACCGAGAGCGCGGCGATGGCGACCAGCATCGCCACCATCGCCTGTCCAGAGGTGTATCCCCGCTCCGTCTCCAGGTAGCGAAAGAACCAGAAGGTGAGCACGTTCCAGGCAAAGACCCCGAAAAAGCCCTGCGCCATCAGCAGCAGCAGGCTGGGGATACGAAACAGGTCGCGCACCGCCTGCCAGTCGATGCGGTAGGTCCCAACCGCCTCCAGATCCTCCATCTCGGGCTCGGCCCTGCCCCGCGGCTGCTCGCGCACCCCAAAGTAGATCAGCGCCGCGACCAGGATCCCGCTGCCACCGGTGATGAAAAAGACCCGCCGCCACCCCAGCGTGCCGCCCAGCATCGTCGCCAGCACCGTGCCGAGCATGAACCCCAGCGGGCCCGACATCTGCATCGCGCCATAGACCCGGCCGCGCGTGCGCGGCCCGAAATAGTCGGCCAGCAGGCTGTACAGGCCAGGGTAGCTGGAATCGTCGATGCCGGTGGTCGAGCGCGTGATCATAAAGAGCGGGAACGTGCGGGCCAGCGCGTTGAGCCAGGTGGTTGCACCCCAGATCAGCGAAGCCAGCGCCAGCAGCGGGGCGCGCGCATACCGGTCGTACAGGTACCCCCACACCGGGTAGAGCACAGAGGCGACGACGATCGCCAGGCTGGACACCGCCCCCATCTGCGCCTCGTTGATGCCGAAATCGGCCATGATCGCCGTCGTCAGCGGGCCGATCAGCAGCTTGTCGGCCTGATGCAGGAGCAGGAAGGCAAAGAGCACGAACACGACGAACCAACGGTAGCGTGCCCGCACCCTACCGCTCTCGACCTCTGCCAGCGCGCCGGCGCGTGGGATCTGCACAGAGACACCCCCTCAGTTGCGCAACGAGACGTCATCGGTTACAATAGGCGCATTATGCGCCGAAACGCTCCTCCGGTCAAGTCTCTGGAATGCGTGAGGGACGGGCATACCCGGCGCAGGAGGGTCGAGAGATGGACGATCTGTTGGCCAGACGAACGAGGTGCTTGCTCGTCCATCCTGGCTTCTCCAGCAACGGCTTTTTCAACTACGCGGAAGTAGCCAGGTTCGTCGGCGCCAAGTATTCCGCCGCCCCCTTGGGCATGCTGACCGTCGCCGCCCTCTTCCCACAGCATTGGGAATTCCGGCTCGTCGACGAGAACGTGCGGCCCCTCGCCGACGCCGACCTCGACTGGGCAGACCTGGTCCTCACCGGCGGCATGCTGACCCAGCAAAAGAGCGTCCTTTCTACCATCCGGCGGAGCCACGATCGTGGCCTTTCCGTGGTCGTCGGCGGGCCCGATCCCACTTCGCAGCCAGAGGTCTACCGCCAGGCCGACTATCTCGTGCTGGGTGAGGGCGAGGTCACCATCCCGCTCCTGCTCGAGGATCTGGCCAAGGGCGTCCGCTCCGGCACCTACCGCTCGGATCGGCGCGCAGACATGGCCGAGGCGGTCGTCCCGCGCTTTGACCTCGTCCGCTTCGCAGACTATATGCGGGTTGGGATCCAGTTCTCGCGCGGCTGTCCCTACAACTGCGAGTTTTGCGATATCATCGAGCGCTTTGGCCGGACCCCCCGGACCAAGGCCGCGGCACACGTGGTGGCCGAGCTGCAGGCCCTGTACGATCTCGGCTACCGCGGGCACGTCGATTTCGTCGACGATAACCTGATCGGCGACCGGCCCAAGGCGATCGAGATGCTCCGGGCCGTCGGCGACTGGTCCAGGCGCCATCGCTATCCCTTTTACTACAGCACCGAGGCGTCGATCAACCTGGCCGGGGACACCGAGCTCCTGGAGTTGATGCGAGAGAGCGACTTTCGCTACGTCTTTGTCGGGATCGAGAGCGCCGAGGAGGAGGTGCTGGTCGAGGCGCACAAGGTACAGAACAGGCGCGTCGACGCCGTCGACGCCGTGCGCACGCTGGCTTCGCACGGCATCATCGTCAACGGCGGCTTTGTCCTGGGCTTTGACAGCGAGACCGAGCGCACCGCCGGCCACATGATCGACCTCATCCAGGAGACCGGCATCTGCTCGGCGCTGGTGAGCACGCTGACCGCACTGCCCAACACCCAGCTCTCGCGCCGCCTGGCCCGCGAGGGCCGGCTCTTTGACGGAGGGCTGATGGTGGCAGCGGACGATACGACTGACGTCGACCAGACCACCGGCGGCCTCAACTATGCGACCGCCAGGCCGCGTACCGCCATCCTGCGCGACCAGGTCCACGTCTACCGCCAGATCTATGACCCGGGCCGGTACTATCGCCGGGTCCTGACGACGGCCAGACAACTGGTCCCCCATCGTCGCTATCGTCCCAGCCTGTTGCGGTCGCTCAAGCTGGCCGTGAGCTTTCTCAAGGTCTCTGCCCGGGCAGGGCTCAATCTGCGCACCGGACCCCTCTACTGGAAGACACTGCTCCACGTGCTGGTCACGAACCCGGCAGCGATCGAGGCCGTGGTCAGCATGGCGGCCCTGTACGTCCACTATGCGCGGCAGTCGGCGTTCGTCATCGACACACTAGAGCACAAGATCGCCGAGATCGAGCGCTGCGGCGAAGACAGCTACAACCAGTCCATGATCGCCGGACTCCGCTCGGAGGAGCCCGCCCCACGGCCCGCCTGAGCTGCGCCACCGTACCGGATCCAACGGGTGCCTCACGCAGTGTCCCTTGACAGAGCCACGGGCCGGCATCCTCGCCTACACCCGCCAGGGTACACGCCGGTCGGACTCACCGGACTGCACCCTACCTGCTGGCACAATACAGCACGTTGGCTCGTATCGTGGCGCGGGCGACCTTGCAGCAGCCCTACGTTGGGGCACGGCCGTTGTATTCTCCCTTGACAGAACCGTAGGCCGGCATCGCCATGCCGGCCGGGCTCACTTGACGATGCAATCCCTTTACTCACACAATGCAGCGCATCCGCTCGTATGCACCCCTAGCGACTCTGCAGCGGCCCGGACCGCCGGAACCGGCCCGTTGACAACAACCTGGGCATATGGTAGAGTGATCTCGTAGGGCAGGACCCCCGCGTGCGGTCGCTGCCACCTCCACCACCTCACGAGAAGGAGCTACTGCCATGGCCAAAGAACTGCTGGTCAAGTTCGGCGCCCAGCGTCTCGAGAACCCGCTGACCCTGCGCATGTGGTACGACGGCTACCGGGAGCCATCTCTCGCGCGCATCCGCTTCGAGGGATTCGAGGACCCCCTAACCGCACTCAAGCAGATCGAGCGCCTGCTCAGCCCACTGCGGGTTCAAGTGCGGGTCGAAGGATTCGAGGATCCCCTGACTGCCCTGGTCCGCTTTGAGGACCCACTCACCGCCCTGGCCAAGGGCGAGAGCTTTGAGGATCCTCTCACCGCACACGTGCAGCTCGAAGGGTTCGAAGACCCGCTCACCGCCCTGGAAAAGCTGCGCTTCCGGACGGCGGCCCAGACCATGCAGGCCACTTGCCAGGGCCTCAAGGGAGCCCTGCGGATCCAGACATCCCCTCCCAGGTAGAATAACCCCAACCGAATCGGCGATGAGGCTCGCCCAGGGGGCCCTCCCCCTGACTCGTTGAGCCGTCAACTGATAGCCTCTACCAACAGGGCGTGTGCGCATGTCGTGCTGGTTGGGGCTATTTTCGTGGAGGCCGTCGGCGGGGGCTACGAGCTCGGCCGTGTCTTCCATCGCTAGAGAGCCACGGGCCATGGCGGCCTTTCCCCGCTCTCCCTCCCGCCGCCTGACGGGCCGGTGGCCAGGGTGCCGGCGGTTGCAGGCCGTCTCAGGGGCCATCTGGACAAGTTGCCAGCTCGAGGCGCGAGCAGCGCTGCATTGCGACTTGGTACAGCTCGGCGATCCTGGCGCCTTGACATCACCCTCCGGACAAGGACGGACCGGGCACACGGACTTGACAGGCGTTCCTATTGGTGCTATCCTGTCAACTGATTTAGTAGACACTTAAAGAGATGGCATGGATCAGTCCCTGAACGAGCTATCCCGCTTCTTCAGAGCCCTCGGAGACGAGACCCGGCTGCGCCTCGTGACGCTCCTTGCTCAACAGGCGCCCGGGAAGGCCTTCTGCGTCACGCGCCTGGCGCGCGAACTCGGCGTGACCCCCTCTGCCGTGTCGCAGCATCTGCGCGTCCTCAAGGACCTGGGCCTGGTGCACGGTGAGCGCCGCAGCTACCGGATTCACTATTTCCTGGACCTGGAACAACTCGCCGCCTACCAGGGCTTGGCACGAGAGCTATTGGGAGATGCGTTTTAGGAGGGGCGCACATGGCACAGCAAACGAACCGTACCGTTCCCCCACGGGAGGCGCCGGACCGCCGGCCGCCTGGCAACGGGCCCGACCAGGCGGCAGACACAGGGCGTGGACGCGGCAAGGAATCCGTTGGGGCGGGTAGCGGGCCAGGAATCGGCCGCGGGGATGGCCGGCCCCGGCTCTCCGGGCCGGCGTGGCCGATCGTGCGGCGGCTCCTGCGTTACATGCGCCCCCACGCGGGCGTCCTGTCTGGCGTCATCCTCGCCGCGTTGGCGACGACGGCCATCGAGCTCGCGCCGCCGTGGATCATCCGCCTCTCGGTCGACCGCTACATCCTCGGCGGACAGACCGGGCGCATCTGGTGGGCAGCCGGCGGCCTGCTCATCCTCTCCCTGGTGCAGGGCGCTGTCGACTTGTTCAGGCTCTACCTGACCGCGCAGACGGGGCACGGCATCGTCTTTGAGCTGCGCAACGCCGTGTTCGAGCACCTGACGCGGCTGTCCTTTTCCTTCTATGACCGGGCGCGGACCGGCGACCTGATGGCGCGCGTCACGGCCGACACGGACGTGCTGAGCGACTTTTTCGGGCGCGCTGCAGTGATCGTCCTCACCAACATGCTCACGCTGATCGGCATCCTGGTCGTGCTCCTTGTCTGGGACTGGCGGCTGGGCTTGCTCTATGTCTGTTTCCTGCCCCTCATCGTCCACGGGCAGTGGGTCTATGCCCGGCGCGTGCGCCCGGCCATGGCCCGCGTGCGCCGCGCCCTTTCGGGCCTGACCAGCGTGCTGCAGGAGAGCATGGCCGGCATCCTGGTGGTCAAGCTCTTTGGGCGCGAGCCCTACCAGCGAGAGCGGGTCGACGGCCAGAGCGCCGCCTATCGCGAGGCGAACATCGGAGCCGCACGTATCACCTCGCTGTGGATGCCCTACGCCAACGTCATCATGGGCGTAGGCGCCGCGCTCGTGCTTTGGGCTGGCGGCGCAGGCGTTATTGCCGGTTTCGTCACGCTGGGCACGCTGATCGGCTTTACGACCTACATCCAGATGCTGCTGCGCCCCATCCGCCAGACCGGGATGATGCTCAACGTCGTCATGCGCTCTGTCGCCGCTGCGGAGCGCGTGTTCGAGGTGCTCGATACACAGCCTGATGTCCAGGATGCGCCCGACGCCTACCCTCTCCCTGCCGTCGAGGGACACGTCCGCTATCAGGGCGTCACCTTTGCCTACGATGGCGGGTCCCAGGGCGCAGAGGCACTGCGCAGCGTGGACCTGGACGCCGCGCCTGGCGAGCTGGTGGCACTGGTCGGGCCCTCTGGGGCAGGCAAGACCACGCTGGTCCACCTGCTGCCCCGTTTCTACGACGCCCAGGAGGGCCAGATCACCATCGACGGGCACGATATCCGGCGGGTCACCGTAGGTAGCCTGCGCGATGCGATCGGCATTGCCCTGCAGAGCGTCTTTCTCTTTGACGCCTCGATCGGCGAGAACATTGCCTACGGTAACCCCCGCGCCACGCAGGATCAGATCGAGTGGGCTGCGCGGACGACACAGATACACGATTTCATTCGTTCGCTGCCCCTGGGCTATGGCACACCGGTCGGCGAGCGCGGCGTGCGCCTCTCCGGTGGTCAGAAGCAGCGCATCGCCCTCGCCCGCGTGCTGCTCACCGACCCGCGGATCCTGATCCTGGACGAGCCCACGTCGAGCGTCGACGCCGAGACCGAGCGGCGCATGCAGCAGGCACTGGCCGAGGTGCGGGCCGGGCGCACGACCTTTGTCATCGCTCATCGCTTGTGGACCGTCCGGCAGGCCGACCAGATCCTGGTCCTGCGCGACGGGCGGATCGTCGAGCGGGCACGGGGCGACGCGGGGCGGTCTGCGCACGAGACGCTGCTGGAGCAGAGCGGCTTGTACCGGGAGCTGCACGATCTCCAGTTCCAGGCCGAGGCGTTGGGGGCCAAGCCACCTGCAGCAGGCGCCGCGATCCCCGCTCCGGCACCGGGAACCCGAAGGAGGGGACGATGACCATCCGCGGCGGGTTCATGGGCCGCCTGCAGGGGGGCGGGCGCGAGGAGGCGTACCGCCTTCGAGACCTGGACCGGCAGGCACTGCCTATGCTGTGGCGCTACCTGCGTGTGTTCAAGTCGCGCTTATTGGTCTCGCTCCTGGCCATGCTGGTCGTCACCGCGACCACGCTCGCCGCGCCCTACCTGACCAAGGTGGCGCTCGACACCTATATCGCCGCCGGGGACATGCGCGGCCTGACCCTCATCTCGTTGCTCTACCTGGCACTCAACGGCGTCTACTGGCTGGCGATCTACTGGCAGGGCTACCTCTCCGCCTGGGTCGGCCAGCACGTCGTCCACGCCATCCGGCGTGACCTCTATGCGCACATTCTCCGCCAGTCGATGGCCTTCCACGAGGAGGAGCGGGTGGGCCAGATCATGTCTCGCCTCACCCACGACGTAAACGCCCTGGCCGACCTGGCCTCCAGCGGCGCGCTCAACCTGATCAACGACGTGTTCTCATTGCTGGGCATCGTGGCGATCATGGCGCTGCTCGACCTGCGCCTGGCGCTGGTGACCCTGGCCTCGATCCCGGTGGTCATGATCAGCATGGGTCTGTTGGGCAAGCAGATGCGGCGCACCTACCGCGAGGTGCAGCAGGCCTTGGCCGAGGTCAACACGGGCGTCGAGCAAGGCGTGACCGGCATGCGCGTCGTGCAGTCGCTCTCGCGCGAGTCCTTTACCATGGAGCAGTTCCAGGATCTGAGCCTGCGCAACCTACGCGCCAACCTGCGCGCCGCCCTGCTCTTTGCTGCCGTCTTTCCGACCATGACCATCACCAACACGCTGGGCCTGGCCCTGGTCCTGGGCTATGGTGGCATGCGCGTTGCCGGGGGCGCGATCACGATCGGCGTACTGCTGGCGTTCATCGGCTACGTACATCGCTTCTTCGGCCCGTTACGCGAGTTGAGCCTGGTCTACAACGCCTTCCAGTCCGCCGCCGCCTCGCTCGACCGCATTGCCGACTATATGGGGCGCGAGCCGCGGGTGCCCGAGCCTGCGCAGCCCCGACGGCCAGAGGGAGGCTTTGAGGGCGGGATCGCGTTCCAGAACGTGAGCTTTGGCTATGGACCGGAGCGCGTGCTGCATAACCTCGACCTGAGCGTCCATGTCGGAGAGACGGTAGCCCTCGTCGGCTCGACTGGGGCAGGCAAGAGCACGGTCGCCAAGTTGCTCGCCCGCCTCTACGACGTGGACGAGGGCGTGGTGCGAATCGACGGGGTGGACGTGCGGCAGATCGCGTCCCTCGACCTGCGCCGCCTGATCACCCTCGTCCCGCAGGACGTGTTCCTCTTTGCCGATACGATCAGGGAGAACATCCGCTACGGCGACCCACACGCCAGCAACGAGGAGGTTGAGGCGGCTGCGTGGCGCGCCCAGGCGCACGGCCCTATCGTCGGCCTCCCCCGCGGCTATGACACCGCGGTGGGCGAGCTCGGCGCGACACTGTCCGGCGGGCAGCGGCAACTGATCGCCTTTGCCCGCGCCCTGCTCGCCGATCCGCGGGTCCTGGTCCTCGATGAGGCGACGGCCAACGTCGACGCCTACACCGAGGCCCTGATCCAGCAGGCGATGGACGAGATCCGCCGCGACCGCACCACGCTGGTCATCGCCCACCGCTTCTCGACGCTACGCCGGGCAGACCGGATCGTGGTCCTGGAGGACGGGCGCATCGTGGGCCAGGGCTCGCACGAGGAGCTCATCGCCTCCAACCCGACGTACCAGCGGCTGTATCGCCGGCAGTGGGCCGACGCACGGGCTGCGCCCTCCCAGCCGCGCTAGAGATCACGAGTACCGTGAGAGGCCCCGCCGGGATAGGCAATGGATACGAGGCGGGGCAGAGCCGGCCACCAATAGGCACCTGGCTCTGCCCCGCACTGCATACCTGGACTACCCAGTAAGCAACGCGCTACTGAACCTGGATCTCGACCACGCCCTTGACCTGCAGGCTCCCCGGAAAGCCGGGCATCACGACGCTAAACCCGCCCTGGTTGCGGAACGAGACGATACAGTCGGTGCACGCCTGCACGTCCGAGAGGGCCGCCTCCGCGGTGAAGCCATCGTCGGCCACGAACGTCACCGTGCTCGCGCCGCTCGGCACCCCGGCCAGGTCGAGCAAGTTGGTGATCAAGACGCCGGTATAGGTCGACGTCTCGCCTGCCTTGTTCGTCGACTGGGCGTCGATCGTGTCCATCGCCCGGACCTGGTCCTCCGTCCAGCCGACCTCGTTGTCGACGTTGCCCGTCACCTTGAGCGCGGCATTGTCAGGGATCCCGCCAGCGCCGCCTCCAGCCGCTCCTCGATCACGTCTCGCGGCAGGCCCAGGTTCTCCAGCCCAAAGATAATCTCGTCCTCCACCGTGGTGGCGAGCATCTGCGATGCCGGGTTCTGAAAGACCATGCCCGCCCGCTCGGTCAGCCGCCACAGCGGCGTGCTGGCCGTCTCCAGGCCGTCGACCACCACCCGGCCGCCCAGGTCGCCATGGTAGAGGTGCGGGATCAGGCCCACCAGGCAGCGGGCGAACGTGCTCTTGCCGCACCCGGAAGGGCCGGTGAGGAGAAGAACCTCGCCGGGCTGCACGTCGAGCGCCGCGAGGCGCAAGCTGCGCCTATGCTGCGGGTAGCAGCAGGCGAGCTCCTCGACGTGGATCAGGGCGTTGGCACCCACCGCTCAATCTAGCTTCAGCGGCAGCCAGTGATCTGCTTCTCGCTCGACGACGGCGATCGGCCGCCCACCGCGCCGGGCCGGGCGCAGCCGGTCCGTCTGCACCAAGCCCTCGGCCACGGGCTGCCCATCTACGGTCCGCACCGCCGCGATCCCGGCTGCCAGGAGCGCTGGCACCGGCTGCAGGCCGCTCAGCTCGCGTGAACGCCCGACCAAGACATAGCGCCCGTCGTCGCCGCTGGCGGCCAGCCCGACCGCCGCCAGCGCGCCGATGATGCCATCCTCGTCGCCGCCCAGCCCGACCAGCAGCAGGCCATACTCCTCGGCCAGCGCCCGAGCCTGGGCCTGGGTGACGACCTCCCGCTGCACAGCCTGCCCGAAACTGGAGGCTGCTGCCGCTGCCTGCACCGTGGCCACGCACAAGCCGGGATCGCTGCCCGCCTGGAAATCGTCCAGCATCCATCCCTTGACCTGCTGCAGCAGTTCCTCCAGGTCGGGTTCCCTTGCGCCATCGAGCAAGATCGCCGAGGCGCTG
>Ga0307423_1002293_pt1 | contig 10815 bp, 11 predicted proteins | sample SalMarWE160310MG_FD_202154 | JGI IMG/M metagenome (GOLD analysis project Ga0307423, IMG submission 202154) | Salt marsh sediment microbial communities from the Plum Island Ecosystem LTER, Massachusetts, United States - WE1603-10 | ecosystem: Environmental > Aquatic > Marine > Intertidal zone >...
TCGTATTTCGCAACAACGTGAACGGTTCCGGGAAAAGCCTCCGAGACCTTGCAGGTCCTTCCGAAAACGCCAATGGCCGCAATCGTGTCCTCCCCTGCGGAGTCGATGCCCGCCTCCACCCATTTGCCGATGGGCGCGCTCGGGTAGTCCGCCCCGGCCGCTTCGCGCATGGCCTCAATCGGCGAGGCGCCGCACAGGGCCAGCCAGGCGGCCCGGGCGAAAAAAGCGGCGCTGTCCAGAACCAGGGCGTTGTTGTGGGTCATTTTCGTCTGGGCCACGGCGGCCGCCACCAGTCCATCCGGATCGTCGACGAACACCGGAAGCAGGGGCGCGATGCGCGAGGCTCCGGCCAAGTCCGTGGAGTGAGAACCGGAGGAACCCGGTCCTTCGCCAAAAGCGATGATGTCCAGGGTCTGGCGGGTGGCCCCGTCCAGGTAGCCTTTGTAATCGGAAAACAACGCCTGCCAGCGCGTGAAGAAATCCTCAAGATCGAAGCCGCCCCGTGAAGCCAGGGATTCAAGGAGGATCAAGGTCTGGTCTCCGTAGTGCGTAAAATCTCCTGTATGTTTGCCTTCGTGATAGGCGCCGGGCCGGGGCGTTTGAAAGGTCTCCATCCTGCCGTGCGCTTGAGCCAGCTTCGCGGGATCGTACTCCCAGTGCGCCCCAAGGGCCAGGGCGTCCCCGGCAAACGAGGCCCAGACCATACTCTTCGCCTGTTCTTTCTTTCCCACGGATTCCTCCATCGACGGGTCGTTCGATCTCCATGTTGCCCCTGTCCGGCCGATCCTGTAAAGACCGTCAAACGTTCAAGGAGTTTCTTGTGACCGCGATTATGAAAAGTTTCGCCAGCGACAACAATTCCGGCGTACATCCATTGATCATGAAGGCGCTCGCGGCGGCAAACGCCGGGCACGCCCTGGCCTACGGCCAGGACTCCCTCACCGAGAGAGCGCTTGCCCGTTTCAAAGACATTTTCGGCCAAGAGGCCGAGGCCTTTTTCGTCTTCCTGGGCACGGCGGCCAACGTCCTCTCGCTCAAAGCGCTCTTGAAGCCGCATCAAGCAGCCATCTGCGCGGCCAGCGCCCACATCAACCGCGATGAATGCGGGGCCCCGGAAAGCATCGCCGGGTGCAAGCTCTTGCCTGTGCAAACCGAGGACGGCAAGCTCACCGTCGAGGCGGTCCGCCCTTTTCTCGGCGACCTGGGCTTCGAGCACCACAGCCAGCCCGCTTGCCTCTCCATCACCCAGAGCACGGAACTCGGCACGCTCTACACGCCGGAAGAAATCCGAACTCTGGCGGACTTCGCCCATGAAAACGGCCTGCGCCTGCACATGGACGGGTCGCGTCTGGCCAACGCGGCCGCCGCCCTGGGCGTAGATCTGGCCGCTCTATCCGTTGAAGCGGGCGTGGACGTTTTGTCGTTCGGGGGCGCCAAAAACGGCATGATGTTCGGCGAGGCCGTGGTCTTTTTCGAACCGGATCTCGCCAAGGATTTCAAATACATCCGCAAGCAGGGCATGCAACTCGCCTCGAAGATGCGCTTTCTCGCGGCCCAGTTCGAGGCTCTTTTGGACGATGAACTATGGAGAAAAAACGCGTCTGCGGCCAACCAAGCCGCCGCCATGCTGGCCAAGACCATCAAGGATATCCCAGGGGTGCGCATCACCCGTCCCGTGTCCGTCAACGCGGTCTTCGCCGAGATTCCGCCCCGGACGGTGGAGGCCTTGCGGCGGGAATACTTTTTCTACATCTGGGATCAGACGCGCACAGAGGCCAGGTTCATGACGTCGTTTGATACGAGCGAGGAGGATGTGGCCGGATTCGCCGCAGCGCTCCGGCAGGCCTCTAAAACTCCTCAAACGCCTTCAGCAAATAAAAAACCGAGGGGAAAAAACTCATAAACCCGCTCCTCGGGCCATCCTCGCAACAAACCCGCCACCGTTGCGCCTCGCTTGAACCAAAACGCAATACGTCGGCAACCCTTCCGCAACGCGCGCCATCGCGCCTCAGTCTTCGATTTTTTTGACCACCACCAGAGAGTATTCGCCATCACTTCCGGCGCTCTCGCATTCCAGGCGGCAGGAGGCGTTTTTCTTGCCCAATTCGAACAAGCGCTCCATGATATCCTTGGAGGTGGCGTCGTCACAGGCCAGATAGCGGATCTGGCCGCTTTCTTCAGCGAGCTCGATACAGAACGCGTTTTTCTTGCCGTCGAAAAATCCGGTCACCGGCGTGGCTTCAAGGTTAAGCGGGTCTCCGGCGAACGAAGCGCCAGGCAGCGCAAAAAAACAACTCAGCGCCAAAAGAAAAACTCGCGCGGCCATACTTCTCCCTTCCTATTTCCCGTTCTTTCGGGATTTACGAAATACGACGTACCCGATGTACCCCACCAACAGCGCCAGTAATAAGTACTGGTAGTATTCATTGATGAGTTCGTTGAAATTCACAAGAAATACCGTCCTATTCGTCAGGATTCATAAAATTGTCCTGCTGTTGTTTCAAGTACTCCTGTCGCTCAGCTTCCAATGTATCATAACGCTGTTGCAGCTCAGGGAGTTCCTCAAGCGCACTCTCTCTGGCCTTGCGGTATACGGCCGCGCTTTCCTCGTCATCTTCGCGAAGGGCAGCCTCCTCGGCCTGCTGATACCGCACCACCGCTCTTTTCGTGGATATCAATTTCCGTGAAACCTTGCTAAGTTCATCGTGATTGATCAATGAAGTTCTTGCGCCTGCGCAACCTATCACAGAAAAAATGAGGAAAAGCGAAACTATTACAGAAAAAGCCTTCATCACAATATCTCCAACGCACTGTTCTTAAAAAATCATCAATCCGCATCCACCATACGTTGGTCGAGATAAAAAACCAACAAGGGGAAAGGGAAAAAATACATGAGAATATCCTGTGACAACGCCCAAACCAATATTTCTCGCGTGATCGATGCTTTGAGACTGAACGCCATCACAATCATCTCGTCCGGCAGGAAATTGCCAAGCATCCAGTCCACCCAGATGCCTTTCGCCCAAAACACGTAGAGCTTATAAAAGAGCAGACCGTAGATGACAAGAACGGTCGTCAGCAGGCAGATTCCGCCGAAAAAAGTGTTCGTAACCCTCATGCTTTGACCGAGTTCCTTTTTCAGCGGAACGCCATGGCGCCTGATCATTCGACTCTCGTCACCAAAACGCGTTTATACATACAACTCGGATGCGGCCATGTCCAATAGCGCCGAAATCGCCCGACGCCATTACTCGCGATTTGTCACGCCCCACATCCGCGCCTCATAAAAACAACAAGCGAAACTGTCAATATACATCATAAAATACAGCATGTTGCACGAACAAAAAAAGAATACCTGGATTCTCGAGGAAGTGCTATTATACCACATATCATGAAGAGTAACATCGCCCTGGCGTTCCTTCTCGCCAGCCTGATCCTGAGCGATCCGGCCATGTTGTACGCCAAGGGCGTATCCACTGTGCGCCCGGCCACGATTGAAGAACTCGACAACCTGCTCTTCAAGGGGAAAGGTTCAAGCGTGGTGGTGGGCATGGCCTCCTGGTGCGGACCCTGCAAGGAGGAGCTGCCGGATCTCGTACAGGCCTATGACGATTACAAAGACCAGGGGCTTACGCTCTACGGTCTGAGCATAGACTTTGAAGGCCCGGCGCCCATGCAGACCGTGGCCGATGCCTTTGGCGTCAACTTCCCCATCTATTGGGGCGGCGAGGAGGCCATGCGTCGCTTCGAGCTTTTTCCCATCCCCATGATGCTTTTCATTCGCGACGGGAAAATCGTCCAGAGAATCACCGGACAAAGTTCAAAAGACCAGTTTGAGCAAAGATTTAAGGATTTTCTTCGCTAAGGCGCATCATTTTGGCGCTTTGACGAAAATCAGCCTGCCCACGCCCGGCAGATCGACGCGCAGGCCATCATCCTCGATAACGGCCTCAATCACGCCGCCCGCCTTGGTGTGCAATATGGCCGTCTTGCCCCGCACATCCCATTTGAAGGGTACGGAATCCACATCCGTTGACCAGGAACCTTCGCCTCCCTCGTTCAGTTCAAGGGTGACTGTCTTCCCGCCGCCCCCGCTTTCGGCGGCGGCCACATATTTCCCGGCGGGCTGGTTGGATGGCGCCCCCCCATTGCAAGCGACCAGCAGGCACACAAGAGCCACGAGCAAAAAACAAATGCGCTTTTCCATTATAATTCCTTGATTTTAAGCAGGAACTTCCCTTCAAGGCGCAGGATCTTGTCGTAGAGAAAGACCTGACTGGCCATGGCCAGCCAGATCAAATCCCGGACCAGCGTCTTCCAACTGATCGGATCTTCAATGGTATGAAAGCAACCGCAGCCAATGGGAACGCCGCGCGCCAGGGTGATGGCTATGGCCAGGGTGAATAAGGCCAGAAGAGCCAGGAGGATGGCGGCGGCCGAGCGCGTCCGGATGCCGAGGATGAGCAGGACGCCGCTTATGAGCTCGATCCAGGGCAAAACCACAGCCATGAGATTGACCGCGAAATAGGGCGTGATCTGATAACTGGCGATAGTTTCGGCGAATTCGGCCGGATAGTTGATCTTGTAGATGCTGGCGTAAACGAAGATGCCTCCAATATAGAGTCTGAAGGCCAGGGCCAACCAAGGGCTCGTCAGGACGCTGCGCAGGCGCGATGACATGCTCATGGTTCCACCGCAAAGCCTTTCTCTTCCCAGGAAGAAAGGCTCCCGGAAAGAATCTTCACGTTCTCGTGTCCCCGTTCCCGCAAACGCTCGGCCACGTCCTCGTCGTAATAGCGGCTGACGTTGCGGCCGTAGACAATGATTTCCCGGCTGGGATTTTCCCCTTCCATGCTCATGCCGTAGACGAAATCGAAAAGCGATGGCGGCAGATTGACCGCCCCTTTAATACGGCGTTCCTCGAAGAATTCCCGGGGGCGCGCGTCAACCAGGATCGCCCCGCCCGTTTCCACGGCTTTTCGGGCCAGGGTGGCGTCCATGGCCGTAAAGGCCGGACGTCCCCAACTCGGCGGGATGATGGGAATTCCACCGGGGTGGGCGAAATTGAAAAATAGACCGATAACCAGGGACACGCCCAGGATCATGAGAAAATCCAACAGCGTCACCCGCTCCGCCCGGCCCATCTCATGGCGAACCATGCTTTTTATGCGCTCTTTGGCAAGCTTGAGGCCATCCGCCTCCAAGCGCGTTCTGGTAAGGTTTTCCAGTGTTTCACGCAGTTCCTTGTTCCCGGCGGCCAACTTTTCGTTCAGTCTGCGCGTCTGCTCGAAAAGTCTGGCGTTTTTCAAAAACACGGCGAACGCCCCGGCATGGGTCAGCAAGAAATCCCGTTCCTCGGGCAATGGAGGGGCTTTCGCCAACCGTTCGCCCAACCCCGCGAAACCAAAAGTGGATTCGTCCACAATGAACCAGGCGCCGGGCATGTCCTCGGGCAACCCGGCCCGGATCAGGCGTTCCGGGTCGTCCACATAGCCACGCCGCACTCCCTCGCCCTGGCGCGCCCCGCCTGAAAAGAGCTCTTGGGTGATCAATCGGTAGACGTCCCCGCTTTCGGCTTCATCAATCAGGCTTTCCGGAACGCCGCGCAACGCCAGCGTCCTATGGCCTTCGAGACCGCTGAAAAGAACCAGATAGCCCTTTCCGGCGCAAAGACCGCCCATGGCCAGGAGCAGGAAGCGCTGAATGAGTTCGCCCGAATCCATGAGGCCGGAGAGTTCATTGACCGCGTCATTTAAGGATTTCAGGAAAAAGACCCGCCGGTCGAGTTCAGCGCCGATGTTCCGAGCCCGGACCAGGGTCTTTTCCATGACGGCGTTTTTCTCCTGAAGCTCGCTATTGAGGCGGGTGACGTCCTCCAGAGAGGAGGCCCTGCGCAGAGCCTGGATCAGGATGACGCACAGGCTCAGAATGAATTCGTGATCCTCCTCGGCGTAGGGCGCCTGGCGAATTTTGGAGCCGAGTCCCAAAAGCCCGCAACGCCGCTCATTGATGACCCACTTGACCAAAATCTCGGTATCCTCGGGAAAAGGACTCTCCCCGACCCGCTCCTTGACCGAAAGCAGATGCGGCCGGGACAGGCGAGCGCTTTCCGCAGTCGAGACTCCGGAAAAATACGTGGCGCCGATCCGGGGCAGGAAGGTCTCCAATAGACTCAATTCCTCGGACGAAAACCCGCGACCGCAGACCTGACCTCCGTCCTCATCGCGGTCGATCAAAAGGGCGAAGCCCTTGGTAATGCCCATGGCGCCGAGCACGGTCAGGAGAAAGGAATCAATGATTTCTCCGGGCAGGGAAAAACGGCCCAGTTCAAAGGACGCCTCATAAAGCGTCTTCAGCCGGTAAAGGCGTCTGGCCAAAGCATCCTCCCCTGCCCCTTACCCGTCCAACAGATCCGCCCGCCTGTTCCGATGCCCGTTTTCAGCGGGAGCGTTTAAATCGGCCCGGGGTTCAGCTCATTGGGTAGCCGTGGAAATTTCCCGAAAAAAGGCGTTGAGGTCATCAATAAGCCCCAAATGGGTCAAGAGAACTTTGCCGTTTTTATCCAACAGCATGGTGAAAGGCGTTTTCGGCTCGCCAAGACTTTTATGCACGGCGTAGTCAGGGTCATTGACCACCGGAAAAGCGTATAGATTTTGTTTTTTCAGGTAGGCCAGCTCTTGCGGCGTGGCCCCGGAAGCCAGCCCGAACAACCGCACCTTGCCGGACAATACGGAATCCGCCTGGATTTTCTTGAAAAGTTTATCCATGAGCGGAGCTTGCTTGAAGCAAATCGGGCAGTACACGCCGATGACCTCGATCAAAAGATACGGCGCCCCGACATCCTTGAAGGAAAAGGGCTTGCCCGGAGAAATCCCAAGATAGGCCACATCGACCTCGCTGACGGGAGCAGGCATTTCAACTGCGGACAGGACATCGCCCGGCCTGGGCATATCCGCCGCCAGGGCGTTCACGGCATAAACAAAAGCGGCAAGAAGAAACATGGCCATGCGCGCCACAACGGCCATCCTGGGCGTATGCGACATCGCGCCCTCCTTTATCCGCGCGGCTCAGGAAACCACGCCAAGACTGGCCAGGGCTTCGCGCTCGGATTCAAAAATGTTGACGAACTTGGTTATGCCGACGATGTCAAAGACCTTGGTAAAATTCTCCGATGGCCCGGCTATAGCCACGGGCTGGCCGCGCTTGTCGCTCTCCAGAAGAAGCTGGGTCAAGACCGCGATGCCCGCCCCGTTTATCGACGCGCTGCTATCAAAGGACAGCACAAGCTTTCGCGTTCCATCGCCCGAAGCCTCATTGTAGGCCTTGACCATGTAGGGCTCTGATTTGGAGGTAACATTTCCCCGAATCTCCATGACCGAGGCCTCGGCCAACTCTCTCACCGAGACTTCCTCCTCCTTGCCGTTCAGGGAATCGAGCCGCTCTTCCGCCCGCTTCAAGGCCGACTCCAATGCTTCCTGGCGGATGGGCTTGTCTATGAAATCCGTGGCGTTCAGGTTGAGAGCCTTGAGCGCCAGATCAATGTCCCCGTGGCCGGTGATGACGATCACTTCGGCGTCAGGGTTGATCTCCTTGATGCGCCGCAAAACCTCCAGACCGTCCATGCCCGGCATTTTGATGTCCGTAAGCACGATGGAAGGTTTTTTTTCCCGAAAAATCTCAAGGCCGATCTCGCCGTTTTCCGCAGTCAGGGCGTCATAGCCGTAGGCTTCGAGATAGAGGGAAAACATGGACAAGGTCGGCTTTTCGTCGTCGATGACCAGTATCCGCCGCATGTCATATTCCTTATACGTGCTGCCCCGAGGGGGGGAAAGTCAGTTTGAAGGTCGTCCCTTCGCCTGGTTCGCTGCCTACTTCGATTTCTCCGCCGTAATCTTTAACGATGCCATACGAAATGGAAAGGCCAAGCCCCATGCCCTGCCCGGTTTTCTTGGTGGTGAAAAAAGGCTCGAAAACCTTTTGCAAATCATGGGGCGCGATGCCGCAACCCGTATCCGAAACCGTCACGGCCACCCGGCCGTACTCCATCGCCGATTTGATGAATATCTCGCGCGGATTGTCCGGGGTCTTGCCCGGCCATTCTCCGTTGATGGCGTCTCGGGCGTTGGTTACCAGATTGAAAAAAATCTGTTCCAACCTGTTGGCGTGGGCGCGAATCAACGGCAAATCCTCGCTTAGATCAAGTACCACGTCGATATTCTGCAAGGCAAGCTGCTGGCCTATGATGGTGAAGACCCCCCGGATGGGCTCGTTGATGTCCACCTGTTCGATGATCAGCTCGGATTTTCGGCCGAACTCCCGAAGATGGTTGATGATCGCCGCCGCCCGGTCCACCTGCTCGCTGATTTCCGCCACCACTTTGGCCAAATGCTCCATGGGCGCTTTGTCGCCCTTTTGCGACATCATGTTCAGGTAGTCGCTGCCCATTTTGATGGCGTTGAGCGGCTGGTTCAGCTCATGGGCGATGCCCGCCGACATTTCGCCAAGCGTGGTCATCTTGCTGGCCTGGATGAGCTGGGCGTCTTTCTCCACCATGTCGGTAATGTCCGTAGCCGAAAAAATGACCGCTTCCTTGTCGCGGTAATAGGTGCGGCAGGCGTGCAGGTTGACGAAAAAAGGCGCCCCGTTTTTTTTCAGGTGCCGGACCTTGGCGTACAAGAAGCATTCGCCAGCCCGCTCACTCATGTTGAACCGGGAGACCCCGTCCGCGCCTTCTTCCGATTCGAGTTCGCCGACGGACATGCCGATCAACTCGTCCTTGCCGTAGAGATACACCTCCTCGGCTCTGGGGTTGGCGTCCAGGATGACGTGGGTCTTGCCGTCCATGACAAAGACCGGGTCGGGGTTGCTGTCGAACAGGGATCGGTATTTCTCCTCGGAGTCGTTGAGGCGGCGGCGATAGAGCTTGATGCTCCAGATCATGTTGTTGAAGGAATCGGCCAGCTGATCCACTTCGTCGCCCCTGCGCTTCTTATAGAAAAGGCACTCCTTGCACGTGCGCACATTCTCTGGCGAGGGAACCTGGTCCTCCATCCTTGTCTGATCAAAATGCCAGCAGGGCAGATCGGTGTTGGCATAGGCCGGACAGCGCCGGGGCTCCCAGCCTTCGGTGATGGCCCCAAGCTCCATGGAAAAATCAAGATTTCCACGGCTTATCTCGTCGGAAATCTTGGTCAGCCGGGAAATGGGCTGGGTGATGTAGTTGGAAATGCGAAGCGTGATAAGAAAGATGATCACCACGATGGCGGAAATGAAGCCCAGGAACATGAAGCGCAACTTCCCCACCAGATTGTCGATGTGGCGTTTGTTCAAGCCCACATGCACCGTCCCGAGGGTGTAGATGCCTTCCTTGACCGGCACGGCGATGTCGTAGGCCTCCTCGTTGTCCACCGTGATGAGCTTGACGCTATGGTCCACCCCTTCGGGCAAGGGGTTCTCGGTCAGGAGCGCATAGGGGAAGGGATGGATGAAGGTATGGGCCAGGATAGCGCCGTCTGTGTCTTCGATAAAAATGTAGGATATCAAAATCTTGCGTTCGCCGAGTTGGGCTGCGTCAAAGACCAGACTGACTAAGTCGGCCTTGTCATGGTCGAGGATGAAGCCGCTGCCGCGTTCGGCGATGCTCTGGGCGACGGCGATGCCGCGCTGTTCAAGCTCCCGGGTCAGGCTGGAAATGAGAATCCAACGGGCCAACATGGCGATGGCCACGCTGATGAGCAGCACCACGGCCAGGGTGCTGGCGAATATCTTGATTTTCAGGCTCAGATGCCTGATGCGCTTGAAGAGGATATCGAACACGGCCTACTGGCTTTCCTTGGGCGCCACCGCCTTTGTTGGCGCGGCCATTCCAGCATGACCGGCGGACTTGGCCTTTGGCTGCCCTTGCGCGGGCGCTGCGCCGGACTCACTCCCGGTTTCGGAAGAACCGGCTTCGGGTGAAGCCGCTTCCGGCCGCCCCTGCGCTTGGTGAATTTCTTCCTTGATCTTGCCCCAATCGGTGATCAGCGCGAATTTTCCCGCTTCGAGTATAGTGAAATAGACCCGTTCCAATCCTTGGTGCAGCTTCGGTCCAAAGGAAATGGTGTTGGCGATGCCAACTGAGTAATTGTTGATTGATTCGATGGCGTCGATGAAACGCTCGCGCGTCAGGTTCCTGCCTGCGCGCTGGAGCCCTTCGACCAACACCTTGGCGTTGATATAGCCTTCAAGCCCCACGGTGTTCGGCCGCTCGTCCGGGTAATAGCGCTTGAGCAGCTCGGAATATTCCACCACGCCCCATAAAAGCGTCCGGGTTTCCGGCAGATCGGAGGGGGGAACCACCTGGGACATGATGAGTTTGGCCGGGTGCGAGGCCCCGAGAATGCGGGCGATTTCGTCCGCGCCCACAAAGGAGACGGCGTAAAAAACCGGCGGCGCCCCTTCCTGCTGTTCGGCCAGACGGATCAGCTTGGCGCAAGGCGCCGAAGTGCCGATCATGATCACGGCTTCGGGCTTGCCCTCCAGAATCTTGTCCAGGCCCTCTTCCACGTTCATGGTACCCCGAACGTAGGTTCCTCTGGCCACCGGCGCCAGCCCGTATTCCTTGAGAGCCAATTCCGCGCCCTTAAGGCCGTCGAAGCCATAGGCGTCGTACTGATAAAAAATGGCGATTTTTCGCAGGCCCAGATCTTGGACCAGGTGTCTGACGGCTGCGGCGGTCTCCTGGTAATACGATGCCCGAATATTGATGATATAGCGGTGAAACGGCTCACGCAGGGCGTTGGCGCCGGTGAAGCTGCCAACCAGGGGAATTTTCGC
>Ga0307423_1002294_pt1 | contig 10810 bp, 6 predicted proteins | sample SalMarWE160310MG_FD_202154 | JGI IMG/M metagenome (GOLD analysis project Ga0307423, IMG submission 202154) | Salt marsh sediment microbial communities from the Plum Island Ecosystem LTER, Massachusetts, United States - WE1603-10 | ecosystem: Environmental > Aquatic > Marine > Intertidal zone >...
CACGATGTCTTCGGGCGCCATGGCCAGCTCGGCGAGCTCGCAGGCCTTGATCACGAGGAGGCCCTGGAGGAGCGAGGCCGCCAGCGAGTCCATCAGGTGCACCGACGCCCCGTGGAAGCGGCCGGCGGCGGCCAGCGCGCTCGCGTGGGTGCCGGAGAGCGAGGAGCCGAGGATGACCCCCACGACGCTCTCGCCGTCCTCCGCCGCGCGCGCGTACGTCTCCAGGAAGTCCGCGGGGGCGGGCTGGCTGGTGGTGGGGAGCGGGGCCTCGGCGACCAGGCGCGCGTGGAAGTCGCGCGCGGAGACGTCCACGCCGTCCCGGTAGGTGCGCTCGCCGTCCACCAACAGGAGCGGCGTGACGTGGATCCCGTGGGCGCGCACGATCTCCTCGGGGAGGTCGGCGGCCGAATCGGTGATCACCGTCACGGGACGGCGCGCCAGCCGGATGTGCTGGTCCGCCGCCCGTTCCACCGCCGCGTGCTGCGCCTGCATGTCCTCGGCCTTGTGTGCGACCAGCCGGCCCACGCTGCGGAGGTACGCGAACACCCCCTCGGGCTCGTCCGTGTGCACGTGGATCTTGAGCACGTCCTCCGCGCGGATGACGATGAGCGAGTCGCCCTGCTCGCGCAGCCTGCCGCGCGCCTCCTCCTGCGTGGGAAGACGATCGCCCCGCACGAGCGCCTCCGTACAGAAACGGAAGCGCTCGCTCGCCACGAAGTCCGTGCGCGCGACCGCCGACTCCACGTCGACCCCACCGTCCTCGAGGGCGACCAGCGGATCCCCGTGCATGAACAGCAAGACGCCCTCCAGAAGGCTCACGAACCCCTTCGCGCCCGCGTCCACGACCCCTGCGGCCTTGAGCACCGGCAGGAGATCGGGCGTGCGCGCGAGCGAGGCCTGCGCCTCGTCCACGAGGTACTGAAGCAGGGCCGCGAAGTCGCGGTGCACGGCCTGGGTGGCAGCTTCGGCCGTGTCCCGCATCACGGTGAGGATCGTCCCCTCCACTGGCCGATCGAGGGCGCCGAGCAGGTTGGCGACACCGTGGCGCAGCGCCACCCCGAACTCGCGGGTTCCGATGCGCACCCGGTCCCGCACGGCCTCAGCGAATCCGAGGAGGAAGTGTGAGAGCATCATGCCACAGTTGCCCCGGGCACCCAGGACCGCGGCCTGCGCGGCCTCCTGGGCCACGGCCGCCACGTCCGCGTCCCGATTCGGTCGCAGGTGATCGGCGATGGCGCGCACCGTGAGCGCGAGGTTGGTCCCCGTGTCTCCGTCGGGAACCGGAAACACGTTGATGCGGTTCAGCTCCCCACGTTGACGCTGTGCGTAGTCACAAGCGGCGAGGAGGGACCTGCGCAGTCTGGGCCCGTCGAGGTAGGCGATCTGCATGGCGCAAACAAAGTTCGGGGTGGCGGCGCTGCCGCGCCAGCGGCAATTTGGGGGCGGCGACTCTCAGGTATCGGGATTCCTCGGCCCCCCCGTGCATCCCGTACAAGGAGCACTCGTGGGCACCCCCCTCATCCAGCACTGGATCGTGTCGGTCTCCCGGGCCGCCGGGCTCGAAGGCGCCGACGGCCTCGAAATCCCGTCGGACGCACCGGTGGACGCGGCGTGGCGCCGGACGGCCCGGCACACGGGCGTCGAAGCGGACGAGCTGGCCGAGCGGGTCGCGGCCCATTACCGCTTGCCCGTCGCGGATCTCGGGAAGGTGGAGGCCCACGCGCGCAGGCTGCTGCCCGCGCCCATCGCCCGCAAGCTCAACGTGCTGCCTCTCCGTTGCACCGACCGGTCCGTCTCCGTGGCCACCGCTGATCCGGTGGGCCTGTATGCGGAGCGGGAGATCTCCCAGATCACGGGACGGTCCGTGCACTTCGAGGTCGCGCCCCCGCGGCGACTGGCGGAAGCGATCGCCGCCGCCTACGCCGGGGAGCCCGAGCCGCTCCAGAAGCCTCCGGCGGCGGCCCCTCAGCGGGAAGGGGGAGCGCGCATTCTGGTGGTGGACGACGATGCCGACAGCCGCGCGTTGCTCAGGAGGGTCCTCGAGGACAGCGGCTACCGGGTGGAGGAGGCACCGGACGGCCCGGAGGCCCTCGACGTCCTCGATCGCCGAGGGCCCTTCGATCTGATCACCCTCGACCTGCGCATGGAGAAGATGCAGGGCATCGACGTCCTGCGACGACTGCGATCGAACCTCTCGACCGCCGGCGTTCCGGTGGTGGTCGCCACCGCGGTCGAGGATCCCGCACTGGCCATGGAGCTCATCGAGGCCGGGGCCGACGACTTCGTCGTGAAGCCGGTCGACCCGCCCCGCTTCGTGTTGCGGGTGCAAGCCGTGCTGCGCCGGCGCTCCTCGGCACCGTTCGGCCTGTAGGGGGCGGTCGCGGGCATCGCCCTTTCGTTCAGGCGGCGTGGCACAGCACGACGGGCGGTGTGTACCACCGGCCCGGAGCCCTTAACCCTCCCCGCCCCTGGGGTGTCTACCGGAGTACATGAGCACACGCGACGACGGTCCATCGGGCTTCAGCCAGTTCCTCGCCGAGATGAGGCGGCGCCACGTCGTTCGCTTCTCCATCGGCTACGCCGCGGTGGCGTTCGTCGTGCTTCAGCTCGCCGAGATCATCTTCCCGGCGTTCGGCATCGGGGAAACCGGCCTGCGCATCCTGGTCGTAGCGGTCGCGCTCCTTTTTCCCCCCGCCGTTGTGCTGGCGTGGGTGTTCGACATCACGGCCGAGGGAATCAAGCGGACGGAGGACCTTCCCGGGGCAACGGCCACCCGGCCGGCCGGCCGGCTCTCCCCCCGGCTGGCGCTTCTCGTCTTCACGCTGCTCATCGTCGGCGGCCTGGCCGCGTGGATGGCCAGCCGGGGCGTACTGGACGCGCCGCAGCGCACCCGTCGAGGCGGTGGGGCGTCCAACGCCACCCCGGAGCTGGTGGCCTACGACCCGTCGGTACCGATCCGATCCCTAGCGGTGCTCCCCCTGGAGAACTTCACGGAGAGCGGGGCGCAGGACTACTTCTCCGCCGGCATGCATGAAGAGCTGATCGCACAGCTCAGCCAGCTCGCCGGGCTGCGCGTCGTGTCGCGCACGTCGGTGCTGCGGTACGTCGGCACGACGGAGCCGATCCCGCGCATCGGCCGGGATCTGCAGGTGGACGCCGTGATCGAGGGCTCCGTCCGCCGCGGGGCGGACACCGTGCGCATCACCGTGCAGCTCATCCACGCGGCCAGCGATACCCACGTGTGGACGAAGCAGTACAATCGGTCCCTCGAAGACGACGTCCTGGCGCTCCAGAGCGAGGTCGCCCTCGACATCGCGAGGCAGATACAGGCCGAGCTCAGCCCCGAGGAGACGAACGTCCTCGAGCGGACGGCCTCCCGTGACGTCGACCCTAAGGCGCAGGACGCGTACCTGCGCGGGAAGTACGAGTACGACAAGGGCACCTCGGAGGGGTATCGGGCGGCCCTGCAGCACTTCCAGGAGGCGGTCGAGCAGGATTCGGCGTTCGCGCCGGCGCTCGCGAGCCTGGCGGGCACGCGCTTCCTCCTCGGCATGGCGGGATCCGGGCCCACCGACACGGCCATGGAGCTCGCGCGCCACGAGGCCGAGCACGCCGTCGACATGGACAGCACGTCGGCCGAGGCCCGCGAGGTCCTCACGATCATCCGGCAGGCGATGCCGGCCATCCGGACCGGCGTGACCTCGACGGTCGCGGTCGCACCGGGGCCGCCGGATGCCGCGACACCCGGAGTGCCGGACGTTCCGACGCTGGACACGGCCTGGGTGGCCGCCATGACGCAGATGGGGCGCCGCATCGAGGAGCAGGTGAGGAGGAAGACCTACGACTCCGAGCGGGCCAGCCGCATCCAGCAGTTCATGGCGGCGCGGCAGCTCGTGGCCGGCGGGCTCTTCGGGGAGGCCACGCGGGTCCTGTCGGACCTCGTCGACGCCGCACCCGAGATGGACGCCGCGTGGGAGCTCATGGCGCGCGCCGAGATCTCCGCCGGAGATCCCCAGGGCGCCGTCGGCGCCATCGAAGGGTGGAGCGCCCGTGGTGGGAGCGACGCGCCGGACCAGGAGTCCGTCCGGGCGCTCCAGTCCGCCTTCACGGCCAACGGTGCGCGAGGCTACTGGACCTGGATGCGCGCCCGCCTCGACGAGCGGCGCACGGCCGGGAAGCCGGTGTCGCTGACCGAGTACGCCGCCGCCCAGGCAGGATCGGGAGACGGGGAGGGGGCGCTCACCACGCTCGAACGGGCCCTCGAGCGTCACGACCGCGGGCTCGTGTCCCTCCAGTCGGACCCCGTGTGGGACGCGCTGCGCAGCGATCCGCGCTTCACCGAGATCGCGCGGCGGAGCCGGACGATACACTACGACCCCGGTGTGCGGGGGCGGGCACCAAGCGGTCGCTGACGCCCGACCGGCGCCGCCCTCGGCCGCCCGCATGTGAGAAGGAACAAGCCGACCCACCGTCATACAAGTCACGGTGAGCACATCCCCTACCGAGGTCGGCCGATGAAGAGATCCACCGCGCATTGCATGGCGATGGCCGCACTTGCAGCCCTCTCGCTCCTCGCCTCCCCCGGACGCGTCGACGCTCAGATCAACCGCCTTCGACGGGCACGGGAGCGGGTCACGTCCTCCCTGCCGAGCCTCGGCTCCCTCTTCGGAGAGGAGCCGCCCATCACCACGACGCTCGAAGACGCGAAGGACGGCGTGCCCGCCCTGGACGGATTCGAGCCCGAGGCGTTCTCGCCGATGGTCGAGATGCCCCGTGGGCCTGGGGGGTACTATCTCCTGGCGCCCGGGGCCTACACGATGGAGGTTGAGAGCTTCTGCGTCTGGCCGGGGACGTACGAGCCCCGCGAGGGAAACGGGTACGTCTACGCCGAGCTGAAGGGCCCCAAGGCGGCGCTGGTCAGCGCGATCATCGGGCGCTCGGCCGACGCACCCGACATCGATCGGCGGGCTGTCCAGGAGCTGCTCTGGGCGGTGCTTTCCCGCGCGAAGCCCTCGGAGATGCACCACGACATGCAGCTCACGGCGGCGCGTCTGCTCACCCCCGAGGAGCTCGCCGAGATGGAAGGGTATGCGCTGGACGCGGTGCCCGATGCCATCGGCAAGCGCGTTCTTCAGGACGTCCCGGCTCCCGTCCGGGCGGTGCTCGAGGCCCAGAACGACATGCGCCGGCTCTTCGCCTCGCCGGATACCCGGTTCGAGGACCTCGAGCGCGTCGCCGTCCTGACCGGTGCGCTCCCCCCCGGCGAGGCAGGCGATCCTCTGCCGGCGGGGCGTTGGGCCTTCCACCCCAACGGCTACTTCATCCGCGTCATCCCCCATACCCGCAGCTACTACACCACCCGGCTGCAGGTCTACTATCCCGTGTCCGTGGAGATCGAGCGGGATCCGGAAGGGCGGATCACCTCGGTGACGACGCCCGACGGCAGGTGGGTCGGAGCGGACTACGGGGAAGAAGACGCGTCGTCGTTCGCACGGAACGACCCGGACGCGAGGGAGGGCCGTCTTCGTGCCATCCGGTTCGCATCCGGACCGGACGGTGCGGGCTCGCCTCCCAGGTTGTGGCCGGTGCGGCCGGGGGTCCGGGTTCCGGCACCGCGCTGGGCGGCAGCGTCCCGCGGCGCGGGCGGACCCGGCCTCGCGGGGCCGTTGGATCTCGCGCGGGCCGATCTCCAGGACCTGGCGCTTCTGGGGGGGATCGTGGGCCGGGAGCTCGGCGATCGGTCGGACGCCGCGGCGCGCGCCGCCGAAGGCATGATGCGCAGCGCCGTTCATGCCGCCCTCGCCCGGTATTACGTCGTCCTGAGCCGTCGCTTCGACGATGCGAGCGGCGCCTCACGGCTCGTGCCTCGACTGGTCCGGACCGCCGCCGGATACCGGTACGCCATCGCCGCCGGCGTCGAGAGCGACGCCCCGTCGCGCTTCCAGCACCCGGGGCGCATGATGCCCATCCAGCCGGGCTCGGGCGCCGCGTTCCCTGCAAGCCCGCTCCTCCAGCGGCTAGCGATATCTCCCCGTCCCGACAAGCCCGACGCCCTCGACATGGCCCGGGACTTCACCGGGGCCCTGTCGAACGCGAACAACGGCTTGGGCCTCGCCACCGATCCCGGCGGCTTCTTCGGTGGCTTGCTGCCCGGCCTGATGTTCGGAGCCGGAATGGACTGGGACTTCAAGAACGCCCGCGATATCAGCGACGCCATGCAGGGAGCCACCGGCGGGCACGACGATGCCATGCTGGGCCCCTGGGTACCCGAGCCCGAGGTCGGGCCGACGTGGCCGGTGGCGGAGCCTTCGACGAGGACCGCTTCCCTCGTGCTTGCGTCACCGCCCGCCGTGCGCCCCCTTCTCGCGCTCCGGACCCCGCAGGACTACCACACCGTCCTCCGGCCGAGGACCATCGAGCTTCCGACGACGCCGACATCCGCCGAGATCTCCCCGGAGCACGCGGCAGCCGTCGACGCGGTCCTCCGGCAGACGTTCCGCCTCGGCGCGCTTCTGGAGGCGGCCCTGACCGCCCACGAGCGACACGCTCGGGCGGCCGTGGCGCAGGACGGGGAGTGGGAGTATACGCAGGCGCAGGCACTCGTCTTCCTGAAGCGCGAGGCAGGGCTCGCGATGGTGAGCCTCGCCGAAGACCTCGAGACCCTCCGGGCCACGGCAGGGGACGCGCACGGGTTGGCCGTGAGCGAGGCGAGCGTCCGCGCGGCCCAGATCCGACTCGGTGCGGGGGGCATTCCCGCCGGCGCCGCGGCCGTCGCCCAGGCGGTGGGCCTCGGTGACGAGTGGGCGCGAACGCGCGGAGCGAGACTCGGAAAGCTGTCGCCGGCCGAGGTCGCCGACGGGGCGGCCTCGAGCCTCCAGAACCTCGTCGACGAGCTGCGGAGCTACGGGGCCTACTGGGCCTCCCTCCCCGTGGTCCCTCAACCCTGGACCGACGACGAAGTGGGCCGATGACGAGATCCCCATCGACGAAGCTGCCTGTCATGATCCTGGGAGCGGCTCTGCTTTCCGTCGCGTCCGGGGCGACCGAGCCGGCCTCGGCTCAGGCGGCCCCCGTCGTAACCCCATCGAGCGGGCCCTGGCACACGTTCGTGAAGATCACCAGCGACCGGGTGGGGACCGCGACCGGCGCCCGCGTCGTGTGGTATCCGGAGGACGACGCTTCGGAGCCGCCGCTGGGCTCGTCGTCCGCGACGTTGAGGGGCGCGAACCCCAAGAGCGGCGCCGAGATCGAGATCCCCGCGGGCGCCGGGGGGCCGCAGGGAGGCGTCATCCGCATCGTCCTCGTGGTTCCCGGCGAGGAGGACGGACTGTTCGCCGGGCGCTTCCGGTCGATCCGCCCGCAGCACCCCAGCTCGCCACCACGAGGCCCACCGGCGGCGTGGCCGGTGGACCTGTGCCCACGGGCACGCCCCAGCTTCCCACGACGCCCCCGACCGGGGGCGTGGCCGGAGGACCCCTCCCCGCGGGCGCGACCACGCCCGGGAGCGATTCCACGTCGATGCCCGCGGGCACCAGACTGCCGATCGATCGCCCTCGCCGGCACGCTACGCCACGGGGTCGACCGCTGCCGCCCACGTGGGCAGCAGCGGACCGGTAGGGGAATCATCCCGGCGACGAATCGGGTCGTGCCGCTCACACCACCCAGAGGACGAGGATCGATCCCGTAACCGCGACCATCAGGATGGCGATCTCCGCCCCGCAGACCTTCTGTCGTCCTCTTTCGCCGTGGTACCAAGCCACCACGAGGGACGGGAAGAGCCCGAGGCCGAGGACGAGCGTGATGGTCTGCTGGAGCGACAGGGGCACGCCCCAGATGTCGGCCAGGACGTCCAGAAGCTGAAGCACCACCCACGCGACCGCGACATAGCTGATCAACCATCGGCTGATCATCCGCCTGCGGAGCCTCTCGAGGAGTCCGGCCCTGCTGCGCGGACGCTCGGCCATACGCGGAAGCGCGAGGTCCGCCCATGTCCGGGTCGACGCCGGCACGTGCGCCTCGGTCGCTTCTTGCGGGGGGGGCCACTCGACCCGGAGGGAAGACAGGTCCAAAGAGCCGTCGCGGGGAGGCGTGGCCGGTCTCTCTTGGCTATTCATCGCGGATCACCTCACCTGGGGGACACATCGGTGTCGTTCTGTGAGGCAACCTGCCGGCGCCTGCTCAGGCCGTGATCAGATCAGTATACGAGGAGCATCGGCTGCCGTCTGACGGGAGGGACAGCCGGCGTCGGCGACCCTGCGGCGGGGACCCGAGCGCCCCCGCCCGCGCTACATAGCCGCAGCCTGCCGCCGCTCCGCAGAGCCGTACTTGCCCCTCCGCTCTCACCGGGACAACGTGTAGGCACACGGCGCGCTCCTGCGACGAATCTCCCACGCGGGGATGCATGGCGATTCGGGTCGAGTCCCTGGGCGGATTGCGAGTCTTCCGGAACGGCGGGGAGCTCGTCGAGTTCCCCCGCCAGAAGCTCCGGTGTGCGCTCCTTCTCTACCTGGCCGTGGAGCGGGACGCCGCGCGCGAGCGCCTCACGGAGTTGTTCTGGCCGAGCAGGGAGCCCGAGCGAGCGCGCCACACCCTCAGCCAGATGGTCTACGAGCTCCGACAGGCTCTGGGCCAGGACTGGGTCGAGTTCCACGGCGATCGCCTGGTGGCCACCAACGACCTCAGGACCGACGTGCAGGATCTCCTGGAACGCGTCGAGCTGGGACGACCCACAGAGGCGGCCGCGGTGTACAGGGGCCCCTTCCTCGGGTCTCACCACCTCGCCGACACGCCGGAGTTCGAGCGGTGGTGTGATACGCAGCGCACCCGCTTCGCCACGCTCTACCGCGACGCCCAGAGCACCAACGTCGACCGCCTGACGACGGCGGACGACATCCCCGGCGCCTTGTCGGCGGCACGCCGATGGGTGCTGGCCGACCCCCTCGACGATGACGCCCAGTACCGCCTCATCGCCCTGTTGGCCCGGTGCGGTCTGCGCAACGAGGCCCTCCGCCAGTACGAGGACTACGCCCAGCGACTCTCCTGGATCGACGCGGAGCCCCTCTCCTCGGTCGTGGAGCTCGTGGAGGGCATGAAGAGCGGATCTCTCGCGCCCGATCAGGTTCCCCGGGTCGGAGCGCGCTCCGGCTTACGAGCCGAGGCCACCACCGGGGTCGTCGTCTTTCCCATACTGAACGCCTCCAAGGACGACGCCAACCAGTACTTCTGCGATGGTCTGGCCGAGGAGATCATGCACGCGCTCGGACGCGTGCCGGGCTTGAGGGTCGCACCCCGAACGTCGGCCTTCGCGTTCGATCAGCCCGGAGTGCGGGTGAGCGCCGCGGTGCGCGAGCTGGGTGTGACGCACGCGCTGGAGGGAAGCGTGCGCTTCTCGGGAGATCGCTACCGGGTGCGGATCGCACTCATCGAGGGCGCGCAGGAGGCGGAGTTGTGGGCGGACCGATTCGACGGCACGCTGGCGACCTCGGACGTCTTCGAGTTACAGGACCGGATCGCCGGCTCGGTCCTCGATGCCCTGGCGCATCGGCTCGACCTCCCGGATCGGACGGCCGAGCCACCCGCCGCGGGTCCGAGCGTGCCCCCCAGGGCACGGAGAGACACGGTGGACCCGGCGGCGCACGAGCTCTATCTCCGGGGCAGGCACGCCTGGTTCGGGCGCACCGTCCCGGACCTGGAGCGCGCGCTGGACCTCTTCCGGGAGGCCGTTCGGAGAGACCCGTCGTACGCGCGCGCACACGCGGGCATCGCCGACGTCTACCTCGTTCTGGGAGGGTTGGACTACGCGACCCTCGCGCCCCGCGACCTCTACGAGAAAGCGGGTGATGCCGCGGAGGTGGCGCTACAGCTGGACCCGGAGCTGGCACAAGCCCACGCGGCAATGGGCAACTACCTCATGAACCACGCCTGGGACTGGGACGCCGCGGGAGAGCGTTTCCGTCACGCCATCGAGCTGAACCCCGGGTACTCCACCGGACGGCAGTGGTATTCGAACTACCTGATGTGCCTGGGCCGGGAAGACGAGGCGATCGCCGAGGCCACGCTGGCGCTGGAGATGGACCCCCGTTCGGTCTTCCTGTCATCGACCCTCGCACGTCACTACCAGCTCATGCGCCAGCCGGAGCGTGCCGCCGAGCAATTCCGCAGGGCCCTGGATCTCGACCCCACCTTCATGAGCGCCCATCTAGGACTCTGCCTCGCGGAGCTCCAGAGCGGTCAGGCCGATGCGAGCCTCGAGCGCATCCGAGCCTTGTCGGCCCGCGTAGACCGGGACATCCCCATCCTCCAGGCATTGCACGCCTACGCCACAGCGGTCGTGGGCGAGTCCGGGCATGCCCGGACTCTCGTGCAACGACTCAAGGCCACCAGAGCACCCTATCTGCCCCCGGAGTACGTCGCGCTGGCGTACGTGGGACTCGCGGACCACGAGCGCGCGCTGGACTGGCTCGACAAGGCACTGGAGGTCCGCTCCCAGACGTTGACGATGCTGAAGGTGGAGCCGGTCTTCGACCCACTGCGGCACACCCTCCGTTTCAAGCGACTCCTGGCGGCGATCGGCTTCGAGGTCGGCTGAGGCTTCGCCATCTGACGGCCATCTGATGGTTCGATCCCAGTCTCCTGCCACGGTGGCGCCCGCCTCAGGGCCCATCCCGGAGGACGAGAGGTCCTCGAACCAGGCAGGAGGTCCATCATGAAACGGCTTCACATTCCCTCGTCGATCGGGTTCGCAGGGCTCCTGCTCATGCAGGCTGCCTGCGCCGACTCGCCCACGGACCCGCGTTTGACCGGCCCACCG
>Ga0307423_1002295_pt1 | contig 10809 bp, 10 predicted proteins | sample SalMarWE160310MG_FD_202154 | JGI IMG/M metagenome (GOLD analysis project Ga0307423, IMG submission 202154) | Salt marsh sediment microbial communities from the Plum Island Ecosystem LTER, Massachusetts, United States - WE1603-10 | ecosystem: Environmental > Aquatic > Marine > Intertidal zone >...
ATCTTCCCGCAAAAAACAGTACCATTTACAGGGGAATTTCCGTTTTCAAGATCGAGTTGATTCTCTACATGATGGCAGTAACGAAAAACGAAGGGCTAAAGCGATCCATCTCCAATTACTTTACGCAGCTCAGGCACATCGAGACGTCGATAAAAGGGAAAGATCTGAAAAAGCTCGGTCTCGAACCCGGTCCGATCTACCGTGAAATTCTGGAGGCTGTCCTTGATGGTAAATTAAATGGTCGTATTAAAACACGCAGTGAAGAACTTGCCTTTGTAAAAGCTTATGTTCAGTAATATAAACCTGAATCAAATTGTAGTGATGATCGTTCCGCTTTTATTCTCCGTTACCATACATGAGGTCGCGCACGGATATATCGCTTTACGAATGGGAGATCATACTGCACAAAAAGCGGGAAGATTGACGTTAAACCCCATTAAACACCTGGATTTCTTTGGATCGTTGCTCTTGCCACTCATGTTAAAATTGACCGGTTCACCGATAATCTTTGGTTATGCCAAACCCGTTCCGGTCAATTTTTCTAATCTTAGGAATGTTCGAAAAAGTACAATCTATGTCGCTGCGGCTGGAGTTTCTTCCAATTTTATACTCGCGTTCTTATCGGGGGTTCTCTTTCAGATTCTGACCTATTATAGATGGTTATGGCAAACATCCATCTTCAAGCCTTTTATTATGGACCTACACTCTATGCTCTTTTACAGTGTGGTGATTAATTTGATTCTTGCCATATTTAACTTGATCCCCATACCTCCTCTTGATGGGAGCAAAATACTTGCCATGTGTTTGCCTGCGCCATTAAGAATACAATTTGTCCGTTTGGAACGATTCGGTATGATCATCATTATTTTCTTGCTTCTAACAAATCTTCTGGATAAATTACTCTCATTTTTTTTGACCCCGATGTTCAATATTTTGCTGGGAAGATAGTGAAAGCCGAGTATATCATCAATATTTCTGGTCTGCTATACGAAACGCTTACCATATAAACGGCTAATTTTACAGTGTTCAATAGACACTTAAATCTGTGGCAGAGGAGATTCTAAATGACAGGGAAAAAAAGAATATTAAGCGGAATGCGTCCCACCGGACCACTTCACCTTGGCAATCTGCACGGCGCACTTGCTAACTGGGTAAACATGCAAGAACATTATGACTGCTTTTTCTTTATCGCCGACTGGCACGCCCTGACCAGCGATTATGAAGATACCGGAAATATTGCAGCATATGTCCGAAACATGTTAATAGACTGGCTGAGTGCTGGCCTTTTGCCGGATAAAAGCACGCTTTTTATCCAATCACACATCAAGGAACATGCTGAACTGTTTTTAGTCCTTTCCATGATAACTCCGGTTCCATGGCTGGAACGCAACCCCACCTACAAAGACCAGATTGTTCAACTCAGCAACAAGGATCTTTCCACTTTTGGGTTCCTCGGCTATCCGGTGCTCCAGGCTGCTGACATTATTATGTATAAGGCCTATGGTGTCCCTGTTGGTGTCGATCAAGTGCCACACGTCGAAATCACACGCGAAATCGCAAGGAGATTCAACCATTTTTACGGTGAAGTATTTCCGGAACCCGAATCGATTCTGACCCAAACCCCCAAAATACTCGGTATCGACGGACGTAAAATGAGTAAAAGTTATAACAATGCCATCTTTTTGTCGGACAGTCCCGACGAAATTTTCGCCAAAGTTGCCAAAATGCTGACAGACCCCCAACGCGCCAGAAAAAGCGACCCCGGCAATCCCGATGTATGTAATGTGTATGAGTTTCATAAGCTTTACAGCGACAGCCAAACTGTCGAAAGAATAAACCGAGAATGCCGAACCGCTGAAATCGGGTGTGTGGAATGCAAAGAGATCATGGCCCGGTCTCTGATTAACGCACTTGAACCCATGCGTGAAAAGAGAACATATTATGAAACTCGGCCGCATCTTGTTGATGACATTATTGAGGACGGATGCGAGAAAGCCCGGAAGGTCGCCCGGCAAACCATGTCAGAAGTCAAAGCAGCCATAAAAATATAAACCTAAACTGAGCGTTTCAAATGGTGACAAGGCTATAAAAAAGTAATAATTATAAATAAATATACATTGTCTAAAATCGTTAATGAGTCTCATCTAATCCGTGGATCTAATAAAACAAAAATTTGTCACCATTTGAAACCCTTCGGGATTGCCGAGTTTGCCGAATCTGCATCGTTATGAGACATTTGCAGTAGTAGACTACGGCTGCATGTCTCATGCCTTGCATCTCCCCGAAAGGCGGGATCTTACGACCGGCAAACTCGACAATCGCTCAATTAAGGGTAAAACATTAACTCTGTAAGCCTGACAAAACAAGATGACAGACATGCAGGAAGAACTCTATAAAGTCCAGATTGATGACATTTTCGAAGGTCCTATGGACCTTTTGGTACATTTGATTAAAAAACACGAGGTGGACATCTATGATATCCCCATTGCACTAATAACAGAACAGTATCTCGAATACCTTCAATGGATGAAAGCCATAAACATAGATGTTGCCGGTGACTTTATCTTAATGGCATCTACTTTGACGAAAATTAAATCTAGAATGCTCCTCCCGGTTCATGAAGAAGAAGCTGACGATGAAGATCCTCGATTGGAGATTGTCAAACCACTTGAAGAATACCTCCAAATGAAGTCAGCGGCCAATGAACTGATCGCAAGGAATCTTTTGGGAGAAGATACTTTTGTCAGAAATCCGAATCAGGAAAATCACTCGATGGATCAAGTCGGCGAAATTATAAAGGTCGGTCTGTTTGAACTTATCGATGCGTTTCAATCAATCCTTGAAAAGATATCTGAACATCGCGGTGTAGATATTATTACCGCAGATACCATTTCGGTCAGGGACCGAATCGTTCAAATCGTAGAAATTTTCGAAACCCGGAAATCCGTAACATTTAATGAGCTTTTTCCCATAAATACCAATAAAAGTGAAGTTGTCGTTACATTCCTTGCAATTCTTGAAATGGTCAGGCTCTCATTGATCAATATTGTCCAGAACACTCAAACCGGTATTATCAGACTTTTTTACTTATAATGGAAGATATAAAAAACATTATCGAAAGCCTCCTTCTGGTGGCCGAGGAACCGCTTACGATCGATCGTATTAAGAACATCCTCGCTCTGGATGGGAAAAAAGAAATTCAAAACGCACTTGCCGAACTGTCATCTGAATATGAACATCGAAAAGGGGGATTTTTTTTACGCGAAATTGCAGGTGGATACCAGATCCGTACCCGTCCGGAATATAGAGAATGGATTAAACGGCTTATTCAACCCAAACCGTTGCGCCTCAGCAAACCCGCTCTCGAGACACTATCCATTATCGCCTATAAGCAACCTATAATTCGTAGTGATATAGAACATATTCGGGGCGTCGATTGCGGAGGGATTCTTCGCATGCTGCTTGAGAGAAAATTGGTGCGGATTCTGGGGAGAAAGGCGATTCCAGGCCGGCCGCATATTTATGCTACCACAAAACAATTTCTTGAAGTATTCGATTTAAAAAATCTTGAAGATCTTCCAACACCAAAAGAAATTTCTGAACTCAGCGATGCGGCATCGGAAAATATGGATTAAGACGTTGTTTTAAATATGTTAAAAAGTGCTTGACTTAAATTTTTTTAATACCTATATAAATAATGAATATCCTTCAGAGTCCTGAAGCAATGCTAACTAGTGTCCATCCATAAGTGAGGATTTTTGTTCAAGATCAAGGCCTGCGAAAAAAATAACCACAGGAAGATTGTTGATATTCCGAGGATTATTTTTTGAGCATAACGCAGAGATTGGGCAAAAAGACCATTTATGGATGGACACTAACTAATATGACTCAACGATTTATTATTATTAAGGAGTCGTTATGAACCGATCCGATTTAATTAATGCCCTAAAAGACAAAGTGGCGCTTAGTAGAAAAGATGCTGGAAAGGTTGTCGATACGTTTTTCGATTCATTAAAAGAAACACTTGCAAAAGGTGAACGGGTTGAAATAAGAGGTTTTGGAAGTTTTTCGGTAAAACGTTACAAGCCATACACAGGACGAAACCCAAAAACCGGCGCCCAGATTCATGTCACTTCTAAAAAACTACCCTTTTTCAAGGTCGGCAAAGAATTAAAGGAAAATGTAGATAAGCCATAATAACGGGCGGTTAACTCAGGGGGAGAGTGCTACCTTCACACGGTAGAAGTCACTGGTTCAATCCCAGTACCGCCTACCAGTGGAATCAAGGGGTTATAAGCAATACTATAACCCCTTTTCGTAGGATTCAACTGATAAACAAATTAACGTAAGTGTTCGCCCAGAAATCACAAATTCCGTTGGGTTTTGACAATAAACCAAGAATTTAAAAGGTTTTTTTTGTTGTATTGCAGCGGTTCACCCGTCTCATAATTCAATACACTGCCACTTGCTTGTTCTACGATGGCTTGACCGGCAGCAGTATCCCACTCCATGGTCGGTCCCAGTCTGGGATATATATCTGCCCTGCCTTCGGCCACCAGACACAGCTTCAACGAACTGCCGGATGGAATAACCTCCACCTTCGCATACTCTTTTCTCATGGTTTCCACAAAGGCTTCAAACTCCTTTGAAGGGTGAGAACGACTGCCCACGATGACAAATGGTGAGTCGTACGTATCTGATGGCGTATCATAATACGGCAATCTATCGGATTGCATTAAAATTTCCTTTAAAACGCGATCCCTTTCGATTTCAGAAGCCTTGCCCTTTAAGAGCTCAAAGGCATTATCGTGTTTCAGTCTGTAAGCGCCAAAACCTTCAGATGCAAAATAGAAAACGTTATTCACCGGGGCATAAATGACCCCAAGAACCGGTCGATGTTGATATATCAAAGCGATATTTACAGTAAATTCTCCATTTCTCTTAATAAATTCCTTGGTGCCGTCCAAGGGATCAATCAGCCAGAAATACTCCCATGCGCACCTTTGTTCAAAGGGGATGCCTTTTCCCTCCTCGCTCAGAATCGGAAGGCTTTTCCCGGACGGATCGGTCAAATGATCAACAATGATGTTGTGGGAGCGCTGGTCCGCAAGGGTTAGCGGTGACTGGTCCTCTTTGTACGAAACATCAAAATCCTGTTTATATATATCTAGAATGGCAAGACCGGCCTCTTTTGAAGCCAACAATGCGGTTAACAGATGGTCGTTTAATTGATATGGTTTTTCTTCCATTGCACCTCTAAGTTGATTGCCTTTCATTATTCACTTACCACAACACATAAATAACTGAAGAGTCGGGAAGTTTTTATTTGTTCAATCGCTTCATGGATAATGTTTTTTTCAAACCGTGCAAACTCCCCGACCCCTTAACTATTTACTATTTAATTTTCAAATGTATCCTTTCTGTCCCAAAAACAACAAAATCTCCTGAGCGGCTTCATCGGGTGTAAGCTCGGTGGTGTCGATTCTCACCTCCGGTGATTTAGGAATTTCATAGGGATCATCTACCCCGGTAAATCCTTTGATCAACCCGGCCCGGGCCTTTGCATACATCCCCTTTCGATCTCTTTTTTCACAAACCTTTATAGGCGTAGACACATGCACCTCGACAAATCCGCCATAGCTTTCGATAGCGTTTCTGATTTCCGTTCTGGTGCCATTGTAAGGTGCAATGGGTGCGCAAATGGCGATACCGCGATTCTTGGTTATCTCACCGGCCACAAAACCGATGCGTCGCACATTGGTATCTCTGTCCTCTTTGGAAAAACTAAGCTGGCTCGACAGATTTCGACGTACAATATCGCCGTCTAACAAAGTGACCGGCCGATTGCCCATTTCCAGAAAGCGTGAATAGAGCACTTTGGCAATGGTCGATTTTCCCGCACCTGATAGGCCTGTCAAAAATATTGTAAAACCCTGTTCATCCGGAGATGGATATGCCTTTTTCAATTCAGCCACTACCTCTTTGAACGTTGCCCACTCCGGTATTCTGCGTCCTGACCTGATTCGCTCACGAATGTCAGAGCTTGAAAAAGAAATATACTGCTCCCCCTCGGGTATCTGATCTGAAGAACGATACTCATCTTCAAAAGGCAAATAGACAAGTTCTTCAAAAGGAATAATGGTCACACCGATATCTCCGCTGTGTCTCTCAGTCAATTCCTGGGCTGCATGGCTCTCGTAAAATGATTTACCGGCCGCACCTGTTCCCGGACTGGCATGGTCTCGTCCGACAACAAAATGAGTACAACCATAATTTTTTGCAATGATGGCATGTAAAAGCGCCTCTCTGGGGCCGGCCAAACGCATGGAAAGTGGAAGGAGGTTCAGTACAAAAGAATCCGGCGGATAATGTCGGGTCACAGCCCTATAGCATCGGACTCTCGTGTAATGATCAAAATCACCGGGTTTTGTCATTCCGGTAACCGGAAGAAGGAGTAGATTGGCCTTGGCTTGCCGCATGGCTTTTACCGTCATTTCAAACTGAAGACGCTGGATGGGGTTTCGTGTCTGAAATCCCAAAATCCTCTTCCATTTTAGTTTTTGATACACACGCCGGATTTCCTGTGGTGTCATACGAAGTTGTTTGAAGTCAAAGTGAAGGGGTACGCTGAGGACCTCGAGTTTACCTCCGATGTAATAATCACCCTCAGCATTCATTAGATACTTGACACCCTGATGCGTGATGTCGGTGGTACCATATATCAGCGATGCTTCTTTTTTCCGATCCGCCGGCCACATATCTTCAATATGCATGATGGCCAGTAAGAATCCTTCGTGATCTCTTAACGCCACCGATTGGCCGACTTCCAAGGTTCGTGCTTTTGTGTCTGAAATGCTAAGGCATATCGGTAGAGGCCAAAGAACGTTGCTCTGCAGTCGCATGCGGTCAAGCACAGACTCATAGTCAGGTCGAGTCATAAAGCCGTCAAGGGGAGAAAAGACTCCTGTTGCCAAGAGTTCGAGATCACAAAGTTGCCGGTCATTCAAGGTAATCTCCGGCAGGTTTAGGGAAATCTCCTTGAGCGTGCCGGCCCGCTCTTCATCGACGATCAGTTGGACAGACGGACCACCGTGATATTCAATTGTTGGTGAATTTTTCATTCCAAAGCTTCCAATCACCTCTTTAATGGTTAACCGAAATGTTAAAGAATTTTAATTGGAATACCGTTCCTTGTCAAGGAGAATAGAGTCAGGGTTGGCATCATTGATTCAAAAGAAAAAGGCGGTCAACCGACTTATGGAAAAGCCGATCAAGCCGCCTTTGGTCAATGATTAGATATGGCTTAAACCGCGTCTTTGAGTTTCTTTCCAGCCTTGAAAGTTACAGCATTTCTTGCCTTGATCTTCAAAGGTTCCCCTGTCTGAGGATTACGCCCTTTCCGGGCCTTTCTTCGAACTTTTACAAAAGTACCAAACCCCACCAATGTAACCTTGCCGTCTTTTTTCTTCAGCGCTTTTGTAACGTTTGTCATAAAAGACTCCAGGGCGACACCAGCTGCAGCTTTAGAAATGTTCGCATCCTTTGCCATAATTTCGACCAATTCTGCTTTTGTCATTTGCTCCCTCCTTTTTTATTTAATGGTTCATTTATATATTGTCCCTCTTTTTTACGGGTTACAGCAACAAAATTATAAAGTCAACAAGTAAAAGCCCGTCAAATAAGGATTTAGATAAAAAATTTTGACGAGATAAAAGTCTAACCAATTGAGTGGGTGATTAAGATTATATTTATTGAATCGATTCAAGATTGTCTATGCAAGATTCAGGCATTTATGCAACGATGAGGTTTGTTTTAGACTTGAGTAACATAGGTGATCCGAAAGAGCAATTTATTATGTTTTATCCTTGACGATTTTATAAAAATTACGGTTTACTTTTCTCGTAGGGATTACCCAAGTATCCAACTATAAAAAGTCACTTTACTAAGTTTTTATGAAACCATTAGCTAAAGGAGGACAAACCATGTCGGACACCTTAGATCAAGAAATGGCATTGGCTTTTGCAAAGATGTCCAAATCAAGCGCTTTGAACGGATTATATGCGGCAAAAGTCAAAAGAGAGGGAAACGTTTTGCTTTCCAAATTGCTGTATTCCATCTCACGGTCAGAAAAAATTCGTGCTCGCCGTTCATTAATGTATATCAGAGGTAAAATTGGAGATCCAACTGAATATCTGAATCGTCTGTTACAAATCAAGCAAGAGAACGTCTCCATAAAATACCCGAAAATTTCCCGACTATCCATTGATGCAGGGAAGAAAAAAGCTTCCGAAGCGTTTGATCAATTCAGTAAAGTGGAAAAAATCCACCTTAATCTTTTAAAAGAAGCACTTAAAGGAAGTACCGATGAGTCAACAAAGTATTATGTCTGCCAGATCTGCGGTTATATTGCCGTGAATGAAATACCCCCAAAATGTCCGGTCTGCAATGCTGTTCAGGAAAAATTCAGGTTGGAGGACTAAGCGTATCCAGATAGGATTTTAAAGACTCAAAACGCTGAGGTTTTTCAAGATCATTTCCGGAATTGTGGTCTGTAATATTTACAACTACCGGTTCGTCTACGGATTCAGGCAAATGAAGTTCATCATCGGCGGTTATGGTGACAAAGGCGTTATTTCCTTTATACTCGACTTCTTTGACATACCACTCGAAACCACTGCAGCTCGATGATATCTTGAAACCATAGGTTTGCATTATTTGATCAAGTTCCATTTTCTTCTCTTTTCTTAAGTATTTCAGGAGTCAGGGTTTTTTATTTATCAAAGATAAAATCATGTTGTGATACAATTACAAATATTCAGACTGTGTGTCAAGAATTAACCCGGATGAACGCAGTGCAAATGCATTTAATTTTCAATACGGGGTGAGCGCTCCACGACGGCGTATATCTCTTTCCAACCGACTGAAACTTGTGCTTAAGCACCCGTAAGCCCGAACCGTGCCCGAGTTATTTAGAACCATTTATCGCTAAATTGTCCCATTGATTGTTTAAGTCATCCTTCATTCGATTCGGACTAACGCGTGCTAAAGCCCTCCCGCCTGCCACTGCGAGGCACAAGCGGGCAGGTCAAACAATCATTCGGTTTTCAAGAGAAATACACCGTCGCTTCGCTGCACCGAAATCAAATGCGCCTGCCTTGTAAGAATCTGCTTTAACCTGTTTCTGGATCGAAAATTGTGGTATATAAAACATTGATGCAGCAATCCGTAAAATTTACCCACCTTTTTCTTAAAAGAGGTACTAAAATGACCCATAATATCGATGCATCGAATGCAATGACCATAAAGCTTGAAAGCATATTGGATGAACTACCCGACATGCCGGAATTTGTCGATGACATTCGCAGGGCTCCCAAGAGACATTTTTCGCTTTCAAAAAGTGACACCGTCCTGGCCCTAAAAAACGCCCTCAGATATATCCCTGAGCACTGGCACGATATATTGGCCCCCGAATTTCTCGACGAATTACTGACACGCGGGAGAATTTATGGATACCGCCTAAGACCTCCCGGCAGGATCACCGGTCTTCCAATTGATATGTACAAGGGACAGTGTCTTGAAGGCCGCGCCCTACAGGTGATGGTAGACAACAACCTGGACTTTGATATTGCGCTCTACCCTTACGAACTGGTCACCTATGGCGAAACCGGTCAGGTTTGTCAGAACTGGATGCAGTATCTACTGATCAAGCGCTATCTGGAAAAACTCACCCGGAAGCAGACACTGGTGGTTTCGTCCGGTCATCCATTGGGTCTTTTTGCATCCAGTCCCGATGCCCCGCGAGTTATTATAACCAACGGCCTCATGGTGGGAATGTTTGACGACCAGGAAAACTGGCACAGGGCAGCGGCACTGGGAGTGGCCAACTACGGCCAGATGACCGCCGGTGGATGGATGTACATTGGACCACAGGGGATCGTTCACGGGACTTACAGCACCATCCTGAACGCCGCTCGTAGAGAATTTGGAATGTCTGCCGATGGCGATCTTACCGGACATCTCTTTGTGTCTTCGGGTCTCGGGGGCATGAGCGGCGCACAGGGAAAGTCTGTGGAAATAGCCAAGGGGGTGGGAATTATTGCTGAGGTCGACGACTCTCGAATCCGAACCCGACACGATCAAGGCTGGGTAACCAAAGTTGTTGATACGCCGGCCAACGCCTTCCTTTTGGCAAAGGAATACCAAGAGAAAAAGATCAGCATTGCCATCGCTTTTTACGGTAACATCGTCGACCTGCTCGAATATGCGGTGAAAACCAATATTCCCATAGATCTCCTTTCCGACCAAACGTCCTGCCATGTGGCCTATGACGGCGGCTATTGTCCTCAAGGCCTGACATTCAAACAACGCACTGACATGCTAAAGACCGATCACAACGGATTCAAAAAGATGGTGGACATTTCTCTGAAGTGTCATTACGAACTCATTAAGACTCTTGTCAACCGCGGCACCTACTTTTTTGACTATGGGAACAGCTTTTTAAAAGCTGTATTTGATGCGGGTGTCACGGAAATCTGCAAGAACGGTAAGGATGCTATGGACGGATTTATCTTTCCATCCTACGTGGAAGATATCATGGGACCCATGATGTTCGACTATGGTTACGGCCCATTTAGATGGGTTTGCCTCACCGGAAAACCCGAAGATCTCGAAAAGACCGACCAGGCCGCCATGTCGTGCATCGATCCAAAGCGACGCTTTCAGGACAAAGACAATTATATCTGGATCCGGGATGCAAAGAAAAACCGCCTTGTGGTTGGAACCCAGGCCAGAATCCTTTACCAGGACGCC
>Ga0307423_1002296_pt1 | contig 10807 bp, 10 predicted proteins | sample SalMarWE160310MG_FD_202154 | JGI IMG/M metagenome (GOLD analysis project Ga0307423, IMG submission 202154) | Salt marsh sediment microbial communities from the Plum Island Ecosystem LTER, Massachusetts, United States - WE1603-10 | ecosystem: Environmental > Aquatic > Marine > Intertidal zone >...
CTCTTGCCCCGGTATAACTCCAGATTGGTTCAATCATCCACATAGTCCAGTAGCGGATATCGCCTCGCCCGGACCCTCCTGCCATCAAACCCAGACTGCAGGAAACCAGCGACTTTCCTGTGGGATCGAAGGCAAGTTCCCAGATAGGAGCTGTGTGCCCTTCAAACCTTCCAATTTTTTCGCCTGAAATCGCATTCCAGATCGTGACTGTCTTGTCAAAGCCTCCACAGGCAATGAATTTTCCATCCGGGCTGAAAGCACAGCTGACGATTTGTTCTGGAGAATCATACAACGCCCGCAGAAGGAATCCACTTTGCACATCCCAGATGGGGACCCGATTCTTTCCGCAGGCACCGACGAGCAGGCGGCCGTCCGGGCTGAAGGCGAGGCTGCACTGGCTGAGTTGCCCGCTCTGGTAGCCGGGGATTTCCATCCTTCTCAGCAATTGCACCTTATCTGCATTTTCGGTTGTAATGGGCTGTAATGCTGGGAGCGCCTCGGAGGCTTGCTTGTCAATGTATGCTACAAACCTGAGCATGGCATCGCTTAACTCTTCACCTACATTTGTGTCGAACAGGTTTGTGCCGTGCTGTGTCCCTGGAAGTAGCAGCAGAGCCTTGGGATTGGGAGATTGTTCGTACATACGCCTCGTATCACTGACTACCATGCCGTAGTCATCGGTTGCGGAAATAAAAAGCTTTGGCTGGGTCAGGTTTCTTAGATCGTCTGGTGTGAGGCGCATGGAAGCCGGGTCACTGCTGACGGTCATCGTGCTGGCTAAAGCGATCAATCCAATGAACGTATGATCTTGCGCGGCTCGTAGGCAAGCCGTACCCCCCATGCTCGCCCCGATGCAGATTATCTTTTGATAGCCTCGGGCTTGCAAGAATTGAACTGCGGCATTTATATCCAGTGCCAGGTTACCGTAAAGCAATTTGCCTTCTGACTGCCCAACGCCGCGAAAATCGAAGGTGAGGGCGGTATAACCGCGATCGGCGAGCAAGTAGGCAAAGGATTGCCATGTCTTTTGATCTGCACCGGGAGTGCCCTGGTGTGCAAGGATGACGGCTGTACCATCCTCACCGAAAAGCGTACCAGCCAAGTTGATCCCATCGGTCGTAGTGAAGGTAACCGGTTCGGGTGAAATGGAAGAAGGTTGATTTGCAGGAGTCATAGCAAGTGTGCTTTGCGTAGGAAGGATAGCCACAACAGATGTCGGCGTAATATTAGATGCCTCGATAATCGATGACGATCTCAATCCCTGGTTGCTGGAACAGGCCGGGATAAAGACCAATAGAAGGAGAATGAACATTTTTTTCATAGTTCTTCCCTTATTGCTTTAAGCAAAGTGGGATGATCTTGTCCGATTCATGCAGGGCGGCATCCCAGGTGAATTCTTGGTTATCGCTGAAGTAATAGTATGTAATGCCGTTGGGAAACAGCGCTACCACATTGCCGCTGACGCCGAGCATCTGCGGCACCCAAAAATCGCAGTCGAAGCCATTCGACGTGGTGTAATGAGTTGCCCAGAACGTATTGTTGTACATACGCCTGTTGTCGATCTGTACCCCACGGTCGTCAGGATTCTGCTGTAGTGATGCTGCCAGCAAATCGGGATGCAGAATTTGCGCGCCGTTGATTTTCCCATTGCCGCGAATCAGGAAAGTACCGATTTTGGCGATATCATCAGGAATCCACCACAGACCATAGCCGCCCTCCGCCTGTCCCTGCCAGTTATTATCGGCAGTGCGCATGGAAGTGTTCACGCCTGGGCCAAGCCCAAGTGGGCGATAGATTTCATTAACCACAAACTGATAGATATCGGCGTCCGATCCCTGCTGGGTTTGTAGGTAGTTTTGCATAGCGCGGGTCAGAATAAAGGTGTCACTGGTGCGGTAGACCCAGCGCGTACCAGGATCGACCTGGTGAGGCGCCGTGAATGCCGCTTTGATGCGCTCAGCGTAAGGCTGAGCATCGAAAAACTCACTCATCTTGTCACTGTCGTCGTCCACCATGTAACCTGCTGAAACATAGTTGCCGGTTGCCATATCAAGCGTGTTGTTAAAAGTCACCTGCTCCCAATCGCCTGGACTGGCAGCATACTCAGGGACGTAATCCTTGATATGTAAGTCCGCTATGTCCACCCTATATTTTTGCGCCAGTCGCATCAATGCCATGCTAACAAAAGCTGATTTAGCCGTCGAGTAGGAGGTAGCCCGCATCGATTCGCAGTAGGGATAAAGACCGAAACGCGTCCGGCACCCGCCAAGGTAGTTGGTTCCGTTCACCACAACGCCATACCAGGTCATATGTTCAGGGGTCACACCGCTTCCAAATGCGGAAACATCCACATTGGGATAATCATTGGATAGCGCTTCGATCGGCTTGACCGGTATCCGCGCGGCTAACTCGTCAGCAAAATCTGCCCGGATCTGGGCTGACCCACGAACTGCTCCCGGATGATAAACCGCATCCAGTAATCCCCACAGATTGGCGCGGGTGTAGCTTGTGGTCTCCTGAGTGACCTGATACCAGACTTTCGAGACACGCTGGTCATCGAACAGGAAGGTCAGGGTGCCGTTGAAGGTGGCATTACCACCCTTGACCGTTAGTGCGAACGGCAGAGAAGCACGTGAAAAGTCACCATCATTAGGTTCCTGCCAGACTCGTCCCGGCTCAAGAATGATGTTCCAAACAGGGTGATTGGTGATAATCGACCCTCGTTGAACCGGGATAAGGTAACCGTTATCCTGCACAAACTCAAAATTGAACTCCGGTAGGTATGAATATTCCGGGCCTAGCTCGCCGCGCAGCACCTGCATTTGAGTGTTTTCTTTTTCACCGAATAATTCCAGACGACCTTCAAAGATATATTTGGTCGACATGGGATTCGCAGGTGGAGTCAGGGCAGATTCGTCCACAGGACCGTTGAACGTGAATCTGTTCAGTAAAGCATTGGCTGTTAGAAGTATCCGCTCAGATTGGGGCGATGCTTGGGTAGGCCGAGTGGTTTTGACTCTTCCGGTGCAGGCCGTAATCAAAAATGTTACAAGCAAAAGGGGAATAGTCTTCTTTTTCATGATTGGGTTATCCTTCCTTCCCATATCTTGATTGAGGTTTAGAATAACTTTACATGAGCTGATGGGCACCTTCAAGCTTCGGGAGAAGGGTTTGACGCCCCTCCTGAAGGATAGGCTTTCAAACGAAGGTAAAGGCACCACTATTCCTTCTTTACATCCCACAATCATCATTTCTCCAGCGTGTTCCAATCCATGCTCCCAATTTGGCAGTGTAGAGCGCAGCGTTGTAAGAGTTGCTCAGCATGAGCAGGTATATGGCAGGGATCAACGCCACGATACTTCCAAGTAGGTTTATGAATATGGTCGTAATTGCATAAATCAGCAAGAGCAATCCAGCAATGAATATCAATCGCCGGTACGCCAGAATGAGATAAATCAAATAGTACTCAAGTCGTTCGCGTGCCAGCCGTCTGCGATTGGACATAACTTATTCTTGCTCTTTTTGCTTTGATTGTTGTATGAAAGCGTAAATGCCATACAACATCACGATAATCCCAATGACAGGTAGTATATAAGTGCTGATCATGTGCTCCTTGTAAAGTATTATGCCTGCCAAAGCCACCAGTGGGCCCGGAAATAGTAGTAAGAGCATGGATTTTTTTCTAATTCCCATGACAACCATGACGGTTCCACCTAGCCCATAGGCAACCGTAGCGATTACTTCCAGTCCCCAACGGGTCAGGAAATTAACCTTGGGCTGTGGATACCCGCCCGCGGGGATTTCCTGGCTGGTGATGACCAACGAAGGCTGAAGCCAGCCCAAATCCTGTGGGCAGAGACGAATCCATCCCGCCATGAAGCGCCATTCACCTTTACCGGGATAATCCGCAGTTTGACCAGCACGGATTCCAAAATGCAAATGCGGCACCAGCGGAATTTTCTTGCTGCCCCCGTTCTCATCCGAATCGCCAAGATATGCGATCATATCTCCCTTTTTCACTTCCGTTCCTGATGTCAATTTCCAGCGACTGGGACTGAGATGCCCGTAGAGCGAGTAGAGATTCGCCTGAGGGTGGTCAATGATAATTAACCAACCGTAGCCACCAGCCCTCCCCGAGAAACTGATGCGCCCATCAGCCATGGCATAGACCGGAGTCCCGGCGGGTCGTTTGTAATCCTCCGCAGCATGGAACATGCGAACGGGGTAATCGTAGCAATCTGTTTTATCGGGTGGACATTCATTGGAAACGCCAAACCAGCCATAGTACAAGTTTCTGTCAATTGCCGACTCTTCCAGCGGAAAGCGGAAAGGCAGGTTTTCGTCGCTGGCAATTTCGTCTGCGTCAAGCAACCCGATGGGCGTATCGGATGAACAGGATTCAGGATATTCGGGGCTGCATGCAGATAAAAGTAGAAAGGCGATCCCAAGGCTTATCCACGAACGTGGAGTGTATTTAGAGCTTTTCTTTTTCATTGTTATTTGACCTTTTGTTGTGCCTGGATGAATGATCCGATGCTGACTGCAATAAATGCGATCAGGGTGATAGTGTACAGCGTGATCCCGATCCAATCATCTGGCAGACGACTGATGTAACGGATCAAACCGACAGTTTGCAGGGTCGCTGCAATGACAGTTGACCAGCCCACCAGACGGAATCTTCGGGAATCTTTTGTAGTCGTGTTTTGCTTCTTTCTCAAAACCGAGCTACCACATGAATAATTGGAATAGAAACAGACTTGTGCCAAGCGTTAATGAGGATGCAGTTGCCAACCATGAAATCGGCTTAGGCTTTTCTCTTGTTACACCAATATTATTTCTTGCTGGCTTATACAAAAGTGCTACAACTACTGCAAGCAGCAATGAAAAGGTCAAGGGGACAAGGTTATCCACTTGAACATTGTTGTTAATGGATGTCATTTTTTGTTCCTCTTTCTTTCACTTACAACTTGTTTGATTGTCAGCCATTTACCGCTGGTTCTAGATACACCGCTGGATGGTCAGGAGGTAGTTTCTTCCACATGCGATCGGCCAGGATCAAAATCAATGCGGCGACCAATAAGGTGGGGTACAGGCTGCGAATATCCCGGTAGGGAAGGAATACCTGGGCAGTGTTCAAAGCCGCATGGGCGATGCCTGTTACTAGAATGCTGCCTCCGGCGCGGTTATAGATCCACGCAATCAGCACAGAAGTCAGCAATTGACCGATGTACATGGCAACCAGGAATACAGCGTTAAAGATTGGTTGTCCTTGTGCCTGCCAAAAGAAGAAATGCCATGTTGTCCAGAATACACTGATGATCAAGGCCGCAAGCAGCGGACTGGTTTGCGCTTGCAATCTTGGCAGGGCGAAACCGCGCCAGCCTGTCTCTTCCCCGGTGGCGTTGAAAAAGAAGAATTGGTAGAAGAATTTAACAACGATCAGACCAATCAGCGATAGGCTTATTTCGGGGAATGGATAGGATGAAAGGGGTTGTTTGTTCATGATGCTGTCCACGGGAAGGGAGAGCAGGAGTAAGGCGGGGAAAAACACCAGGGCCAGGAGTGCCCATGCCCACACCCCGCAGACGCAGCAACGAGGCCAAATGGTTTCTCACAGCCGGGATCCGGGAGTAAGCCGAAGCGACGATAAAGGCAACTGGTATCACTGAAACTGTGAAAACGATGATTACTGGCAGTGATAGTGAAAGCCCTTCAAAGAACACAAAGTTGGCAAGGCAAACCAGCGCAGAGACGATCCATGCTACCAGAAAGGCGATCCAGAATGTCTTGCGCGGTCCTTGTTTTGGTTGGGTGTTGATGACAGCTGAGACGATGATTCCAGCCAGACCTGGACCGCAGGTTGATACAAAAGCCAGGGGTAACAGCAAGCCCTGATCCCTGTTCAAGACAGCATCCCAGGCAAATGCTAATCCCCAGGAGATGACAAAGGCGACGGCAAAGAAGGCAACGACCTGATGACGCCTGATAAAATCGGTTGCTTTTTTCATTTCTTTACCCTTTTGAGTAGCTGAAAACGATCGGTAGGGGCGGGTTTCTGCCCACCCCAATTACTTACCGGTGATTTTCCAGAATGACCGTCCCTTCTTTGCCATCAACCGTGACCGTCTGCCCGCTCTTAATGTGGTTCGTGGCGTTGCGGGCAGCCATCACGGCCGGGATGCCGTATTCGCGTACCAGGATGCTGCTGTGACTGAGCGGCCCGCCGATATCGGTCACGACGGCAGAGGCTATCGCGAAAAGAGGCGTCCAGGCGGGGGTGGTAGTGGTGGCGACCAGCACGTCGATCGGGCAGTCTGCACGCTCATAGCGCGGCACAGTTCCCTGTGCCTGGACATGCGATGCAAACACAAACGAGAGTACTACTAATAGGAGAATTACACATATATAGTGTTTACTGAAGTCCGAGAAAGCTTTCAAAACAAATTTTCCATTTTCAAGAATCATCTTCCAGATGGCGACTATCCAATGCAGAACCGATAGCCAAACCAAGTGCTAACCCACCTCCAGCGAAGATGATCATGTTGTCGATAGCCAAACCCACGATCCCGCCAAGGATCAGTCCAATTGCCAGACCGAGGGCTGTGTATGAGATTTTCTTTTGGGTGTTATTCTCTTGGGGCATGTCATAAATTCCTTTTAATTAACCATTGACTATTGGTTCACTTTGTCTGCTTTTCTCGGTGACAAGTACCCGCCAGGCCCAAACAAGGGCCAGCAGAACTATACCGATCACACCTGCAACCGCAATATATCTGGCTGTATCGCCTTTCTGCAGGGCAATTATGGGAAGCAGAGTATAGAGAATGACGTCTGTAATGAAGTGTGCCAGCATGGCAGTTTCCAGTCCAAATGTCCAAAATAGCCAGCCTAATATGAGTCCGCCGATCCCATTCAAAACCAGTGTCCGAGTGACGATCAGAGTGTTGATGGGCCAGCCAAGGGTTGCAGCTGTAGGCAAATGTGCAGCACCAAAACTCAGGGCGAAGATAATATTGGCTGTCCACAGAACAGCCAGCTTGGGGCGTAAAATCGTCTCTTCGGTAATTCCAGCAGAGATCGCTGCCAGGAATCCATACAGGGGCGGCGTAACGGCCTCTTCGGGAACGGTATAGCCAATTTCCTCAAACAAAGTCTGCATGGGCGGTCCGAAGACCCAGTTTTGCAGGATCAGGATCGAAAGCGCAAAGCCAACGGCCGCGATCCATCCAACGGCTACAGCGCTGCTAAAGCGGTTCGGGATGGGCTCATGCTTGACCCTGCTCTCCACAAAAGGCATGCCAAGACCAATCCGGTTTGCAATTAAGAGTCCGATACCACCTAATCCGACGATCAGCAGGCCATTTATCAGAGCGTTGACTACAATGATTCCCCACCCCGGCGTACTTGTACCCGTTTCATTGTACGCATTCAGGAGATGGAGGGAAAAGGGCAGGATGGCAAATGCTGCGGGGATAATCAATCCGATGAGTACAAGAAATACCTTCCAATTCCAAGGTCGTTGGGTTTTGAGAATGATCTTTTTCATTTTTCTCCTTTATTGACTTAAATCAATTCCTCCAAAGCGGTTTCAAGCTATGGTAGATCAACAGCAATCCAAGAAGTGCGAAAATGGCTGCTGGGTAGATGGTCATTGTTGAAACAGATGCGTCACTAAAGGACATCTTGATTTTTGTCAGATTAAGCAGTGCAAGGGCGATAGAAATGCCTAAAGAGATGGCACCTGCATAAAATTGTTTTACTTTCATTTCTTCCTCCGATTTTTGTTTTCCTGAATTGTCAATGTGATGTGACATTCAATATGGTTGCAATGACGAACAAGATTGCATACACAAACCATAACGAGCGGCTGAGATCTGCAATCGGCCACCAATAGAACATCACTGTGGCAAGATACAGAAACACGTATGGAACTAAGATCGAAAAACGGAGCGGACTTCTAAATTGGACCTGTGCCACATAATCAACCCAATAGCCAAAAATGGCAAAGGCAAGGAAGAGGAATCCTCCCAGCCAGAAAGACCAGCTTTTTTCACCACGCAAAAGAATGATGCTGATTACAACTGCTGGAATACATAGGGCATAAATGATCCAACCACACTTCACTGTGTAACTTTCGTATAAAGGCTTGCGGATTGCAAAATGCACGATGAGCAGGATTTGAAAAAGGAATGCCCATCCAATGAACAGTTTGTCGAGAATATCAAGTTTTTCCATCGGTAATCCATTTATTCATGGGGCGAGTTGTCAGCCCGCCCCATTCTTCTAGAGGTTAGGATTTCCTAACTCCACCGTCCCCGCGCTGCCATCCACCGTGACCATCTGTCCGCTCTTGATGTGGTGCGTAGCGTTGCGGGCAGCCATCACTGCAGGGATGCCATACTCGCGCGCCACGATGCTGCTGTGGCTGAGCGGCCCGCCGATGTCGGTCACGACGGCGGAAGCCATGGTGAAGAGCGGTGTCCAGGCAGGGGTGGTGGTCGTGGCGACCAGCACGTCGCCGGGCTTCATCTTTGGAAAATCTTCCGGGCCGTAAAGCACGCAAGCGGGCGCGGTGACCTTTCCACTGCTAGTGCCCAGACCCTTGAGTATGGTCTTGCCGTCTTTCTCCTCCGGTGCGCCGCCACCGATGAACCTCTGCCAGAAGGATTTTTCCGGTAGCATGACCGGCGGGATGATCTGCAGGGCAGCGCGCCATTCAGCTTTGCGGGTAGGCACATGCCCGCTGAAGTCCGACATGGGCTGGCTCTGTTCGAGGGCGGTGACCAGTTCTTGCACTTCATTTTCTTGGAGCCAGTAGATGTCATCGGCGGTTTGGATGGCACCACCTGCGACGAAACGCTCACCCAGTTCAGCGAACATGCGGCGGATGATGGGATGTCCCATGCCCATATCGAAGATGCTGTCTTCACGGATGGTGCCCGTCTCGTGGGCTTTTTTGAGCAGCTTCACGAACCAGCCTTTACGCGGCCAACCGATGCGCTTCAAAATGGACCGGGTGGCCTGTTCCCGTTTTTCTCGGGCGGTTTGTAGTCTCTGATAAGGACTTTCGGCTTTTTCTTCAATGAACAGTTTGACTGCTTCGAACTGCGGACTGGGCGCCTCAGCGGGCGTAGGATTGGCGAAGTCGAACTCGTAGGCGGTGCGCCCGAAGTTTTCGAAGTGCAGATGGAAGTGTGTACGATACTCTGCCCACAAGTCAATGGGAATCCCCTCGGGAGGAGTCTCACGCTTGAAGTCGGCCAGCATGGTTTCGGCCGGAGTGCGAAGCATGTAGCCTGCCAGTGTGTTGTTTTGTTTGAGCCAGGTGGCAATGTCGTATAGAGATAGCTCCGCTCGCAGAGGCATGCTCTCGAATCCGAACAGGAAGGTTGTGGCATCGGGATCGTCCTTGCGCTTAACCAGGCTGTTGTAGAAGCGGGTGAAGAAGATTTCGCCCATCGAGGCGGCAGGCAGGGTGGTCTGGATGACGGTGTAGTACTTAACCGCCGCGCCAAAGACCGCGCATATACCGTCCAAAAGTTCGGAGGGCGAAAGAGACGCTATATCTTTACCCTCCCATTTGGTGACAACCGCTGCAAATTTGTCGCGGGCAGCCTGCCAGCGTTCGGGGGCATTGTGCATCATCGGCCCGATCTGTGCAAACGACATTTTGATCAGCGCCCAGGAGTTTTTCAGCCCCATCCGGAAGCCGCCGTAAACGTAGTTGTTGATTGCAATGTAGAAGCCATCACTAACAAACATAGTGGTTGGATCCACACCGATGAAATCCCGCCAGAGGATCTCGGTTTCGTGGTTGGCGATCCTGAGACCGAGGGTGGCAAACAGCGGAGAGACGGGACTGGGCGTATGTTCGGCCAGGCTGCCGCGTGCAAAGGTGGCTCCCTTCTCAGGTGCTGGCCACTCGGTGGGAGGAGCAGCGGTGTTTTGACCTTCTTCGCCGGTTTCGAGGATGACTTCACCCTTTGTTCCATCCACGGTGATGTTTTGTCCGCTCTGGATGCGGCGGGTGGCGACTCCCGTGCCCATGACAGCCGGGATGCCGTACTCGCGGGCGACGATGCTGCCGTGGCTGAGCGGTCCGCCAATGTCAGTGACCACGGCGGATGCCATGGCAAAGAGCGGCGTCCAGGCGGGGGTGGTGGTGCCGGCGACGAGCACGTTACCGAGGCGCATCTGGCCAAAATCTTCAGGGCCGTGCAAGACGCAGGCCGGGGCGGTGACTTTTCCTTCACTGGCAGGTACGCCTTTGAGCACGCTGCCCCCCTGGGATTCTTCGGTCTGGGCGATGAATATGTCAGAATTGAAGCCCATCACGCGTTCTTTCATCGGAATCATCGGCGGCGGTGTGACCTGTGACACTTTCCGGTGGAAGGCTTTGCGTTGTTCTACGTGCGCGGAAAAATTGTCCAAGGCTTGTTTATGTGTCAGTTTTTCGACTCCAGCGTTGATCTCGTCTTTCTCAAGCCAGAAGATATCTGCCGCTTGCTCGATAGCGTTTGCTGCGACGAAGCGCTGCCCCAGTTCGCGTAGTAATTCGCGAATCTTGGGATACGCCAAGCCAATTTCCGAAAGCGCATCTTCACGCACCTCGGAAAGGGATTGCGCCCAGTTGAGCAATTTACGGAAGAGCCACAGCTTCAAGCCCTTCAAGCGGGTCAGCATTGTTTTCGTTGTTTGAACCCGCTTCTCTTCGCTGGCTTTTTGCCGCTCATATGGATTTGTCCCCTCCCCGCGCAAATACATCTTGATGGTTTCGAGCATCATTTCAGGATGGTCGCGCGGCAGG
>Ga0307423_1002297_pt1 | contig 10801 bp, 8 predicted proteins | sample SalMarWE160310MG_FD_202154 | JGI IMG/M metagenome (GOLD analysis project Ga0307423, IMG submission 202154) | Salt marsh sediment microbial communities from the Plum Island Ecosystem LTER, Massachusetts, United States - WE1603-10 | ecosystem: Environmental > Aquatic > Marine > Intertidal zone >...
GCGCGGCGCCCAAGTTCCCCACTCCCCATCATCTGACCATGCTCCTGCGTTGGCATCTCAGGGAACCGGGCTCCAAGGCCCTGGAAATGGTGGAGTCCACCTTGCAGGCCATGCGGCGGGGCGGCATTTGGGACCATCTGGGGCTGGGTTTCCACCGCTACTCGGTGGATGAGCGTTGGCTGGCGCCGCACTTTGAAAAAATGCTATACGACCAGGCGCTTTTAGCTATGGCCTACTTGGAAGCCTATCAGGTCACGGCAAACCAGCTTTACGCCCAGACCGCCCGCGATATCTTCACTTACGTGCTGCGCGACATGACGGCGCCTGAGGGCGCGTTCTATTCAGCCGAGGATGCCGATAGCGATGGCGAGGAGGGCCTCTTTTACGTATGGACCCCGGAGCAGGTGAGCCAGGTGCTGGGCGATCCGGAATCGGCCCAGTTGTTTTGCAAGTACTATGACATCAGCGTGGCGGGCAACTTCGAGCACGGCCGCAGCATCATCTGGGAGAACAAGCCGCTGGGACCCTTGGCCCAGCATTATGGCCTGAGCGAGGATGAGGTCAGGGCCCGTCTGGCCCTGGCGCGCGAGAGCCTATATAGCGCGCGGGAGAAGCGCGAACTGCCCCTCAAGGACGACAAGGTGCTTACTGCCTGGAACGGGCTCATGATAGCGGCCCTGGCCAAGGGCGCCGCGGCGCTTGGACAAGACGAGTATGGCGCGGCCGCCGCCCGGGCGGCCGGATTTGTCTTGCAGGAAATGCGCGACGATGAGGGCCGTCTATGCCGCCGTTGGCGGCAGGGCGAAACCAAGGGCACTGGGTATCTAGACGATTACGCCTTCCTGATTTGGGGTTTGCTCGAATTGTATGAGGCGATTTTCGATCCCGCCCACCTGGAGGCGGCTTTGGAACTGGCCGGTGAGGCGGGCCGACTTTTCTGGGATGATCTGCACCAGGGCTATTTTTTCACGCCCCATCACGGTGAAGACCTGATCGTGCGCGAAAAGGATCTCTATGACGGCGCAACACCTTCGGGCAATTCGGTAATGGCGCTCAACCTATTGCGTTTGGCCCGGCTGACCGGCGACAGCGCTTGGGAAAAGAGAGCGCAAAAGCTGATGAGCGCCATGAGCGTCCAGATAGTGCAGCAACCCATGGCCTATACTCAATTCATGGCAGCAGTGGACTTCACCTTGGGGCCGACCAGAGAGGTGGTGGTGGTGGGCGAGCCCGACGACGCAACAACCCTAGAGCTTTTATCCGTGGCGCAGAAAGCTTTCCTGCCCAACCGGGCCTTGCTCCTAAAAACCGGTGGAGATGCGGGTGCACGTTTAGCCAGGCTGGCGCCGTTTACTGCCAAGATGAAATTAACCCAGAGCGGGGCGGCGGCCTATGTGTGCCGCGACTTCGCCTGCCAACAGCCGGTCAGCGATCCAAAGGCCTTGGCCGAGTCGTTGCAATAAGGCCGGATAAGCAAGGTTATGCCATCCCTCAACGCAACGTCGCTTTCCGATGTGCGCTGGCGCTTTCCCCTGCCTTTGGTGCCGGGCAAGCTCATAAGGCGCTATAAGCGATTTTTGGCTGACGTGGAGTTGGAATCCGGTGCCGTCATTACGGCCCATTGCCCCAATTCCGGCTCCATGCGGGGCTGCATGGAGGACCGGGCTCCGGTTTTTTTGAGCCTCCAGGACAAACCCGGCCGGCGCACCACCCACACCTGGGAGATGATTCGCATCAACGGCGGGTGGGTCGGCATCAACACCATGCTGCCCAACCGCCTGGCCTTGGAAGCCGCCCGTCTCAAGGTCATGGATTTGTTTGCTGATTGCCATGAATACCGTGGCGAGGTCAAGGTTTCACCTCACAGCCGCATTGATCTGTGGGCCCGGGGGCCTGCGGGAGAGCTGTTCGTGGAAGTAAAAAACGTGACCCTGGCCGCGGGCGGCCTGGCGCGCTTTCCTGACGCTAAAACCACCCGCGGGGCTAGGCACCTCGAGGAGCTGATTAAGCTTAAAAAGCAGGGCGCAGGCGCGGCCATGCTTTACATAGTGCAGCGCCGCGACGCCGAGGCCTTTATGCCGGCAGACGACATTGATCCTGACTATGCGCGCATTTTCCACCGCGCCCGCCGGGCCGGTGTGGCCATGCGGGTGGTGCAGGCCAAAGTCACGCCCCAGGCAGTAAGCCTATGGCGTGAGTTGCCCTTGGCCGGGGCTTAATCCAGGCGTTGCACCCGAACAACGGTTGAGGAGGCCCGCAGCCAGCGCACGGGGACTTGACGACCCAGCACGCAAACTGCCGGAATTATTTGTCCCGGAGCCTCCGGAACCATTAAACGGGGCGGCGGTTGCTGGATTTGGGGAGCTTGCCGTGTAGGTTCCATGACTTCGCCTCCGCTTAATAGTATTATCGGCAGACAAGGTCCGGTTCGTTAACATGGCACACTGCTTTTGGCGGGCAGGCTAAACCCCCTTGTACGCGACTTATTCAATAGTGTATCATCCTGAGGCTACCTTTATTATAACCGACTCGACGGTTGGTGAGCCACTGTTGGTCTTTAAAACAGGGAGCTAGGCGCCGATGCAAGCCTTATATGAGTTTTTGACCGGCCCGGCCCTTTGGCTGACTTTTATTATCTTCATTGGTGGATTGCTGGTGCGAGCGGCTTTTTATTTCGGGCTGAGCCTGGAACGGGACAAGATCTTTTGGGATCATTTTAACGCAGCTTGGTCCTGGCGATCCATTTATCATTGGCTGCTGCCGTGGGGCAGCCTTTCCCTCCGCAAGCAGCCCGTGTTCGGGCTGGTTTTCTTCCTCTTCCACCTATGCCTGTTGGGCGTTCCCATCTTCCTGGGCGCCCATAACATCATGTGGAAAGAGTATTTTGGCTGGAGTCTTCCCACCCTGCCGGACCAGTTGGCGGATTGGGGAGCGCTGCTTCTGATGGCTTGCGTGGTGTTCCTTTTTGTGCGACGTTTGGTGCGACCCGAGGTTCGCATACTTTCTTCCCTTTGGGATTACGTGCTGCTTTTGTTGACAGCCGCGCCGTTCGTGACCGGCTACCTGGCCTATCATCAGTACAACGATTACATGACCTGGTTGGTACTGCACATCCTGTGCAGCGAAGTGCTGATGATCATCGTGCCCTTCAGCAAGCTGGGACACTTGATGCTATTCTTTTTCACCCGCGCCTTCATAGGCACGGAAATGGGAGGGCGCCGCGACCAGTATGGACGTCTGGGCGCCCGCACTTGGTAGAAAGCGAAGGCAGGCCGCCAAGAGGGGGTGAACCGCTTTTGGGAAAGGACGGGAGATGACCGAGCCAGCCGAGGATGTTCAGGTTCAGGAGACTCCGGAGCGGGACGACCGCCCGGTTAATGTCCAGAAAATCCAGAGCATCTTAAATACCAACAACGGCGCTCGCATGCGCAGCTGGCTGGATATCTGCGCCCGCTGCGGTCTCTGTGCCGAGAGCTGCTTTTTCTATCTGGCCCATGACAAAGACCCCAAGCTGAGTCCGGCCTACAAGGTCAAGACCACCGTGGGGGAAATGTACAAACGCAAGGGCAATGTGGACCGTCAGTTCCTTAAGGATGCCTATGAGGTTCTGTGGGGGCAATGCTCCATGTGCCGCCGCTGCTCCCAGTTCTGCCCCTTTGGCATAGACATGGCAACCATGATCGGCGTGGGACGGGCGGTATGCAACTCCCAGGGAGTGGTGCCGGAGAGCTTGGCCAAGGCCGTGGAGAACATCCGCACCACGGGGAACCAGATGGCGGTCAGCCAGGAGGACTGGCTGGAGACCTGCGCGTGGATGGCGGAGGAGTATGGCGAGGAGGTGGCCGGACTGACCATCCCGGTGGATGTGAAGGGCGCCAAATATATGTACACGGTCAACCCCCGCGAACCTGCCTACTATCCCCAGGATGTGGGCCAGATGGCTCAGATTCTGCACGTGGCCGAGGAGGATTGGACCGTGCCCAGCAAGGGCTGGGACTGCACCAACCTGGCTATGTTCGCGGGCAATAAGGAAGTGGCCGGCTATGCGGTCAAGCTCATGTATGATGCTGCGGTGGAGTTGGGCGTAGAGCAGATACTCACCACCGAGTGCGGTCACGCCTACCGCTCGGCGGCTTTTGAAGGCCCATACTTCCTTGGGCTGCCCGGCGGCAAGACGCCGGTGCCGGTCAAGCACGCGGTGCAACTTTTTTGGGAATACATAGTGCGGGATGGCCGGATTAAGATAGACCCCGACAAAAAGGTGACCGTGCCGGTAACCATTCAGGACCCGTGCAACCAAGCGCGTAGCGCTGGACTCTCGCAAATGCTCCGGGAACTGGCTCAGGCGCTCTGCACTGACTTCCGCGATATGGATCCCAACCGCGAATACAACCACTGCTGCGGCGGCGGCGGCGGATTCATCCCCATGGGCGCCGAGTTCAAGAAGCGGCGTATGATTTCGGGTCGCATTAAGGCCGAGCAGATAAAGGCCACCGGCGCGGAAATGATCATAGTGCCTTGTCACAACTGTTTTGACCAGATTAACGATCTGAACAAAGAATATAAATTGGGCATTAAAGTGCTTTCTTTCAAAGAAATCATTGTGGAGAGCATGATCATCCCGGAGAAGTTCATCCCCCAGGAGGAGGACGAGGAACCCGAGGCGGGTCCTGATGAAACCGGCGGGGAGGAGTAGACATGAGGCATGGCAAGCCGATACTGGCCCTGGTTTTGCTGGCTTTGTTCGCGGCCGTCCCCTTGGCCTGGTCCCAAGACGCCATCATGATGCTTAACAGCGAATCGCTGGGAAAGCATGAGCGTCCTTTGGTGCGCTTTACTCATGAAAACCACGCGGGGGTGATCGAGTGCATTACTTGCCATCACGACTTTGATACCTACTACAACAACAAAGGGCCCCAAGAAGTTAATTGCTCCGAATGCCACGTGGCCAAGCCCCAGGCCGGCGAAAATCCGGTGCCGCTAAGGTTGGCCATGCATACCAAATGCAAATCATGCCACCAGGGCATGACGGCCAAGGGCAACAAGAGCGGGCCCATAACCTGCGGCAAATGCCATGTTATAAGGGTTGAAGCGAAAGCCGTTCCTCAGGAAATTAAGCCAGCCGCTAAAGAGAAAAAGTAGTAACCGCAAACCGTGCGCGGAATCAACGACGCCGGCCCTCCTGGGGGCTGGCGTTATTTAATGGCGGGGCTGCTAGTTCATACCAAACCCAGTTGAGATGCTGTATCGCCGTAGTAAATGCGGCGGCCTTGTTAAAAACCTGGTTTAATAGAGTGGCAAGCCTTTTAAAACGATAGCAGGGTGCGGTTGCGGCACGTAAGTCAAAGGAACGGATAATGAAGATACTGGTTACTGGAGGTGCCGGCTTCATAGGTTCGCATGTGGTGGACGCCTATGTGCGAAAGGGCCATCAAGTAACAGTCCTGGACAACCTTTCAACCGGCAAGCTGGCGAACCTCAATCCCTCTGCGGCATTTGTCGAAATGAGCATAACCGACAAATCCTTGGGTGCTTATTTGGAAAAAGAGAAGTTCGATGTGGTTAACCACCATGCCGCCCAGGTCTCGGTTCCCTATTCGGTTGAGCACCCGGATCGTGATCTGGAGACAAATGGAATCGGGGTGCTGAATCTGTTGGATGCCTCGGTGAAAAGCGGAGTATCCAGGTTTATCTTCATCTCCTCGGGTGGGGCCATCTACGGAGAGCAGGACAACCTTCCCATAAACGAGCAGGCGCTGGCCAGGCCCCTTTCGCCCTATGCCGCCCACAAGCAGTTGGGTGAAAGTTATGTCTATGCTTATAGCGTGTCGCATGGGATTGATTTTGCAATACTGCGCTATGCCAATGTTTACGGTCCACGGCAATCGGTGCATGCCGAGGCTGGGGTAGTGGCTATTTTCTGCGAAAAGCTGTTGGCGGGCCAAACCTGCAAGATCTACCGTTTTCCTGACATGCCGCAGGGAATGATAAGGGATTATGTTTTCGTGGAGGACCTGGTAAGGGCCAATCTTTTGGTTTTGCAGCAAGGAACAGGTGAGATTTTTAATTTAGGCACCGGCGTTCCCACCAGCACTTTAGAGTTGTATGAATCGCTGGCCAAGGCCGTTGGCAGTCGTTTAGATCCCCAATTCGGACCGCCCCGTTCCGGGGACATCAAGCGAAGCTTGTTGGATATTGCTAAAGCCCAAAGGCAGCTTGGCTGGGAGCCAAAGGTAGGTCTGGTCGAGGGATGCGTGCGCACCATGGAATGGTATCGGAGAGAGCGGAAAAATGATTCCTAAGCGCTAGCCGGGGAACAGGTGAAGGAATCTTTTCTTATTTTGCTCGAGACTGGTACCCGGGATGGGCATCAATAGTCGCGCCCCTTGCCCGAGTCGCTGATCTCGAACAGCTCCAAAGGATAAGGGTTTAAATAGACCTGGCTCGCCAAATAGTCCTGGCCCCAGCGTGCAATCCACCCCCCCAGCACCGCTAGTAGCGTACTCAGTGGGGCCTTGCCTCCACGAAAACGCTCCAGCATATCCAGAAAGTGCGCTTTTTCCCGCTCGTTCAATTGGTTTTTAAAATAGCCCATGGCGTGCATTAGAACGTTTATATGAGAAGTGTATGCAGCCCCTCGCGCGAGGGCTTTCTTTAAACCAGATTCGTAGGTGGCGAGCACTTGCCCAAGAGGCAGCCTCTCCGTATTGGCCACCAAGCGGCCCAATTGCCGCATGGCTTGCTGGTTATAGGCCATCAACAAAAGCTTGTGCGCAGCGTGAAAGCCCACCAGGGCCCCTATGGCGCCTTTGGCCTTAACCTCCCTGAACCGGGCCAGGCAAAATAGCTTGGTGAGAAAGTGCTCGCGAATTGAAAAATTGTGCACGCGGCCTTCATGCTCAACGGCGGCGTCCGGATACGTGTTCAGAACCAGATCCCCGAACATGCCCCGTCCCCGGCGCGAGGCGGCGCCTTTTTGCGTGCCGGAATAGATCTTAACGTCCACCGGCCCGCATGAAGGAGAGCGCCCTTTTAGCAGGAAGCCGTCGACTTCAGCCAGCCCGCCCAAAAAGGACTCACAAAAGGATTGCATCTCTTGGGTGCAGTCCCGCCCGGTTTCCAATTGCACCAGCTTTATGCGGCCTTCCGTTTCCACTAGGCGCACCGGCTTGCGCGGCACTCCCAATCCTATTTCCTTTTCCGGGCAGACTGGGAGGAACTCCACGAACGAGGCAAGCTTCTTGGTCAATTCGTCATTAATCACCTCCCCATTCCAACGGCAGGCCTCGAAGCCGAGGCATTTGCTAACCACTATTTTGGGGCGGGGAAAATGAGTCATGCATAAGCCTCCCATTTAAAAGCCCTGAACTGGTTATCTATAGAGTGTGGAGTTATTCCATGTACCCTGTCAACTTAGCTTGAATCCGTGGAGCCGAGAGCTTTATGCTGTTTGAACAAGCATAAGAGGAGCATAGATGCTAGCACCAGACTTGCGCCTAAAGTCGCTAAACAAGGCTCCCATAAATTCGCGGGGCGGCTATGTGGTGTATTGGATGACCACCGCCCGGCGCACCTCTTATAACTTTGGCTTGGAGCATGCTGCGGCCCGGGCCCGAAAATTGGGCAAAGGCCTGGTAGTGCTAGAGGCCCTGCGCTGCGACTATCCCTATGCCTCACCCAGGCTACACGCCTTTATTGCCCAGGGCATGGCCGACAATGCGCAAGCCTTACGCCAGCGATCAGTCTTGTATCATCCCTATCTCGAGCCGAAGCCAGGCGTAGGGAAGGGGTTGCTGGCGGCATGGGCGGAAAAGGCCTGCGCCGTAGTATGCGACTGGTATCCGTGCTTTTTTATCCCCCGCATGTTGAAGGCGGCGGCTTCTAAGATCGGCGTGCGTTTGGAGGCTGTGGATTCATGCGGCCTAACGCCATTGGACGCGCCGGGTAACGCCTTTGCCCGCGCCTATGATTTTCGGCGTTGGCTGCAGAAGAGCCTTTCCAGGTTCTTGAATGAAATGCCAGCCCCAGATCCTTTAGCAGGAAAACTGCCTCGCCCGCCGGCGATGCCGCGCAGGATCGCTCGAGCCTGGCCGGCGTCAGTGAAGCAAGATTTGATATCGGGAAAAGCCATCAGCAAAGTGAAGCTCCCCCAAGGACCAGGGCCGGTGGATATGCGGGGCGGTGCCCAAACCGCTCAAAAGCTGTTGCGCCGCTTCTTGAACGTAGGGCTTCAGAGCTACGCGGAAAAGCGTAACCAGCCAGAGGATGACTTCACCAGCGGGCTATCGCCCTATTTGCATTTTGGGCATATTTCAGTTCACCAAATATTTTACGAGTTGGCTGCGGTCGAGATGTGGGCGCCGCACCTATTGAGCCTTGAATCAAAAGGCAGGCGGGAGGGCTGGTGGGGTATGAGCGCTTCGGCGGAAGCATTTCTTGACCAACTCGTTACCTGGCGGGAGCTGGGTTACAATTTCTGCCAATACCGCGAGAATTATGATCGCTATGAGTCCTTGCCTGAATGGGCCCTGTCAACGCTGAAGGCCCATGCCGGCGACAAGCGTGAATATCAATATTCGTTAGATGGATTGGCAGCAGCGGCCACTCATGACGAGATATGGAATGCCGCCCAGCGCCAACTGCTGCGCCATGGCGTAATCGCGGGATACATGCGCATGCTTTGGGGTAAAAAGATCTTGGAATGGTCGCCCAACCCGCAGGCAGCGCTGGCAAGGATGATAGAATTGAACAACCGCTACGCGCTGGATGGGCGCGACCCTAATTCCTACTCCGGTATTTTCTGGTGCCTGGGCCGTTATGATCGGCCATTTGGTCCGGAGAGGCCCGTGTTCGGTAAGGTTCGCTTTATGAGTTCCGATAGCACGCGGCGCAAGCTCCGGCTGGCTGATTATCTGGAGCGGTTCGGACCTGGCAGTTGATAGGTAGGCGCATCTAGGGTTTTGGGGGAAGTAGGACCATTTAGGAGACATTAATGGATCGTTTATCGCTTCACGATTTGCCTTTGATTACACCGGAGATATTTGGCATTGGCGGCACCATAAAGGAAGAGCCTTCTCATTTCGTGGTGGATGAGTTGCCGCTTTACGAGCCCCAGGGAAAAGGCGCCCATATATATTTGCGCATCGAGCGCGATGGAATGACAACCAGGGAGGTGGTGCAGCTCCTGGCCAAAGAGTTCGCCCTGCACCCCAACGATGTGGGCTACGCCGGTCTGAAAGACAAGGAAGCGCGCTGCACGCAGACTTTCAGTCTGGCGATGCCCTCGCTGGCGGAGGCGGAGGCGGCGCGCAGGGTGGGCGAGTCGCTAGGCTTGACGGTGCACTGGGTCAAGCGGCACGCCAACAAACTTAAACGAGGCCACCTTTTGGGTAATCGCTTTAAAGTGTTGGTGAGCGGAGTAGGGCCCGAGGCGTTGCCGTGCGCGCAAGCCGTGGCTCAGGCGCTTATTGAACGCGGACTGCCCAACTATTTTGGCGATCAGCGCTTCGGTATGGCTGGCGATAATGCCGAGGCGGGGCGCCGGATTCTAAAGGGAAAAGGGGCAAGGGGGGGGAGGGATCATCGCAATAAGTGGCTGCGCTCCCTCATGCTGAACGCCTTTCAGTCCGAGCTTTTTAATATATGGTTGGCCGAACGCATCGGGCGGCGCGAATTCGCGCGCATGGTTATGGGTGACATCGCCAAGAAAACCGACACGGGAGGGCTCTTCGAAGTAGAAGAACCATCAAATGAGCAACCCCGCCTAGAAAAAGGAGAAATAACTTACACCGGCCCCATCTACGGCCACAAAATGCGTTCGGCCAAGGCCGAGGCCGGTTCCAGGGAGGCGGAGGTTTTGGCTTCGGCTGGTGTTAGCCAAGAAGAATTAAAAAGGGCTGGACTCAAGGGTTCCCGCCGGCCAGCCAGGCTGCTGCCGGGAGACATTCAGATATCTGCTAAAAGCGATGGAGAGGGTGACGGCATGTGGTTTGCTTTTGCCCTGCCCAAGGGATCCTATGCAACCGTCTTACTGCGGGAGTTTATAAAGTAAGTTTAGCCTTCAGCCAGGCGAGCCGCCAATTCCAGCGCTCTGCGGATGCCCCTGGTGGGAACCAAGCCGCACCCCAGTCCGGGCCGTAATAGCCATTCAGAGCCATGAGCGGAGAATTGGAGCCAAAAGGCCTGGAGGAAGTCGTCCTCGTTGACCACGGTATGTAAAAGACCGGTTCTCTTCTCCTGGTCGTAAATTAACTCCTTAAAGGAGATGAAAGCTTCCTCGTTAAAGTCGCGGTTCTGCACGGCGGCTTGGTCAAAGGATTTTAAGCGAAGAGGTTCCAGCACGCTATCCTCCAATGGCGGTACCGCCAAGGTTTGTGTTTTGGTGAGCCACAGCTCGAAAAATTCATTTTGGCCTTGTCCGCGCCACTTGCGTTCGTATTTAGTCTTCAGCCCCGGCCCCCTGATGCCCGTTTCCACTTTATAGCCCTCGTCTGGTATCTGCCCGCGCACCCAGGCAAAAAACTTAGGATGATCGGTGACCATGTGAAAGCGGGCTCCGTCGCCAAGGCGGTTGTTCAGGACAGTCAGAAATCGTTGGCCAAACAGGCGACGCTTTTCCTGACGACCGCCTGGCCAGGGGCAGGGGAACAAGGCCTCCACCGAGTGCAGGCTACCGGGTGAGAACAGCCGCGCGAGAGCTACTTCAGCGCTGGCCTGCACCAAAAGAACGTTCCTAGTCTGGGCCAAGGCGATTTTGCGCAGTGCGCGGCGGACGGCAGGCCATGAGAGATCCACCCCAACA
>Ga0307423_1002298_pt1 | contig 10800 bp, 10 predicted proteins | sample SalMarWE160310MG_FD_202154 | JGI IMG/M metagenome (GOLD analysis project Ga0307423, IMG submission 202154) | Salt marsh sediment microbial communities from the Plum Island Ecosystem LTER, Massachusetts, United States - WE1603-10 | ecosystem: Environmental > Aquatic > Marine > Intertidal zone >...
TTGTTTCAGAATACCAAAGGCACAAAAGGACCGTATTTTTTCCAAAAGTTAATTCGTTGCCATTCCCAAAAAGAAATATGCTACTTGACGATCGCAAAACACCTGAACTTTATGTAACATTTAGTCGTGGGTGCCCACACAAATGCTCGTTTTGTGGAAGTCATTTAATACAAGGTAGAATTTGGAGAAACAAAAGCCCATGGAGGATCTTAGAAGAAATTAAATTCTACAACAAGGAATGGGGTGTAAAACATTTCATCATTGAAGATGACAATCCTTGTCCTGGTAAGAAAGGGATTAACCATCTAAAATCTGTTTGTGAATTGATCATTTCAAATACAACAGGATTAAAGTTTTCTGTTAGTCATGGTATCCCTGTTTACGCAACGGCAGACAAGGAACTATGTAAACTCATGTGGGATGCTGGTTTCAGAAAAATGACCTTTCCGGTAGAGAGTACAAACCCTGAAGTTTTGAAAGATATGAAAAAAGAAGACACTCCATCCAACTGGAAAATTGGTCAAAAAAATTGGAAATGGGAGAAAAACAAACCGGTTCAGATTATTATCGGTTATCCTTTCGTTGAAACAATCAATTCAATGTTGCAAACAATGATCGATATAGCAGAATTGAAAGGATTGATTTGGGCCTCGCACTTCCGCTTAAATAAAGGAACTGACCTATTTGATAGGTGTTTAAAAGCTGGTTACATTAACCAAGATTTTGATCCTATAAACACGCAATCATTCTTTATCGAAACAGAGCGATTCAATAAGAATGATTTGCGTGAATTGATGCAAATTAGTCGTGGGATAAATTTTGGCATTGAGCGTGGCAACTTCAATCTTTTCAAGGAAGTAATAGAAACAAATGACTTTCATAGTTTCAATCCTTCACCAAAAGTTGGTGACATTGTTGTTAAAGGATCATTCAAGTTTACCAGAGCGCAAAATTTTGCCGCTTCATTGATGTTAATGGTAACAGGCAACTTTAAAGAAGGTCGGCCAATGGTGGCGTTCTCTGCCACCAGAGACAGACTTGTTTATAACGGGCAGAAACCGAGCAGGGTTTATTCAACGCTTTATGAAATGTTGCATGGTAAACAAAAAAATATCAAGTCGTTTTTAGGCCGGAAAATTACAAGGAGAAAAAAATGAAAATTGCCGTTACCATGTACCCGCTTGATAATCTTGGAGGGATTGTAAGTAATCTTGAGAATCAATTGTGGGGTTTGAAAGAACTCGGACATGAGGTAGATTTTTATTTACTTTCGTGGCAAAATAAGTTTGCCGAACCAAAGTATGACGACGCGGAATTGATTGCAAATTTCGATGGTTGGTATCAGGGTTGTTTATATGCCGCACACCAGATGAAGGGTTGGAATTTTCCCTTAGAAAGAAAGATCCCATACAAGGGAAAAGATAACCTGATCAAAGCAAAAAAGATTTTGTCAAAATATGATTTCATTATTTGGCAGATCCCTGTACCTACAAGGCAGAAAAAGAATAAAGGCAACGCGGATTGGATTGAACTTTATAAGGCAAACAATACAAATGTTGTTTACTCTCACGATGCACACCTTATTGGCAATTATCCTTATATTTATGAAATCAAAGATTATTTAACCGGTATTGCTTCCACCAATGTTGCAAGCTATTATGGCAATAAAATTGGTGGAGTACAAAAGGCTTTGATTTTCAGTAGTCATGATCTGAGCAAAATGGAAATGCGTTTCGATTATGACAAGCGCAAAAATGGATGGTTGTCTTTGCAAACTTTTAAGGGGTGGAAGCATGTAGAAGACTTAATAAGAGCAATTCCATACATGCACCCAATGAAAATGTTTCTCGCTGGAGGCGGCAGAGAACAAGCTTATATGACAAGTGTAGCCAAATGCAAACCTGAATATTATTGTTCAAGAAAATACGATCCAGATATGTCAGAATCTATTGAAAGACGACGTTATAAAATATGGGATATTGCATTAAAGAACGGGATGAAATGGTTAAGTTGGATCACACCAAAACAACGTGATGATTTACTACTCGAATGCAAATGTCTTATTGATCCGAGTTGGAATTTAAACTTTGCAAAAAAGGGCGATCACTTTAACCGAGTATTTACCGATGCATGTATTATGGGAACCATACCAATCGGCAGAAACTACGGGATAAGCACAAATGCTGAAGGTCAAGGATTAATCTTCAAGGCAGGGTATAATTATATCATGGTGCCGCATAACGCAACGCCAAAAGAATTTGCCGAAATAGTAAACGACGCGCAAAATCTTGACAGGGTTGCATGGAGAAAAATAGTAAGGAGAAATTATGTTTTGGCACAAAATTTTGATCGCAAACATTGCGCACAACAGTTTGTAAATCTTGCCATGGGTAAAAAAGCTGGTTACTTTAATGACCGAAAAGTATTGAAATCAACTGATCCAAAGATAATTGAAGGCTCTGCGAGAATGATGCGTGGTTTTTTTGGTGTTGAGCCAAAAATTAAAAATAGAAGAATAAGGAGATTTTTAAAGTGAAAGAATTAAATGTGCAAGAACAAGCGCAATATATAAGAAGATATCTTAATCTCGTTATCGACGATTTGAAAGCAAATGTTGATAGACTTTTAGATGAAGATTGTATTGCCGAATTTCAGGACTATGATAACGTTGCTGTTTTTGGTTTTGGGAATCATGTAACGCCAATTGAAGGTGAAAAACGCATTTATTATCACTTTAGAATCAAAGCGAGGGAATGAAAATGAGTGAAAATGATTTGCTTGAAACAGAAGAATTGATGCGAGGACTTGGGAAAACAATTGATTTCACAATTGGTCACAGAGGCTTTGTGTTATTGGTTTTTAATTTCAATGAACCGTGCATTGCAAATTACGTTTCAAATGCCAAAAGAGAAATCGTTATAAAAACCTTGCGTGAAACGGCAGATAGATTTGAAAGAAATGAAACTATCCCAGCGATTAAACACAAAACTATTCAATAAAAAGCGAGAACAAAAATGGGAAAGAAAGAAAATAAAATAGGCAATGAAAAAGTAAATCAAATTGCTAAGATTTTTAACATGGAAGAAAAAGAAATGGATGATTTAAGAAGATATTTTCTTAACAACCACGATTTAATGGAGGCCATACTTATTGTTGGTCCCTCCGCAGCAATATTGAGTTTAAGTATTTACACAACAATTGCAGTCCTTTCAGATTTAAGAAAAACCACAATTACACCAGCACAACTAAGACACGGATTGACTGTGATTTCTGAAGGCGCACACCATCCAATCAAAAGAGGTTGATATGAAAAATTCTGATTTCGCTCACCTTCATGTTCACAGTGAATTTTCACAACTTGATGGATTGTCTAATGTTGATCAGTACGCCGAGCGAGCTAAAGGTATGGGTTTTAAATATCTTGCTTGCACAGATCATGGCAATATTGATGCGCTTATAAAATTTCAAAAAGCTTGTGAAAAAAATGAAATCAACCCTGTTCTTGGTTGTGAATTGTATGTTGCAGAAGATCCAGAGAAATCGATTCAAGAGAAGTCGAAATTACGTGGCCATATGCAGGTCCATGTCAAATCACAAAAAGGATTTAAAAACCTTTGCACAATGCTCTCTTACGCTAACCAGGAAGGGTTTTATTACAAACCACTGGTTAGCTATGATATGATTTTAAAAAATTGTAGTGGATTGATATTTTCAACCGCTTGTTTGATTTCATTTGCTCGTGTTCTTCCAAATGGTAAAAAATTCTTTTCTGATTTATATGATTCTGTTGGTAAGCGCAATCTCTATTGCGAAATTATGCCGCATAAAATAAAACCGCAACAACCATGGAATAGAAAAGTAATAAGGATGGCAAAACGATTTGGTTTAAAAACGTATGCCTCTAACGATTGTCATTATGTTAAAAGAACAGATGCAACAGCACAAGAGGTCTTGCTTGCAATTCAACGCAAAGCGAAATGGGCAGATAGTGATAGATTTAAGTTTACTCTTAAAACATTTCATATGAAATCTGCAAATGAAATGAAACGTGGATTGCTTGAATTTAATCAATACAAAAAAGAATATCTCTTAAATACTCTTGAAGTTGCTGAAAAATGTTGCAAGTATAGAATACCAAAACTTGATATCGATTTACCACCGGTTCCTGGCATTCCTAAAGATGAGAAAAGATTTTTCAAAAAGCTTTGTTATAAGGGATTTGAAAAAATATTCAACAAAAGTATAAAAAGTGACAAGGTTTATTTTCATAGGTTCAAGGAGGAATTTGAATTAATAACCAAAAAGAAATTTGAGCGCTATTTTCTTATGGTTTGGGAATTAATAAATTGGTGCAACGAAAACAAAATTCTGGTTGGTCCTGGTCGTGGTTCTGTTGGTGGTTCATTAATTGCTTACCTCATTGGTATTACTAAGGTTGATCCAATATTACACGATTTGATTTTCAGCCGTTTTATCAAGGAAGACCGTATTGACTATCCTGATATTGACGTTGATTTTGAATATTCAAAACGGCATTTAGTTAGACAACATCTTGAAACATTATATGGAGAAGATAAGATTGCCGGTGTTTCAAGTTTTAATAGAATGAAAGCAAAAGCAGTATTAAAAGACGTTGGCCGGGTTTTTGGTGTTCCATGGCAAGAAACAGACGTTTTTACAAAATTAGTTGAAGACAATGATGAGCATACAGGTATTCAAGATGCAATTGCAATATATAAAGAATGCAGAGAATATGCTGAAAGATACCCAAGAGTAATTAAACTTGCCAAAAAACTTGAAGGCACCGTTCGTGGATATAGCCAACATGCAGCAGCTCTGGTGCTTTCAAATGACCCAATTTCTACCTCTGGCCGTTGTAATCTTATCTTAAATAAAGATCAAGAAACGGTTGTTAATTGGGAGAAAGAAGATACAGAATATGTAGGATTGATGAAACTTGATGCACTTGCTTTAAAACTTCTTTCTGTACTTTCTGAAACCATGCGATTGGTGAAACAAAATCAAAACAAAAATATTTCTCTTGAGAAAATAAACATAAATGACAAAGAAGTTTTGAAGGAAATCAGCAATGGGAATACCGTTGGTGTTTTCCAACTTGGCACATGGGCAATGACAAACCTCATTAAAGAAATGGGAACAGAAGAATTTAAACACATAAGCGATGCCGTTGCACTTGTACGTCCAGGACCGGCAAATTCAGGTATGACGGAGGATTACATAAAACGCAAGCATGGTGAAAAGTGGGAAAAGATGCATCCCATTTATGAAAAAATAACTAAAGATACATACGGTCTACTTGTCTACCAAGAACAGGTAATGCAAGTTATTTCAGAGATAGCTGGTTTGCCATATACTACTGCCGATAAAATTAGAAAGATTATTGGTAAAAAACGAGACGTTAAAGAATTCAACCAGTACAGAAAAACATTTATCAATGGATGCAAAAAGACCGGTTATATGTCAGTCTTAGAAGCAAAACGTTTTTGGAAGGGTTTAGAAAAATGGGCGTCTTATGGTTTTAATAAAGCGCATTCTGTTGAATATGCACTCCTTGGTATTTGGTGTTCTTGGTTGAAGAAATATTTCCCAACAGAATTTATATGTGGTTCCTTAACACATACCGCAAAAGACAAGAAAGCAGAGCTTGTTGAAGAAGCATATCGTTTAGGACTTGCACTTGTATTACCCAAAGTAGGTATTTCACATTCAACAGATTGGACTGTAAATGGCCAAAACCTTTATGTGCCATTTAAAGAAGTTAAAGGAATTGGAGAAAAGAAAGCAATTAAAGCAGCAAACGCAAAATTAACAAATAAGAACATTAAAAGATTTTATAAAAAAAATACAGAGAAAGAAGTAGAAAAATTTACTGGTGCCTTTGGTGAACTATTAACAAAGATTGGAGCATACGATTCTCAATTACAAAGTTCAAATCTTAGTGACGATGTAAAAGAGTTATTCAAATTCAGAATAACCGCAAACCCAAGGATTGAATACAAAAACTTATATAATTTATTCGGTAACAATTTACGATTAAATTATTTGGATCCTGTACTGTCAGGCGATGAAAGGATTCTAAAAAAGTTCTCAAAGAAAATCAAATTCATTAAAAAAACAAAACATGAATTCAAGCATAAAAAATTAAAACATTGCGAAAAGTGCGAATTGATTAATGAATGCAGATCACCGGTTTATCCAAGTTGGGGCATGTTTAATATAGTAATTGTTGGTGAAGCTCCTGGATCGGATGAAGATAAGGAACGGATTGGTTTTATTGGTAGAAGCGGAGAAAAGATTTGGAGCTTCTTAAAAAAGAAAGGTTTTCAACGTAGCTTTTTTCATGTAACCAATGTTGCAAAATGTTACCCGAACAAAAGTAGAAAGCCAAATTCAAAACAAATTAAGACTTGTGGTAAATATCTTGATTTGGAATTAAGAAAAATTAAGCCAAGAATAATTCTCGCGTTTGGAAATACTTCTCTTGAGTTTTTCACTGGACAGAAATCAGGGATACTTTCAATGAGTGGTAAGGTTCAATGGAATGAAAACTATAATGCTTGGATTGTTTGGTGTTTACACCCTGCCGCTACCATGCACAACCATGACAACAAAATTTATTATGAGGAAGGCATGAACCGTTTTTGTAAAATTCTCAGGGCATTGGGCTTTGATAAAAAATCGAAATAATATGTTATAATATAAATATGGGGGCAACATGAAAATAATTGCAGGCGGTCGTAGAACAGGGAAGACAACCAAATTGATTATGCAAGCAGTAAAAATACATTCACAGATTGTTTGCATGGACCATCTTGCGGTAAATCATACAAAATCCATGATTAATATTTTAGGTCTTAGAGGTCTTCTTCCACCACCGATTACTTATCGTGAACTCCTTGAAGGTAAAATGGAAGGAACTGATAGAAAAAATATTTCGATTGATGATGCTCAAGTATTTTTAAGGAATATTCTTGGTAACGTAAAGATTGATGCAATCTCTATAGAGAAAGAAGACAATGAGTGATTTCAACGAAGATATCAAAATCAATAAATATAAACTTGATACAGAACTTGTAAATCAACCACAACGTTATTATGAGTGGGCTAAGGCAGAGGCCGATGCTGCCGATGAAGTTGCACGGTTAAAAGACAAATTGGAAATTGTTAAATCCAAAGTTGAAATAAGGATTAGAAAAAATCCTACTCTTTTTGATCTTCCTGATAATCCAAAAGAAGCACTTGTGAAAGCAGCAATAACAATTCATCCTAAAGTAAAAAAGGCATCAAAAAAGCTTTTTAATGCTACTAAAATACATCGGCTACTAACAAAGGCTGAAAAGTCTTTTGAACATAGAAAGAAATCATTAGAGGGATTGGTATCATTAAACATGCAAATACATTTTGCCAATCCAAGGGGAACAGAAAGAAAGCATTATGAGATAGATAACGATAGAAAGGATTTGCTCAAACAAGCAAGAAGTAAACGCAGGATTAAAAGACGATAATGAATGAATGGAGAATCATTATGGAATACGTTATTTATATTCCTTTTGGATTTATTGGTTTTTATCTCGCAATAAGACTTGCGAGTTATGCCATATTCCAAAGTTTAAAGCAAGTATTTAATTCAAACCCCAACACTAAGGAGAGTTCAAATGGGAAAACGCAAAAAGGATAAGAAGTCAAGGAGTTCAAAGCGCCGTTATCAAAAAGAACAGTTGATAAAGCGCATGAAAGACTCCCAAAAACAAGCAGAGGGCGGCGGCATTAGCATTTTGAAACCCGGTGTTGATGTCAAGGTATGGCGTCCAAAAGATGGCCCTCACACCATCGATATCATTCCATATCTTACCGGCAAACAGAATTCAGAAGGCCAGAAACCCGGTAAGGTTCATTATACTTTTCACTATTACATCCACAAAGACGTTGGCCCAAACAAAGAATGGTTTGTTTGCCCAGCGAGAACGTGGGGAGAACCTTGCCCAATATGTGAACATCGCCAAAAGCTGGTTGAAAAGGGCGCTGATTACGATACAAAAATCAAACCTCTCAATACCAAAGAGCGTAACTTGTATAACGTTGTTTGTTATGACAAGAACGAGGAGAAAAAAGGTATTCAGGTTTGGGATGTTAGTTTTCATTATTTTGAAAAACACGTTGTCGCTTTGAGCAAAAAACCTGCTCGTGGTGGCAAGAAAGAAAAAACGATTGTCTTCTTTGACGAGCAAGAAGGCAAATCAATTATGTTCACCATTGAACCAGCCAAGGGTAAGGAAGACTACCCTGATTTTATCGGCCATTCCTTTGATGAACGTGATTATGAACTTACCGATGAAATCCTTGACTCTGCGCATTGCTTGGATGAATTAGTTCATAAGCCTTCGTATAAGGAGCTGAAGAAGGCTTATTACGGTTCCAAAGATTCCAAGTCCGATGACAATGACAACGATGACAATGACAACAATGATAATGACAACAATGATAATGATAACAACGACGACGATCTTGAAAGTCTTATTGAAGAGGTCGATGATTGCGAAACTGTAAAAGAGTTGAAAAAGTTTTGCAAGGAAAACGATGTTGATATCAAAATCAAAGGCAAGGATTCAAAGGCAATCAGAAAGGCCAAGAAAGCAATCAAGGAATGGTTGGAAGAAAATCATTCGTCAGACGATGACAACGATGATAATGACAACGATGACAATGATAATGATAACAACGACGATAACGACGATAACGACAATGATGACGATAACGACAATGATGACGATAACGACAATGATAACGATGATGACGATAACAACGATGATGATGACATCCAAGAAATGGATGTGGATGAACTCGTAAGTTTCGCCAAGAAAAACAAAATCAAGTTGTCTAAGTCTGACAAAAAACTCAAGGTCAAGAAGCTCCGCAAGCTTATCGAAAAGGCCATGGAAAAAGGTTCTAAAAAGAAACCCAAGTATACCGTGGATGACATCGAAGAAATGGGCAAAAAGGAGTTAAAGGCTCTCGTCAAAAAGGAAAAACTCAAGATCAAATCAAAGGTGATGAAAGACATCGACGATTTCCAAGATGCTGTTATTGATGCACTTGGACTTGAAGATGATTAGTTCCCGCCAGATAAATATGATGCTCGAAGATTGTACTAACCTTAGTGCATAGAGCTAAGGGTGTGGACAACCCTTTTCATATTTATCTAATATAGGGCCGAGAGAAACCCCACATTCTCTCGGCCCTCCCCTTTAAGATTGGAAAATAAAATGGGACTAATAAAGCATTTTTCTTCACACATGAGTAAAGATTGGGCCATTAGAGTTGGTAATCACTTCAAAACAAATCCACCTGTGAGAATAATTAAACGTCGAAAAGTAATTGACTCATTTTCGATGGAAAACGCCTTCCTTAGTAATTTCTACACAACTAATATTTATTACATGAAAAGGTTTTGGCCTTCTGTTGAACACGCTTTTCAAGCGAGCAAAACATTTAGCTTTAAAAAACAAGAGGAAATAAGAAATCTCCCAACATGCAAGCTTGCTAAAGAATATGGCAATTCACTTAAATTAAGATCAGATTGGGAAGAAGTAAAGCTTGACATAATGTACGAGATCGTATATCGAAAATACTACGACAACCAATGGGAAATGCGCAGGTTAATAAATACATGCGGCATAAGACTCGTTGAGGGAAACACATGGCATGATAATTTTTGGGGTCATTGCATGTGTTCCAGTTGTCGTTCAAAATATAAGCACAATTACCTTGGCAAAATATCAATGAGAGTTCGCAGAGAAATGTTTAAGGTTATGCCAGTTTGGTTACAAGATCAAATAATAAAACATAATGGGATTAGATACTATATAAAACATACTTAGGAGAAGGATTAATGGCCCGCTCTATAACAAGAAGAAATAAAAAATCAGAAGAAATGGCAAAAAGCTTTTCAAATTCAGTCAAAAGAAAGAAGGAGCAAAGCAAGGTTGAATTTTTACATTCTGGTTGTTCAACACTTAACCTTGCTTTAAGCGGCAAAGCAAGGAAGGGAGGGTGGGCCAGAGCTCGTGTTTGTAATGTTGTTGGTGATGGTTCAAGCGGCAAAACAGTTACTGCCCTTGAATTAGCATTTTGGGCATGGAAAAAAGTTAAAAAGATCAAATCAAAGATTTTCCCAAAAGTAAAAAAAGTTATCATCGTTTATAACAACTGCGAAGGAGTTATGGATTTTCCGCTGGAAAAAATGTATGGAGAAGAATTCATTGATGCTGTTGAATGGGTATGTATTAAAGAGATTGAAAAAATGGGGCGTGATTATATCAACAGATTACGAGCATTGAAAAAAGGTGAATTTCTTCTTTATATCATTGACTCATGGGATGCATTATATTCAATCGCAGATAAAAAGCGATTTGAAAAAGCACTGAATGAAGGAAAAGAAGAAGAGGGTAGTTACAACCTTGAAAAACAAAAGTATGCCGGAAAGTTCTTTTCTAATGTATGCGATGATATGGAAAACAACAAAGTTGATTCTACTCTTTTCATCGTGTCTCAGGTAAGAACAAAAATTGGCATTACTTTTGGAAAAAAGACATACAGAGCTGGAGGAAAGGCCCTTGACTTCTACACGCATCAAGTCGCATGGATTCGTGAAGAAGAAAAACTTAGAAAGACAAAACGTGGACGCAAACTGGTTTACGGAATACGCAGTGAAGTTAAAGTAGAGCGATCAAAGGTTGCAAAACCATTTCGTGAAAGTAAATTCACAATCCTATATGATTA
>Ga0307423_1002299_pt1 | contig 10796 bp, 8 predicted proteins | sample SalMarWE160310MG_FD_202154 | JGI IMG/M metagenome (GOLD analysis project Ga0307423, IMG submission 202154) | Salt marsh sediment microbial communities from the Plum Island Ecosystem LTER, Massachusetts, United States - WE1603-10 | ecosystem: Environmental > Aquatic > Marine > Intertidal zone >...
AGCACCTCCAGTTTCTTCTGCGCGCTCATCCTGAGATACCTGCGCCTGGCTACATGCCTAGACTTTTTTTAAACTTCTGCACATCCAGGATGGCTTCGGCCAGCGCCTTCTTCAGATCTGCGTTCTCCTGCTTGAGACGCTTTACCTCTTCCGTAGTTGCATCCCTGCGGGTATCTCGGGTAAGGCCGTTCTTGCCGGCCTCCAGGAAGGATTTGGACCAGCGGTAATAGACCGCCGGTGCAATACCCTCGCGACGACACAGCTCGGAAACAGACACTTCGCCTCTGAGGCCCTCCACAACGATACGAATCTTCTCCTCAGAGCTATACCGTCTACGGGTCGACCGCCTTATCTCCCTAATGACGTTGCTCGCTCCCATCACTGGTCTCCTCTCTGCCCATGACCAGATTCCAGGAACCAAAACCTAATGGTCAACCTCTAACTTATTTTTCCCGTCCACCCTGTGCCACTTTCGCTGACGATGAACAACCAACTAGACGTAAAGGGAAATTATTTCTTGGTCTGGTAAGGTTCCACTAGCAGATAGTCCCCATAGGATTTTTCTTTTCCATCCTCTTCAATTAAACAACCATGGGGGTGCAGTTTGCCCAGATGTGTTAATCCGTCCCTTTTCACAATGCATAATGACTGAAAGCCATATTTGCTGGTCATACCGCCTTGCACCACCGTGGTGCTGTCTACGTTTCTGGAAGCGACTTTTAAGTGGACATTTGCACTTCCCGTCAAATATTCGTAGTCCGCCACCGACAGCACCGTCCCGCCCCAGGGAATGTAGCACCTACCCTCACGCACTTGCCCGAGGTGAACGCCATCCGATAGACGCGCGCGGCAGGGAGCCATCCCTTTAATGGTGAAAGCCTTTTGGCTCACGGGCCCGCCACCAAGCTGTATCGTCTGTTGCCAACATAGGCCTGGAAAAAGACAGGGCCTCGCCACTTGCGAATTATTATCTAACTCCCGGCTCCGCCCTGCACCAAGAATAAACAAGCGTCCAGGCGAACCGGGCACTCCAATGCTTTTGCCGGAAAGCACCCGTGCGGCTGGTGACCAGGCAGCTTCGAAACTCCCCAAGCGGGAGTTGGGGCCGGCGTAATAGAGAAGGGCCCATCGGACTGCGTTGGAGGTGTCTTCTGTAAGATAGGCGACATTCTGCTTGGAGTTCCAAGATCTAATGCCCGGTTTTACCGCTTCCGGCGGTACTGACCAGGCAGAGCGGCTACGCAACTCCCCAAAGAACTCAATGGGGCGGCTTGCCGGAAAAGCTCCTGCGTTTCGGCGAGCATAGCGAACCAAGTCTGAGGCCAGGCTTTCGCCTGATTTGGCAAACTTGGCGTACTCCCACTCCCACCTGGCCGACTCCAATCCCACTATCAGCAATAATGCCGCAACCATGAGCCATAAGCGCCGCAGGCAGGGCCTGGCTTCGGGTGATGTGGAACCATTGACCAGAAAATATTTTAACGGGTTCTGGCCACGCGCGGCTGCGGCGCTTATAAACATAAAGACCAATACTGACAACGGATACCAGGTGCGAGGCAGCAAGAGAGGCATGAGCAGGCCCGTCAAACTGCCGAAGATGTCGGCGAGCGACAACACCATGGTCATCGCAACCACAACCCGCAGCGCATTGTGTATCAGATGTCCACTGCTGGTAATGAATCGCGCCTGGCTGGCCAAGCCTGCCGCCACCATGGCGGGGAACAGAATAGCGGGCAAATCAGCCGGCGACCTGCCCGGCCAGAAAGCCATACCCCAAAGCAGTGCCGCCCCGGCCGCCAAATGCCACGGCTCCCGGGTTGCCATCATGGGAGCAGCCAATAAAAGCCCCGCTCCCATAAACAAACCTGGTGCCAGAAGTTGACCGAAGGTCGACGCCGATAGGGGAAAAGGCTCCGGCCACAGAACGTGAATCAAATTGTTCCATAGCCAAGTCAGACGTACCGGAGACTCGGGAGAAAGCCAACTCGGCTCGCCTGGCAGCAAATTGCTGACGTAATGATTCATCCAGGGCAAGTGGATCAGGTTGTGTGAGATATGATCCAAGGCGTACCATCCACCCGCTGAGGGCGAATAGAGAAGGTCGGGCAGCATAAATCCGGCCGCGGCGCTAAGCAGCATGATCATGACAGCCAGCCAACGCCCGCGCAGGAGGAGTGGGGCCAAGAGTGCAAGACACGATACCTGCATGGCCGCAGCCAAACCCCAAAGGCAGGCGCCTAAACCGAGGCGGCCATTCTCCATCAACCGCAATCCAAGCACCACTGCCGCCAGTGCCCAGAGCGCCGTGAAGCCGTACCAGCAGGCGGCCGCAACTCCACCAGTTGCCCAAAGCAACCACCAAAGCCAAGCACTGCCGTCAAAACCTTTCGCCAAAATTTTTCTAATCTGGATTACGAGCCACAACAGCAAGGCAGTGTTGAGCAACGCCATGATCACCGCTCCCCATGAAATGGGCAGCCAAGCAAGCCAGGCTCCGAACAGAACGGCTAGCGGAGTCACGGCCAGCGCCCGGCCGCTACCTGGAACTATCAGCCATTCTCCCCGCAACAAATGGAGCGTCGCCCCTCTAAAATCCTCGATGTTTTTCAGCCACTCTTCAACTACTCCCGGCAAGCAAACCGCAAGAACAAAAACCAACCCTGTCGCCAGGCAACAAACCAATGGGGTCGAGGGACGCCATCGGATCAGTCTTTCCTGGATGACCAACCCGTAACGATCGGCAAAATAGCCCAGAATCCATCCCCAGCCAGCCCCCCATGCAAACCCGGCCAGCACATCGCCAGGGTAATGCAACCCCATGTACACCCTGGCCAATCCCACAATTACGGCCAATGCCGCCATGAGCAAACCGGCCCTCGGCAGGAAGAAAAGCAGGAAAACCGCAGCGCCCATGGTGTTGGAGGCATGGGAGGAGGGGAAACCAGCCGCAGACAAAGCTTGCAACAAATGCTTATTGGTTATTGTCCAGATTCCGGATTGCCATAAGTGCACATTCCCCATCACCGCGAAAGGCCTAGGCCGCGCCAACATGGGGCGCAACCAATTGCCAATCAGGAAGTCTGTGAAAAAAATAAGAATTAAAAGCCCGACTGCTACTTGCCAGCGCTTCGGATATCGGATCACCAGCAGCCAAATGGCTAGGGCAAGCAGAGGAACCAGAGGGACCAAATCGCTGAACCAGGGCGCGAGGTAATTCAACCAGGAGCTTTGCCAGCCCTGATTGATCATCGCAAAGAGACCGTTGTCCAGTTTGATCAGGGTGCTCATTTAGCTTGGCCTGATGGTCATAAATATCAACATAGGTCACCAGAAAAGAGCTTGCTGTAAAACGTACGATATGTGGCAGGGAGAGAGAAAGGCATCAAAAAAACGTAAAACGCAGCTTCATATTACCTGACTCGAAATGATTTGGTATTATTTTCTAGTTAAAAATACGGCGCCGGCCGGGCAGCCTTGCCAGTACTCTTTTTAGGTTTGGGCCGGGTTCATCCAAGCACCAAAACGGCAGTTCCCTCATTTCCCGGCGTAGAAGAACAAATCCCAGTGCGCCGATTACCAGGTTCGGCATCCATACGCCTATTACAGGTGGATAGAGGCCGGTTTCCACCAGGGACCACGCCAAGCTGATCAGCAGGTAATACAAAAGAAAAACTCCCAGGGCCACTACCACTCCCCAGGAACGCCCGGCTCTCCAGTGTGTGCCTAGGGGTATCGCCACCAAGGCCATGACCAAACAGGCAATAGGATAAGCAAATCGCTGCTGCAATTCCATTTGCATCAATAAATGGTCGCGGCTGTCCGGTAGCGTTTGGCTTAGTCTAGTGCGCAGCTCCGTGAAGCTCATCTCTTTGCGGTGTTTGCTCCCGCTTCGGTGGGTGCTATTAGCCGCCGCCACCATGTTCAGATCATATGTGTCGAATTGTGTGATGCCGGCACTCTTGCGTTCTGCTCCCACCCAATGGATGGTGCCTTCAAAAAGGCGCAGGGTAAGATGGCCTTTCCCCGAGACAAAAAGCCTGCCCCGTTTGGCCACGATGGTCTGTCGTGTTTTGTCGTCCCTTTCGTCGGCAATGAAAACATCCTCTAGCGCGCCTGGGGCGGGCAGCTTGGCCACATAGACCATGAGGCCCTGACCAAAAGAGAGGAATTGCTTTTCCTTCAGCACCAGATCCGCCCGGGAGGCGGAAACTGCATACACGAGGTTTTCGAACTGGAAATGGCTCCACGGCAGCACATACATGGTCAACCAAAAATTGAAAGCCCATGCCGCCAAGGCCAAGGTTGCTACTGGGACAAGCAGCTTGCCCAAACCAATCCCCGCTGACTTGAGGGCGGTCAGTTCGTTATCAATGGTGAGGCGCAGAAAGGCAAGCATTACCCCCAACAGGGTGGCAATGGGAACCGCGAAGACCATGAGATATGGAATAGTGTAAAGTATCAGCCTACCCACCACCCCCAGCCCCAATTGCCTGGTTACCACCAACTCCGTAAGCTCCATACTTTTTGCAATAATCAGAGCGCAGGTGCAGACCAACAGGCTGACGGCAAAAGGAGTAAGCATCTCCCGCATAAGGTAGCGCCTGATGATTCGCACGCCTTTATTGGCTCCTTAACTACCGTTTATGGCCTGGTGGTCATTTTGGAGAGCAGAGGCTTTGCCGGAACTTTTCAGGACGGCCATCGCAGCCGGAAAATCCGCGGCCCCGCACCAAGTTGAGGCGATGCAAGACCTTTCCGGAGGGTCCTTTCAGTTCAAGCTCCCGCAGCCACTTCACCTCTTTGAAAAACCTTCGCAGGTCGGGGCGTCCCATGACGACGCCTAGCCCATCCCTTCCCCTGAACTTACAGGGATCTTCCCAAAAAACATATCCATTCAATCTATCGCCGGGCAGGAAAAGACCTACGGTGTGCGGTTGACCGGGTGTGTAGAAAGCCGCGAGGCTGGCGGTCTGGTAGCGCAGGCCGAAAATGAAAGGCTTTTGGCGACCAGGCCAAACTTTTAGCTCCGCCGCCACCTCTTCACCCAATTGAGGCCAGCCGTATATTTTGTTGGTGGGGTCCTGGTCAGCCGGCAGATCCAAGGCCTTCATTATTGGCACGTGGAGATAGGCCAATATGACAAATAGGTAACCGCTTACTAGACCCGCGGCAAGCCAGCGACGCCATGCCTTTCCTTCCGACAGTTTGGACTTTATGACGTAGGCCGCCGCTAGCATCGCTCCCACATAGCCCGGGGCCGCCCAGTTGGGCTGCACCCGAGATTTAATTGACATGATCAAGAACAAAACTAACGCCGGTAGGGACACCCACAGCAAAAAGCCGAGGCGCCTGTCGCCATGGCGGGCATAGCGCCATGCAACTATAAGGCCGGCAACCAACAGGCCGAAAAACACAGGCCCCAGCAGTCCGGCCTGACCGGCCAGGAACTCGAACGCCGTGAAGTTCCAATCACTGTGGGCCAAGCCGATGGTATGGCCAAAGGCAGTCCAATGATGGTTGGCGTTCCAGAAGAGATTAGGCGCAAAGACTATTAGCGCCAGCAAGCCTGCCAGCCATGGCTGAGGTTTGGCCAACCAGAAACGCTGGCGCCTATCAGCCAGTAGATATGCAAGGATCATAACCGGAAGCAGCACGGATGAATATTTGGATAGGATGGCCAGGCCACAGGCCAAACCCGCCGGATACCATGCCCAGCTGCGGGACTCAAATATAGCCAAAGCGGCGGCGTAGACACTTAAAGCCCAAAAAAAAGTCTGGGCAGTATCATAGGTCTGAATAATCGTGGCCGCGGTAAAGAACACAGTGCCGTTGGCCGCCACCACTAGCATGAGTCCAAGAAGCTCGTCCTTGAAAATGTTCCGGCAGAACTCGTATAGAACTAGGCTGAGGCCCAAGCCCAACAACACCGCAGTAAACCGCACACCCAACTCGGTATGGCCCCACAGCCAAGTGCCCAGCCAGACCACCCAGGCGACCATGGGCCCCTGGTCGTAGTACCCCCAGGCCAGGTATCTGGACCATTGCCAGTAGTAGGCCTCGTCTTCGGAGATCGGGATGGTCTGCACATAGTAGAGCCGGAAAGCGGTGAGCGCGCCCAAAAATAGGATGAGTAGACATCGTGCCCTAGTAGCGGACATCGCCCTTGCCCTTCACATCTGGAATCAGTTCCGCCAAGCGCTGGCCAATTTTAACGATACTCATGGCTTTGGCCAGCACCTCTTGGGGAGAGATACGCTTTTAGCATTGATTGACCCTGCACGGCGAAGGTTTTCGGTTATAAACCGATACGCAGGGAAAGTTGGCCAAGTCCAAGTGGAGAACCTCCGCGTTTTCAGTCAAAGGCACGAAGACGTCCGGCTTTTCCGGGCCATATAAGGCCAAAACCGGCATACGGGCCAGCAAGGCTCCAAAGCCGACCCGGTGCGATGCCCCGGAAAGATAGGCAGGGATGGTGCTGAAACGTGCCAAGGCCAGCAGGTTGACCGTGGCGTCTATGCCGATGCGGCGGATTTCCCCTATGACCCGCAGCGTATCCCGCGCCACTCGGTCATAGCTCCATAGCATAACGCAAAGTGGTTTACCTACCCAGCGGTCTATCTGGCGCATAAGGTCTGGGTTTATATAAAAGCTATATACTGGACAGACATTTAGGTTGATAAATCTTACTCTGTCATAGCCGAGTTGGCCTGGCAAGACTTTGTACAACAAAGACGTCATGACACAGGGGCGCCGGGCATGGAGGCCATGGCCGTAGTCACGGCCGCGGTGCTTCACAAGGTGATGGGCGTTTCCTATTGACGGCTGGCCTTCCATCTTTTCGACAGCGTATCCTGCCGTCGCTTTCTTGGTTTTGGCCCCTTTGATGTGGGGCCCAGCACCAGTGCCCCGCAGGACAACATCTCCCGCCCGAGAGCCGGCACCTGGGAAGCCATCAACCGGGTACTTGTGCGGTGGGCTCAAAAGGAAGCCATCGAGGCTGGCCGTAAGACGCGTTTGGACAGCGTCCCGGTGGAGGCCGACATCCACCATCCCACCGGCTCCTCCTTGCTCAACGACCTGGTCTGGGTAATCTGCCTATAGATGGGCATGTCTCAGCGCCTGGCCGCCGGCAGGGACCTCTTCGGGGGGGTGGTATAAAAGCTGGTTAGCTTTACTCGGCTCCATGCTCGCCAGCTTTGACCTTGTCGCCGACCGGTTTGTCCAAGCGCCAAAGCACCGCCTGGCTGCCGTCTGGCAAGGCGAATTCAGCAACTTTTAGGCCGGGCTCCAGACCGCGGCGCTCCAGGATCGCAACCGCGTCCTTGTAATCCCGCTCTTGGCCAAGATCGCCGGTTTTAGTCACCAGATAATCCAATCTGGCCAGATCGTTTCGCAAACCGGACTCCGGGTTGGCGGACGGCCAATTTTGGGGCTCAATGCTGGATTCCAGCCGCACCGGCAAGTTCATGTATCTGGCCGTGGCCATAAACGCGCTTTTATGGAAAAAGTACCGACTGGCCATGATGCCCACCTTTGGAGGACAGTCCTTTCCTTGCCAATCGCGAATCACGGCATTCATGATCGCGGGCACTTTCCAATCAGATCTAAGCGGCGGCCGGCAATACTGGTTGTCCGCGCCGCATATCTTGATGCGCATCCCACCGTATCTCCAGCAAGTTTCAGCGGCAAGAGGTCCGATACCGTAGCTGGTGCTGATAAAGTATGCGGTGGCTAGGGTCAAAACCGAGGAGACGGCAGCTCCCCGCAAGAAAGGTCTTTTGATGGAAAAGAGCCAGCCCATGGCCAGCAGGCACGCTGCGGGCAATAGAGGATAGAGATAGCGCGCGTCCTTGTTACGTAGAAGTATGAGTATAGCCAGCCCTCCAAAAAACCAAATAAGCAAGGACATGGTCCTTGTTCGCGCTTTGGTCAATCCCCAAATTAGGCCGATGCCCAGGAGCAAAGCCAAAGGCAAAAATATCTGGTCGTTAACCAAGGAAGCAGGATAAAAGAGGAGCGAGCCCAAGCTGAACACCGAAGGGTCTCCCTCTTGCACGGCTCGCTTGCTGATATTACCGATCATGTTTCTGACTAGGGTTTCGGGCGCATGCAGGTACCATGGCAGGGTGATAAGGAGGAAAATCAAAACCGCGCCGCCCAGGCCTTTGAGATCGAGCATGATCCTTTTAGTTCTGCCCTTCCAACAGGCCCAAATAAACAGGGGACAGAAGTACAAGGCAAAAGACCACTTGGCCAGCATGCCCCATCCGGCGCAAGCGCCCAAAGCCAGCGTCCATCTAAATTTGCTGAGATAATCGCATCTTATAAGCACGTATACGCTCCAGGCGACCATGGCGGCCAGGCAGACTTCCAGCAAAACCTCGCGAACAAACCCGGCGCTGATGGGGAGCAGCGCCAGGAGCACGGCTGCGGCCACACCGGCCCAACCGCCCACGCTGTGGCGACCGATTAACCAAACGGAAAGCATCAAGAGAAGAAGCCAGGCGAGATTGATTAATGGCGCCATTTGTAAACCCTGCCCCTGAATGAACAACAGGCCCGCCATGGAACAGTGAAACAAGGGTGGATAATAAATCGCCAGGCTCAAGACATCGAACCAATTGCCGGGATTTGCCAGCAATGGCTGATAGGACAGGGCCAACATGAAATGATGAGCCTGGTCATAAGGCAAGGGTTGCAGGTTCAGTTTGAGCCAATACGCGTGGGCGAATGAAAGCGCGAACCATGCAAGTAGCACCAGGCAAAATTGAACGGCCGTGCGGAGTGCCAAGCCATCAACCTCCACATGCTAAGCAAAATAATCCCATATTATGTGCTCTAGTCAGTAATTGCGTTTACAGTTTGGCCTTCCGGTAGATGGCGTAGGTTACTATGCCGCTTCGTCAGTTTCTAGTTTTTCATAAACATACTGTTGGTACAATTCCAGGCCCTCCAAGAAGGTCTGAAAAGGGGTTCGCCCCTGGCAGTATCGACCCTGATTGGTCCGCTGCTCGTTGTAGTAATCCATGAAGGCGTCCAAGTCGAGCTGAATTTCCTCGATGGAGCGGTAGAGCTTTTTCCTGAAAGCCACCTGGTAGAATTCGTCCTGAATAGTTTGATTCAACCTTTCCACCGATTCGTTGGTTTGGGGGTGCCTGACTTTGGTGCGGGTGTGCTCGATATCGTTGAGGTGCAGGAAAAGCTCGTAGGGATGGCTGTCCTGGCGGCCGCATAGCTCTGCCCCGTTGTCTGTGAGCACCCGATGCACCCTGATGCCATGAGCGTCAAACAAGGGCAGCACTTTGTCGTTTAGCAGATCGGCGGCGGTGAGCGCCGTTTTCTCTCGGTAGACCTTGGCAAAGCCCAGGTTGCTGTGGGTGTCTATGCCGGTCTGCTGGTAGATGCGGCCAATGCCCTTGATGATGCCCCCGTAGTAAGTGTCCTGGGCCAGGAGAAAACCGGGATGGGGGCTTTCCACCTCGCCATGGGCCTCCTTCTCCCGCTTGGCTGTTTCCAGGGCCTGGACCTGAGATTCTGTGAGCACCTCAGTGTTTTCCGCAGCCCATTTTTCCAGGCGCTTCAGGCGCAGGGCTTTGAGCGTGAGATCGTGTCGCTGCCAAATGCTGCGGATGCCGCCGGCGCTGATCTGGATGCCGGCCTTCTTCAACTCGTTGGCCACTCGGGTCTGACCGTGGGTGGGAAACTGTAGGGAATAGTCGAGCACTTTTTGCTCTATCTCGGCGGCCACCCGATTGCCGATTCTGGGCACACGGCGGCTCTTCTCCAATAGTCCTTCCAAACCTTCTTCCTCAATGGCTTGTCTGATGTCGTAGTAGTGCTGGCGGCTGACGCCCAGCTTGCGGCAGGCTTCTGATATGTTGCCCAGGGTCTGGCCCAACTCCATAATGTTGAGCTTCCGGTTGATGATATACTGTGATTGAGTCATGGTCCTTCCTCCAAATTAAGATGTTTCGTTTCGCTTGAAACATCTTAACCGGAAGGCCATGACTCCTTCCTATAGGAACCTAATCTGTAAACGCTTTTCTAGACTAGGGCAGATAAAGCTCCACCAGCGTTGCAGCAAGAGCACCTTGAACATGGCAAGTGGTGGATAGGCCGGGTTGCCCACCGCGTCCTGATTCCGCCTGAGCTTCTTCTTCAGTATCTTCTCTATGGGGCGCCAATCCACCAAACGGTCCACATCCTCCCAAAAGGTCTTGGGCCGCTTCAAATGCTCCACCGCCAGGTCCAAAAAGCCCTTGCCTATCTCGAAATGGTTGGACATCTCTTCCTCCTGTAACCCGTTTCAAGCATCTTAAATAATTATTTCAATAAATTAAAGTGCACTCTCAAACCAACCACCGTGCATCGGCCTCAATTGATCATTAGGGAAGAGAAAAGGCGCTTGGCGAAGACATGCAGGGCACAGGAGTAAATACACCTGCCGGCTGACAGCTTTTTGATAAGCCAAATACATTACCAACTCACACTATTATAATTTATCTTGAGCAACCAGTTTCTACCTATGCGCCCAACATGATTGATACACCTGATCGATATTTTAAGCTTTGTTACATCCATTACCCAAAATATCTTTGCATACACCCTAATTAATTAGGCCTTTAAATTACTTACACCAGCCCATTTCCCAAGCAAAACTGGGTTAGCCGGCGATCGGCTAACCACTTGATATCTTTGGTGCCTAGGGCGGGACTCGAACCCGCACGGGTTGTTCACCCTGGGGATTTTAAGACCCATTAATGTTGATATTTATTAACTGTAATATTAGCACTTTA
>Ga0307423_1002300_pt1 | contig 10790 bp, 8 predicted proteins | sample SalMarWE160310MG_FD_202154 | JGI IMG/M metagenome (GOLD analysis project Ga0307423, IMG submission 202154) | Salt marsh sediment microbial communities from the Plum Island Ecosystem LTER, Massachusetts, United States - WE1603-10 | ecosystem: Environmental > Aquatic > Marine > Intertidal zone >...
TCAATCAAAGGCGCCACCGCCTGCGGGTCCTTGATCGCGCCCAATGCCTCTGCGACGGCCCAGATCACAGGTACATCCACATCGCTTAGCTTATCAAGCAAAGGCGTCACCGCCTGCGGGTCCTTGATCGCGCCCAATGCCTTTGCGGCGACCCGACGCACAGATACATCCTCATCGCCTAGCTTATCAAGCAAAGGCGCCACCGCCTGCGGGTCCTTGATCGCGCCCAATGCCCATACGGCGGCCCAGCGCACAGGTACATCCACATCGCTTAGCTTATCAATCAAAGGCGTCACCGCCTGCAGGTCCTTGATCGCGCCCAATGCCTTTGCGGCGGCCATGCGCACAGGTGCATCCACATCGCTTAGCTTATCAATCAAAGGCGTCACCGCCTGCGGGTCCTTGATCGCGCCCAATGCCTCTGCGGCGGCCCGGCGCACAGATTCATCCTCATCGCCTAGCTTATCAATCAAAGGCGCCACCGCCTGCAGGTCCTTGATCGCGCCCAATGCCCATAGGGCGGCACCGCGAATTGTGACTTTTCGATCGTCCACCAGAGGCCTTATAAGATTAGCCGCAATGGCTGGATCGGCTGTGACCAATGGGGCAAATCGCATAGGCAAATCGTAGTTTGCAAGTAAGAAGAAGGCTGTCTGTATAATAGCCGGCCTGTGTTTGTCTTCCACCTGCGCAAGTCCGTGGGACAAAAGGTTGTCAAGCCTCATGAAGTCCAGATGGTCCCACAGTTCCGCTTCCAACCAACCGCCATGCTTGGCTGCTTTCAGCCTGCGTGCCAAGTGTCTTCCGCCCAAGTGCTCCATGAATTCCTGGTGAATAAACCGAATGGTTCGGTCCGACTGCGCCTTTAGGACAATCCCTGCACTGGCCAAGGCACTAGCGCTGGAAATTAACAAATTGTCAGCTATATGACTAGGTAATGGTTGTGCTTCTTCTCCTGGGACCACCAATGACTTGGTTAAAAGGTTTCTTATATCCTTGCCGGGAATCTCCTCCATATGGCCTGCCTTTAACGCAGTCCAGCATAAGCCTTCCAGAACCTGGCCCTCATATTGGTAGTCATCGTCTAAATGTTTTTGACCCTTGGCACGCTTCAAAAAATGATCTAGAAAGCCGGCGAACAAGCCGGCCCGGCCGGGATGCAGATTACAGACAAGGGGCTCCTGACCACCTTCAGTCGCAATGGCCGCAGAGATCACCATAGCAAAAAGAAGTGGTGTTTTGCGGAGATCACGGGCCGAGGCGTTGGCTTGGCAAATCTGATTGACTATGGGCAGCAGATTGGGGTGCTCCTTCAACCAGTCATCCACGACCGCCGGATCAAAGCCGGTCAATTCAATACGATAAGAAGTTCCTTGGGAATCCAATGCGCCGTGCACGCTGCTAAGGGGGCGGCCGCTCAGGATAAATAAGTGACCGTCGTCTTCGGCCGAACGAATTGCAGCAGAAACCAAGGAGGCCGGGTCTGGCCGGCTGTCTGTCAGTAAATCCAGACCGTCCAGATACAACAGGCCTTGCCTGCCATGCATCACCTTTGGCCTTTCGGCCAAGATACCCTCTAGGGTTTCTTGGGCATCGCCCTTCCTGGCCAATAAGCCCAAATTTATTAACCAAGGGATATGGTCGTCAATGTCGATTGCTGTTTTGTCGGTCAATGCTGAACAAGCCAAATGGGCGGCCCAGAGTAGGGCGGATGTCTTGCCCTGGCCGGGACTGGCCTCCACCAACACCACTGTTGCACCATGTTCAAATGCCGCCTGAATAGCATTTTGGGGGGTACTAAAGGTTTCTTCTTGCTTTTTCTTGTTACTCTCAAAAAATCGTAAAACAGATGTAACTGGCAGTGGTTCAGGCATGTTGAGGCTCTCTGGTAGACGCTGCCATGTTTTGGCATAATCATCTGCCAACGTTGCCAATTTGCTCTCTAGGGAAACCTTGCTTGCCATGCCAGGTATTATGCCCCGCAACTTAACGGATCAGCAAGGAATTGTGAGGCTGGAAGTATGGAGTTGCTTAGGATTAGTATTAGGCCATGCAGTCGCTTAATGCCTCTGAATGGCTTGTGCCATTTCGCATGGCAAAGTTTCGCGTTTCGGGCGGCAGCTTACAAAAACCGCGGCGGCTTGGGAAGGTAAAGCCATCCCTTACACCTATGCCTATCGCAAGACATAAAACAACGCTGATTTGTCATACAAAAAAGGGCTGGCTGCCGAACAGCCAACCCCTTGATATTTTTGGTGCCGGAGGAGAGATTTGAACTCTCATGACCACAAGGGCCGGGGGATTTTGAGTCCCCTGCGTCTACCAGTTCCGCCACTCCGGCTCACCAGCGATTTATAGTTCGCCAAAGCCTCCAGGTCAAGCCCTGGTTTGTTTTTTTATCATGTTCGTTATAAACCATGGCGATAATCGGGATTTATAGAAAGAACTTGTCACTTTAACTCACGCGGGTTATAAGAATACTTCACTAATTTCGGGGACCAAGCCCTATAACCGGGGAAGCTGCGGTCAAGGTTAGGTTAGGGGACCCATGTCGATCGCCCGGGAAGAGGTAGTTTATACCGCCTCCCAAATCCAAGAGATGATTTCCTCCATGGCTCGCGAGATGGCCAAGCGTCATTCCCGCGCCGATGGTGTGGCCCTGGTAGGTGTGCGCACCGGAGGGGCTATTCTTAGCCGCCGCCTGTTTCAGGCGTTCAAGGAATCCAGCGGCTCCGTCATCCAACATGGCGTGATAGACATCACCCTCTACCGCGATGATTGGACCAGGCTGCACAGCCGGCCCAAGGTGGGTAAAACCGAGATAGATTTCTCCCTGGACGACAAGGTGGTTATCCTGGTGGACGATGTGCTGTTCACCGGCCGCACGGTGCGTGCCGCCTTGGACGCACTCATTGATTTCGGGAGGCCCTGTCGTATTGAGTTGGCGGTTCTCATCGACCGAGGCCATCGCGAGTTGCCCATCCAACCGGATTACGTGGGGGCTCTGGTGAAAACCTCGCGCCAGGAAGTCATTGATGTGCTTTTGACCGAGTCCGGGGCCCAAAGTGACGAGGTGCTTAAGAGGCAGCTGGAGTCTGACGGCGACATTTGACATCAGGTTTATTGGCAGGTTACGCGCTTGTTTGGCTAGCTATAATATAGCTTGCTTGACATCGTTTTTAAGTGAGTATACAAGGTAGGGGCTTGTGAATAGTGCGACAAGGCGTAAAGCGCGCCTTAAAGCCTACTAAAGACAAACCATATAACTTGCGCGAGGAGCGCCATGGCTGCAACCAATAAAGTGACCGGCGCGGTAATGGTGGTCGGAGGCGGTATCGCCGGAATGCAGGCCGCCTTGGATTTGGCCGACTCCGGGTACTACATCTATCTAGTGGAAAAGAGCCCGGCCATTGGTGGGGTCATGTCCCAATTGGACAAGACCTTCCCCACCAATGACTGCGCAATGTGAATTATCTCGCCTAAACTGGTCGAGGTCGGCCGGCATATAAATATCGAGCTTCTGACCATGTCGGAAGTGTTGGATGTTCAGGGCGAGGAGGGGAACTTCCAGGTCAAAGTGGTATCGCACCCGCGGCATATCGACATGGCCAAGTGCATCGCTTGCGGCGCTTGCTCGGAAAAGTGCCCCAAGAAGATTCCCAACGAGTACAACGAGAAACTGGACAAGCGCAAGGCCGCCTACGTGCAGTACGCTCAGGCGGTGCCCCTCAAGTACTCCATCGACGAAAAAAACTGCATCTTTTTCCAAAAGGGCAAGTGCAAGGCCTGTCAGAAGTTCTGCCCCACCGGCGCGGTGGATTTCGAGCAAAATGAGATCGAGCGCGATATCCTGGTGGGCTCGGTGATCGTTTCGGCGGGCTTCAAGGCCTTTGACCCCACGGGTTACAGCGCCTATGAGTACAGCCGTTATCCCAATGTGGTAACCGCCCTGGAGTTCGAGCGAATTTTGGCGGCCAGCGGACCCTGGATGGGGCATTTGGTGCGTCCCGGAGATGAAACCGAACCCAAGCGTATCGCCTTCTTGCAGTGCGTGGGGTCCCGCGACCTGAACACCTGCGACCATCCCTATTGCTCCAGCGTCTGCTGCATGTATGCCTTGAAAGAGGCCACCATCGCCATGGAGCACGCCCATGGCGGCCTGGACGTGTCCATATTCTTCATGGACATGCGCACCACGGGCAAGGATTTCGAGCGCTACTACGAAAAGGCCAAGAAGCAGGGGGTGGACTTCATCCGTACCCGAGTCCACACCATCAACGAACTGCCAGACAAGGGTCTGCGCATCGAGTACGCCAATGAGAAGGGCGAACCCAATAGCGCGGATTTCGACATGGTGGTGCTGTCCCATGGCCTGGAAGTGGCGCCAGGGACCATCCAGTTGGCCAAGAAGCTGGATATCGAGCTTACCTCCAGCGCCTTTACCGCAAGCGATTCCTTCGCGCCGGTTTCCACCAGCCGGCCCGGCATATATGTCTGCGGCGCCCTCAACGGCCCCAAGGATATTCCTTATTCGGTGATGGAGGCTTCGGCCGCGGCCTGCGCGGCGGCCGGCAAGTTGACCTCGGCCCGGGGCAGCATGGTCAAGACCAAGGAGACCCCCACGCCTCTGGACGTGGCGGGCGACACCCCGCGCATCGGCGTGTTCGTGTGCTCCTGCGGCATCAACATCGCCGGCGTGGTGGATGTAGAGGCGGTGGCCGAGTACGCCAGGAGCCTGCCCTATGTGACCTATGTGAAGAACAACCTGTTCACCTGCTCCCAGGACACCCAGGACATAATGGCCGAGGTGATCCGCGAGGAGGGCCTGAACCGGGTGGTGGTGGCGGCTTGCACGCCGCGCACCCACGAGCCCCTGTTCCAGGAGACCCTGCAGGCGGCCGGGCTTAACAAGTACCTCTTCGACATGGCCAACATCCGCAACCAGGACTCCTGGGTGCATAGCGCTGAGCCGGAAAAAGCCACGCAAAAGGCTAAGGACCTGGTCCGCATGGCCGTGGCCAAGGCCACGCTCCTACAGCCCTTGCAGGAGGTGCAGCTTTCGGTCAACAACGCGGCGCTGGTCATCGGCGGCGGCATCGCCGGCATGAACGCGGCCTTGAACCTGGCCCAACAGGGTTTCCAGACCCACCTGGTGGAGCGGGACGTTGAGTTGGGCGGCAACGCTCGTCTCATCCGCACCACCGCCCAGGGCGAGGATGTGGCGGCCTATCTCAAGGACCTCAGCGAGCAGGTGAAAAATCACGAGAACCTCACCTTGCATTTGGGCGCCACCATCAAGGACGTTGACGGCTTTGTGGGCAACTTCAAGACCACAATTGCCGCTGACGATGGTGAGCAAACCATAGAGCACGGCGTGGCCCTGATCGCCATCGGCGCGGCCGAGCACAAGCCCCATGAGTATCTCTACGGCCAGCATCCCAAGGTGATGACCCACCTGGAGATGGATGGGGCCTTCATGAATGGCGAGCTGGACCCCAAGAAGATCGAAACCGCGGTATTCATTCAGTGCGTGGGCAGCCGCGAGCCGAATCATCCCTACTGCTCCAAGGTCTGCTGCACCCACTCGGTGGAAAGCGCGCTCCACATCAAGGAGCACAACCCCGACGCCCAGGTGGTGATCATTTACCGCGACATGCGCACCTATGGCGAGCGCGAGCTGCTTTACAAGGAAGCGCGCTCCAAGGGCGTCTTGTTCGTGCGCTACGATGTGGACAAAAAGCCCAAGGTGGAGGCCGACGGCGACAAACTCAACATCACGGTCACCGACCACGTGCTGGGCCGTGACCTGGTGATCAGCGCCGACGTGTTGGGCCTGGCCAGCGCCATTGAAAGCCACAAGCCCGAAGCTCTGGCCCAGATGTTCAAAGTGCCCTTGGACGAGGACGGCTGGTTCCTGGAGGCCCACCAGAAACTGCGGCCGGTGGATTTCGCCACCGACGGCGTGTTCATGTGCGGCCTGGCCCACTATCCCAAGCCCATCGAGGAGGCTGTGGCCCAGGCCCAGGCCGCGGTGGCCCGTGCGGTCACGGTGCTTAGCAGCCCCGAGATCTGGCTATCCGGCACGGTGGCGGTCATCGACCAGAAAAAATGCGTGGGCTGCGGCGTGTGCTGGACCGTGTGCCCCTACCAGGCCATCAACCAGGACGAAAAGGGCCTGGCCGTGGTGAACGAGGCGCTGTGCAAGGGCTGCGGCACCTGCGTGGCTTCCTGCCGCTCGGGCGCGCCTAACCTGCGCGGCTTCACCAACCAGGACGTTATGGCGCAAATCGAGGCTCTTCTGTAAGAGGCCTCCAATTATATCAAGTAGAGAACAGGGTTAAAGCTATGAGCGAAAACAATGACTACCAGCCTAGGATCGCCGCATTTCTATGCAACTGGTGCTCCTACGGCGCTGCGGATTTGGCCGGTGTCAGCCGGCTGCAATACCCGCCCCTGGTCCAGACCATCCGCATCCCTTGCACCGGGCGCATGAGCCCGAAATTCATCCTGCAGGCTTTCCGCAAGGGAGTTGATGGGGTCTGGGTAAGTGGGTGACACCCGGGCGACTGCCACTATATTGCTGGCAACATGTTCGCCCGGCGGCGGTTCGCCGTTATGAAGAAGCTCCTGGAGTACGTTGGCATAGAACCTGATCGGCTGCATTTCAGCTGGATCTCCTCGGCCGAGGCTGAGAAATTCCAAAAGACCGCCACCTCTGTGGCCGAGGCGGTCAGGGCCCTGGGACCGGCGCAGCACATGATCAAAGACATCCGGAAGGTGGCTTGATGGATAACCAAGAGGTGGCCCAGAAGATTCGGGAGGTCGCCAAGAAGCTCTTGTCGGAAGGCAAGGTAAGCTGCGTGATCGGCTTTGAAAAGGGCACCGTGCCCATGCGCGAACGTCCCTTTTTCGCCTACACCCCCGAGGAGGCGGATCGGCTCACCTGGACCAGTTTCTGCTGCAACAACCTGGCAAATTTCCTGGTGCGCCGCGATTTGGGCGAAGCCGGCAAGGTGGCCGTGGTCGCCCAGGGCTGCGTGAGCAGAAGCATCGTGGGCCTTATAAAAGAAAACCAAATCACCCGCGAGCAGGTGTTCGTCATCGGCGTGCCCAGCCCCGGCATGCTGGACCGCAATAAGGTCCAGGCCATGGTGGGCGCGGCTAAGGTCATCACCGAGGTGACCGAGGACGGCGCGGACCTGATCGTAAAGGGCAAGGACTTCGAGGAGCGCGTGCCCCGCAAAAAGGTGATGCGCGACAACTGCTACACCTGCGTGCAGCGCAACCCGGTGATCGTTGACGAGCTTATCGGTAAAGAGTCGGAGCCCACCCACGGCGGCAACATCGACAAGGTGGCGGCGCCCTGGGAGAAGCTGGGCGCGGCCGAGCGCTGGGCCGAGTTCGCGGAGAACTATCAATCCTGCATCCGCTGCTACGCCTGCCGCGACGCCTGCCCGCTTTGCTATTGCCACGTCTGCTTCGTGGACGAGGCGCAGCCCCAATGGTGCGGCAAGACCCAGGACGAGACCGACGTCCTCACCTACCATGTGCTGCGGGCGTTCCACTGCGCGGGGCGCTGCACCGATTGCGGCGCTTGCGAAAGCGCCTGCCCCATGGGCATCAAGGTGCGCAAGCTCACCAGCAAGATTGAAAAGGATATCCGGGAAATGTACGGCTATCAGCCCGGCATGGACCTGGAGGCCCAGCCGCCCATGAGCGTCTATAAGCCAGATGATCCCCAAGAGTTCATCAAGTAAGGGGCTTTTAGGCGGTTTATGAGCGCAAACCATACCCGAGGATAGCTATTATGGCTGACAAAATACTGGCCAAAGACAAGCTGGCGGATTTCGTGGGGGGCCTCAAGAAGGACCTGGATGTGTTCGCCCCCAAGCTTGCCGACGATAAGTTGGTCTGGGCCCCGCTGGAGGACGGCGGCGAGGTGTTGTGGGATTTTTCCAACACCGAAATGTCGCCCAAGGACTTCTTCTTCCCCCAGACCGAGTGCATGATGCACTTCAAGAACGACCCCAAAGATGAAAAAGGCATGATCATGGAGGCCGAGCCGGGGCTTTCTAAGGAGCGCGCGCTCCTTAACATCCGCCCCTGCGACGCCAAGGCCTTCGGCGTTTTGGACATGATCTTCTGCCAGGACGAGATGACCAACGATGTCTATTGGCGCGACAAGCGCGAGAAGACGCTATTGATCGGCCTGGCCTGCAATGATCCCTGTCCCACCTGCTTTTGCACCAGTGTGGGCTGCGGACCCCATAACGAGGCCGGCCTGGACGTGCTCCTGGTGGATCTGGGCGACAAGCTTCTGGCCCGGGCGGTAAGCGATAAGGGCAAGGGGGCGATCGCTAGCCTGCCGGACGCGGCCAAGGCGGACGCGAACAAGGCGGCCGAACTCAAAAAGGCGGCCGAGGCCTCCATCACCGGCGGCGTGGCCACCGGCAATATCGATGGGCGCGAAGTGCTGGAGCTCTTCAACCTGCCCATGTGGGACCGGGTGCATGAGTCCTGCCTCAACTGCGGCACCTGCACCTTCTGCTGCCCCACCTGCCATTGCTTCGATATCCAGGACGAGACCCAGGGCGACTTCGGCCGCCGGGTGCGCAACTGGGACTACTGCATGAGCTGGCTGTTCACCATCCACGGCACCGGCCACAACCCGCGCACCGGCAAGAAGGAGCGGGTCCGCCAGCGCTTCATGCACAAGTTCAAGTACATCCCGGTTAAGCGCGGCGGCGAGATTGGATGCGTGGGCTGCGGCCGCTGTGTGCAGCTTTGCCCCGTGAACATCGACGTGCGCGAAGTGGTCAATGCCATGAACCAGTGAGCGGTGGGGTGTTTGGCCGGGAGAGACAAGGCTTAGCGGCTCCCCGGCGCCCCATCGGCAATTAATCAAGAGTATGGCGTGAAATGGCCATACCAAAAGTCTAAAAGGGGGAGCGGGGACAAAGGCTTTTAAACGAAGTTACCCCGCCTAAAGAGGTGAAACCATGAATAACCCCTATGTGCCTTATCCCGTGAGAATATCCAAGACCTTGGTGGAGACGGAGGACAAGCAGCTCAAGTCCTTTTGGCTGGACTTCTTGAATCCAGCAGACGCCAAGGCCTTCGACTACACGCCGGGCCAGTTCGCCGAGCTTTCGGTGAGCGGCTATGGCGAGATCCCCATCGGAATCGCCTCCAGCCCCACCGAGGGCGACACCTTGTTGTTCACGGTGAACAAGGTGGGCCATGTGACCCGCAAGCTGCACAACATGGCTGAAGGCGACATCATGGGCGTGCGCGGGCCTTTGGGCAACCACTACCCGCTCAAGGATATGGAAGGCAAGAACGTGGTCATCGTGGCTGGCGGCTTTGCGGTCACCACCCTGCGCGCCACCATGAACTGGCTCTTGCATCCTGATAATCGCGCCAAATACGGCGATATCACCTTCATCTACGGCGCCCGCACCCCAGGCCTCTTGCTCTACACCGACGAGTGGACCGAGTGGCAGAAGCGCGACGACTGCAATATCCACGTCACCATCGACCGGGAGGCCCCCGGCTGGACCGGCCTGGTGGGCTTTGGCGTGGACATCGTCAAAAAGGTTCAGCCCAAGCCCGAGAATTCCGTGGCCCTGATCTGCGGGCCGCCGATCATGATCCGTTTCACCTGGCCTGTGTTCGAGGGGCTGGGTTGGACCACGGATCAGGTGGTCTTAAGCCTGGAGAACCGCATGAAATGCGGCATCGGCATCTGTGGCCGCTGCAACGTGGGGCCGGAGTATGTCTGCAAGGACGGTCCGGTGTTCACCAAGGCGCAACTGGATAAGCTGCCTGCCGAATACTAGTAGTGATGGCAGGCTCATGTAGGGGCCTGAACCACACCGCTCAACGCGGGTGCGATTAAAAAACAGGATGTAAAACACTACGGAAGGCATAGGCTTTATTAGGAAGCCTTTGCAACCCAGTAGTGTTTGAGTTATGATCGGAAAAATGGATGACAGCAGGCCGTAAAGGCCGATATTTCCGATACCTATTAGGTAATTAAATTGGTAAGCCGGGGGCTCTCGCACGACGCCCCGCCGATAATATAATCTTCATAGGGAGTTATAGGTAATGAGTCAGGAACCGATCAAGCTGGGCAAGCGCGAGCCTAAGCTTGCCATCGACCCCAAGTTCGCAGATGTGTGCCTTACCTGCGGCACCTGCGCTTCGGGTTGCCCCGTGACCGGGGTGGATGGCATGGACCCGCGCAAGGCCGTGCGCATGGCTGCCCTGGGCCTGGACCAGGAGCTGATTGATTCACGCTGGCCTTGGATATGCACTCTGTGCGGACGCTGCGAGCGCGCCTGCCCCATGGGTGTGGAAATCGTTGCCATGACCCGCAGAGCGCGGACCCTGCGCGAGCGCGACAAGGTGCCCGGCCCCATCCACAAGGGCACCATGATGAACCTGGAGCGCGGCAACAACCTGGGCATTCCCAAGGACGATTTCCTCTTCCTGCTCTTTGACATGGGCAAGGAAATGTGGGATGACGGCTGCCCCGGTTTCTATGTGCCGGTGGATAAAAAAGGCGCCCGGATCATCAGCACCATCAACTCCAAGGAGCCTTTCGGGGAGCCGGACGACATGAAGTTCTGGTGGCGCATCTATTACGCTGCTAAAGAGGACTGGACCGTCAGCTCGGTCAACTGGGAAGGCGTCAACTGGGGCCTGTTCTCCGGCGACGACGAGTCCATGAAGGAACAGGTCAAGCGGGTGTATGAAAACGCCAAGCGGGTGGAGGCGAAGTACTTACT
>Ga0307423_1002301_pt1 | contig 10790 bp, 13 predicted proteins | sample SalMarWE160310MG_FD_202154 | JGI IMG/M metagenome (GOLD analysis project Ga0307423, IMG submission 202154) | Salt marsh sediment microbial communities from the Plum Island Ecosystem LTER, Massachusetts, United States - WE1603-10 | ecosystem: Environmental > Aquatic > Marine > Intertidal zone >...
CCACAGGAGAACAATTATGGATTGTTAATCGAACACTGACGGCATTCACAAGAGACCAAATCGTCGCAGGCGGCGCAGGCAACTACTATTATCTTGAATCGTCTGAGGGCAAAATGAGAGCTTACGATGTGCAGACAGGTCGGTTGGATTGGGGTCCTATACAGCTTGAAGGTGATAACGGAGAATGGATTGTGCCTAATCCCTACAACAGCATCGGTGGATATAACATAGTGTTTGCTGATGATGTACTTTACGTGATGGGCTTCGGTGGAGACGTATGGGCTATCGACGGATCTAATGGAGATCAGTTATGGTATACCAGCACTAACAAGCTCATCGGTGAGGCTGGGTCTGACACGCCCTACGGCATATGGCCGCTTTGGGTCTTCAGTGGTGGCTCCGTTTCAGGAAATGGAGTTTACCTACTCAACGTTGGCCATGAGTACAGTCCACCGCTTTTCCGTGGAGCGCAGCAACTTGCACTGAACACTACTACTGGAGAGCTGATATGGAGCATAATGGGCTTTGACGTTACGAACGCTGCCACCATAGTAGATGGTGTTGTAACCGTATTGAACGCCTACGACAACCAACTGTACTCTTATGCCAAAGGTCCAACCGCTTTGACAGTTACCGCCCCTGCTGTCGGCGTTACAACTGCCACACCAATAACCATAACTGGTACAATACTGGACATTTCTGCCGGCTCGAAGCAGGAAGCACAGGCCGCAAACTTTCCATACGGCTTACCATGCGTTTCTGACGAAAGCATGAAAGGTTGGATGGAATACGTCTACATGCAACAGCCTTGTCCAGCGAACATCACAGGCGTTCCAGTGACACTCAGTGTGCTTGACTCTAACGGCAACGAATACGACATCGGAACTATAACGAGCGATGCCACAGGTGCCTACGGTCTAACATGGACACCTCCCATCCAAGGGGAATATACGGTCTACGCAACCTTCGGAGGCACAGAATCATATTACGGGTCATATGCTACAACATACTTACAAGCAAGCGAAGCACCAGCAGCTACTGCACAACCAACGCCAATGCCAGAATCCGCCGCTGACCTCTACTTCCTGCCCATGTCAATCGGAACAATAATCGCAATCATAGTAATTGGAATAGTGCTGATTCTGATGCTGCGAAAACGCTAAGAAGTCATCAAATCAATCTTCCCCCCTTCTTTTTTCGGGGTTACAGCATTGGTTTAGGGAGACTGGGGCTGAAAGGGCTCTGGATAGAATGAATGATTACATATCATTGTCATTCTCTGTTCTCCTTAAGTCTGTCAACCAGAGCCCCAGCAAACCGTCTTCAAAAACTCATTCTCCCATCGTAAATGGTGCTTGTGGTAACTCGTTTGTAACTATCGTTAACGTGAGCCTACACTGAAGTATAGGTAGTTAGGCGTTTTTGAAGAATTCCCATGAGATGTTGAATCGCCATGGGTCGCCTTTTTCGGTGAGTTGTATTTTTCCGTCTTTTTCTTCGATGAGTCCTTTGCTTTTGAGTTTGTTGATGGCGTTTGGGAATGCTTCTTCGGGGAACTTGCCGTAGCTGGCTCGGAAGTTTTCGCGGTCCACGGGAACGCGGATGTAGATGAGCATCATGGCTTTCCTCATTTCCTCTTCTTGAGTGATTTTGTTTAGGCGAGCAATGGGAAACGAGCCTTCCCCCACTTTCTGGATGTAGCTTTGAATGTCTTCGATGTCCGAGTAGAGAAAGCGGTCAATGTGCCCCATGAAGAAACCCGCGCCCGTCCCCACCACTTCGCTGGAAGGCTTATTAGAATCTTCTTTAACCCGAGAGAACCTGTTGTGACAGGTGGGCTTGTAACCGTTCTCCTTGAAAATCCTGTAAGCCTCAAGGTACATATCCAGCTCCGCAGAATCGTCTCCTACAGGCGGCAACTCGCCAGCCGCAATCTTCTTCGCCAACGGCGTTTCAGGATACAAATCCAGCGGGTAACAGTCCACGCTTTCAACTTCAAGCTCCAACGCCTGCTTCAAATCACTCCGCCACTGCTCCAACGTCTGACCCGGCAAGTTGTAAAGCAAGTCAATGCTCACGCGCAAACCCTGCTTCCTTATCAACCTCAACTTGTCTTTAGCGTCGCGGCTGCTATCCCGAATCATCAAACTCTTACGCAGCGAATCATCAAAAGTCTGAATCCCAATATCCAACTGGTCAACACGATTCTCGTGGAGAACACGAATTTTGTCTTCGGACAGGCTGGTGGTGCACGCTGTAAACTTGGTCAAGTGATCCCCGCTGAGGTTGAAGGTTTCTCGGCAGAAACTCAAAACATCCGCGATTTGCTCGCTGGAGATAACGGAGGGGCTTCCGCCGCCCACGTACAACTCGTTGAAACTGCTCGATTTAACATAATTCTCCTCCGCGTACATGGACAACGCCTTTTTAAGCGCTGCAATGTAAGGCGCCACGTCCTGCTTGTCACAGCTCACCGCGAAGTAGCAGAAGGCGCACTTGCCTTCACAGAAAGGAAGCCACGGCTGCAGTTCCCGGTTCTGGTCAACCGCGCTTTCCTTTTTGAGGAAACCGGAAAAATCAGATAAAAGCTGAGAAGTTGGAGCGGACCTGTCCCTGTAAGTCATCGGCGGCCAATGCTCAACATGGTCATACGGCCAGCCATTGTTACGTTTATGAATCACTCTGAAACCCCTTCGAATAGCATGCTCCCTTGACACTTTTAAAGTTAACTGAATGAACCCAACAAGACGAAAACACCATGCAAAACCTTGAAAATCCGAAAAACACGTTGCACGCGAACAAAAAACATGAGAAAATAGGGAAAGCCAGAACTTGACTTGTGTGTCGGCTAGGGTTCTGGTTGCGTGAACGGGCTGCTCATTCCAACCAGTAGTTTCCCTATCCTGTCAAGATGTTTCTCTTCTTCGGAGAGAATTTCTTCAAGCAACCGTCCAGTGGCAAAATCGCCCTCTTTACGCGCAAGCTGTATAGCCTGGTTGTACAAGGTTACCATTGCTTCCTCGGTTCGCTCATCTTCCCTCAACATCTCAGCTAAAGTCGAACCCACACGGATGGGAGCAAACTGGTTAGGCGGTACACCATTCAGAAGCGCAAGCCTATCCGCGAGCACCTCAGCATGCTTCATCTCTACGATAGCTAAGTCCCTGAACAGCTTCTCCACAATAGCCCCATCAAGCCCTTTAACGAAGACGTGCTGCCACATATACCTCATCGAAACTTCAAGTTCAAGCTCTATACCTTTATTCAAAAAATCCAACAACTGTTTAGACGCCACCACAATAACCACTTCCAATACCATACACTTTTAAGCACGTTTATAAAAATCCACCGCCACCTTCCAGCCTACGCGGCGGTTAGCGGGCCCGACGGGAATTGAACCCGCGACCCTCGGATTAAAAGTCCGATGCTCTAGCCTTACTGAGCTACGGGCCCTCGCTTTATTGTGTTGCTCATAGGAGAAACAAGAAAGGGGTTTTTTAGCGTTTCGATTCAAGGTCAAGGAAACCAACCAAATCTGCGCCGAAAACGCTTGACCCTGACGGTTTCGTGTTTAAAACGGCATTTCGGATGGATGCTTGAGTGGAATAATCCAGTTGTAAACGTTTTGGGAAAAAGAAAAATGTGATGGAAGCCTTCTCCTTCTTCCACCTCGGAACAAATGAATCTATGTTTATTTCTTTATAAAACGTTGTGTCAGCCTCGGCATATATCCTGTTGAGCAATATGTTGGCGTTTGGTTTCGTTTCGTTTTCTGAAACTTTGCTTTTAACCTTGTACACCTAAGAGTTAAATGAGGGAAAGGAGAATGCTCCAAAACACATACATCAACGCAGTTACGCTGCTGCTCTTCTTCGGAGTCTCAGTCGCCTGCATATTCATTTCAGCTTACCTCTGGATGCGCCAACAAAAAATGCCCCATTAGACTGCGCTTGAATTTGCGTGTAAAGCTCTCATCGACTTATTTGTTTAGCCGTGTCCTTAATGTTCAAGTCTTTGAACTGAAGTGAAAAAACTGAGGGTGGGCGCAATTTTCATGCTTATTCTTCGTCGGTTCTGTCTTCAAACGCGGGGTGCGGAAGCTCCACCAGCGAGATCACCACGACAGCTACGACGATTAATACTACGGTTATTCTGAAGAACATCCAGTAGGGTTGAGCCCAATCGTAACTGAAAATCAGTCCATACGAGTAGAGAGTGTCGTTAACCAGTTTGTCAAGCTGAAGCAAAAACACTACCGCGGCGATAAGCATGATGTCGCAAAGGACAACCAGTGCAACTCTAATTTTAGACATGTAATCACACCTGTGGTAGCCTGCTTTCTCCCTCTGACTAACTGAACAGAAAACAAGTTACCCTTTTTAGCTTTTATGCTACGACTCCGCTATGCCCCAAGTATCAAAGCAAATCTTTTTCTGAAACCAAAACAACTCTTATAACTGGAAGAGACTGAAACGAAAATGGGTGAAGAAAGCGACAAGGAGCACATGGCAGAATTAAAGGCTATGATTCAGGGAAAAAAACCGAAGGAACCTATGGAAGAAGTTCTCACCACCTTCTGTGCCCGCCACGGCGTTTCCATAGACACCTGCAGAGTGTACTACAACAGGCTACTGGAAAAAGGCGAAGTCACCGAGAAATAACTCGGCAATTCACGTTTTTTCATTTACTTTCTGAGCTTGGTGTTGTGAAGTATTAGCTTTTAAACTAGTGGTTACATTATATTGGTTTATGCCGCCTGAGAGTGTGTCAACTATTGAAGGATAGGTATTTCTGGGCAATTCTTGTTGCCGTGATTCTCACTCCTCTGCTTATCATTTCGCTTTTCGTAGCCTGCGGATTTTATGAGCCGCCTCCACAGCTTTTCGTCGGCGTGGATGCTGCTTACGACAACATGGACGAAATCAAACAGTTCGTTGACGAGGCAAGCTCATACACAAACACCATTGTACTGGGAAGTACAGGAATAACTCATAATTTTTCTAAATTGAACGAGGCTTGCCAGTACATTTACGATCACGGAATGTACTTCATGATTTACGCGCACCCTTTGGAAACCCCTGAAGCGCTTCTAGTTCAGCGCCAGTGGATAATGGACGCGAGACCCAGATGGGGGAACAAGTTCTTGGGTTTGTATGCTTACGATGAACCTGGTGGAAGACAGTTAGATAACGCCACGTTGAAAGTACTGGGTGATGAGGAGTGGTTTGCAGATAACTATACGGATGCTGCGAACAAATATGTCAACGCTATGACCTTAATTATTAACCATACAATTATTGAACTAATGGGCGGAGCAGGTTTGCCTTTGTATACCTCAGATTACGCGCTTTACTGGTTCGATTACAAAGCGCCATACGACACGGTTTTCGCAGAGTTCGGATGGAACTACAGCAGACAAATAAATGTGGCTCTCTGCAGAGGCGCAGCTAACGTTCAAAACAAGGACTGGGGCATCATGATTACTTGGACGAATACTCAACCACCTGACAACAAATCTTACCTCGAACCAGCCGATGAGCTCTATGACGATATGGTCTTAGCATACGAAAATGGCGCTAAATACATCTTGGTCTTTGACACCAACGAAAACTACACGCACACCGTCATAGACGACACGCGCCTAGATGCGATGGAGCAGTTTTGGCAGTACACAAAGGCTCATCCGCGGTCAAGCAACCCAATCCGCAACAGGGTTGCGTACGTTCTTCCAAACGGCTTCGGATACGGCTTCCGCGGACCAAAAGACATTATTTGGGGTTTATGGCATGATGATGATATTTCACTCGCCATAAGCACAGAACTCGGCAGTCTCCTTATCAGGTACCAGAATCGGCTGGACGTAATTTATGATGATGGCCTTGAATCTGACAACTCCTATGGCTATAGCCGCCTTATTTTCTGGAATGGAACAGTACGGTTTCCGTAAGTTTGAAGGCGTCAACGAACAGTTTAAGTTAACATATTGTAAATGTAGTTTTTGAGGAATACTCGCGTTGAAGGAACTCGTGTTTGTAGGCTTAGGTTTACACGATGAAAAAGGAATAAGCCACCAAGGCATAGAAGAAACCCGAACAGCAGACAACGCTTTCATGGAACTGTACACCAGCATACTCCCCTGCTTCTCCAAGAAACGGTTTGAAGAACTCGTCAACAAGCAAGTGCATATAGTTTCGCGCCGTGACTTAGAAGAAAAAAACGGCACACTCATCTTGAATGCCGCGGAAAACGGAAAAACTGTTTTCCTCATTCCAGGCGACCCGTTTACCGCCACCACACATGTGACGCTGCGTATTGAAGCGGAAAAACGCGGCGTCAAAACCCGCATAGTCCACGGAGCTTCAGTGATGTCTGCCGTAATCGGCTTATCAGGCTTGCACAACTACAAGTTCGGAAAAACAGTCACCATACCTTTCCCAGAGAACTCTTCAGAAACCCCTTACAAAGTCATCGCCCAAAACAAGAAGCTTAGGTTGCACACGCTGTGCCTGCTGGACATTAAGGCAGAAGAAAAACGTTTCCTAAGCATAAACGAAGCCTTGACGCTGCTCTTGAAAATTGAACAAAAAAGACACGAAAGCATAGTCACACCAGACACGGTGGCTGTAGGCTTGGCAAGAGCGGGAAGCCCCACTCCAACCTTGAAAGCGGATTTCGTAAACGAGCTGGTCAAGTGTGATTTTGGGGAGCCACCGCAGAGCTTGATTTTTCCCGGAGACCTGCACTTCATGGAAGCCGAAGCCCTAGTAACGTTTGCGGGAGCACCTGAACGATTACGGAGGCTTGCCCGATGAGTCTGGAAGCGCTCGTAACCAAGTACATTAGTTCCGCGGAGAAGGTTCTGGATGAAATGCAGCGTATAGACGGCGTGGTAACCGTGGATGAGGCGTGTGTGGATGAGATTTTGGGTTATGTGACGGCGTATTTGGAAGACGCAAAGTATTATAAGGCGCAGAAAAAGTTTGAAACCAGTCTAACCTCGGTCGCTTACTGCGAAGGATTGTTAGACGCGTTGAGACTGTTGGGAGCTGTGAAATTCGAATGGCCAGCAAAAGCGGAAAAAAGGTAGTTTTGGCTTCAGGAGTATTCGACCTTCTGCATCTGGGTCACGTCAGGTTCTTGGAGGAAGCTAAGAAAACTGGCGGCAAAGACGCGGAACTCATAGTCATAATCGCAAGGGATAGCACGGTGGAGAAAACAAAAGGAAGAAAACCTATCATGTCTGAGCACCAGCGTCGCGCTTTGGTGGAGTCCTTGAAGGTGGTTGATGAAGCGGTGCTTGGCTACAAAAACTTTGACCTCGGCGACGTTATCGAACACGTTAAGCCTGACGTTATTGCTCTGGGCTACGACCAAGTGGATGTGGAGAAGGCCACAAAAAAGTATGTAAATGACCACAATCTACCCATAAAAGTCATTAGAATCGGCAAGTTTGAGGAAGACGCTTTAGACAGCTCCTCAAAAATAAGACAGAAAATCGTTGAAAACTTCGTCAGGTGAACAAACGTGCCCAACAGCCAGAAGTTCAAGCCCACATACATTCTCATCGCGATAAACGTGGCTGTTTACATATACACTTCTGTCGCTGGTGGAGACGTTCTAACCACAAATACAAGGATGCTAGTGCAGTACGGTCAAGTTAACGACTTAGTAATCAATTCTGGTTATTACTATCAGCTTTTCACATCCATGTTTGTCCACGCAGATATCACGCACATCGTAGGAAACATGTTGTTTCTTTTCATTTTTGGTTTAAGAGGCGAAGAAATGTTTTCTCTGCCAGAATACCTTGGAGTCTATTTGATAGGTGGCTTAACGGGTAACATATTGTCATTGTTTCTGTTGCCTGCTAACACGGTTTCGGTGGGGGCTTCCGGCGCCATTTTTGCGATGTTCGGGGCATCTGTGATTTACGCTAGACGCAGTTTAAGCCAATCTATAATTGGAGCTTTAATATACGCGTTCTTTCTGCTGTTCATCAGTTCAGGCGTAGGCGTGAACATTTTCGCGCACGTAGGTGGGTTGGCGGCGGGTTTGCTTATAGGTTACTGGTTAGCTACAAGACGTAAACCCGAAACGCGGTACACGATGAGCTACTCTTACTCAACCTTTCCCTAGCTTTAGGGAAGCGTGAAAATTTCCACTTTGACTTTGTGTCCGTCTTTCAGGTTAAGCTGTTTTCTGAGGCAAACAGGGGCTATTATCTCTAAGACTGAAACATCGTAGTGGCTGCGCAGGGCAGTGATCACGGCGCCTTTGACTTTGTTGTCGATGGTGGCGGGGTAGCATTTTACGAGCCCGAACGTGCGGTTCTCGTTTTTGAAGCCTTGCACTTCAATGGCAGGGTAAGATTCCAGCTCCGTTCGCGTCTTAAGGTCGTATTCAGTGGTGAGCTTGAGGTTCAGTGTGCCAGGGTAAGGATCGAAGCCGAGTTTCTCAATGAATTGTTTCCTGTAAATGTCTTTTGAAATGTAGTATGCGCCTTCGCCTAAGCCTTCGAAGACTGTTCCTTCAAGAGTAACCGACGGCGGATAAGCTGCTTCCACCAGAAACCGCAAGTGAGCATACAGCTTCTGAATTTCTTTTATGCCCAAATCCGCGATTTTTATAAGGCTACCTTCAGGCGTTATTGTTCTCTGTATCAAGCCTTTGCGTTCCAGTTCTATCAAGTAGCGAGATGCTGTCTGCTGGGAAATCCCCATCTTCTCAGCCAAATACTCGGTTGAGATTTTGGCGGTTCGCTTGTGTGCACCCATATCCGCGAGTTTAAGAAGCGTCTGAATATGTTGCCAATCGTGTTTGTCCAATAGCCTTAGTTCTCCACTCTAGCAGAAATATAGAGTAAGGTTGCTATTTAAGACGCTCTAATTCAGTTAGGCATGCCGAGTCGCGAGTTGAAAGCTGAAAAGGTGGAGTGGAGCGTTGTTGTGTTTTTTGCCGAACCGTTGGTGTTTTATTGTTGGTTGTAACGTAAAATTTATAAGAAGCCGCTATTCATGCAGTTTTCAGATAAAAACATGAGCACGTTGAAACTTCGACTTTCTATGGCTGGAACCTTAGCCGTAATCTTCGGTTTATCCACATTAGTTTTTGCAGTAATCATGAGTTTAGCTGGAGTCTTCGACCTTTTAACGCTGGGCGCTGTTGTCGTGGCTTTCAACATAATTCAGTGGCTTATCTCGCCGTACCTTGTCGGCGCCATATACCGCGTCCGAGAGCTTCCAGAAAACGAGAACCCACAACTGCATCAGATGGTTGAAAACCTCAGCGTGAAAAGCAAAATCTCCAAGCCGAAACTTATGCTGGCGCAGATTCCCCTTCCCAACGCGTTCGCGTACGGCTCACCCTTAACAGGCAGCCGCGTCGCAGTCACCAAGGGCCTGTTGGACTCGTTGAATGAAGATGAAGTTGAAGCCGTCCTGGGACACGAGCTTGGCCACTTGAAGCACAGGGACGTGCAGGTTATGATGGTAGTTTCCTTCCTGCCCGCGCTTTTCTACTACATCGGCTTTTCGCTTATGCTTTCAGGCATGTACCGTGGCCGCAGAGACGACAGCGGCGGCAGCGCCCTGATAGGCATAGGCTTCATGATTTTCTCTTGGGTGCTGAACATGTTCACGCTCTACCTAAGCAGGCTGCGCGAGTACTACGCGGACAGGCACAGCGTTTCCGTAGTGGACGGCGGCGCACAAAAACTCTCCACCGGGCTGGCGAAGATAGTTAACACTACACGCAAAGTCAACTCGAGGACCAAGCGGTCTCCGCAAGAGAAGCCTAACACAAGCGCCTTCAAAGCATTGTTCATAGCTGACCCTGACAGAGCAAGTGCAGATTCAGCCGAGTTAGCCACTGCCATGGGAGTCCAAAGCGACCAGAAACTGGTGGAGGAGATTGCCTCTCAGAAATTGACGTTTGCCGACAAGCTGCTTGAAGCCTTCTCAACTCACCCCAACATCGTAAAGCGTTTGCGGGCGCTGAAGGAACTCAGCTAACCGCCTGCGTCTCTTCTGCTGATGCGATGCAAAACCATTTTAAACTCGGTTAGGTTTACTCATCACAGATTTGTAGGATGTTGTAGACTTGAACGAGACATCAAAGGTTATTTCTCAGGCTCGCCGTGAAGGCAGGAAAGCGCTTTTGGAAACTGAAGCCAAAGCCATCTGTGTGGAGTACCAGATTCCTGTGACCAAGTTTAAGCTGGCTGTAAACGAGGCGGAAGCCGTGGAGTTTGCTGGGCAAATCGGGTTTCCAGTGGTTTTGAAAATCGTTTCACCCGACATAATTCACAAGTCTGACGCTGGAGGCGTCATCGTAAACCTTAAGGACGCTGCCGAAGTGAAAAACGCCTACGGCAAAATCTTGGAGAACGCCAAGAAATACAAGCCCACCGCGAAAATCGTTGGCGTGCTGGTTCAGGAGATGGCTCCGCAATCAACCGAAATCATAGTAGGCGCCATCAAAGACCCGCAATTCGGGCAAACCCTGATGTTTGGGTTGGGTGGCATATTCGTTGAAATCTTAAAAGACGTCACCTTCAGAGTTGCCCCCTTAACACGCGAAGACGCCCACGAAATGATAACAAAAGTCAAAGCGTACCCGCTGTTAACAGGCTACAGGAACACGCCACCCGCAGACATAGACGCCATAATAAACACCCTCCTAAACACATCCAAACTCGTCATGAACCACCCTGAAATCAAAGAACTAGACCTCAACCCCGTAATAACCTACGAAAAAGGCGCAAAAACAGTAGACGCAAGAATCATACTCGA
>Ga0307423_1002302_pt1 | contig 10789 bp, 10 predicted proteins | sample SalMarWE160310MG_FD_202154 | JGI IMG/M metagenome (GOLD analysis project Ga0307423, IMG submission 202154) | Salt marsh sediment microbial communities from the Plum Island Ecosystem LTER, Massachusetts, United States - WE1603-10 | ecosystem: Environmental > Aquatic > Marine > Intertidal zone >...
TAATGGCAGGACAGTAGGCTCTGAACCTACCAATGGAGGTTCGAATCCTCCCCGGGGATCCATCCCTCGCTGGTGCGTCGAAGCCTCACGACCTCTCTTCGAGCTTGGCGGCCTCTTCGACCCTTCCCTGCCGGCGAAGCAGCACGGCCAGGTTCCGGCGCGGCGACGGATAGTCGGGGTACTCGGAGACGAGCTCGCGCAGGATCGACTCGGCGCGGTCCACCTGTCCAGCGGACGCGTAGGCGACGCCGAGGCGATTTCGCGCGGACGGATCCCCGCGCAGTGAGCCGGCCGCCTCGAGCTGGACCTCCGCCTCTTCGAAGCGGCCGAGACGGGTGAGGACGATCGCCAAGTCCAGATGTGCGAGGGGAGAGTCGGGGTCGAGCGCCAGGGCGCGCTCGAAGGAGGCCAGGGCGCGCTCCAACTGGCCGAGCCTCTCCCAGTTGCGGCCGATGTTGAGGTGCGCTCCTGCGCTGCTGTCGCGCATGATCCGCCGCGCGTTCACCGCATGGGCCTCCGCCTCGGCGAGGCTCCCGCCGCGCAGCGCGCGAAGCATCAGACCGGTCTGAGCCGTGGGGTTCTCGGGGTTCAGACGCGCCGCCTCCTGGTAGGCCTTCAGGGCAGCGTCCAGATCTCCGGTGAGGAGCAGCGCGTCACCGAGAAGGGCGGTGTAGTGATCACCGAACTCGGGGGAGAGACGCAGCGCCACCTCGAGGTGGGGAATCGCCTTCGGCGCCTGGCCGGTCTGCAGATAGCAGAGGGCCAGCATCGCCCGGGCATAGGCGCTCGCCGGCAATCGTTCGACGACGCGGGAGAAGATCGCCTCGGCGCGCACGAAATCATTCGCTGCGAAAGCGGCGTCACCGTCCTCGTAGTCGAGAGCCCGCAGCGCGAGCAGCCCGTCCTTCGGATCGAGCCCGGTCTCCGGAACCTCCTGCTCCGGAATCAGGTAGCCGAGGGAGCGCAGCCGATCACGGGCCTCGTCGTCCACGCCCTCCTCGGCGGATTGCACCTCGCCCTCCAAAACCCGGCTGATCTCGGCATCGAGCGCAGCGGCCAGTCGCGCCTCGGGCTGGATTTCCAGCTGGTTGCTCAGCTCTCCCGGATCGGACGCGAGGTCGTAGAGCTCCGGGCGGGGAGCGCGGACGTAGTGGTGAGACCGCGTCCGGATCGCGAAGAGCGGGCTCCAGCCGTGCTCGAGGCGGGTGGCGAGAGTCTCCGCGAAGGCAAACCGGTCCGATGGGGGCGAGGAGTCGCCCCACAGCGGTGAGAGATCCATCCCGTCGGACCCGGCGAGGGGCGCGAGACCCAGCAGCGAGGACAGTGTCGGCGCCACGTCGACGCTGCGCACCACCCCCTTCACCACGCGGGCCCGCGGCACACCCGGTCCGCGGAACACCAGCGGAACGGCGAGAACTGCGTCGTAGAGGCTGTAGGAATGGGCGAGCTCGGCATGCTCGCCGAGACTCTCCCCGTGGTCCGAGGTCACCGCGATCAGGGTTTCGTCGAGCGCGCCCCGGGCGCCCAGCGATTCGAGCAGGCGGCCGAGCTCGGAATCCACGTAGGCGATCTCCCCATCGTAGGGTCGTCCGGCGAAGCGGGTGGCGAAGGGCGGGGGAGGCGCATATCGCTCGTGGGGATCGTAGTAGTGCACCCAGAGGAAGAACGGCCGCTCGGCGCCCTCCAGCCAGGCCAGGGCGGCGTCCGTGACCTCCGAGGCGGGTCGCTCGGCCGGATTGCCACGGGACTGGGTGTCGTCGTCGTAGTGATCGAACCCCTGGTCGAGGCCGTACTTCCCGGCCAGCACGTAGGAGCCGACCACGGCCCCTGTCGCGTAGCCGGCATCGCGAAGCTGCTCGGTGAGCGTCTGGAAGGACGGCTGGAGCCGCGAGACGCCGTTGTAGCGCACGCCGTGGTGCGGAGGGTAGAGGCCGGTCAGGATCGAGGCGTGGGAGGGAAGCGTGAGCGGAGCCGAGGCGATCGCCGTCTCGAAGCGTGTTCCTTCGGCGGCGAGGCGGTCGAGGGTCGGCGTCCGAGCGCCCGCGGCGCCGTAGACGCCCACGTGATCGGCGCGCAGGGTGTCGATGGTGACCAGGAGCAGGCTGGGGCGATCCGAGGCGGGGGCAGGCGCGAGATCGACGCGGTTGCAGCCGGACGCCGCCAGCCCACACGTCGCGAGCAGCAGGACCACGGCGACCGGAATGCCCCTCATCGCCCGTCGACGAGCCGCGAGGCCTCTTCGCCGCGGCCGGTGCGCTCCAGCAGGACCGCCAGGACCCTGCGCGGCGCCTCGAAATCGGGGTGGCTGGCCATCAGCCCGCGCAGGATCTTCTCGGAGCGAGCGGCCTCGCCGCGCCCCGCCCAGGCGATTGCGAGACGCATCCGGGAGTCGAGCCGCACCTCTCCCTCTTCGGCCTGGGCGAAGTGCGCCTCGGCTTCGGACACGTCGCCCATGCGAGCCAGCTCGATGGCCAACCCCATGTGAGCCTCGAAATTGGCTCCGTCGAGCGCCAGTGCGGCCCGGTAGTCCTCCAGAGCGCGGTCGTAGTGCCCGAGGCGATCCCAGGTCTCCGCAATGCGGACGCGGATGCGTGCATTCTCGGGTGCCAGCTCCACGGCCATGGCGGCCTCCGCCGCCGCGTCCTCGATGGATCCTCCCAGGGCGGCCCGCCACATCAGACCCGCGCGGGCGTCGGAGATGGTCGGATCGCATTCCAAGGCCTTTTCGTACGCGGCGACCGCGCCGGGCAGGTCGCCAGCGGCCAGGCGAGCCAGCCCCAGGCGGTCGTGGTACTTCCCCGCCGCCGGCAGCAGACGGACGGCGGTCTCGGCATGGGCCACGGCGAGAGCGGGCTTGCCCATGTCGATGTAGATGCGCGCCAGGAGATCGTGGATCTGGGGGCTCTCGGGAAGCTCCGATAGCAGCTGCGTGGCGTGCCTCTCGGCCTCTTCGAGGTGGCCCAGGGAGTACTCGGCGTCGGCGATCACGAAGGGCTCCAGCAGGCGGAGACCGTCCTTGGGATCCATCCGGTTGGCGGGCATCGGCCCTTCTGCCAAGGTGTAGCCGAGGGCGCGCAGCTGCTCCCGGGTGGAGGAGTCGAGAGCGAGCCGGTTGGCCTCGCGCTCGCGGGCCAGCTCGCCCTCCAAAGCCTCGTCGAGCACCGCCGCCGCCTCGGCTGCGGGCGGCAACGGGTCGTCCAGCAGGTTCGTCAGCTGCCGCGGGTCTCGCTGCACGTCGTAAAGCTCCGCTCTCGGCGCCCTCACGTAGAGGTGGCGACTCGTGCGCAGCGCGAACAGCGGCGCCCAGCCGTGATCGAGCTGGGTCGCCAGGGTCTCTGCGTAGGCGGGACGTTCCTCGAAGCCGGGCTCGCGTTCCCAGAGCGGCGAGAGATCGCGCCCGTCGGCCTCCGCAAACGGCGCCAGCCCGGCGCGGGCCAGAATCGTCGGAGCCAGGTCGACCGCCGACACCACTTCCCGCACGCGGCGAGCGGCGGGAATCCCCGGTCCGCGCAGCACCAGGGGCACATGGAGCACCGCATCGTAGAGCGTGTAGGCATGGGTGCGTTCGCCGTGCTCGCCGAGGCTCTCACCGTGGTCGGAGGTGGCGACCACCAGTGTTCGTTCCCACTCGCCGGAGGCGCGCAACGCCTGGAAGACCCGCCCGATCTGCTCGTCGGCATAGGCGATCTCGCCATCGTAGGGGCGCCCGGCGAAGCGCTGCTCGAAGGAAGCCGGGGGGCTATAGGCGGCGTGGGGATCGTAGTAGTGCAGCCAGAGGAAGAAGCGTCGCTCTCTCGCCCCGAGCCAGTGCAGCGCGACCTCGGTCACCTCCTCGGCAGAGCGCTCGGGGTAGCCCGTCTCGGAGGCGCGCCGCGAGGACATGGTGGCGTCGTAGAAGTCGAATCCCTGATCGAGTCCGTAGCGCGCATCGAGCACGATGGCACCGATCACCGCTCCGGTGTCGTAGCCGGCATCGCGAAAGCGCTCGGCCAGGGTCTCGTAGGACTCGTCCAGTCGAAAGATCCCGTTCTGACGTACCGCATGCCTGGGGGGAGTCATCCCGGTCAGGATCGAGGTATGGGAAGGAAGGGTGAGGGGAGCGGTGGCGATCGCGGTCTCGAAGAGGACCCCCTCTCGAGCGAGGCCATCGAGGGCAGGCGTCTCCGCGCCCTGGGCGCCGTAGGCACCCACGTGATCGGCGCGCAGGGTGTCGATGGTGATGAGCAGGACGTTGGGACCGGCCGGGGCGAGCCGCCCCTCGCCGCCGCGGGAGGCGTCGATGCGGTTGCACCCCGCCAGCGCCAGAACTGCAGCCGCTGCGACGGCGAGCGCCGCCGCGAGCCGAAGGCCCATCAAACCCCCTTGAGAATTGGTCGGTGGCAGTCTTTTCGGCGCTGTTGTCGAGGAAGTTGAGGGATGGTTGCGCGTCAGCAACCCACCGCGAGGAGGTGGACCGGGCTGATCAGTACCCCGATGGCTCCGATCGCGATGGCGGGCGCGAACCCGAAGGGAGCCGACCAGTTGCGCTCGATCGCCACCCAGCCGAGGCCCAGCGCCATGCCCACCAGTGCGGCCGCCAGGATGGTCTCGACCACCCCGTAGGGCCCGACGAAGGCTCCGATCATGGCGAGGAGCTTGACGTCTCCGAAGCCCAGCCCTGGGAACCAGACCCAGTAGTCGAGGCTCCCGGGCCGCGGAAGCTCCTCACCCTCTCCCGGCCAGTGCTCGAAGCGGCGACCCAGGGCCGTGGAGATGCGGGCGTGGGCGAAGCCGACCGTCCAGAGCAGCCCTCCACCCAGAAGCGCGCCCAGCCCCGACTCGAAGAGCGCGCCGGGATAGGAGGCGCCCTCCAGCCAGCGAAGGGCGGGGGCGGCGATCAGGCCCGCCGCCAGGCCACCGACGGAGATCTCGTCGGGGATCAGCCTGTGGTCGAAGTCGATGGCGGCCACGGCGATCAGCGCCGCCGCGAAGACCAGCCAAAGCGGCGTCATCCAGGAGACGCCCTGGACCGCGACCAGCAGCGCGAAGACACCCCCGGTCAGCAGCTCGACGAGCGGGTAGCGGGGCGAGATGGCTGCGCCACAGGCGCGGCAACGCCCGCGCAGCCAAAGGTAGGAGAGAACCGGGACGTTCTCCCAGGCGGCGATGGGGTGGCCGCAATCGGGGCAGCGGGAGCCTGGGCGGACGATCGATTCGCCCCGGGGCAGCCGATGGATCACGACGTTGAGAAAGGATCCGACGACGAGGCCGAGGGCGAAGGCGACCCCCACCAGCGCTCCCGGCGAGAGCAAGGACGCCGCGACCATGATTGGACCTTAGCAGGCGCGGCTAGCGAAAGTCGCGCCGCTCGAAGATGATCGAGCCGAGCGCCAGCAGGACCGTCGCGTAGAAGATCGCGTAGACCACCGGCATCCAGATCTCGCTGGAGCTGATCGGGAGCTGGTGCACCGCCTGGATGGTCACGTTGAACATCTCGAGATCCGGCAGCACCCGGTGCAGGAGCGAGGTCACCTGCTGGACCGACACCACCTCGGACTGCGCCCCGAGCTCCTTCAGATCCCGGGTCACGTGGCCCACCAGGTAGATGCCCGCCGTGAAGAGCGACGCCAGCATCGGCGTCGTGAAGGCCGAGAAGAGGGTCGCGACCGCGACCAGCACCGAAAGCTCGACGGCGGCCAGCCAGATCGCCGCGGCGTGCCCGGAGTCCAGGGGCGCGTGAGAAATCAGGCTCACCACCAGGAAGGCGACCGCCATGATCGCGACCTGCATCCAGAGCGTCGCCACCAGCCCGATGTACTTGCCGATCAGGAACTCGGTGCGCGAGACCGGCTTGGAGAGGATGGTGAAGATGGTGCGCCGGTCCACCTCCTTGTGGATCAGGCCGACGCCGACGAAGATGGCGATGGCCGCTCCAAACAGGCGGATCGAAGCCAGGCCGACGGATTGGAGGATGCGGTCGCTCTCGACGTAGGAGAGGGTCGAGACGAAGATCCCGATCCCGATCAGCATCACGCCGAAGAAGAGCAGCACGTAGAGGATCTTGTTCCGGATGGCTTCACGGACGGTGTTGGCGGCGATGGCGCCGACACGGGTAGGCGAGATCATCGGCTCTCCTCCTTGGCCTGGTCCTGCCGCGGGCCCTTGCTGACCGCAGAGAGGAAGATCGTCTCGAGGGAGACGCGGTGCGGCGTCACCGACACGATCTCCGCGCCAGTGTCCAGGGCCAGGCGGAGCAGGTCCTTCACTTCCTTCTCGGGGATCCGCATCTCCACCTGATCGCCCTGTCCCCGCATCGGGGCGCTGAAGCGCTCCTCGATGATCTGCACGGCATCGGCCGGCAGCCGCGCCAGCACCACGTCCGCCGAGCGCTCCTCGGAGGCGAGGAACTCCTCGCTGCTTCCCACGTAGCGGATCTCCCCCTCGACGATGATCGCGACGCGGTGGCAGAGCATCTCCACGTCGGAGAGGATGTGCGTGTTCATGAAAATGGTCTTGCCTTCGCCGTTCAGACGCAGGATCAGATCTCGGATCTCCTTGCGCCCGATCGGATCCAGGCCGCTCATCGGCTCGTCCAGGAAGACGATGTCGGGATCGTGCACGATGGCCTGGGCGATGCCGACCCGCTGCAGCATTCCCTTCGAGTAGGTCCGCAGCCTGGCCCGGCCGGCGTGGGCGAGACCGACCTGCTCCAGGAGCGAGGCGATGCGGTCGGGTCGCTCCTGCGCCGAGACCCCCGAAACCTTGGCGTAGAAGTCCAGGAACTCCTCTCCGGTAAGGAAGTCGTAGAAGTAGGGGTTCTCGGGCAGGAAGCCCACGTGCCTCCGGTACTCGCTCTCGCTGATGTCGTGGCCGAGGATGCTGGCGCTCCCGCCCTGGGCGTGGATCAGACCCATCAGGATCTTGAGCGTGGTGGTCTTCCCCGCGCCATTGGGGCCGACGAAGCCGAAGATCTCGCCCTGCCGCACGCTGAAGGAGATCCCGTGCAGGACGCGCTTGCGAACCAGGCCGAAGCCCGGCCGGAAGTCCTTGACGATGTTCTTCACCTTGACGATGTCGGTCATCGACTCCGCCATCACAACGAACCCTCCGATCGATCTGTTGCCGCATCCTTCACGCGCCAGCCATCGCGTTGCGCGCGCTCCGAGGCGGAATAGTGCGGCCGGTAGCGTCTCCCGTAGTAGCTCGAGACGATCTCGCCTGTGTCCTCGCTCAGGACCCACTCCCAGTCGTGGAGCTCGGGGGGAAGCTTCTGGAGCACCGGGTAGGGGCCCTTCAGCAGGTCCTCGACCGCCTGGATGTCCTCGCCGTGGCCCTTCCGATAGGCCTTCCGGGCGGCGTCGAGGAAGCGGGCCCGCCGCTCGGTCTCGATCTCGTCGAGCATCTTCTCGTACTCGGCTCTCGCATAGGGATCATCGGTATCGGCCAGAAGCTTTCGGATCATTCCGGCCGCCACCTCCAGCCCTCCATGGCCGGCGCGGAGCCGCGCAGCCAGGCCGGCCAGGTAGCGGGGTGCCCCCTCGATCTTCGCGGCCTCCTCGAGCCAGTGGGCCGCGGGCTCGCTCTCCTCCAGGTAGTAGAAGTAGTTGAAGCCCAGGTAGAAGCGGTTCCGCCACTCGTTGGGGTGGTACGGTAAGGAACGCTCGAGCAGGCGGTTCGCCTGGCGCACGTCCGCCTCGCTGCCCGTCAGCCAGATGGCCGCGAACCGGTAGGGATGACCGACCCAGGGATCCACGGTGGTGACCACGTCGATGAAGCGGCCGAGCAGCGTCCCCTCGTCCTCGGGCCGCATCGAGCCGCCGACGATCTGCACGGCCTGGAGCCAGTAGTAGTCGGCCATCACTGCGTGAAATCCCATCGATGAGAGCTTGGCCACCTCCGGCCGCGGCACGAAGGGGTCGCCGAGCTCGGCGCGGGTCCTGAGGGGAACCCAGCCTTGGACGAGCGCGACGCCGAGAGCTGCGATCGTCAAGACGACAAGTGTGAAGAGGCGAGACCGGTTCACGCGCTGGCTCTCCCATCCCACGGCAGGGCGCAGGCGGAGTGCAACCCTGCGGCAGTTTGCTCCGATTGCGTAGCTGGTTTTTCGGAACGAGAGGGACCTGACTTTAGAGTGTGGGTGCCAGGTGCTGGCTCCGGGTCGGCCTGCCCCAGAAAGCGAAACGCCCGCGGCCATCGCCGCGGGCGTCCCCGGGTTCCGGCCTCCCGGCTCAGTAATCGTCCGCGACGGGAAAGCCGCAGGCGCCGGTGGACGGCACCTGGCCGACGGTGTTCAGAAGGGGCACACAGGTGTTGGGATCGAACGGCACCTGGAGGCCCAGGACCCCACTCGGCAGCGTGTTTCCCGCGGTGTCCGGCTGCACGTAGAGCCAGACGGACATGGCTGTATCGCCGTCGGTATCTCCGTAGGCTGCAGCGGTGAAGAGGGGGCCGTTGGGACCGGTGTTCACGGCCTCGCTGTCGTAGTCGTAGTAGACGGCGCCCTCGGGCCGCCAGCCGAGAAGATCGAAGCCCGCCCCGGGGCCATCCGCCGGGAAGATCCCGCCGCCCGCCATCCAGTTCTGCTTGTCCGGGCCGGGAACCCCAAGAGGCGAGGGCGAGGCTACGATGTAGCCTCCCGCTTCGTTAAAGTAGGCGAGCTGCGTCGTGCGCAGCGCCGCCAGGTTCGAAGCGGCCTCGGACCGCTTGGAGCGGAGCTGATAGAATCTGAAGCTGGCGATCGCCATTGCCGAGAGGATCCCGATCAAGGCCACCGTGATCATCAGCTCGATCAGCGTGAAGCCACCGCTGCGTCGAGTCAATTGCCGCATCGCTTTCATCTCGAGTCCCTCCAGGCGGTGAGAGCGATGGCGGGAGGGCCGAAGCAAGCCCTCCCGCCATTTGGATTCAGGTTGGCCTGCGATTAGAAATAGCTCTGGCCGTCCTGCGCCCGGCAGGGACCGGTCGTGTTGAGCAGGTCCTGGGCGAGCGTCACACCGTTGTAGACGCCGCTGGCGGCGCAGACGGTGGGAACGGCGAGGCCGGCCGCGGCGCCCACCTGAGCATGGACGTAGCCCCAGGCGTTGGTCTGGCCATCGCTGTCGATGTCCGAGAAGCCCTCGACGCTGTAGGCGGTGCACGGAGCGCCGGCGCTCGGGCAGGCGGCCGGATTGACGAGCACGTCGTAGTTGTAATACACCTCACCCTCGGGGAACCAGCCCATCGTGTCGAAGCCCGGGGTTGCCGTCAACCAGTTCTGCTTGTCTCCCGAGAGCGCGCCACCGGGGGCCGCCGCGGCGCCCACGTAGGTCGCGTACTCGGCGGCGTAGGACTCCTCGGCCGTGCGGATCGCCGCGATGTTGGTCTTGCCCTCGCCGACGCGGGAGCGGAGCTGGAAGCGGAGGAAGTTGGGGATGGCGATGGCCGCCAGAATCCCGATGATGGCGACAACGATCATCAGCTCGATGAGCGTAAAGCCGCCGTTTCTCGTGTGAAGCTTACGCATTTCTGTGAGTCTCCTGATTTCGAGCGCGGTGTCTCGGCGGAACGACTTGCTCCCCGAGACTCCACCAGGTTTCGGCTCGGCGGCTGCGCTCGGACCGGCGTTCGTCAGGACGAAAAGCAACTGACGTGCCAACGAACCCGATTTGGCCGCACTGATCGGCAGGTCGCGGCGTTGACCTGAGCGCCCAGGGGGTTTCTCGAGAATCGAGGTTCCGTGGGAAGAGCCAGCCGGCCTGCGCTCCGGCGGCCTCGAAGTGACGAAATCCGGCGCCCCGGAGACGAAGTCCGTCACCGCGGCTGAAGCGGTGTGGCAATTCGGCCGCCCCCTCCCCTGCCACTGCACTCCAGCCGCAGGATTGACAGCCGCAGCGGGCACCCGTTAGGCTCGCTCGCTTCGCTCCCATCGTCTAGTGGCCTAGGACGCGGCCCTCTCAAGGCTGAAACACGGGTTCGACTCCCGTTGGGAGCGCCAGGAAAATCAACCACTTACAGGTTTTTCATTGAGGTTTTCGCGTCCGCGCAATGTCCGCGGATGGTTCGCGGACCTGCGAGCGGTGACCACGGGTGTAGGAGCAGCGGAAGCACTCGGCAGTCCGACGCGCCCGCAGCAACGACTCAGGTTGGTGTCGAGTCCCCCCTTCATGAATCCACTGTCCCCCCGGTCGCGGCTCCGGTAGAAGCGCCCCAGAGCGGGGCCCGCCTCTAGCCGTGGCGCGGCCGGCGGCGAAAGGAAGAACTCGCGGTCAGGCGATATACTTTCCGGCCATGAGGTACAAGATCGCGCTTCACGAGTCCGAGGAGGGGTTCAGCGTTTCCGTTCCCGGTCTGCCCGGCTGCTGGTCGCAAGGCGAGACCGAGGAGGAGGCGCTGCACAACATCCAGGACGCGATCCAGGAGTATCTGGCCGCGATCGACGAGCTCCTCGAGGACGCCACGGTTCGCGAAGTCGACGTCGCGGTCTGAGCCTTGCCCAAGATCCCGGGCGTTCCGCACCAGAAGGCCATTCGCGCACTCGAAAAGGCTGGCTTCCGCGTGCTTCGCCAGGGCAAGCACGTGGTGATGACCGATGGGACGCGCATCCTCACGATCCCTCGAGCGAACCCGATCAACGCCCACACGATGGGCGGGATCGTGCGCGACGCCGGGCCCACGGTCGAGGAGTTCCGCAAGCTCCTGTAGCCGTGGGGCGGCGGCGGGTTGTGCGCGACCGAGCTGCTGCATCGTGGCGCAGCTGAGGACTTGGCGCTGATCTTGCTGGGATGGCTGACGAGGGGAAGGGGGAGGACTCAGGCGGGAGGGTTGCGGCGCA
>Ga0307423_1002305_pt1 | contig 10787 bp, 13 predicted proteins | sample SalMarWE160310MG_FD_202154 | JGI IMG/M metagenome (GOLD analysis project Ga0307423, IMG submission 202154) | Salt marsh sediment microbial communities from the Plum Island Ecosystem LTER, Massachusetts, United States - WE1603-10 | ecosystem: Environmental > Aquatic > Marine > Intertidal zone >...
TGATGATACTTACACGCCTTTGGACCACCGGGACGCAGCCAACTCCTACGTTTATTTCTTGTACACCTACATGAGAGACTTTATAAAATTCGATAAACTGGTTACATCAGATTATGGTTTATTCTGGTTTGATTACGAAGCGGGTTACGATGTTATCTTTTGTGAGTTTGGATTAAACCGGGTTAAAGAGATAAACCTCCCGCTCTGCAGGGGAGCGGCGGAAATGCACAACAAAACTTGGGGTGTAATGGTTACATGGAAATATGATGAAGCACCGTATATCGAGTCTGCAGATGAACTTTATAGCGACCTAGTTACTGCGTATCAGGCTGGAGCTAAATACGTTGCAGTTTTTAATTACCCTGAAACTGGACCCTACGGATTGCTGACCGAAGAGCACTTCAACGCTATTAAGCAATTCAACGATTATGTTAACAGTAATTCTCAGAATAAAACGTCAAACATTCAAAAAATTGCTTATGTTCTTCCGGAAAATTATGGTTGGGGCTTGCGAAATCCAAACGATAACATATGGGGACTGTGGGCGGCTGATGAAAAATCGCAAAAAATATGGAATGACCTTAATGGTCTCGTGGAAGAATACGGTTATGATTTTGACATAGTTTATGATTCGCCTTGGACGGAATTTTTTGCCAAACAACACTATATTACTTTATATCGGTGGGATGGTAATATCGACACGTTTGATTAATGTGCGCAGTTTGGGTTTGGGGTTAAAATTTATCCCTCTCTCACACTAAAAAAACGTTTTTTCAGCTTACTACCTTTCTAAATAGGTATAATGTGGAACCTAGGGTTATGAGTGCAACAAGCCCGATCACTAAATAGGCTGATAGAATTGTGTCCCATACAAATCCGTTTATCATTAGGACTCTGACTGCGTCTACGGTGTAGCTTATTGGGTTTAACTTTGAAACTGTTTGTATCCAGTCAGGCATGAAATCGAGAGGTGTTAAGGCTGTGCTCATGAATAATAATGGAAACGTGAGGAATGAACCAAACGCAAATACTGTTTCAGAGCTTCTAGTTTTTAGTCCTATGGCAAGAGAGATTCCTGACCATGCTAGCCCGAAAAATGCGATTGTTAACAGCATTAGTAACATGCCGAGTATTCCGGTAACTGGAGTAGCACCCATTATGAAAGCTAAAATCATTATGATGGTTGATTGAATCAACACTCGGAAAGCGTCGCTTGTTAACCTTCCAAGCAGTATCGCGTATCGGCTTACTGGTGTAACTAACATTTTCTGAAGATATCCGGTGTCCATATCGGAAACGATTGAGTTTCCGGATTGTAAAGCGCTGCCGAAGGCGTTTTGTAGTAGTATTCCGGGAGTGGCAAAGATGAGGTAGCTTTCTGCAGGAAATCCTGGCACGTTTGCGAATCTTTCAAAAAGTTGAGTGAAGAGAACTAGGAAGATTATTGGTTGGACTAGTGAGAAGAAAAGGAGTATAGGATTTCGAATAAGTTTTTTTAGATATCTCACAAAAAGGTATCTGGTGTCAGATAACAGTGTCATTTTTTATCTTCTCCTCCCCATAAATGTTGCACTTGGCGTTTTTACTAAATCTTCGGTTCTTATTCGTTTGCCAGTCTTTTGCAGATATACGTCGTCAAGAGTGGGGGATGAAAAGCTTATCCCAGCCAGTCTTATCTCAAGGCTATCTAGGGCTCTTACGATATCTGCGATTAGCTGACTAGCGTTTTTTGCGAAGGCTGTTAAACAGTCACCTGATTCAGTAATATTTGATACTCCAGTCAAGCTCTTGAGAAGGTCAATAGCTGTTGTTCTGTCTTTGGCGCAGTCTTTTAGGGTAATTTTGATGGAGTCTACCCCTAATTGTTGCTTGAGTTCGTTTGGGGAACCACTGGCTACTATTTTTCCTGTATCTATGATTGCAAGTGTTCTGCAGAGCCGGTCTGCTTCTTCCATATATTGGGTTGTCAAGAATATTGTGGTTTTTTCTTTTTTGTTCAATTTTTCAAGGTATTCCCATATGGCTAAACGGGATTGTGGATCAAGTCCAGTAGTTGGTTCATCCAAAAAAAGTAGTTGTGGTCTGTGAACTAGAGTTGTTGCGAGGTCTAGTCTTTTCTTCATTCCGCCTGAGTAGTTTCTTGCCCGTTTGTCCGCGACTTTTTCTAGATCCACCAGTTTGAGCAGTTCATCAACTCTTTCTTTTAGGGTTTTGCTGGGCAACTGTTGGAAGTGTCCTTGGAGCATTAGGTTTTCTCTGCCAGTTAGGTCGCCGTCAACAGCTGTTTCTTGGCTTTGAACGCCAATCATTTTTCGTATCTCTTTAGCGTCTTTGTCAAGATTGTAACCTGCGACGTGTACTGAGCCTGAAGTTTTTCTTAGTAAGGTAGTCAAAACTTTGATTGTGGTACTTTTTCCTGCTCCGTTTGGTCCCAGAAACCCGAAGAATTCACCCTTTTTTACATTAAATGAAATATTGTCTACTGCTTTAGTGCCATTAGAATATATCAAAACTAGGTCTTTGACCTCAATCATATTTGACATAAAATCCGTACAATTGTACTCTCAGACAGAATAAAAAGTTTGTCAGGTCCTTGCATGTGAAAACGTAACCTCAAATGTGGCTAATTGCAGGTTTTCGAGGAGTCAACCGTGGTTTGGGTTTGGGATTAAAATTTTTCTTCTTTCTCGTTCTGCTGCTGTACTGTTCTAGTTGTTCTCTATTCTTTTTGTTAGTTGTAGTTTGGGTTTCGTAGGTAATTATGTAGGTTGCGAGAAATTTTGTGCTCTTGCATTATGAGGGCTTTGTGGTTTGTGCAACAAGTCTTTTACTTGTTTTGGAGTGAATTTGGTTCATTGGTCTTGTTTTATTGTTAATTTGTGAGGTTTGAATAATGAAGTGGGTGGAGAGGTATTTGAATAATGGTTTGGTTGTTTGGGTTGGGTTGTTGTTATTGTTTACGAAGTGGCTATTGGGGTTAGCGGGTAGACTCTTAGGGGCAATCTAGAGAAGTGTGTGCAGAAGCTAACAGTTTCTTAAGTTGAGATAATCGCTGCTCAACTATTCGGTGTATTTCAGTTCTAAACTCTTCACGGTTAACAGAATTTTTGATTTTACCAATCTTATCAGCTAAAATGGCGTCTCCAATTGTTCCTTTAATCCATTTCTCAAAGTCCTGCCGATCAAAATGATGTAGCACAGATTTCAATTCCATGAGTCTTATTTTATTACAGAAGTTATCAAGGCTATTTGCAGACTCCCCCGTATACTCTCCAATGTCCATAAAAAAGTAGAAAGCCTCATTTTGGGGAACAGTTCGTAGAATCTTCTTTATCAATTTGGTGTTTACCTTAATTTCTTTCTTCATATGTGCATTCGACATTTTTGCTTTCATTTAATTTTCCTCTATAAGAATGAACCACTTGTATATAATATGTGCTGCATTATTTAAGGATTTGAAAATAATAATTTTATGTGTTACTAAATAATTTATTGATTAATAAATAGAGTATTTTACATATTATGAATGCGCCATGTCAGTAAGATGATGAGTTTGATTTTACTTGTCTGTAGGAATAGAAATAAGAGAATAAAAAAGGAGGATGGGGTTATGATTTGATTAGGTCTGCGCGCGGGTTTGTGTAATCGTCGATTACTGCGATGTTAGAGTTAGTAGAGTTGATGCCAATAGGTTATCCTGCCATTCAGACCATGAAAGAAAAGAATTGATTGCCCTTTAGAAAAGATTATTGTTTCTCTCTTAAAACCCGTTTTTTGTTAATAGGTTCTTGATATAATTGATTTTACAAAATCGTTTGGTTTTGCAGTCCATTTTGATTGGTCGAAGTAAACAAGACCCAAATTTAGGTATTTTTGGCCACAAATCTTTAGATTCAAAGGGGGAAGTTCTTTATATTTTTCAGTGTATAATTTAAGAGCTGCTGCCTCTTGGACTTGGGCTTCAATTTTTGTAGACAAGTGTTGCCATGCTATCTCATATTCATCTGAGTTAATCTCTTCATGAAGTCTACAGAACACAATTGTGTTACGCAATGTATGTGCCGTTTTGCTTTTGGCACTATTTACTTTAATTATTCCCTGCCATATTCGCTGAAAATTCCTTCTCAAATCTTTGCTTTCTCCAACATACAACAAACCATTACTATCTGAACCACCTAACCGATTAATTGTAACAGGAGTCTCATACTTTTTCCATCTGATGAAATAGATTCCAGGCTTTTTTTCGACTCCAGGAAACCTGTTAATGGCTAGACTCTGTAAGTTTTCCCAATTTGCACTCATTTTTAAATCCCCAACTCAACAAAATTGAAACGAACACGTTTCTTCTAATATTAATTTACTGTTCTACTTTTAAAAGAAACTTGTCCTTACATTTTTCAATAGTTCTTTTGCGCGGGCAGGTTCAACATAAGAGATTTTTGTGTGCGCGTGCGTGCGGGTTTCACACGTGAGGGGGAGTAAGTAAGAGAAAGAGATAAAGAATGAAAGAAAGAGTTAGGATGTAAAAATACCTAGATAGGTAAAAAAGTTTGGGTTTGGGGATTAAATTTTATCCCCCCCGAAAAAACGGTATACTCGATTGTTTTTCCTGTTATCCCTAGTGTTAGGTTGTTGTTTTTTTAAGTTCGTTAATTTTCTTTAGGGTTTCCTCTTCCGAGGGGTGCGTGATTGCGCCTTCAGGGCAGACGGGTTGGCAACCTCTGCAGAACACTATGCACCTGTTTGGGTTTACTACGGTTCTTTTTTTACCATCTTTTTCTTCAAATTTTAAGGCTTCCACATGGCAGAAATCAACACAGGCTCCACAAGTGGTACACTTTTGGTAGTCTATTATTGGGTCCCAAGAAATTTTATTACGGGGAATTCCCTCGAATGTTTTTTCAGCCATTGTCACTACCTTCCTTTTTATAGCACATAAAGGATGTACATGTATTTCTTGTTAAAAAGAATCACTCAAAAAATGGCACGCGCCGAACATATCCCCCTAACCGCAAGCCCTTACCTTAGCTGTTTTTCCCTCGTTGAGTTCTCGTAACTGTATCTTATTGTCATTCTTTTACGTTGTCTATATGCGCGTGCATGTGTTCACGCTAGATGCATATCGAATTGTGTAATAACCGATATATGCAGATTTAAGTCGTTTTAAGTTGTTTAGATGGTTGTGGTTTTGTGGAATTTCGGAAAAAAATCTTGTTTGGTAAGTCAAAAAAAGAAGTGGTAATGTCTGCCAGACAAGATGTTAGGGGAGAAGATCTTACTTTTGGGTGCCCAGCTGCTTTTGGGTATTTAGCTGTTCTCCCTGAGGTAGTTCCAATTCCACAAGGATGTTATTATTGTCATAAATTGATAAATTGTCGATTCTACAAAAAGAAGTAGACTATCTTATTGATTGGGAGTACCCGAGTTTTGCGGGTGCGGTAGATCAAGAACTTGGTGGTTTATTGTGTATTAGCATTACTTTTTTGTGTGTTTGTAAATAACTGATATATGGTTTAGTGTGACATAATATTTAATAAATTGGGTCGTTTTTATCTATCATTGAGAATGAATGCAACTATTTCAGCACAATAGAAAGTTCAAGCTTTTATCTGCTCGATCACAGGGTCAAAAGGTATTCGCTCTAAGTATACCATTACTAGTTCTACTATTGACTAGCAGTTGTCTAGCACAAAATTCTGAACATACGTTCATACTCTTAAATCAACCCGATGGCTCCAAAACACACCAATTGACGATCTCAATAACTCAGACTCTTTATGAATATTATCTGAATAAAAACCATCTTTTATCTCATAATTATGATTTATCAAAATTCGTAACTCCGAGTCCTTTAGAACCAGTTGCAAGTGATCTTTGGAGCATCTACAGTAACGAAGAAGACTTTGTCAATGGTGTTCTGATGGTGACACATCAAATATCATACAAAGAGAGTGGTCCTCAAAAATATCCTATAGAAACAATCATAGAAAATGAAGGAGATTGTGACCTTTTCTGCTTCATCGCAGCCTCAATAATGAAAGCCGGTGGAATAGACGCGGTTTTGCTCCTCTATGAAGATGAAGAACATATGGCGGTGGGAGTTAATCTTCAACATCAACCAGAATGGGCTAGAACAGATATTTACTACATTACCTTTGAAGAAAAAAAGTACTACATAGCAGAGTGTACTGGTAATTTTGATGGGGGCTGGCGTGTAGGCGAGTGCCCGGACATGATTCAAGGAGCCCAAGCCAGAGTAATTCCTTTGGATGATATGGAATTGTTTGCTCCTGATAAGGTCTCATCCAGCTACAGTATCCCCCAAGGTGCTTCACTATTTTTGTCAGTGTCATCAAATTTTGTTATCGGTGAAGAATCTGTTCAGATATTGGGATTGCTCTCTCCAGCAATGGAAGGAGAAAACGTCACGTTATATGCCCGTTCTTATGGTTCTTCTTTAACAGTTCTGGCAATAGTAAAAACAGACTCAAATGGGCGCTATTCATACACTTGGAACTCTCCACCAGGAGGCGTGTACTCTATAAGGGCCAATTGGTCAGGTGATGAAAATTATGTTGGTTCAGACACTGAGATATCTCAGGTAGTGATTATACCGTTTCTATGGTTGATGATGGGAGCAATTGTATTTTTCTTTTTAATAATTCTCCTTATCGTAATTTTAGCAACTCGAGGAAACAGAACACGAAAAATACAAGAATTCGAAGAATAGAATATTTGAGCCTGCATGCCTTTTTTTGTTGTGCGCACGCATCAGTCTGTGAAAGAGAAGAGTCGATTGCCCCTAAAAAAGATCATAAAAATGACAATTGTAAAATTGCAGCCACGTAATTTATTAGATTGCTCACGAAGAGTCATGGAGATTCTGTTTTTGTTTGGTTTACTAAGAGTCTTTGGTTAATCCTCATTGAGACTCTTCGTGGAATCTTAGGGTTAGTTTTTGTATATGTTTTTTGGGCGATCAGGAAGAGATGTAGTGTTCGCAGTTTTTTGGATATGCCATTAGATGAGGATGTTTTGTTGTCAGTACCTGTAAAGAACCTGCGAGTTTAGCGTTGGTTTTTTATAGTCCCCAGCTTTGTGTAGCAGTTTGGTGCGGTGGTTCTTTCTTTTGCTTCTTTTTTTTCTTATCTGTGCCCTTAAACCTGTTGATTTTTATGGTTGAGCCTTCAATTGAGACCCAGTGAGTGCTGTTTAGGTTTTGGTGGTAAACAAACTTGTTCACTACATGTTGTAGTTCATGCGCAGACACCTTTTCTGAATCCACTCTCAGCTTGTCCTTGGATTGAGAAACTGTAACTTTGAGGTGTAATTGTAGAAAGCTGGTTAGGTTTTCTTTTTGGTTTTGCAGATCTCCTAAGTCTACGTGGAGTTCTGTTTCAGGTTTATTTTTGTGTCCAAAAAGCAAAAGTACTCCCCTATAAGGGTAGGCTATTTTGATACTAAAAAAGTTTGAGTAGTGCGCTATTGAAGAAAGAGTCAATCGATTCAAAGTAACCGGATTTTGGCCTTTCGTGGAATTGGAGTAGTTTTAGGTAAATGTTGTTTGCGGTAAGTGTTAAATTTGCTGTCGGAGGATATTGGGGGTTATGAAGTGGCAGTATAAGGTTAGTTTGTTTCTGTTGGTGCTGAGTCAGGTTGTTTTTTTTGGTGTGGCGGCTTACTATACAGACAATCAATTGTATTATCCAGATGGTAATCTGGAGGCAACGCCTACAAGAGGATACTCGTGGATATGGTACCATCCAGAGCAATGGCTATTAAGCTTGGTTTTGGTGGGTGCTGCAGTAGCTTTTTTTGTGATTGGATTGGGTGTTGAAATTAGGGGATTGGGCAGGAAAGGGTCATGAGATGGCAGTATAAGATTTGTTTGTTTCTATTGCTGATGAGTTGGACTGTTTTTTTGGGTTTGGCGGCTTACGATACAAACATTAGTTATTCTGGGATATGGTATCATTTTGAGCACTGGTCAGTCAGTCTAGTTTTGAGCGTTGTGGCAGCAGTTTTTGGCTTGTTTGGGTTGGGAGCTGAATTTAGGGAATCAGGTTGGAAGCTTTCTGACTTGATAAAAATTGAAGTAACATGGGAAGATGAAGAAGACGATTTAGACTAACATCCTGTTTTTCAGGTCCCATTGCTTTGTATTTTGTTGTTTTTGAATTTGATGATTAGGTGTTCTATTAGGTTTAGTGGTGTTGTTAGGATGGGTGTTAGTGGTCCTAGTGTTTTGGTCATTTCTTTTAGGTTTTTGGTGTCTGTCTTGTTTATTGCGCCTATGAGTGGGGCTATGATCATGTACGTTAATAGATAGGTTGTTGCTCCTAGGATCAGGGTTAGCCAGTCTGGCTGGGTTAGTTGTGTTGTTATTAGGTATGCTGGAAATGCCGCTATTGCTGATGCGGTTAGGATTTTGGTTGAAGATTTGATGTCTACTGTTGCTTTGTAGTGTTTTTTTATCCACCATATGCTTATTGTTAGGCGGGGGATTCCTGCAGCTAAGTTTGAGGCTAGTAAGCCTAGTTTCAGTTGCCCTAGTTGTTTTGTTTCTTCCTGAAACAATTGCCAAAAAAACAGTTAAAATTTCTCTTAGCTTTTATGATGTCATACCTGTTAATGAAGTTAAACGTTTTGCAAAAACCCCAAGAATAAGAAACATCTTGTTGATGTATTTCGTTTATAATGCTGGATTTTTCTTGTTCATTTCTAACTTCGGCTTGCTGGCTGAAACACAGTTACATGTTGCCGCTGATCAAGTTAGTTTTTACATGGCTTGGATAGGAGTGTTAAGGGTTTTTATTCAAACAGTTCTAATTGTTCGCATCCTACGAGTCCTAGGCGAAACCTGTGCACTAACAACCGGGGTAGTTGCCATGAGCTTTTCAATGTTAACTATTGCATTTTCTTCAGATTACCTGTTTGTTTTTCTTCCACTAATCTTTCTTGCTTACGGTACAGGAGTCAGCAGACCCATTCTAACAAGTAACATGACAAACAGCGTTACACAAAAAGAAACCGCAACAATATTGGGAGTGAACAACTCACTAACCAGTATTGCCCAAATCATCACACCAATCGTGGGAGGATTCATGATTCAATATTTTCCGTCGCAAACACTGCCAATATTTTCTGCAGTAATCTTTGCCTCAACTTTGCTCTTTGTAAAAAACAGAGTTAAACCTTAATCCATTTGTTAGAACAAAGCTTGTGCGTGCATGCTGAAGCCAGAGTCGGGTCACAAAGGCTTAATAACATTTCTTCTCAAACATTAATTTGTGATTAAGTTGACTCAACCTGGTCTTCCTCTTCCACCCCCGCCTCCACCTCCAGAAACTTTGGCTAAAAAAAGATTTCACGGTCCAGAAACCCACTTCTTTTCAGGCATCAGAGCAAGTTTGACGATTCTAGAGCAAGGTGTTCAATGGCTCCAGGGAAATAGTCTAAAGAAAGGTTTAATCCTCGCTTTGGTTTTGGGCGCGACTCTGAGTTTTGCTCTATCTTTGGTTGTGCAGCTTGCAACAGGTATGTCCTCAACAGATTTTGTTCTATTAGCCGTTGTTGCTCCAATTACTGAGGAAATCTTCAAAGGTCTGAGCATATTGATTGTCGCGCTTTACGTATGGAAGAGAGTTCCGACTCGTCGACATGGTGCAGTGTTAGGGGCAGCAGCTGGGTTGGGGTTCTCGATTTCTGAAAACACTCTTTTTTCCGTTTCTTACGCGTCGCTTAGCGGGCAAGTAGTGAATAACCAAGCTATCTCTGGAGGTTATGTTGCAGAGCTCATTGTTAGCAGATGGTTAAGTGTGCCTTTTATGCATGTTCTCTGGTCAGCATTTGTAGGTGTTGGAGTTTTTGTTCTTCTATGTCAAAGAAAAACCAATCAAAATGTGTCTTCATGGCTAGCTGCTCCATTTCTGCTTTTAGGTGTGGTCGTTCATATCATTTGGAATTCTGTGGCTTTAGCCTTAAGCGGTTTAACTCCTCTTGTTATCACTGGTTTGGATGTAGTATTGATTTTTCTGCCTTTTGCTATTATATTTAGAGATTTTCTTGGTGGTCACTTCAACTTTCAAGACTTTTTAAGGTCAGTTCCAGAACCGATACCCTATCGGCAAACTAGTCCATTTCCGCCACCCCCTCCACCCCCTTGATTGCAGCAGAAAGATGGTTGCGCTCAAGTTTCTAGATGGAGTATAGATTTTCACAATTGTTTGAGGTATAAAAGTGAGGTTGTCTTGTAGATAACAACCTTGCTACTGCATCATTCATCTAGAAAAACAAACGCGCGCGTGCAATTGATTTCAGATTTTGTCTAATAAATGTAGAATGTTTCTTCTGGGTTTGAGATTCGTGAATCTGATGGTGGGATAATTGGTTAACGCAGTCTCTAAAATTTGATAGACTCTGTGGAATCCAAAAGTGCATGTGTTTATAGAATTCTGATAGCCTACGAATTGAATCTTAGGATCTAATATATTACTATGGATCTAAGACTTTTTGTGCTTTCTATCCAATTCGACCATATTGTAGGGGGGTGCTCGTCTTGCCAGATTCTTTCTCAAGTTGTTTTTCTTTGACCTTTCATAGAGCTTGTCTGGATTTGGGGGTGCTATTTCTGGTCTGTTGAAGATGTTGTTGCCTATCAGGTCAGAGAGCAAAAAGGTGACCAGAGACAATGTTGTTCCCAGGACGATTTCGAATATAGTTGCTGCTGCCAAAACGGTTTTTATGTTATTTTTTTGGTTTGCGTGATTGTATTTTGCTGTGTATCT
>Ga0307423_1002306_pt1 | contig 10786 bp, 7 predicted proteins | sample SalMarWE160310MG_FD_202154 | JGI IMG/M metagenome (GOLD analysis project Ga0307423, IMG submission 202154) | Salt marsh sediment microbial communities from the Plum Island Ecosystem LTER, Massachusetts, United States - WE1603-10 | ecosystem: Environmental > Aquatic > Marine > Intertidal zone >...
ACTATTTATGGTCAAGCATTTAGCGATAATCTTTTCGTTGCAGTTACTGGAATAGATCCGGCTCCCGATTTAGCAATTGGCAGATTATCAATTGAAACAGTTGAGGAAGGCAATATATTGTTGCAAAAGTTAGTGGATTATCCAGATGATCCTACAAAACCATGGAAACAGAATGTTTTATTGCTTGGAGGGGGGTTGAGCGTACAGGATGAAGCTCAATTCGGATTCAACCAGGCCAGTCTGTTCCTTGGAAAAAATTACGTCGTTCCAAAAGGTTACTATGCTACATATGTGTTCCGTTATCCAAACCCAAATTACCCTGAGGAAGCACAATATCAGGGTGACGGACCAAAAATAAGGGAAGAAATTAATAAAGGAGCAACTTTAATAAATTATTATGGTCATGGTGGTGGTTACCAATGGGACCTTGTTTTTACAAATGATGATATATTTTTACTTGAGAATGAAGGAAGACTACCTGTTATTATAAGTGTAACCTGCTATACTGCCCATTTTGATGATCAAGATGTCTTTGGTGAACAATTCAACAAAGTTAGCGGGAAAGGGAGTATTGGTTTTTATGGTAGTTCAGGATTGACTTACTGGAATGTTGGTAAGGCGATAAATATTGAATTATTTAGTGAAATATTTCAACTGAAAAATTTTGTAATCGGCAAAGCAATTATGAACTCAAAAAACAGAGTTCCTTCAGGTGGAGTTTATGGTACCCAAATTAATTTGCTTACTTACCTTGGTGATCCTGTTATGAAACTTGCTTTGCCGGACAAGCCAGATTTTGAGATTAAATCGAATGACATAACACTTAATCCTGAAAATCCTCTTATCGGTGATAGTATTCAAGTTAAAATAAAAATATCAAATTGGGGTACAATATTTCCTAACGATTCAGTTACTGTGGAACTTAATGTAGCCTCAGCTGATACAGCTTATCAAATTGGTTCTACTAAAAGAGGGAATTTTGGAGAAGTTGATTCTGTTTATTTCGACTGGTTTCCAAGTAAAGGTGGGCTATATACATTAACAGCCAAAGTAAATGAAGATAATGTAATTCCTGAGGACGATCATTCGGATAATTCTGGAACCGCGCTTTTTGTAATTTTTAATATAAGCGAACCAAATATCTTAACTCCAATTGATGGTTTTGTTTCCCAAAATTCTCAGGTATTATTCCAATTTTCTGATATCGGATATTATGTTCATAAAGAACTAAAATATAACGTGCAAATTGATACGTCATTAAATTTTGATCCTCCATTATTTGACTCAGGCGAACTCATTCCGAATAAATCTTTTGTGAAATGGAATTCTCCAAACCTACCCTCAGGTGTTTATTTCTGGCGGGCAAGAATTTTTGATGGAACACAATACGGTAACTGGAGTTCAACAAGAAGTTTTTCTATAATGAATGAATATAAAAATGGTTACTATGCTCACGGAAAAATTCTAAAAATGTTTAATACATATAACATTAATTATTCAGATTCCTCAAAGAGTTTAGCTCTTAATACTGAACCACTCCCTGCCAGACCGTCCAAAAAGACAATTCTTGATAATTTTTACCCCAATCCTCAATTACCAGATAGTTTAAAACTCACAACTATTACGACTGATGGAACGTACATTTATTTTGGGAATATCTGGTTCTATGCAAGGGAATTAACAAATGGTAAATCTATGATATACAGAGTTGGCACAGGAAATAATGGAACTATAGAGGGTCAATTTTATGGGTCATTTTCGACTTTTCGTGATACTATTCTTCACAGTATGGTTTATCACAGTGATGGAAATCTTTATGTAGCAATGGGTAAAGCACATAAAATTGTAAGGATAAATACAACCACCGAGAATATTGACACGATAGAGGTTCCTCCGGGATTTTTAAATTGGGATAATACTACTGTTACTAATGGACCACAATTTCTAACTTCAGATGGGCAATATATTTATAATATAACTGTTGAAGATTCTTTAGGTAATTATAAATCTACTGTTCGGACATTTGATCCATCAAATAACTGGTCCTTAGCCAAACCAGATCTTGTACTTTTTGGAACAAGCTATCGTAATGGGTTTACTGGTTTCTTTGTTCATGGAGATAATATTTACACCTGTGAGTATTTTAATAATTATATGAGAAGGTTCAGCTTGAGTGATGGATATTTTTGGGAAGAATGGCTCGTTAGTGAACCACACCCGCAAAACTTTCAACACTATTTTGCCTGGTGTTGGGATTGGACACATGATCGGATTTATGCGTCAGTATTCAGGTCTCCAGAACCTATTGCACCTAAGTTTGGGAAATTTGCTGGTTATTATGTTGATGCAAACGGGACAATTACTACTAAATCTGTTGGACCTGTTGCATGGTGGAATAATTTAAAATATGACTTAAGAAATCCGAGTCCTACGGGAGAGTTTAAAACATACTTGTTTGGTCAAAACTCAACTACTAAAAGCTGGGATACTTTACAGGTTGATTTTCCAGATTCAATATCACTCTCCGGAATCAATGCGGATTTATATCCTAATCTTCAGTTAAAATTCGAGTTAACAGACACAACCTTTACTACAACTGAACCGATGGAGCTTAAGAGTGTGTATTTGGATTATCATCCACTATCTGATGTTTATTTCGAAAGGGAAGATTTTCATTTTCAACAAGACTCTTTGCTGCAGGGTTTTCCAGTTACGTTTGATTTTAAAGGAAGGAGCTTTGGAGATTTACCAGCTGATTCACTAAATCTTAATTTTTATCTTAATGGTTTAGACAGCTTGATCTATAATCAAAAAGTCAGCGTACCTGCAGATAGTTTCTCTAGTACAGTTGAACATAGAATTGAAACAAATAGACTTCTGTTTGAAAATGAAGTTAGTGCTTATGGTGAACAGAACAAGAGGGAGTATTTTTATTTTAATAATTTAATAGATCAAAATTTCTATGTAGCAAGAGATTCAGTCCGTCCGTTATTTAATGTAACATTTGATGGTCAGGAAATTATTGATAATGATATAGTTTCTTCTACACCTGAAATTATTATTACATTGGAGGACGATAGTCCCTTAGCACTAGATACAACTTTTTTTACTCTAGTACATACAGATGTAAAAGGGGTTCATGTACTTCATTTTTACAATCCAGATTTAAAATTTGAATACACTCCATATCCTAATTCAAAAGCTGTTATTACCTGGACTCCAATACTTATTGATGGCCGGCACACACTTGAAATTCTTGCTAAAGATGCTTCTGGCAATTTCTTTGACTCAACTTCTTACAGAATAACTTTCTATGTATTTACAGAAAATGATATAACGGATGTTTATAACTATCCTAATCCGTTTGCAAGAACCACTCATTTTACTTTTATATTAAAAGGCAATGATAAACCTGATGAAGTGAGCATTAAAATTTATACGATAGCAGGTCGCTTGATTCGGGATATCAAATTGAGTCCATCAGATATGATTACCAACTTTAATAAAATCTATTGGGATGGGAAAGATGAAGATGATGACGAGGTCGGAAATGGAGTTTATCTGTATAAAGTTATAGCAAAATTTCCTGATAAAACAAAAACAATTACGCAAAAACTTGCAAAAGTAAGATAATTATTTGCATAATTATTGTTGATAAAAACTATTTAATAAAATTCATTACTAAAGAAAGCAACAAATTATGTGTGGTATAGTCGGCTATGTAGGAAATAAAAATTGTGTTCCAATTTTATTACAAGGTTTAAAAAGACTCGAATACCGGGGCTATGATTCTGCAGGAATTGGCATAATTCAAGAACATAAATCGGTTGTCATTAAAAGTAAAGGAAAAGTATCTCTGCTTGAGGAAAAAGTAAATGAACTGTCTCTTTCATCCAACATTGGAATAGGCCACACTCGATGGGCAACTCATGGAATTCCAAATGAACAGAATGCTCACCCTCATACTAATACCGATAAAACTCTATTCATAATTCATAATGGAATTATAGAAAACTTTCAGGTGCTTAAAAATGGTTTGATGGCTCTCGGTTACAAGTTTGATAGCGATACGGATTCAGAAGTGTTTGCCCACCTTATAGATAGCTTTTTGGCTAAAGGATATAACCTTAGCAAATCAGTTCAGATGGCACTAAATGAAGTAGATGGTACTTACGGACTTGCGGTTATTTACTCAAAAGAACCTGATAAGATTATTGCAGCAAGAAAAGGATCACCATTGGTAATTGGTCTCGGTAATGGAGAAAATTTTATAGCATCTGATGTTTCGCCGTTACTCGCATATACTAAAAATGTAATTTACCTTGATGATGGAGAGTTTGCCGAGATTTACAAAGACAGTTATTTAGTGAAAACAATTGCTGATGAACAAATCGAGAAGGAAATCCACGAGATCGATATGAGTTTGGATGAGATTGATAAGAGCGGTTATGCTCATTTCATGCTTAAAGAAATTATGGAACAGCCTGAATCAGTACGTAATTCTATGCGCGGAAGACTACTTGTTGAAGAAGGTTCAGCAAAACTTGGTGGTCTGACTGATGTGCTGGACAGATTAGTTAGTTCAAAGAGGATCGTAATTTCAGCTTGTGGTACATCCTGGCACGCGGCACTTGTTGGAGAATATATGCTCGAACAATATGCACGAATTCCGGTAGAAGTTGAATATGCTTCAGAATTCAGATACAGAAATCCGTTGTTATCCGGTGAAGATTCCATACTTTTTATCTCACAAAGTGGTGAAACCGCAGATACACTGGCTGCATTGCGGGAAGCCAAAAACAAAGGTGCATTAGCTCTTGGAATTTGTAATGTAGTTGGCAGTACTATTGCTCGTGAAAGTATAAGTGGTGTTTATATTCATGCCGGACCTGAGATCGGAGTTGCTTCAACAAAGGCATTCACATCGCAGCTTGTTGTTCTTGCTTTAATTACACTCTTAATAAGTAGAAGGAGAGGGTTGAAAGCAGCAGAATGTAAAAAGATTACTGAAGCATTAGTTGAAATACCCTCCAAAATAGAAAAGATTTTAAAGTTGAATGAAGGAATAGAAAGGCTTGCAGAAGAATTTAAAGATTCCAGGAATTTTCTATACCTGGGAAGAGGATATAATTTTCCTGTTGCACTAGAAGGAGCGTTAAAACTAAAAGAAATTTCTTATATACATGCTGAAGGATATCCAGCAGCTGAAATGAAGCACGGACCAATTGCACTTATTGATGAAGACATGCCCGTTGTTTTTATAGCTCCAAAAGATTCAACTTATGAGAAGATTTTAAGCAATATTCAGGAAGTCCGGGCAAGAGGTGGTAGAATAATTGCGGTTGCAGATTCGGAAGACAAAGAAATTGACGAGCTTGTTGATTTTACAATAAAAATTCCAAGAACAATTGAAATACTAACTCCTATTTTAACCTCAATACCACTTCAACTTCTGGCTTATCACATAGCAGTTAAAAAGGGTCTTGATGTAGACCAACCGAGAAATTTAGCCAAGAGTGTTACTGTAGAATAACATTTTTGAGAAAACTAAGTTTATCACTATTTTTGGGCTCAATTTTTGGGCAGATAGCTCAGTCGGTAGAGCAATGGACTGAAAATCCATGTGTCGGCGGTTCAATTCCGTCTCTGCCCACTTCCTCAGAGGCTAATACCGACAGCCTCTTTTTTTTAATACGGGAAAATGAATAAAGCAATAAAAAAAATAAAAGGTTTGTTCAACTATTTGATTGGCGGGTATTCTACTCTTTCAAATTGGCCATCTTTTATAACTGATTTAATAAGAGTTCAATTTGGTTTAAAGACTAAGTGCATAGTTTATAATCTTAGGGATGGAACAAAATTTAATGTTCATAAGGACTCTAAAGGATTAAATCATGTTTTTTATACTGTTTTTTTAAAGGGTGAGTATGATGAATTAGAAAAATTTAGTATAAAGAATGATGATATTATAGTAGATGTTGGAGCACATTTAGGTTTTTTTACAATAAAAGCTGCAAAAAAAGCAATTAATGGTAGGGTCTATGCATTTGAACCATTCTCGATGCATTATAAACTCTTAGAAAAGAATATTGAACAAAACAAAATAAAAAATGTAAAGTATTATAATAAAGCTATATTTGATAAAACCGGGGAATTATCATTTTATTATACAAAAGAGGGTGATCCATCAGATACGAGTTTATTTAAAATCAGTCAGGTAAAAAAAAGTTTCGAAGAGAAAATAAAGTCTATTTCTCTAAATGATTTTTTTCAACAAGAACAGTTGAAAATTTGCAATTTTATGAAAATTGACTGCGAAGGTGCAGAATACTCTATCTTAATGAATTCTGATCCATCAACTTTAAGTAAGATTCAAAAAATTGCAATGGAATGGCATCGATTTACAGAAGAGCATGACCCCAAAAGCTTGGCTATATTTCTTAAAGATCATGGATTCAAATTGATTGAACCTCCATCCTATGATGAAATTGCAGGTCTCTTATATGCATATCGTTGAATGATAAAAGCTAATCTATCAACCTTTTTTATCAATTAAATTTTTTAATACTTTGCTAATAATTAGGCAATAGACAAAAGATAATTACCTTTATGAAAAATTGCTTATTTAAAAAAATAATTATTATAACGCTTTTTATTTTTGTATTAGGAATATCAATTGCGTTAACGAAAACCAAACCAAATGAAATTCTTTACGTAGGACCTTCAAGAGATATTGGATTAGAATATTTTTCAGTTGATCCATCACAAAAACTGATCTATGACTCGAACTTCGGTGAAGCACTTTCAATAATCGAAAAAAAGGGAAATGATTACATTTTAGATATGAGGAATGATGATTTCTTTTTTATACAGACAGTTCAAGTAATCAATGATACTGTGTATATAACAAAATTAGATGAAAACGTTGATGTTTTCCTCTTTATTTCAGCCGGTGTTGAAGTTTCCTACGAGCGACCATCTATAAGATTTCCATTTCCACTAACAGTAAATGATTCCTGGCAATGGACCGGTGTAGAATTAATTGATGGAGAAAATCCTGATACTATTAATATTTCAGGAAAAGTTTTGGGAAATGAAATTGTAAGTACTGAAGCCGGTGATTTTGATTGTGTTAAATTTCAAATTGATATTAATAAAAAGAAAAGCGGGCCACATACTAAATTCTATGAATGGAGAACTCCTGAAATCGGACTTGTTAAACTTGAGGCTTATATAGATTCAAAAGGTTTCATTGGTACTATAATGGATTTGTTGGGCTATGACGAAATGAACTTTATCCTGAAAAAAGTTATTTAACTACTTCAATACTAACATTAAAATAACAATCGACTAAAAACTTTCCTTCTATTTGCTAAAAGTAGAATGGCTATTTATATTTAGAGAAAATAAAAAGCAGAAATAAAATGCAATCGGAACCTTTATTACACACTGAATTTCCAACCTTAAAACTTTATGCAAAGGGCAAAGTAAGAGACATTTACGAAGTAGGTGAAAACCTTCTGCTTGTGTCTACAGATAGGCTTTCTGCTTTCGATGTAATAATGAATCAGGGAATTCCTTATAAAGGAATGGTACTAACAAAAATTTCTGAGTTCTGGTTCAATTACACAAAAGATATCATCCCAAATCATTTCATCACTGCTGATGTAGATAAATATCCCGGTGAATGTAAACCTTATACGGATACGCTCAGGAATAGATCTATGTTAATTAAAAAAGCGAAGGTGGTTCCAATTGAATGTATTGTTCGCGGCTACATTTCTGGATCCGGATGGAAAGATTATAAAAATACCGGTGCAATATCCGGAATCACTCTTCCAAAAGGATTGCTGGAATCAGAAAAGTTTACTGAGCCCATTTTCACTCCATCTACTAAAGCCGAAATAGGTGAACACGATGAAAATATTTCTGCAGAAGAAGCGATGCAGATAGTTGATAAAAATACTTTCAATGCCGTTAAAGAGGCTACAGTCAAAATTTACAAAAAAGCTTCTGATTATGCACTGAAGAAGGGAATTATAATTGCGGATACAAAGTTTGAATTTGGAAAAGTAAATGACGAAACAATTCTTGTGGATGAGGTGCTTACTCCAGATTCATCCCGATTCTGGCCTCTCGATAAATATGAAAAGGGGAGGGGACAGGAAAGTTACGATAAGCAATTCGTGCGTGATTATCTTCTTTCAATCAATTTTAATAAGCAGCCACCTCCACCGCCGCTGACAGAAGATATTATTAAAAAGACGAGCGATAAGTATTTGGATATTTATAAGAAACTAACCGGCGAAAGTCTTATTTAATTTTATTTCTAATTATTTTATTATTAGAATTACAGTTAATTATTGAAATTAGTTCTGTTTATCTTTTCAATCTGTATTCAGCATAAGTTAAAATTAAATGACTCTTCCCAATCAGCTTACAATTTTAAGAATTATACTCTCACCAGTCTTCCTCATTTTTTTTCTTTCAGATGCAATATGGATGAAACAGGTTTCTGTAGCTATCTACATAATTGCTGCACTTTCTGATTGGTATGATGGCTGGCTCGCCAGAAAATTTAACTATATAACAAGCTGGGGAAAATTCTGGGATCCGCTAGCAGATAAAATATTAACTTCTTCTGCTTTTATAGGATTTGCATTAGTTGATCTGATTCCATGGTGGATGGTTGCTATAATCGTTGGAAGAGATGTGCTGATTACTTTACTCAGGGTTTTTGCTAATATGAAAAGTTATAACTTCACGACAAGTTATTATGCTAAATGGAAAACGATGTTGCAAATGGTATTCTTGTACTATTTATTGATTCTTTACGTAGCTCTTTATTCACCCGAAATCAATTCTCCATACAAAGAATTGATTCCAACTTTACTCAATAAAGATTTAATATATTTCGTTGCACTTTTTATCACCCTGATTACATTGCACTCCGGGATGCTTTACATAAAACGAAACTGGAAAATCATACTTAAACTTTTAAAAATTGAAAATTAATTTTTTTGAAAAATTTATCGGTTCTGGTTTTTATACCGGATATTTTCCCATTGCTTCTGGTACAGTTGGAAGTTTTGCAGCTTTAATAATTTATCTTATCCCGGGATTTGAGAATTTACTTATTATCATTCCTGCTATAATAATCTTTGCTGCATATGGAATTTATCTTGGCAATAAATTCGAGATTAAATATGGTAAAGACCCTTCCGAATGCACAGTCGATGAAGTTGTCGGTACCTGGATTTCACTCCTTGCGTTACCCAAAACAATAGGAATTATAGTTGCTGCGTTTTTAATCTGGAGAATATTGGATATTATAAAACCATCGCCTGCAAGAGGTCTTGAGAAGCTAAAAGGTGGATTGGGGATAATGATTGACGATGTGGTATCAGGAATTTACACTCTCATAATTATGCATCTTATCGTATATTTGCTCTGTAAATTTTAATCATATTTCTTGATGCAAATGAAAGCTTATATTATTACGATAGGTGATGAGATTCTGCTTGGAAATACCTTAAACACAAATGCAGCATATATTGGAGAACAACTTTCCGAAATTAATATCCCGGTTATTAAAACTTCTGTTGTTGGTGATGATAATCTATCAATATTAAATGAAATTAAATTAGCTGCTGAAACTTGTGATCTTATTTTATTAACTGGCGGATTAGGTCCTACACACGATGATGTTACACGGAAATCGATAGTTGATTTTTTCAATACTGAGCTGATTGAAAATAAAGAGGTGCTCGAAGATATTGAGGCTATGTTCGAGAAAAGGAAAAGAAAACTAACGAGCGTAAATATAGATCAGGCAAAAGTGCCAAAAATTGCCGAAGTTATTAGAAACCGATTAGGCACTGCTCCTGGTTTGTGGATTGAGAAAGATCAAAAGATTTTTGTGGTTATGCCCGGTGTTCCTTATGAAATGCAGGGAATGATGGAATCAACCGTTATTCCCAAATTATCTGAGCGTAAAGATTCAGAACAAAAAATATTTAAGAAGAAGATGATTCTAACAACCGGAATTCCCGAATCAATGCTCTATGAACGGCTTGGCAATCTTGATGAACTTCTTCAGGGTGGTAAATTAGCTTTTTTACCAAATCAGTTTGGAGTGAAACTAAGAATTTCTGTTGAAGGTGACGATGATAAAGAATTAAATGAAAAAATGATGGAAATTGAACAGAGGATAAGATCAAAAGCAGGTAGATTTATTTATGGTGTTGGGGATGACTTGCTTGAAGCTGTTTTAGGAAAATTGCTTCTGGAAAGAGAATTAAAAATCGCGACAGCAGAATCGTGCACTGGCGGATTAGTCGGAAACCTTCTTACCAATATCAGTGGCAGCAGTAAATATTTTGAAAGAGGAATTATATGTTACAGCAATGCTGCGAAAGTTGAATTGCTGAAAGTAGATGAAGATGTAATTGCTCAAAATGGTGCTGTAAGTCAGGAAGTGGCAATGCAAATGGCAGAAGGAGTTAAATCTACGAGTGGCGCTGATATTGGTTTATCTACTACAGGAATAATGGGTCCAACTGGCGCTACACCTGATAAACCCGTTGGTCTTGTTTATATTGGTTATTGTGATGAGAAAGTATGCACTGCTAAAAAGTTTAATTTTGGTGATGATCGACTGTTGAATAAGCAACGAACCGCACAAGCCGCATTAGATTTGGCAAGAAGACAGCTCCTCGGAATTTCTTTGGATGATTAGGCTATTCGTTGCTTTAAAAATTCCGGGTGAGATAAAAGAAGAAATATT
>Ga0307423_1002307_pt1 | contig 10784 bp, 9 predicted proteins | sample SalMarWE160310MG_FD_202154 | JGI IMG/M metagenome (GOLD analysis project Ga0307423, IMG submission 202154) | Salt marsh sediment microbial communities from the Plum Island Ecosystem LTER, Massachusetts, United States - WE1603-10 | ecosystem: Environmental > Aquatic > Marine > Intertidal zone >...
ATGGACCTGGTGGCGCCCACCCGCATCTCGACAAACATCGTGGGCGAGCTTTACGCCAAGCTTATAATCAATTCCTGCATTAATTCCCTAGGCGCCATGACCGGCCTTTACCTGGGCGATATGCTGGCCAAGAGGCGGGCGCGCAATATCTTCATCGCCATCATGCGGGAGGCCATGGAGGTGGCCCGAGCCATGGGCCTGAACGTGGGAAAAGGCGCCGGCGGCAAGCTGGACTATGACGAATTCCTGGGGCAAGGCTCCTTGGCAGGCATCAAGCGCCATTTGACGCTGCGTATCATCGGCTCCAAATACCGCCGCTTGAAGTCCTCCAGCCTGCAGTCCTTGCAGCGGGGCAAGCCCACCGAGATCGACTATTTGAACGGCTATATCATGGAAAAGGGCCACGAGCTGAACGTGCCCACGCCGGTCAACGCCTTGGTGATCAGAACGATAAAGGCCATCGAAGCGGGCCACCGCCGCGTTGATCCGGCCAACCTGGAAGACAAGGCCTTTGACCTTGCTTGATGATTGATGCTGGAAAACCAACCTGGCTTTCACAGCTAAAGGCCGCCTCATGTGTGACTTACATGAGGCGTCCTCTTTGGTAATGTCAGGTTTGCTTCGGGATCAGAACGGGTGCCCCACCATGGCCCAGACGGCGACGCCTTCCTCGGAATAGGCTAAATCCAGGCGTACCACGGACTTGATGGCCATGAGCCTCAGACCCACGCCTGCATCCCATTTCATATCTGTGTGTAACTTGCCGAGATCCCAGCTTTCAGCCACCCTGCCGGCTTCGGCGAATCCCACGAACTGCCACCAGTCTATCTTGAAAAAGCGCAGCCAGGATATCTCGGGCAGCGGCTGCCATTGGGGAATGTTGCGCCACTCCGCCCCGTAATAAATAGCGGCCTGGTCGTTAAAGCGGCCCACCGGATAGCCGCGCATGCGCCAGAAGCCGCCCAGGGTGGCTCCCAAATATGGCGGCGGACGGCTCTCGTTGCGGCCGGCATTTTCCTCCCAGGAGGGCGTGTCGATGGTCCACAGGTTGAGCGCCAGCACCGACTGCTTAAACCATTTGCTGTCCTTGCTCAAGGTGAAAAACTTGCTGGCTTCAACCTCCACCGTGGTCCAGGTTTGGGAGGATTCGAAAAGACCGAAATCGCGGGTCACGGCCAAGCGCTGAATACTGCCCTGGGAAGGGTTGGTGGGGAAATCGGTGTTGTTGTAGATCAACGATAGCTCAACCCCGTTGGTTTTGTTCATGGGGTTGGCCTGCCTTAACTCCAAGGTGCGCTCGCGCCAGAAGGTCCTGGCTTCCAAGGTGGTGACGCCGCTCACAAACGGGTTCCATTCCTTGCCGCCAGTAGGTTCCGAGGCCAGGATGCCCTTTTTCAGGCGATAGGTGTTTATGGGTGATTGGGCCGAGGCGCCCCAGGGAAAAACATAGCGGAAACGAAACTCGGCCCAGTTGTCTTCGCCCGAGCCCTCTAAATAGTCGCTGGACTTGGAATCGTTGCCGCCCGCCTCTCTATTGGTATAGCCCGGATTGCCGTCAATATAAATGCGCTGTGTGGAATAATCGCCCCATGACAGGTTGTAGTCCACGAACAACCGCCGCCAGAAGGGCATCTGAAAATTCCAGCCGACAAGATAGATGCCCTTGGAGGCGTTGCTGGATCCCATGACCGCGCCGAAAATGCCGACCTGTTCCTGGAAATAACCGGTGCCGCCCGCGGCCACACCGTAGGCCCAATCCAGGGTGTCGGTCTTGAAGGCGTAAGGGGCGGCCATGGCTTGGGGCTTGGGCCTTTCCTGGCCCACATTCAGGGAAACCGAGGGCGGCGGATTGACGGTGCGGCCCGCCTGGGCCACACCCGCGCCCAGCGTCAGTAGAATAACCGAAAGCCCCCATGCCACGCAACGAATCCAAGCCTTGCTCATTTAATGCTCCCAATTCCCAGGTTGCGGCTATTTCGGGCCATGCCGTTTCGCCAGCATTTTTATCAACCTGGCCTCGGCCCTTAGACCGTGGCTCCCCGGCCAAAACACCTTACCGCATTGGGGGCAGCGTGTGAAGCGCGGCGAGGTGTGCAGTACATGTTCGGGCGCCTGGCCCATGGCCTCATCTTTGCTAATCAGCACAACCGGCTGGTTACAGTCAAGGCAGCGGGTAAAAAACTTATCGGGACTAGGCTCCGCAGCAATCTCGTTAAGCACCTGGGCAAGCTGATCTTGCAAAGTATCTGACTCGATAATCAGAACCCCGGGCCGATTAGCCAAAGCCCGCCGCCTGCTGAGCACCACCCATCCCGGACGACCGGCGGGCGGCGCCTTTTCCACCAGGCGGGCATCCCAGCCCAAAAGCCGGAGCCAGCGGGCCAGACGGCCCAGGGTGCGCTCCACTATAAAACGGGGTGTGTCGCTAGCCGTCATGGCTGGCCTCAGGGCAATATTTCCACCGGCACGCCCTTCGGCAATTGGGGCGTGAAGACCTCGCTGTCAAGCGGTGGGTTTATTTTCAGGCTGTCGCAGGCAAGCATCAGCGTGCGATTGGATCGGTCCTTCAGCTCCACTTTGAGGGGATAGCTAAAGGAGACGCCTTTCTGGAAATCGCTGAAAGACGCCTCCAGTTCGGGGCTCTCGCCTTGCCTTTGCAGCCAAGCCTTGTGCAGCGAGTAGCTATGCGGGTCAAAGAGCAGTTCCTGATTAGACATCCCGCCGACGTAAGCCAGCTTCAGCTGGGCCAAATCCGGCGAGGGCCCGGGCGAGAGCCGGATATTCTCGGCGCCGGGCGGCAAATCCATGCTGCCGGTCAAAAGCGCGTATATGCGCTCAAGCGAAAGGTTTAGTCCCACGAAGCGTTCCAGGTTGCGCCGGCTGGCCTGGCCCAGGAAAGCCTTGTTTTCCCGGTAATCCAGCACGGCCAGCCATTGGCCGTCGCTGATCAAAAGCATCACCGGCCGGTTGAAGGGGCCCATTATTTCAGCCCGCAACTTATTGGGATATGCACCGCGGATAAGATGTTCGCCGCTTATTTCTCCGCGGTCCCCTTGCAGACTGATTTCGCCTTGCATGATAAAACTGCGCACAAAAAGGCGGCGTTCATTCAGACGCTCCACTGCCTGGGAGGCGGTGGGCAGCATGGCGGGAAGTGACGGCCGGAGCGGCGTGGTGGCGCAAGAGCTCAATAAAAAGCCAAGGCAAGCCAGCGCCGGGAGCAGGCAGATAAGTTTGGACCGGGCGCGGAAGGATTTCACGGCTTTGCCGGGGAGGCGGGTTGGGCGCGGGCCTTTTCCAACTTGTCCTTAATTTCTTTTGCCTTGGGGTGCTGTAATTTAAGCGCCTTTTCATAAGCCGTGCGGGCCACGTCGTAGCGTCCCAGCTTCATGGCCGCGTCGCCCAGATGCTCGAAGATAACCGGGTCTTCGTCGCCGGAAGCGGCGGCGCGTTTGAGATAATTGAAAGCCAAGGAATATTTGCCCCGCTGGTAATACACCCACCCCAGGCTGTCAAGGATATAGCCGCTGTAGGGCTCCACTGCTAACGCCCGGCGGATCATGCGCTCGGCCTCGTCCAGGTTCTTGCCATCTTCCGCCAAGGTGTAACCCACGTAATTCAAGGCGCGGGCGTGGCGATCGTTGAGTTCTATGGCCTTGCGCATTAATTTGATGGCCTCGGGGCGCTTGCCCGATTTGTCCAGCACCACGCCCAGACGGAAATAGCTCTCGGCGTTGTTGGGTTCGGATTCAATGGCCTGGCGCAAAAGATCCTCGGCTATGTCCAGTTCCCCCTGGGCCTCTCGCAGCGCGGCCAGGGCTATGATAAGGTCCACCTCTTTCGGGCGCTCGGAAAGGTTGTCTTGCAAAAGTTCCAAGGCCGCGTCCCTCTTGCCTTCGCTTTCCAATATCTCGGCTTGGTGCAAAAGCGCGTCCACGAAAAACTCGCTCTCCGACGGCACCTGCCTCAAGGCCTCCATGGCACCTGCTTTCCGGTGGGCCTCCTGGAGAGAAACGCCCAGATAATAACGGGCGCGATGATTGTCGGGCTCCTGTTTGAGGATGCCCTTGAACTCCTCGGCGGCCTGGTCGTAGCGCCCCTGCTCGTAGTAGACCAAGCCAATCTTGAGCCTAACCTCGGCGTCGTCACGGCTGAGTCCCTTAACAATGGCAAACTCGTGCAAGGCCTCCTGGTAGCGCCCGGTACGCAGATAAAGACGGCCCAGAAGATCATGGGCCCGGGCCGACTCCGGGTTTCTGCCCAATATCTCCAAATAGGTTGATTCAGCTTTGGCGTGCTGGCTCATGTGCTCATATAGCTGGGCCAGTTCAAAATAGGCGGCCAGGAAATAGGGCGATGTCTTGATCGCCTCCTTCAAATGGATTTCCGCCATTTTGTATTTCTTGAGACTTCCCAGCACCTGACCAAGATAGAAATGTCCCAGGGCCAACTCCGGGTTCTGGGCCACCAGTTCCTGCAGCACCCGGGCCGCGTCAGTCAGGCGGCCGTCTTCCATGTACAGGGTGCCCAGGAACAAACGGGCCTCCTCGTGGCTCGGATCAATCTCCAACACCTTTTCATAGGCTTCGATGGCCTTGCTCATTTCCTTGCGGTTGGAATAGATGCTGCCCAATAGCAGCCAGGCGTCCAAGAGCTTGGGATTGCGGTTGACCGCTTCCAGGGCTTCGGCAAGCGCCTCCTTGAGCTGGTTCTGACTGGCATGCAGACGCGCCAGTTCCATTTGCAAAAATCCGCTCTTTGAATCCTCCTTGGCGGCTTTGCGCATGTATTGAACCGCGCCTTTGGTCTCGCCCTTGCGCATCAGCAATTCGCCCACGGCGAATTGGGCCAAGGCGTCGCCACGCAGGGCCTTGGCGGCCGGCACCGGCGCAGGCTTGGGCGCAATAGCGCAAGCTGGAATCACGGCCAGGATCACAAGGATGAGCAGGATGCGTGGCTTCATGGTGATGAGGCCTATTCCCCTTCCGTAAGATCGGCGAAGAGTCCCTCGAAATTGGGAATGCTTTCTTGCATATACGCCTTAAGTTTTTCCAACAACCGCACCTGGATTTGGCGGACTCTTTCCCGGCTGACCCCATGTTCCTCGCCCAGGTCGCTCAGCGTCATGGGGTCTTCGGAAAGAATTCTGCGGTCCAGGATGTCCAATTCCTTGTCGTCCAAGGTCTGGCGGAACTCCATAAGCTTGTCATGAAACAACTTGCGCAGCTCTTTTTCCAATAAGGATTCTTCGGCCAAAGGCTTTTCGTCCGGCATGAAGGTTTGGTGGGAATCTTCGGATTCGTCCCGCACCGGCGCGTCCAAGCTCAGTTCCCAGGAGTCCAAGCGCTGATCCATGTCGACCACGTCTTGCTCTGACACCCCCATGCGTTCGGCCAAAAGCTTGGGCCCTGGGGTTATGCCCATGGCCTGCAACTTTTCCTTTTCCTTGGAGAGATTATAGAAAAGCTTGCGCTGGGCCTGAGTGGTGCCCAAGCGCACCAGGCGCCAGTTGTCCATGATGAATTTCAGTATATAGGCCTTGATCCAAAAGGAGGCATAATAAGAAAACTTAATGCCCCGGAAGGGATCGAACTTCTTGACCGCCTGCAGAAGCCCGGCGTTGCCCTCCTGGATAAGATCCAGGAGGTTGCTCATCCAATAGCGTTGGTGCTCCATGGCGATTTTTACCACCAGCCTCAAATTGCTGGTGGCCAACTCGGCCGCCGCCTCGGTGTCGCCGTTCTCGTGGTAACGCCTGGCCAGCTCCTCCTGCTCTTCCTTGGATAGCACTTTATATTGACGTATTTCCCAAAGATAACGCTGCAGGGTGTCGATCGGCGCCGGCGGCTTGGCCGGGGCCAGATCCAAGGGAAAGCCGTCTGCATCGGCGTCGTCTTGGTCAGCCGCTTCTATCTCGACACCCAAATCATCACTGGAGTCCGCGTCAATGGGCTCGGCAACATCCTCGTCTTCCCGGTCCAAAACCTCCACCTCGGGCGGTTCCTCAACAGGAAGAGCGGTTTTGAGCGAAGTCTTTGAAATAGATTTCTTTGCCATATTGATATTATAAAGCCCTTGGCTTGCTTTCGCCCCTGGTTGGGGCGCAATCTACCCTTAAGGGCTCGCTGGCGCGCCAAGCACCGGACCCAGCTCCCTCAAGGGCTCGAAGCGCAACCGGAAAAAGGTACGCTTTTATAAGAGCATACTAATTGCAGCCCCCACCGGCAAGGGGAAAGCATGCGAAATTTTGGCGAAGACGGCCATTGTTTAGACCCACCGCCGGGTTTTTCGGTAAGCCGGCTCGCTTTGAGCCAAGGCAACATGCGTCTGGTGCATGGCGGCCAGGGCCCAACCCTCATCCTGGTTCACGGGCTGGGCGGCAGCAGCGAGGATTTTTTCTTGGCCGCCCCTTTGCTGGCCCGTGAGCACACCGTGATAATTCCCGATCTGCCGGGCTTTGGCGGCTCGGAAAAACCCGAGGCGTCCTACAGCGTTGGTTGGTTTATTGATGTTTTGCAGGAGATGCGCCGGCTTCTGGGCCTAAACCGCTCGGATTGGCTGGGTCACTCCATGGGCGGTCTCCTGTGCCTGCTCCTGGCGGCCCGCCATCCCGGCCTGGTTGAACGAATCATAGCCGTGTGCCCCGCCGGAGGGCATAAAAAATTACCCCTGCGCTGGCGGCTTATGCGGAGCATTCTGGTTGGCAGGCACGGCAGGCTGCGCATAAGCTGGGCTCAGCCCTTACGCTTGTATTTACCACTGGTTGTATTCAACCAATGGAGTCATCTGACCAGGGACTTCAGTCGGCGCTTCATCGCGCGCTGGCATGGCCCCCAAGGCCGCTTGCTGGAGCGCTCGTTTGTGCGCGCTGCCCTTAGCATCTTTGAAACACCTGCTTGGCCCGAGGTACAAAGCATCCTTTGCCCGGTTCTTCTGGTAACCGGCAGTCACGATTTAGTCACAACCAGGGAACAAACCAGGCGCCTGGCCCGTCATCTGCCGCCGGACCGGCGGTTGCTTGAGTTGCGCGGCGGGCACATGCTGCCTTATACGCATGCGGAAGAGCTTTCATGCGCGACTCTGGACTTCTTAGGTTTCCCACGGTAGGTTTAGAAGCCGAGATTTTTGCAGCGCCCCGTACTCCGCGGGACCAAGCCCCTAAATTGCCGAGTCTTATTCCACCGGAGAAGCCCTTATGCAAACCTGGATACAAGAGCGCTTGAACCAGGTTGAGGAGCTTCTGGGCCAAGACAATTTAGCGGGGGCCGCCTTGGCGGTGGCCGATATGCACCCGGCTGATCTGGGCAACCTGGTCGAAGAGCTGTCTGAGGACGACAAAGTAAAACTATTCAATGTCTTGGAGCCCACGATCGCCGCCGAGGTGGTGGTGGAGCTATCCGACCACTCCCGCGACCTGGTGCTGGCCGGGCTTTCCACCGGCCAGTTGTCGGCCATCGTGGACGACATGCCTTCGGACGAGGCCACCGACATCATCGCGGACCTGCCGGCCGAGCAGGCCCGCGAGATTCTGTCCCGCATCGACCTGGAGGATTCGGCCGAGGTCCGGGCGCTGCTGCAATATGAGGAAGACACCGCCGGCGGCTTGATGCAGCTTGAGCTGGTGGCCGCCCGCTCCAACCAAACCGTGGCTCAGGTGATCGAGGCCATCAGGGAAAAAAAGGACGAAGTCGGCGAGTTGCACAACATCTACGTGGTCGGCTCCGACAAAACCCTAATGGGTTACGTGCCGGTTTCCAAAATGATCCTGGCCGCGCCCGATACTCCCATGCGCAACTTGTTGGTAACCTGCCCCCTGGTGGTGGAGGCCCACGAAGATCAGGAAGAGGTGGCCCACAAATTCCGGCGCTACGATGTGGTGAGCGCGCCGGTGGTCGACAGCCAGGGCCGCCTTTTGGGTCGCATCACCATCGACGACGTGATGGAGGTCATGGAAGAGGAGGCCCGGGAGGACTTGCTGCGCATGGCCGGCGCCTCCAGTGAAGAGGATATGTTTTTCACCAGCGGCATCTTCAAGATTTCCCGCCTGCGCCTGCCTTGGCTTTTAAGCAACATGATGGGCGGTTTGATTAGCGGTTGGCTGCTGTGGAGATTCAAGGTGAAACTGTCCGACGCCATTTTCCTGGTGGCTTTTATCCCGGTCATCACGGCCATGGCCGGCAACGTGGGCGTGCAGTCCTCCACCATCATGGTGCGGGGATTCGCCGTTGGCCATGTCCATTTCGGCAACCTTTGGAGGATTCTGTTCAGAGAGGTGCGGGTGGCCATCTTGATCGGCTCAGTTTGCGGCAGCGCGGTGGGCTTTTTAGCCCATTTCTGGCATGATAATATTGTCTTGGGCCTGGTGGTCGGCCTGTCCATGATCTGCGCCATTAGCACGGCCGCCATGCTGGGCACCCTGGCCCCCGCCCTGTTAAAGCGGTTGAACGTGGACCCGGCCATCAGCTCCGGCCCGATCGTTACCACCTGTAACGACATCCTGGGAATTCTTATCTACTTCGGCATAGCAAGCATTTTTTACCGTTTTCTCGTGGTGTGAGCCATGGACCCCCGGCGTAGCGAGGCTTTAATCCTGCGCCTGCGCGGCTTGGGTGAAAGCGACTTGTTGCTGGATCTGTTCGCCAGGGACCTGGGCCGGGTCACGGCCTTGGTCAAGGGCGGCAAACGCTCCCAAAAACGCTTCTTCGGTCTTCTTCTCACCGGCCATTTGGTGGACGCCCACCTGACGCCGGCCACCAAAGGCTCCGACCTGTGGCGACTGGAGGCGGCCTCTCTGCTGACGGCCCACGTGGGCCTGCGCCTTGATTTCCGCAGGCTGATAGCCGCCGCGCCGGTGTGGGAGCTTCTGCTGCGGTGCACCGCTCCCCAGGACCCGCACGCCCCGGCCTTGGATTTGGCGCTGGCCACTTTAAGCCGCCTGGAACGCGCTGACGACCAAGCTGAGCTGGCCGCCGGACTGATCGTATTCCTGACCCGGCTTTTGAAGGAGCTGGGCTACGGCCTTTGCCTGGACATCTGCCTGGTCTGCGGACGACCGCACGCCAAAGCCAAGGCCGCGCACCTGTCCTTGGCCGGCGGCCTGGTGTGCGGCTTGTGCCCCCATGAGAGCGTTTCTCATGGCGGCGCGGCGGTCTGGGAGGTGCCGGCCGGGCTGGTGAAAGGCATGGCCGCGGCCCAGGAGCTTGATATGGGTTCCTTGGGGCGTTTGCGTTTTCCCGCCTCGGTGCTCAAACCCGGCCTGGCTTACCTATGCGAGTTTTGGCGCCGGGTGGCCGGGCGCGACTTGGCCAGCTTGGAAGTGGCGCAGCGCTTTTTCCTAAAAAACTTGTGAAGCCATGCCGTGGCGGCCTAATCCGCCACCTGAGGTTTTACAACCCTGAGCGCCCGGCGTTATTTCATCGTTGAGCTATAATGTTAACCAAGTCAATTTCGCTAACCGCCGTCCCGCTGGAGAAGTAAATGACTGACCAACCAGCCTCAGTCCAGATCGATGAGTTGCAAACCGCACTTAATGAACTGCGCGTGCTGGCCCAACAGCAGCCCCAGGAACACCTGCCCAAGGTGGCCGGCGCATGCAACAACCTGGGCAATCTTTTGGTTGATGAGGGCCGCTTTGATGAGGCGGGTCCGCTTTTTTCGGAATCCCTCATCCTGCACATGGTGCTTTGGCTGCAAGACAGAGAGGCCTATGCAAAAAACCTGGGCATCGTACTGGGCAGCGTGCGCGGCCTGGCCGCCAACCCGGAATTCCTGGGGAGCGGCCGCTGGCTGGCCCAGCTGTGGGGCGTGGTGCTCTATAACCTGCGCCAGGCCTGCCTTCCCTTCTGCCGGGAATTGGGCAGCCTCTTCGAAAGCCTGGAGCAATGGGATTTGGCCCTGGAGCCCTACATCTTCGCGGAGCTAGTTCTCTTGGAAAACAATCCCGAACAAGCCGCCATGGCCCGTAGCGACGCCGAACGGCTCAATGACAAGATTGGCCCCAATGCCGCGGAACTGCGCCAGGCCGTGGAGCAGCGTCTGGCCGAGTTCACCAGCGCCCCGTCCCCGCTGGCAGACGCATAGGCTCCTCCGGCTGCGGAAGGCGGATAGGCTTTTTGTCAGCCGGGGCCTCTTCTTCCCCCAAGCTTATGAGCACGATGGCGGCGATCACCATCAAACCAGCCACCAGATGCGGCCAGGTCAAGGTCTCGCCCAAGAAGAGATGGGAAAGCCCCAGGGCGCTCACTGGCATCACCGCGGTGAACACCCCGGCCGTGCCGCCGGAGACCTGCGACACCCCCCGGAACCAGAGAAAATAGGCCAGCACCGTGAAAAGCAGGCCGAAGTAGGCGATGGAGGCCCAGCCGCCCAAACTCACCGCCCGGAAATCGAAATCCAGCGCTTCGATCAGGCCCAGGGGCAATGACATGAGTAGCCCCAAAATGCAGAGCGCGGCGGCCACTGTGAGGTTGGGTATGCCCGGCGAAAGCCGTTTTCGCACCAAGAGGAACACCGCCTCGCCCAGCACCGCGCAGGCCACCAAAAGATTGCCCAGCCAGCGTTGGCCGCCCTGCCCTAATGCGGCCGCCTGATCGCCGCCCAGGAGATTCACCACCGCCATGGCCGACACCGCCAGGGCCACGCCCAGGGCGCTTCTTGTGCGCAGGCGTTCGCCCAAGATCAAAAGCGCCATGATCGCCATGGCCGCCGGGGTGGTGCTGGTTATGAGCCCGGCGTCCAAGGCGCTGGTTAGCCTGAGGCCCCACAAGAGGAACAAGGTGAACACC
>Ga0307423_1002308_pt1 | contig 10781 bp, 11 predicted proteins | sample SalMarWE160310MG_FD_202154 | JGI IMG/M metagenome (GOLD analysis project Ga0307423, IMG submission 202154) | Salt marsh sediment microbial communities from the Plum Island Ecosystem LTER, Massachusetts, United States - WE1603-10 | ecosystem: Environmental > Aquatic > Marine > Intertidal zone >...
TCAGGAGGTTGTTTTTTTACAAGGCGATAATTACTTCTATATTTACTACCCTTAAAAGTTTTATTTATAGTGTTTTCAATATATAACGTTCTTAGCATATTAAGTTGCCTGAAGGGGTTCCATTTTTTGGGGGTAATAAAATTAAAGCAATGAATGATGGACATCGTGTAAACATATCACCAGGTCTTCGTGTTCGGATCGTATTGAAAAAAGACCAGCGATCCGGGAAATTAACGGAAGGAATAGTTAAAGACATTCTGACAAAATCGCCGACTCACCCTCATGGTATCAAGGTCCGTTTGGAAAGTGGTGAAATTGGGAGAGTGAAACAAGTATTAGAATAAGGGTGTATCGGGAATCTCCTGGACGTTGGCGAAAGATTGATATCTGAGCTATAGAGTCATTTTCGAGAATACAATATCCATTCAAATTAGGAAAAAGGAGCGCTTAATGGAGCGGATACCCAATAAAATCAAACAATGGATTGAAGAAAAAAAAGACCCCAGAAGTGCCCACTGGCAAGGAGGGCTCGAGGAAATACTGAATGTTTTTTCACCGCATATGGAACCCGGCAAATTGGTTCCTGCTCAGCCCCTGGAAGAAGACGACTTTCCTGTTTTCATGGCCGCCCTGGAAGCGGTTGATCTGAGCCCCAACCTTCATGCCGCTTTTTTACCGCCATCTATTGCCGGATCGATTACTCCGCCTGGATCCGCGGACGAACTTCAGCGAATCGACAAGGGAAAGCCATCCTATAAAATTCTGATAGCCAGACCCGGCAAAGATCTAAGAATTTTATGCGCAGAAATATCAGAGCACGCCAAAAACCCCGGAGTAGACATTTTCCAGTCCGGAGCGTTAATTGGAAACTATAATTATGACACCCCCCAGGCGTGTGTTGCCGATCTGACTAAAGTCATAAGGACGCATATTTGGGAAAAGGGACCATGGCGCCGGGATGATTATAAGAGATACACCATTAACTGGTTTGAAAAAATAATGGATCTTGGCAAAGACACCGTTTGCGTCCAAAAAGATTTCTCTTTTTTACACAGCCCTACACTGATAAAAAGTAACAGAGTCGATGCTGTATTTACGCTAATCCTTGAAATTTTGATTAAACGTTTCAGCGATCCCGTCGATCAATTTAAAGATGCTGTTTCGTCGATCCAAAATATCAAAAACAAGGACGACAGGGTTGCTCAATCCAATAAACTTGCCGAAAGAGGAATTCTTGAACTTCTGAATCTGATGAGGGAATTGGAAATTGTAAATTTCGGCGAGTTTTCAAACACGGAGAACGAATGGTTTAAAAATGAATTCTCCAGAACCATTCATAAGATTATCGACAGGATCATTTAACCACATTTTGTTCTCTCTTGTTTCTCTTGAGTACGCAGGGGCCTGAATTTGACATTTATGTGTGATTTCAGTGTGACAGATAAAAGGTGTCGAGAAGTGTTCGGCAAAAAGTGAAACGAAATAGAAAAGAAATGACCAGAGCAACCACTGAGACACCGCTTAAAAAACGGATAAAACGGCATGTGATCGGTCGAAAAAGACAGTTTTTTGCCGCAACCGCACCGGGCCTTGAAACGATCTGCCGGGAGGAACTGAGAGTTCTCTTGCCGTCCGGGACACCCATGGCGATCGTCGAAGGCGGGGTTAAATTCGAGGGCCGGCTTCACGACGGCTACCTGGCCAATTTGAACCTTCACACCGCCAACCGGCTCCTCATGCGCATCGGGTCGTTTCATGCCGCTAATTTTCGGAAACTCGAAAAAAACCTGATCGCTGTCCCCTGGGAGCTTTTTGTGCTGTCGGGGACCCAGACCAACATCCGCGTGACCTCCCGGCATTCAAGGCTTTATCATAAGGACGCCGTTGCCGTGCTTGTTCAGTCAAGTATTGCCTTGCGCTTTGCGCAAAACGAATTCTCAGGGGAAGCCACACCGGAACCGACCGTTACCCAGCAGATCTTTGTCCGGTTGTCCGATAATCGTGTTACCCTGTCCATTGACAGCAGCGGCGATCTGCTTCACAAACGGGGTATCAAACCAAGTGCAGCCAAGGCGCCCATTCGAGAAACCCTCGCCGCCGCTGCCCTGATACTTTCCGGGTATACCGGGGCAGAACCCCTTGTAGACCCCATGTGTGGTTCCGGCACATTTGCCATTGAGGCCGCCCTGATAGCCCAGAAAATTCCACCGGGCGGGTTCAGGGATTTTGCCTTCATGGAATGGCCCTCGTTTCAACCCAAACGATGGCAGCATATGAAACAGGCGACAGAAAAGAAGATCGTTCGAACAAACACCCCTTTCATCTTTGCCTCGGAGCTGGACGACCGGGCGGCTTGCGAACTTGAAGACAGCGTGACTCAACACGGCCTGTCCGGCATCGTCGCCGTTTCTACCCGGGATTTTTTCGATCTTTCGCCAACTGAACTGACAAACCGTTCCGGGCTGGTGACACTTAACCCGCCGTTTGGGCGGCGGCTGGGATCGCGACGAGAAAGTGAAGCGCTTTTCCTGTCCGTCTGCGAGAGACTGAAAAAAGAATACAAAGGGTGGAAATTTGTCCTGATTTCGCTCAATCCTCGTCTTGTCGGAATGGTTCCTTTCAGATCGACTACCCATCTGCTGCCGCATGGCGGACTTAAAGTTGCCCTGATGACCGGGAGGATTCCTGGCAAAAATTAAAAAGAGATTTAAAACGCCGCATCCACCAGAGACATGAGACTTCCTGAATATCCGTAAATAAGTAAATAACGATCTAAATGAACAGGTTTGTTGAAATAGGTTTAACATTGTTACTGATTCTGTTTATGGTCAATGGATGCTCCGGAAAACCACCCGACGAGATCGGTATTGATTCCTCCGGCCTTAGGGCTTGCCCCGAAAGCCCAAATTGTGTATCGTCAGAAGCAAAAGACAAGCAGCATGCAATGGAGTCTTTTCGTCTTGCATAAATTCGGTCTGAGAAGATTTTTCAATTACGTAGAAGCACATGATAATGTGCATTTAAAGCGTCTTTAAAGGAGCTCACTAAAAGACATGAAGAAGTGTGGAGTCGATTAGACGGAACTTATCAAATCCCACATTAATCTAAAATACATTTGTATTTACATCTATGTCGGGTTCAAAGTAGTGATGACCGTTTTGAGGGCGACGGTGTGATCCGTGCTGAAACTGAAAAAGAGATATTGAAACAGATAAGAAAGGTTTATCCATCATGGAAGAGGGCGTAGAAAAAGATGAAATGGGACGGAAATTCATATACTCAGATACCGGCGTAAAAGTTTTTGTTGATTTTAAAGACAACCTGATCGTTGATCCGGATGATCCCATAATCGCCAGGCAGGCTAGAAATCGGCGTTATGGCAAAGGGATTGTCAAAGGACTTTCTAAACTGGGCAGCGAAAATTCTGAGGATGCCATGACGTGGAATATCTTCAAGACATTAGAAAAATCAAATCCTGAAAAATGGTTTTCAAAGATATTTCCCCAAATCATACTGGATAAAGATGAACAATTCATCGACCCGATTCTAAGATTTTGGGACAAATATTTTCCTCCGCTTTTAAGGTCCTTCCCGGAAGGAGAAACGCACGTAGACCTCACTATCGAAACGTCAAACAAGCTGATCTTCATCGAAGCAAAATATAAAGCAGATATAAGCAAAAACACGACGCATGACCCAAATCGGGATCAGATTATAAGAAACATCGATGTGGGTAGCTGGGCTGCAAAGAAAAGGGCAAAAGCGTTTTATTTTATCCTGATGACACTTGAAACAAATACGTATTCCATCGATAAATTAAACCATTACAAATCGAATCCATCAAATATAATCGAAAAAATTGGAAGTTACAGGAGAGATATCAAAGATTATGATTTTTTGTGTGAAAATATTCATGTAATTTATTGGAATCAAATTTTAACTTCCCTTCAAAATATACGGTTAGCGAATAAGACCGAATTGAACTGCACGAATTTAATTGATTACCTGAATGATAAATTATTATGATCTGGAGACGTTGTTTAAAGGTTGAAATCCAGGAGAACTTTAATGGCAATTGAAGGAAAAGATCTCGAAGACCTTAAACAAGCGGTAGTGCGTCTCGAATTTCCCAGTTTCATTTCTAAAATGACCAGCTTTGTAGAAAAGCCTGTCGGAAGGAATTCCGTCTTTTGGGGGAATAAAATTAGAGCTAAGCATGAAAGATCTTATAATTCAAATTGTAAAAGCACTTGTCGACAATCCGGAACAGGTAAAGGTAAATGAAATTGTAAGTATCCAAACCGTTGTATTGGAATTCAGAGTTGCCAAGAGTGATATGGGGAAGATCATTGGCAAACAGAGCCGCACGGCAAATGCTATCCGAGCTTTATTAAATGCAACCTTGGGGAAGACTCGGAAAAGGTATATAATTGACCCTATAAAGACCCATTAAAAAATAAAGATATGTCGCCAAGTTTACTGATAAGTACCCGTTTTACGAGCAAATCCTATGGGGCGCAGCCCCTGTTTACTGATATTTCTCTACAGGTTTTCGACAACGAACGCCTGGGATTGATCGGTCCCAATGGTGCCGGGAAATCCACGTTCTTGAAAATCCTTGCTGATATACAGCCTGCCGATTCCGGAGAGATTTCGCGAAAAAGAAATATACACATGATTTACCTGCCGCAAGACGACGTTCTCGATCCGGAGAAAACCACGGAAGAAACCTTGTTTAACGCCATTCCCAAAGAACTCGAGGCATGGCAGGTCAGTAAGCGACGTCAGGAAATCATGAGCCTCATTGGAGTGGATAACACGAAACAAAAGGTTAAAACACTCTCCGGCGGGTGGCGCAAAAGGTTGGCCATTGGTCAAGCTCTGTTTCAAAAACCGGAATTACTCCTCATGGATGAACCCACCAACCATTTGGACCTGGAAGGGATTCTATGGTTGGAGAATCTTCTCAAAAACGCTCCTTTCGCTTTTGTCCTGGTAAGCCACGACCGGTTCTTTCTGGAAAATACGACGAACCGGGTTGTTGAGTTAAACCAACGATATCCGGAGGGGTTTCTCAAAGTGGAGGGCAATTACAGCACATTTATTGAAAAGCGGGAGAAGTATATCTCTGAACAGGCGAAACTTGAAGCCGTGCTTTCCAACAAAGTCCGGCGTGAGATAGAATGGCTCCGTCGCGGTCCCAAGGCGAGGACCTCGAAAGCGCGATACCGGGTCGAGAAAGCGCACCAGCTGGGAGAAAATTTAGCGGTGGTAAAAGGCCGTAATACGCAAAACAGGAGCGTTGACATCGCTTTTGATACCACCCATCGAAAAACAAAAATACTTCTGGATGCGAAAGATCTGAGAAAAACCCTGGGAAGAAAGCTCCTTTTTGACAATCTTAGCTTGAAACTCACTCCTGGAATTCGTATTGGAGTCATGGGGAAAAACGGAACAGGAAAAAGTACTCTCATACAGATTTTAAATGGTAAATTGGTCCCTGATGCCGGTTTTGTGAAAATAGCGGATGGTTTGCAAGTCTTGACGTTTGATCAAAAGAGGAAGCTATCGGAGGGGAACCAGACCTTGCGGCAAGCCCTGTCTCCGGTGTCTCCGGAAGGAGACACGGTCATATATCAGGGGCGGCCTTTCCATGTGATTGCCTGGGCCAATCGATTTCTCTTTCAAAAAGATCAGCTGGACATGCCTGTTTCCGGACTCTCCGGTGGAGAAAAGGCCCGCGTTCTTATCGCCAGTTTGATGTTGCAGCCGGCGGATATTTTACTATTAGACGAGCCCGCCAACGATCTGGACATCCCCACCCTTGAAGTGCTCGAAGAGAGTCTGGAGGAATTCCCAGGTGCCATTGTCCTCATTACGCACGATCGGTTTCTCATGGAGCGTCTTTGTGATCTATTGCTTTACTTGGATGGTGATGGCGGCGCGGAATATTTCGCAGATTATGACCAATGGCTTCAATACAGGAAAGACAGGCTGCCCGACACATCCCGGTCCGGTGAAACCTCACAAAACCCACCGAATAAGAAACCCCGGAAACTGGCCTACCAAGAGCGTAAGGAATTGAACCGGATTGAAAAACAGATAGAAAAGGCAGAAGGTATTGCGGATAACTTGCAGCAACAGCTTTATGATCCTGGAATCATGTGCGACGCCGATCGATTGGCGAAAATCTATACCGAACGCCAAGAGGCCCAAAAGAAAGTTGAGCAGCTGTATATACGTTGGGAGGAATTAGAGGCGTTGAGCAGGGGGTGATCCCATTTCGATTAATTCCACTCGCACCAATAAAAAAGATTGATTAACTTAAGGAAACAGTGTCAAAGCTTGTTTTGTGAGAGGGAGAGCATATGAGATGACCATGAACCCTGTTTCTCGATCTAAGAGGTGGGGTTTTGTATTTTCGGCAAACTTGGCAATCGCTTAATTTAGGCAATAATAAATGGGTTCAAAAACTTCCAGTCAAATGAGAGGGCCAGGAGAAATGGAACAAAACACTCAAGGGAAAAAGGAAGAAGTTGACAAGGAATTTATTGAAAATTTGCTCAGGTCATATTCTGAAAGACTGGTGAAAGCCAACGAAGAAATCGAAAGGCTCAAACACGAAAATGCTATATTGAATGAAAGAATAGCTATACTGGTGGGCAAGACAAAAACTGAGTAGATACCCACAGGCGTAAGCCCGTGGGTATCTACTCAGCATCTTAAAAAACAGAAGTCGAAATTTTGACATCTGTTTGATTTGACACAAAGTTATCGTAGTTTTATCTGCTTCAATACCCCACGATATAATTTTTAACTATTATCAACATCGATTACCGAAAGTCAAAAATGGTAAGAAACAACTGAAAATGGATCCGTTTAAAATCTGTTCAAAATGCGCATACACATGGGATGTCAGAGACGACTTTTTGGAAGATCCTTCCATTTGTCTGGTTGGATTCCAGGCCAGCTCTAAAGAAACAGAATCCGGATACTACCTGTTCAATCATATTTTGGAAGGGGACCACTGCAATACGACGCTTGCGGTGGAAGTGGAGGATTTCATGTCGCTGTATAAGGGAATCCTATTCACGGATCTCAAATTCGAAAGCCCGATGTGTGAACTGCATTGCACCCGTGTCGATGATCTGGACCAGTGCCCGGTTGAATGTAAAAATGCAGTGGCCCGTGAAATCATGCAGGCCTTTGTTCAGTGTTGAGATCTAAGTAGTGTCCGTCCAAAAATGGTCTTTTTAGCCAATCCGCCGGAGGCGGAAAAGTCTCTGCGTTATGCTTAAAAAATAATCCTCGGAATATCGACTATATGCCTGTGGTTATTTTTTTCACATGCCTTCCGTCTTCGCCTGAAGGCTACGCCGGACAAGTGATCTTGACCAAAAATACTTATTTATGGAAGAATACTTAATAATATTATTTTATAGGATCATGTTCAAAAGAATTGATGAATCCTCGAACCCTCTTTTCCAAATTTGTCTTAAGTTAGATAATTTAAAGGGGTATCTCGAAATATTCGGAAATAAAGAGGTTTTGGTAACTAACGATGGCATAAATCCTGATGGGATACGCCCTTCGATATTGAAATAAAAAGAGAAGAAATGTGGCAGGTGTTCATGGAAAAAACCGCGCAACACGTTCTATCCCACTATTACGGCTACCCGTTATTTCGGGAAAATCAACGAGAGATTATCGATACGCTGCTGGCCGGCCAGGATGCTTTTGTGCTGATGCCCACCGGCAGCGGGAAATCGATATGCTATCAAATCCCATCGATCATGTTAAACGGCGTCGGCCTGGTCGTGTCACCCTTGATCGCCTTGATGCAGGACCAGGTTGAAGCCTTGAGGCAAAACGGTGTTCGGGCAGCATTTTTAAACTCCAGCCTTTCGATGGAGGAATTCGAGCAGGTCGAGTTCCGGGTGTTGAACAGGCAGTGTGATATTCTCTACGTCGCTCCTGAACGGTTTTTTACGGAGCGGTTCCAAAATATTTTGGGTAAAATCCCGGTGGCCTTGTTTGCCATTGACGAGGCCCACTGCGTGTCCCAGTGGGGTCATGATTTCAGACCGGAATATCTCAGGTTGACAGAAGTAATGAGAAAATTTCCGGCTGTGCCCCGAATCGCCCTCACGGCAACTGCCGATTCGATGACACGCAAGGACATTGTTGAAAAACTGGATCTGGCAGATGCATCACGGTTTGTCTCCAGTTTTGACCGGCCCAACATTAACTACCAGGTCAAACTGAAAACCAACGGCAAGAAACAGCTGCTCGATTTTATTCAAAACGATCATATTACACAAGCCGGCATCGTTTATACTCGTACCCGGAAACGGACGGATGAGATGGCGCGGTGGCTTCAGGACAAAGGGGTGAACGCACTGCCATACCATGCCGGCATGGATGCACAGACCCGGCAGAATCACCAGCGACGGTTTCTTAGGGAAGACGATATTGTTATCGTTGCCACCATTGCCTTTGGCATGGGTATTGACAAGCCCGATGTTCGCTTCGTAGCGCACCTGGATCTACCTTCCAGCATGGAGGCTTACTACCAGGAAACCGGGCGATCCGGCAGAGATGGACTGCCGGCCGATGCCTGGATGATCTATTCCATAGCCGATGTTGTGGCCATGAGGCGGCTTTTGGAAACTTCAGACGGTGATCCAGCGTTCAAGCGGATTCAGCAACAGAAACTGGACGCGCTATTCGGTTATTGTGAATCAGCGGCATGCCGGCGCCAGATCCTGCTGGCATATTTTGGAGAGGCATACCCGGATGCCTGCGGTAATTGTGATACCTGTCGTCAGGAGATAGAAATATGGGATGGCTCCGTAGCGGCCCAGAAGGCCCTGTCATGCGTTTACCGCACTGGTCAGCGTTTTGGAGCAGTACACCTGACGGATGTACTGATGGGAAACCGCACTGATCGAGTTCAGCAATTAAGGCATGATCGGATCAAGACGTTCGGGGTCGGAGATGATTTGTCACAAACAGAATGGCGTTCCGTGTTTCGCCAGCTTTTGGCCGGCGGGTTTCTGACCGTGGACATGGGGAAAATATCCGGTTTCCGCCTGACCGAAAAGAGCTGGCCGGTTCTCAAAGGAACGCAGAAGGTACAGCTTCGAAAAGATCCGCATCCGATTAAGTTGAAAAAATCTGTCAAGCCTTCTTCCCCAACGGTTTTAGAGTTTGAAAATGTTGGGGAGCGCCGGCTCTTTGAAAAGCTAAGGCTTCTGCGGCTCGAGATCGCTACAAAGCTCGGACTGCCGCCTTATGTGGTATTTCATGATAAGACACTAAAGGAGATGGCCGTTCGCAAACCCCAGCGTCGGGCTGCGATGCTTCAAATCACCGGCATAGGAGAGAAAAAACTCGAGAGGTATGGCGGTCGTTTTCTCGAAGTCATCAAAGAAAGTTTAGAAAATGGCGCCCGTGACAACGCAGTGGGACTGTCTAAAACGAAACCCCAAAAAAATGAAAAACCATCTCATGCGCAAAAGGAGCAGGTGATAAAGCTGTTGAGGGAAGGTCGTTTGGACTCAAATCAAATTGCGGAAATGGTCGGAGTATCTCCACCTACGGTATGGGCATTTAAAGCGCATTATAACATGGGAAAGTATGATGAAGAGATTTCTCAAGATAAAAAGGCCAAGCTGATTGAGGTCATCACAAAGAAAAAGAACACTAAGTGCTCAGATTCATAAATACAATGACGTATTTTTATCTGGACACTATCCCGTATAAGCTGAAGTCCAAAAGTTTGAAGTGTAAAGTGCCTAAAGTGAGCTAAAGTTAAGGAGTCGCTACGCTCCGGCTTTTATAAAAATTGGCAGTATTCCTTAACTTTAGGCCCTTTACACTTTTGCATACATAGAATGAATAAACCAAGTTATAAATACGTGACCGTATTTACGAATACATGTACTAAGGTGCCTGATAAAGATATATAGAAGCCTCGGAACTTTTGTTATTGGAATACAGAATGGGAAACAGCCTGTTGAAAAGTGAATAAGATGCCACTACAATTCACCATGCAAGATTTGCTCCCATTTACACGAGCCCGGAGTAAATAACTTGATTTTTCACAAAAAGTTGTTATATTATAGGATCGAAAGGGGCAAAAAGCCCTGCTGCCAATAAAATTATTGTGGCTTAGCGCACCATTTATTAGAAGCCCACTGAAAAATACGAAGCCATCGGGCGTAAGATGTATTATTGAGATGGCATTTTGATTGCGAGATCTAATCAACACATTTAACCAAAAAAATCAAAAGGGTGCTCCCCTTCAAAAACGAACCTCCCGCAAAAAAGGAAAGAAGATCCGACGGAGCGAGGATGAACCGTCACCATCCATCGGCACGACTCTGAAATCGGGGTGGGATGTTTCACAGTTCAAGGTCCCGCCGGCCGAAGGCAAGACGCGGTTTCACGATTTCGATTTTCCAAACCCGCTGCTTCGTGCCATCAACGATCTCGGCTTCGAGTACTGTACACCGATCCAGGCCAAACTTTTTCCCAGCAGTCTTTCCGGCAATGATGCCAGCGGACGGGCTCAGACAGGAACGGGGAAAACAGCTGCATTCCTGATCACCGTCATCACCCGGATGCTGAATAACCCCATCCTGAACAAACGAAAACCCGGCACGCCCCGGATTCTGGTTTTAGCCCCCACCCGGGAGTTGGTTCTCCAAATCTCCGAGGAAGCCCGTCATCTCTCCAAGTACACGGACCTTCAAACCATTTCCGTGCTCGGTGGTGTG
>Ga0307423_1002309_pt1 | contig 10778 bp, 7 predicted proteins | sample SalMarWE160310MG_FD_202154 | JGI IMG/M metagenome (GOLD analysis project Ga0307423, IMG submission 202154) | Salt marsh sediment microbial communities from the Plum Island Ecosystem LTER, Massachusetts, United States - WE1603-10 | ecosystem: Environmental > Aquatic > Marine > Intertidal zone >...
TTGGTCGCGCGGGTATCGTACCAGCTGACTGGATTCAAGCCTTTGCTATCTCTGTTAACGGGGCAGCAGTATATTCATGTGCTGCTTATCAATTCGCCAGCCACAGGTGTAGCCTGACATACGTGATAAAACTGGTAGCCATACTCGTGCTGATGCTCTCCGGAATGATTCATCCGGCAGCTGGCCTTGCATCCGGTAACACCGGCTTCAAGCCGGTTCAGGGCATTGCCAATGCCTGGGATATGCCGCCGCTGATTCTGGAGGATCTCGAGGGAAAACAGCGCAGCCTCTACGACTGGCACGGGAAGGTCATTATCCTCAACTTCTGGGCCAGCTGGTGCGGGCCCTGCCAGGCAGAGATTCCGCATTTGATCCGATACCAGCGAACCTATGCGGGGCGGGGGCTGCAGATCGTCGGGGTGGGGCTGGATGAAAAACGCAAGGTGCGCAATTTTGTTCGTACCTTTGGCATTGACTATCCGATACTGCTCGCAGATGCTGAGCATGGCCGCGCTCTGCTGGGTCAATGGGGTGATCCCCGCCAGGTACTTCCTTTCTCGGTAGTGATAGATCGTGACGGGCATATTCATTTCATGCAGACCGGTATCCTCGACGAGGAGTCATTCACCGACTATGTGCTGCCCTTGCTGGGCGTGGTTTCCGATGACACGGTTTGAGCAGGTCAGGATCAGGGCAGCAATTTTCCGAGTTTGTGTTGCACGTTGCCGGTAACTGCATGGACCCGGCCAGCATCAGCAAAAAGCCGGATTGCAGGCACCTGGCCGGGGCCGGGAAGCAGGTCAGGGTGCTTACCGTGGTGTGGTACCGGTTTCAGCGGCTGTTTGCTTGTCCGGGCGGACCGGCAGATTCCATTTTACCGGGTATTTTTTTGCGAGCTGCTCGAGATAATCCGCGGTGTGTTCCGAAATCAGCGCCTGCCGTACCTCATCATGAATGTCGGCGAAGCCGCGTTGCCGCGACGGCTGCCGTTCCTGGATCATCACAATATGGCAACCCCGGGGCGTTTTAACGGGTTCGCTGATTTCTCCGTCTTTGAGCTCTTTCAGCGCGTCCTCCAGGGCAGGGTAGCCACTACCCGCGGCAAGCCAGCCCATGTCGCCAGCTTGCTTGCGGCCATACGGGTCGGTGCTGTACTCGCTGGCCAGTTCGAAAAGGCTTTCGCCTGCAAGGATACGCTTGCGCATGGATTGCGCCTCATCGCACGTGGCTAGAACCAGCTGCACGACATGGCGGCGCTCAGGGACATTTGCCAGCTGCGGATGCGTCTGAAAATAGTCACGCAGTGCCGCTTCGTCTGGTACCCATTCACGTTCTTTTTTCCGGATCAGGGCCTGGGGCAGTATTTCATTCCGGTAGGCCGCGACCTCATCGTCTACGGTGACGCCGCTGTCCCGGGCTGCCTGCGCGGCCAGCATCATCTCGACGAAATTCCCGAGACGATCCGGTTCCCGTGCCGCTCTCTCTGCCGGCGTGCGTGCACTGGCAGGCAGTTTAAAGTCGGCATAGCGCAGGGTGAAGAAGCTTCCCTCAGCCACTATCGTGTCATCGGCAGGATCTGTCTCAAGCCGGTCCGGGTATTCTGCGACCTTGTAGCGTTTTCTCAGTTCACTGAAGCGGGTTTCCTTCAGGGGCTTGAACCGCTTTGACACATAGGTTGACCTTGCGGCGGCCAGGGCATCCGGATTGCCCTTGTAGCGTTGTTTCATGGAGCCGTCGGTCTCGTCGGGAATCACAATTGAATCACGCAGGCCCTGGATGTATTTTCTGTAGAGCAGGCTGGTGCGGTAATTGACGAGTTCGTGTTTGAAATCCGCCTCCTGATCCATGCCGGTTGCCAGCGCTTCCTGCCGGAGCAGCTCGGCATCGACCAGACGGACCAGCATGTTGCCACGCAGTTGTGCCTGCTGGTCTTCATCCATGGAGGGGATGCGGGTTGCAAATGGTGCACTTTCCATGGCCAGCGAGAGCTGGGTAGCGGTGATGTGTTCACTGCCTACCGTCGCCAGAATCTGCTCGCCGTATCCGGGAGCCGGCAGGCACAGGCTTCCGAGCAGCAGCGTTGCCGGCAGGATGGATTGCAGGTGCTTCTTTTGACTCATTCGGATCATCGATTAAAGTCGCATGATGATGCAGGGTAACTGGATAACATCAGGGGGCCTGATGCCCCCTGACCGGTTGAGTTGAAGGCCGCCATTCCCCGGTAGCCGGGGACGTTGCCTCAGTTGTCTTCTGCCGGGGGCGGAATCCTGCCGCCAAGATCAGGGGCACTGGCGTGCATCCAGGAGATGGCGGCATCCAGATCATCCGCAACCTTTTTACCTTTCCATTCCTTTTCCTCCGCGATCAGAGGTACACCCTTGTCGTTGCTCTCGTGACAGGATGCACACAGTAACGGACCATGACTGCCGTCCGGATTGTATTGCGGAGCCTGACGGTAGGTCGTCTGGTCGATGTGCGGTGTTACCGGGTACAGACCATGGATGGACTGGTGACAGGCCTGGCAGGCAAGACCGGCGTGACCCTTCGAGTAGCGCATCGAACTGTATTTGCCTGGCTGGTTGATCGGGAAGGCGACACCACCCTGGCCCTCGACGAACGGCGCGGCGTGACAGTCGGCGCAGTGTGGAACGCCCGGCGACAGCCAGTAGTCACGTCCATTGGTCGCGGCATCGTAAGGTACCGCAGCTGCACCGGTTGCACCCTCAGGCAATTTCAGCGTCTTGGGATCCACCGCCGGATTGGCGGACAGGATGCTGACATTGACATCGCCATCATCGTCCATGTGTACCAGCGGGCCGTCGCCCTTCAGTGCAATGACAGCAATATCCGGTACCATCCGGTCTTCAGTCCAGGGGAGAATGATGCCGGACGTCTTGGGATTGTCCATGCCCTTGCGGGTCAGCATCACCTTCGGATCCAGATATTTCTCTTCCAGTTCCTTCCTGCTGATACCGATGGCCTTGGCAATCTCGTCCAGGGACTTGTTGCGCAGGGTGTTTCCTTCCTGCCTGAAGGCCTGGGTGATGTTGTCGCGCTGGTAGAGTTCACGCGACAGCTGGGTGTGGCAGTTGGTGCACCATAGCCCCTTGCCATTCTTGCCATTGCCGATCTGGGAAACATTGGTCTGCAACCATTCGCCCACGGCGTTCAGGTGTTCCGGTGTACCGACACCATCGTTCTCCTTGTTGGGATTGGAATGCACGTCACGACCGGCAAAACAACCACCCTTGGTATCGCGGTTATCGGCTTTTGCATAGAAGTTATTGCCATCTGCGGTAATCGGGTAACCGTCCATTGAACCGTCCTGGCGGTGCGAGGGGTGACAACCCGCGCAGGCGTTGGTGCGACCCTGTGAATCCACCAGCGGCCGGTTTTTCAGGTGCTGGCTGTGCAGCCCTTCAGACAGTGGCTTCAACGGTTTGTCATCCTCGACATCGCTGCCGACAGCTGCCTCCTCGCCTTTTGAGATAAGGACCCCGATGACATTGTCCGCGTGACACTTCTGGCACAGTACCGGATCCCGGCCGATGCGGTTCGACTTGTCGCGGCTTTCGGCATTGTAGTTGTCCAGAAAGTCGGTGCCGTTCCTGTCATCGTGGATTTCCAGTATGGACACGGAGGTGGCTTTCAGGTTGGCGATCCAGTCGCTGGCGCCCAGTCCCTTCCAGAAGGCCTTTTCCTTCTTGTACAGGGTGTACGTGTCGCCATTGGCATTTTTGTTGGAATGGCAGTTGGCGCAGTTGGGTACGTCGATGGGCTCGGTACCGATGAACCTGACCGGTTTGCCGGAATGGCTGTCGATCACGGGTTTGCCCGTGTCCGCGTCCACCAGCGCAACCCAGGCTTCCTGGTAGGGCTGGATGTTGCTCTCGACCATGGTCAGGATGTCTTTTTTGGCAACACTGTCGTCGAAAGGGGTGAGCGGCAATCCCAGGGCTTCCCAGATGCCCGGGTTGGTGAGCACGACAGGCACGTTGTCCAGAACCGGCGACTTGGTGTAGACGATGGTTCCGGTTTCACCCGTGTAGTTCAGGTGACCGCCGTTCATCGGGCTGGGTACGGCGGCTCCGGCTGGACCGTTGTCGCGGGGAATGGGGATCTCTATGCCCACGCGTTTCTTCTCGCTGTCCTTGCTGGTGCCGGTCGGGTTCTCGCCCTCGAGTCCCTTGTAGACATACAGATGGGTGAAATAGGCGTTGGCAACATTTTCGTTGTCGCCATACTTGCCGTCCCCGTTGACATCGTAGGGGATATCCCAGTACATGAGCTTGGCGCCCTCGGAATAGGTGTTGTCGACAAATCCGTATTCCAGTTTCATACGCTTCTTGCCGTCCACCAGTACCAGGGGGTCGTTGGGATCGGCGCCCAGCAGTAGCGGTTTTTCCTTCGGTCCGGTCGCGGTTTTGACGACCTGGCTCTGGATCGAATTGTAGGGCGGGAGGACGCAACAGTACGAAAAGTCGAAGCCGGTGCAGTGCATACCGAGTTCGTAGTTGATCGTTATGTTGTAGTCGTTCCTGGGCTTGTTCTTGTCAATGCCGGTGCCTGCCCAAATACTGTGAGTGATTCCGGACAGCGCTGTTAACAGCGCCGCGCTGATGATGATGCGTTTGAAGTCCATAATGAATCCCGCCCTTGGCTCGTTATTTTCCCCGTATTTATGCGCAGGACTTTTACCGCCTGCTGCTCGTAAAGAGCATAGCCCTGTCTTTGGCAATTTTCCACAACCTGCCTGATGGTTTGGCGATGGCCGTTGCGTATGCGACCGCTGTGTTTCATGCAGGCGGATGCAAGCGTTGGCGGGGGCCAGTGGCCGCTACCAGTCGTAAAAATCCATCGTCAAAATTATATCGTCCTCGTGGGAAGGTGGCGGGGTGACGAAGCTTTGGGGTTGATCTGGATCAATGCTTCCCCGACGTTGTTGTGCTTGTATTCGATTAAGTCCATTTACCGACCGGGCGCCCTGCCGCTGGTGATATTCACTATGAATGTATCCGGAATACTTGTTGTTGTACCTCCAGAATATATCGATTCCATGGTGGAACAGCTGAATCAGCTCGATGGTATCGATGTCCATCATCGCGATGACAGCTCGGGCCGTATCGTTATTACCCAGGAAGCGGAACATATCCACGATGAAGTGGATGGCCTGAAACGGATCAAGGCACTGCCGCACGTGGTCCTGGCAGAAATGGTCTATCACTGTTTTGAAGAAGATGACGAGTTGTTTGAGGCCGTCCAGCCTGAACTGAATGAGCAGGAGAGGATCGCAGTTATTCCCCCTTATCTGAATAAATGATCGACTGAAAACAGGTGCCGCCCGGCGGTATGCCAGCGACGGTTTACCACACAGTGAGGAGCTGCAAATGGAAATTACACGCCGGGAATTTATCAAAACCAGTGCTGCAGCAGCGACTGCCGCCGCTGTGGGTATGCCGCTGTCCGGGACCGTGCAGGCCGCGGCCAAAGAGGCTGAAGCCGATTGGCAGTGGGACAAGGGTGTATGCCGTTTCTGCGGAACCGGCTGCGGCATCATGATCGCGACCAAGGATGGCCGGATAGTCGCGACCAAGGGTGACCCCGATGCACCGGTGAACCGCGGACTGAATTGCATCAAGGGTTATTTCAACGGCAAGATCCAGTATGGCAAGGACCGTCTGACACAGCCGCTGATGCGGATGAGCAATGGCAAATTCGACAAGCAGGGCAAGTTTGTCCCGGTCAGCTGGGATCAGGCCTTCGACGAAATGGAGAAACAGTTCCGCAAGGCCTATGCCGAGAAAGGGCCGGCCGGTGTTGCGGTTTTTGGCTCCGGCCAGTACACCATTCCTGAAGGTTATGCCGCAGCGAAACTGATGAAAGCGGGGTTTCGCAGTAACAACATCGACCCCAACGCGCGCCACTGCATGGCCTCGGCCGTGGTCGGTTTTATCCAGACCTTCGGGATCGACGAACCGTCGGGTAACTACGACGATATCGAATACACGGATACGGTCATCACCTGGGGTGCGAATATGGCGGAGTGCCACCCCATCCTCTGGTCGCGTGTCTCGGCCCGGCGCCTGTCGAATGACAATGTTCGTGTCGTCAACCTGACAACCGCCAATAACCAGACATCCGATATTGCCGACACGGAGATCATTTTCAAGCCGGGTACCGACCTGGCGATCTGGAATTATATTGCCCGCGAAATCGTCAAACGCGACGCGGTCAACCACGATTACGTCAGCAAGCACTGCGTATTTGCGACAGGGCCCTATGACATCGGCTACGGCATGCGTGGCACCGACAAGTATGCTTTCCCGGCGGAAAACGATACCCAGGCAAAGGAGCTCAAGGTCAAGCTGGACAAGTGGGAGGCGATTGCGCAGCGCAAAAAGGAAGGCGAGGTCGTCGAACAGAAACATCGTGACAAGCCGGTAGCTCACTGGCTGATCAGTTTCGATGACTTCAAGAAGGCGGTGGAACCCTACACGCTGGATTTTGTCGCTGAACTCTCCCGGGGCAATCCGGGTGAGGAGCTGGCGTCACACAAGGAGAAGCTCAAGGAACTTGCCGATCTCTACATCGATCAGAACCGCAAGGTGGTCAGTTACTGGACCATGGGTTTCAACCAGCACTATCGTGGCAGCTGGGTGAACGAGCAGGCCTACATGGTGCACCTGTTGCTGGGCAAGCAGGCGATGCCGGGCAATGGCGCCTTTTCCCTGACTGGTCAGCCGTCAGCCTGCGGCACCGCCCGCGAGGTCGGTACCTTTGCACATCGTCTGCCGGCGGACCTGGTGGTGACCAATCCCAAGCACCGTGCACGTGCCGAAGAGATCTGGAAACTGCCTCACAACACGCTCAACCCCAAGGTCGGCAGTCACATTGTCAAGATCATGCGTGATCTGGAGGACGGCCAGGTCAAATTTGCCTGGGTACAGGTCAACAATCCGTTCCAGGCGACGGCCAATGCCAACCACTGGATCAAGGCGGCGCGGGAGATGGATAACTTTATTGTGGTGTCCGATCCCTATCCGACGATTTCGGCCAAGGTGGCAGATCTCATCCTGCCGACCGCCATGATATTCGAGAAGTGGGGTCTGTACGGCAATGCTGAACGGCGCACCCAGGCCTGGCGCGAGCAGGTGCCCCCGCCCGGTGAGGCGCGCACAGACGTCTGGCAAATTCTCGAGTTCTCCAAACGCTTCAGGCTCAGGGATGTCTGGGGTGAAAAGCCGGTTGCCGGCTTGAAGGAGGAAGGTTATGCAGACGGCACCTTGCCCGATGTGCTGGCCGAGGCGGAGAAAATGGGGTATTCACCGGATAACACCCTGTACGAAGTGCTGTTTGCAAATGCAGTCAACAAAAAGGTCAAGTGGCCCGACCCGGTCGCCAAAGGGCACGACAATCATACCGCCAGGGCGCTGGGAGAGGGCTGGTTTCCGGAGAAGGCACTGTTCAACGAATACCGGAAGTTCGGTGTCGGGCACATGCATGATCTGGCAGAGTTTGATGTCTACTACCGCGACGATGTCCGTGGTCTGAAGTGGCCGGTTGTCGATGGCAAGGAAACCGAGTGGCGCTTCAATGCCAAGTACGACCCTTATGTCAAGACCGGTGACTTTGAATTCTACGGCCCGGCGCTGAAAGCCCTGCCGAGCGGTGACCTGGACAAGCCGACCAGCAAGGAGAAGACCTCGCTCGCAGGCAAGGCAAAGATTTTCTTCCGGCCCTATGCCGCACCACCGGAACAACCCGATGAAAATTACGACCTGTGGTTGTCCACCGGGCGTGTTCTGGAGCACTGGCACACCGGTACCATGACCCAGCGTGTGCCGGAATTACATCGGGCCATGCCGACCGCGCAGATATTCATGCACCCGGAGGATGCCGACGCGCGCGGTATAAAGCGTAACGACATCGTTGTGGTGGAATCACGCCGTGGCATGGTCAAGGCTGTGGTAGAGACGCAGGGGAGAAATCGCCCCCCCAAAAACTACACCTTTGTGCCTTTCTTCGACGAGGCCGTGTTTATCAACAAGGTTGCGCTGGATGTGACCTGCCCGATGTCCAAGGAGACCGACTACAAGAAATGTGCGGTCAAGGTCTACAAGGCCTGACAGGTTCGTATGGCAGGTCGAACCTCACATGCGAGCCTCTAGCAAAGCGCGGCGAGAGTTTCTGATCCGCATGGGGCAGGGTGCCTCGGTGGCCGCGACCGGCGGACTGATCTGGTCCTATCTGCTGATGGAGCAGGCCCATGCCACACCGACGGGGATTCGTCCCCCCGGGGCATTGGCCGAGCTGGATTTCAATGCCAGCTGCATCAAGTGCGGTCAATGCGTCCGAGCCTGCCCCTACGATACGCTCAGGCTTGCAGCGGCGGGCGAGGCGGTCTCCATCGGCACCCCCTACTTTACGCCGCGCGACGTCCCCTGTTACATGTGTGTGGACATTCCCTGCGTCGCGGCATGTCCCACCGGGGCCCTGGATCACGGGCTGAGCGATATCAATGATGCCAGGATGGGGCTTGCAGTGATTGACATCGAGAACTGCCTCTCCTGGCAGGGTTTGCGCTGCGAGATCTGTCACCGGGTCTGTCCGGTCCAGGACAAGGCCATCACCGTCGAACACAATCCGAGAAAGATCAGCAAGCACGCCATGTTTGTACCCCTCGTGCACAGCGACGCCTGTACCGGCTGTGGCATGTGTGAAGAGGCCTGTCCGACGGATGAGGCCGCGATTCGCATCCTGCCGGCGAAGCTGGTACAGGGAAAGATCGGCAAACACTATCGCCTTGGCTGGACCATCGATACCCCGGTCACACAGGATTTCGTGCCGGGCCCCGATGGGGCTGCCGGTTCTCCCGCACCGTCACCGTCCACCTGGCTTGACTATCTGAACGAGGACGGACTGTGAGTACACCGGCTAATCCGCTGAAAATCGGGCCGAACGGGCGACCGGTACGACCGTTCGTGTTGCCCGACAGCCTGGCCGGCAAGCTCGGGGTGTGGCGCTACATCCTGTTGCGCCGTGCAACACAGATCACGGTGTTGCTGCTTTTTTTCGGTACCGCCCACTGGGGCTGGTCACTGGCCGGGGAACCCGTCATGGTGGGAAATCTGAGCAGTTCCGAGGTGCTCGGCGTGATTCCGATGGCCGACCCGTTTGCAGTCCTGCAGATTTTTCTTACCCGGCATACGCTCGAATCGAGGGTGATTATCGGGGCCAGTATTGTGCTTATTCTATATGCCTTGCTTGGCGGTCGGGTCTGGTGTTCGTGGGTGTGCCCGATCAATATGGTGACAGACCTGGCTGGCTGGCTTCGAGTCAGGCTGGGTGTCCGTGATATGTTTCACCTGAATCGCAATATCCGCTATACGGTCCTCGCTCTTGCATTGCTGCTTTCCATGCTTACCGGTGTGGCAGCATTTGAATGGGTGAGCCCTATCAGCATGATGCATCGCGAACTGCTGTTCGGGATGGGTCTTGGCTGGATGGCGGTGGCCGGTGTGTTCCTGTTTGATTTGCTCGTGTTGAAACATGGCTGGTGTGGTCATCTGTGTCCACTGGGTGCTTTTTACGCATTGCTCGGCAGGGTTGCAGCCCTTCGCGTTGGCTTCGACACGCCGACCTGTACCCACTGCGGCGAATGTGCCCGGGTTTGTCCGGAGCCCCAGGTGCTGAATCTCAAGCTGGCGGCCCGTGCCGGCATGATCAGCTCAGGGGAGTGCACAAATTGCGGCCGCTGTATTACCGTTTGTCCTGAAGACACCTTGCATTTTAATCTGCGCTACCGTGTGAACAGCACGGAAATCCCGCAATTGGATTCCCACTAATGGAGGCCGGCATGAACAGAAAAGCCATAATCATCGGTATCATACTGTTGGCTGCCAACGGCAGCATAATGGCCGATAAGAGCGGCATCGACGAACTGAATATGGGGTTGAGCAAGACCAGTGTGTTTGATACGCCATCACCTGAAGCATTCAGCTATCCAAAGACCAGGGCGGGCAAGTCAGCGATACTCCCCAGGGCGTACGATGGCATCCCTCCTCAGATACCGCACAAGGTAGACAGCTACCTGCCTATCAGTCCGGAGGATAACCAGTGTCTGGAATGCCATGATAAACCGGAGCTGATTGGCAAGCAGGATACGAAAAAGAGCCCGATGTCAAAGGCACACTATATTGATCCACGCGGTAACAGTCAGGAGATGGCAGACGAGGTCGTTGGCGCCCGCTTCAACTGTACGCAATGCCACGTACCGCAGTCGGGCGCACCGGCATTGGTTGAAAACACGTTCCAGGGTGATAAATAGGGGCCTTACGGGCATCCGGATAATCCGGGCCGGCGGGGATTACGAAAGTGGATATCGGGAGACGCAACTTCCTGCGTGGTGTGTCGCTGACAGGTGAAGGGCGCAAGGCCATGTTGCGGCTGCGAGCGCCGCTCGGCCCCTTGCCGCCATTGATGTCCACGCTTGTTGAGCAGGATCACTGCAACAGCTGTGATCAAGCGTGCATACCGGCCTGTGAGCAGGACATCATCAGAATCCATCCAGGAGAACATTCACTGGCAGGTTATCCATGGCTCGATTTCTCTGTTGCCGGGTGTACCTTCTGTGGCAAGTGCGCAGCGGCTTGTCCGCTGGAGCACGCGCAGGATGACCCCGCGCCTGTTCTTGGCAGGATACACATCGAGCAGGCGCGATGCCTGACCTGGGATGGCGTGTTCTGTATGTCATGCGTCAGTGCCTGTCGATATCGGGC
>Ga0307423_1002310_pt1 | contig 10770 bp, 6 predicted proteins | sample SalMarWE160310MG_FD_202154 | JGI IMG/M metagenome (GOLD analysis project Ga0307423, IMG submission 202154) | Salt marsh sediment microbial communities from the Plum Island Ecosystem LTER, Massachusetts, United States - WE1603-10 | ecosystem: Environmental > Aquatic > Marine > Intertidal zone >...
CAATCTCTGTTATTGCCCTGTTTGCCATGGGAACGTTTACTCTGCCGTAGCCAGTTCCCACAATGTAATTGAAGTCCTTTAACGTCAATCCGGTGTCTTCCATAGCCCATCCAAGCGCTTTCGTGGCGCTGTCAGAGCTGTTGGAGCCTGTTCGCATTACGCTCCATGAGTATATTTCTCCATCCGCCATGATAACCGCTTTTGAGCCTACTGAGCCAACATCCACTCCGGCGGTTATTGTTTCAGCGTTTTTCCAGTCCCGGTCAGGCATAATCTTGTGGTATTCAAGCCATCTCCAGTACTCCGCTTTTCCGTTATTGTTTTCCATCTGTTTATTGTCTCCTTCTGGCTCTTTTAGCGGCGACCAAGGCGGCTCCCACCGCACCCGCGTATATTGGTTCTTCAGGTATCAGTATGTCTATCCCCAGTATTCGCTTAAGGGAATCAACAAAGCCAACGTCTTTAGCTACGCCTCCCACGAGTACAACGTCCGCATTTAGTCCCAGCCGACGCACCATAGAGGAGACCCGCTCAGCCATGGCATCAAATATTGCCCTGGCAATTTCGCTTTTTGGTTCTTCTCTGTGAATCAGGGAAACCACGTCAGATTCTGCGAAGATAACGCAGCTGGCGTTTATGGAACTTGCCCGCTCTGCCTTCAGGGACAGGGAACCCATATCCTCCATCTGCACCTCCAAGGCTCGTGCCATGGCTTCTATGAATGTGCCTGCTCCTGCTGCGCACCGAGCATTCACAACGAAATCCTGCAGTATTCCGTTTTCGTCACATTTTACTGCCCGCGCATCTTCTGCTCCAACGTCTATTACTGTTCTGGCTGAAGGAAAAAAGTAGGCTCCTGCTTTGGCGTCTGCTCCCATCATGCTGACTGTGCTGTCTGCAAAGGGGACCATGTCCACGCCTGCGCCGGTTGCCGTAACATGTTGTATGTCTTCGCGGGACAGTTTGGCTTTATTTAGTGCATCCTCGAAGGCTTGTTCAGCGGCTTTTGTGGGTTCGAATCCAGAAAACTGTTGACTCTGCGCTATGGTCTGATTGTCCTTCAGGATGGCTACTTTCACCCTTTGGACGCCCATGTCTATTCCAGCGGATATTACCAATCTTCCGTTCTCCTCATATGTCGACTCTTGCTTCCAGCATCTCTAGGAAAGCTTCAACTCTTGTTTTCATCTGTCCAACATCTTCCCGGGTGTATTCTGTGTCAAGGTAGTATACGGGTATGTTCATGCGGTCTAGGACACGCTTGATTCGCGCGTATTCCATGGCGTAGAGGATGCAGCCTCTGACCACGTAATAGATTACGCCGTCAACCTTGTATTCTTTGATTCTGTCTATAATCCAGTTTATGCGGTCCTCGTTTCCATGTTCTGAGGTGAAGCAGGGGCAAGTGCATGCCATGATGTATCTTTCGCTTATGGCGTTCACCATGTCGCTCATTGTCCACTCATCTACTCCCACCGGGTCGTAGAGAATTCTGTCCCCTGAACATTGCTCATCAACAACCACTACGCCCTGCGGGTTCGATTCTTCAATCAGGTTGGGAACCTTCCAGCTGTCAGGCCAAATCATCGGGGTTCCTGTAATCATCACTCTTGGCGTTTCAGGATACGAAGAGTACTCTTTTTGTTCAACCCGTTTCTCTAGTTCGTCGCACAGTTCGTTCACTTTTTGGGTCCAACGACCTATGTCGTCCCAGAGGCTGGTTTGGTTCACGAGCATTGCGTCTCTTCCATTTATTACTGGAGCGCCCTTCCGTAGGTCTTGTAGCCTACGAAACGCCTTGGTTGCGTTCTGCATGGTCTCTATTGCTTCTTTGAGGTTTTTTCTGGTGATCTTGTTTCCTGTCAGTTTCTCGATTTTTTCTTTTATTACCTGTATCTCTTCCTTCCACATGCCCAACGTGTGAGGGTCATCTTTGACGCGTGGAGGATTCATAAGCCATATTGTCTTGTAGTCTGACAGGATCTCGCTCAGTTTAGTTCTGCCGTCACAGGTTAAAGGAATCACTACTGCGTCGCTGAGCTCAAGATATGGGGAGAGGCTCACCATCTTTGCGCCGACCGTTGATCTGATGATTGGGCAGATTTCAACGGGCATGATTCTGTCTCCCAGTTTTGCTGTGTCATACCATCCTGAGCCTATGCGAACTGGAATGGCGCCTGCAGCCAAAATCAGTTCTATCGGAGCGAAAATGCAGGAGTAACCGATAACCTTTTTTCCTGCCTTTTTCTGTTCCTGAATCTCTTTTTCGCGTCGCCCAAAAAAGTTTGAGATTTCATCGAAGTATTCCATGGCTTTCGGTCGGTTCTTCCATGATTTTTTCATTCTTTCGATGTTGTCTTCAATCACTTTGATGGATGCAGCTTTGATTGAGCCTTTTAGTTCATCGATTTCGCTTTGAGCCATTTCAGGAATATACTTTGTTCCTTTTTCAATTTCGCTTGCCATCAGATCCCCTTCATTCCTCTTCTTGTTTTAACCAGTTTTTGGATTTGTAGATTTTTTTGCCTGCAAATTTTATGTTTAGGCAGCCTTCGTATGGGCACATTTCTACGCAGCGGAAACAGTGTATGCATTTAGAGGCGGTTACGTTGCCTCTTTTTTCGTCGTACACCTCAGTGACCTGCACGGGGCATACTCGTTTGCAGATTCCGCATTTTGTGCACTTTTCTTCCACTTTGTCTATGTGCATGATGGGAAGCCACTTGAATGCTCTGAACCTGTTCACGATGGATAGTGTTATGCCTACGGGACAGAATCGGCACCAAGAGAGTCTTACCATAAATGAAAGTGCAGTGAATGCAAAGAAAACTAGCCAAGTAATCAAAATAAGAAGTTCCCCATTAAAGTAGTGTATTGTTCCGCTGAGGTCATGGAAACTGGTGCCCCACATTTCGAATCCCAAAGTTCCGCCTAGCTGATTAACCAGTGGCTCTATTGGCGTCAGGAAAACTATGATTAGGGGCTTGAAGGGACCCATGAGCATTATCACAAAACGCCACACGTCAGGATGCAGAACACCTAAAACAAGCGCAGAAACTATAATGCCCGCTAACAGCACATATCTAAGGGCATCTAGGGCATTGTTGAGTCTTTCAGGCAGGTTCCAGTATTTTATTTTAAGCGCTTTCCGGAGACGGGAAAGCAGGTCCATGTATAATGCGTAAGGACAGAGCCATCCGCAGAAGAAGCGACCTAAAACAAGAGTACTGACGGCGATTAAAACAAAGACTATTGTCAGCCTCAAGGCTATCGAGTATGTGAGCCCAGTAAGTATAGGATTCCAAGGAAGAGGAATAAACAGCAAAACCACAAAAAGCGCGATCGTCGCTATAACCTGAACGAAAACCCTCAACAGGCTCATTTTTCGTGTCAGATTTCTTGACCAAATCCAAATTGCCAGAGTTCCAGCCAAAACTGCCCCTGCGGCTATCACCCAAAGCAGTACCAGGCTTATTAGCTCCCACATCTCGCCCTTGCCCTCCCTTAGCTACTGAAACCCCCATATCGCAAAGAAGAGGCAATATAGAACTGTGGAAGTTGCTGTAACACAGTCATCTTGAGCTAAGCCCTTAAACTTGTTAGAGCAGATAGATGGAAACAGTCGCATTTAACTATTGCCATAAATCCGTGGAATATTTTATTCAATTTTTTATATCTAAACTGCATTTTGTTAACTAACTTTATTGCTTACAACAGCAAAAACCGCCTCATTGTCCCGCATATTAGGAGACTAATAATACGTCATTGTTGAAAACAACCTTTTTTGGAAAACCGACCAGAAAAGCATCCGAAACTGTTCAAGAATCCAGTGGAACGTAAGAGAATTAAAATAGTCCATAAACATTATTAATAGACTTCCAAAACCAAACAGTAACTGTTCATCCTAGAGGGAAAACGCGTGAAAATCGCTCGAAACGTAAAAGCCATATCAAAAATCCTGTTCATCCTCATATTAGTTCTTGCCGTCATAATCGGCTCAATATTCACATACCTGCTGACGGCAGGATACTATATAAACCTCGGAACCAAAATTCCAGAAAACACCACAATCTCAATAACAGGCGTCAGCTTGGACCTCCAAAACCCAGAAAGTTTCACGGTAACTGTCCTCAACCCAACTTACTCGCCCACAGAAGCAAAAATCACAGAAATCTTGGTTGCAACAGAAGACAAGAAAGTCCACAAAATAGTGAGTGTAAACCCGCAGCTGCCAACCATGCTAGATGTGGGACAAGAGGAAACATTCAATTGTGCTTGGAACTGGGGAGACTACACCAACGAAATCCTCAAAGTCATAGTCCTAGTTGAAGACGGATCAGGCGCAGTTTATGAAGCAGCGACAGCCTCAGCAGAGCTTGAGATAACAGCCGCAGCTTTCATGACAGCAGACACCCAACACTTCAACGTGACAATAAGAAACCCCGAAGCTTCGACTACTGATCTTAATGTCACAAAAATAACCGTGACAATGGAGAACGGAACAGAATTTAACGTCCGCCAGATAACTCCATCAATTCCAAAACTGCTACCCGTAGACACATACAACACGTTCAAGTGCACATGGGACTGGACATACTACAGGGGAATGAACGCCACAGTAACCGTGTACACGTCACAGGGCTACGCATACCACAGAACCGAAACCACACCTAAACCAGCACAACTAACAATTACAGACGCCAGATTCGCCACCACTGACACGAACTCCTTTAACATCACAGTCAAAAACTCTGAAAACTCGATTGCCTCAGCCAACCTCAAAACAGTTGAGATACTATTCAGCGATGGCACTATTCAAGAAGTGTCCGTGCAATCCCCGCCAGCTCTTCCATACACGCTTCCAATAGGCGACACAGTCACACTGAAGTGCCTGCTTGATTGGTCAGAAAGACGAACAGAAACGGTTGGAATCACAGTCAAGACCCCCGAAGGATACCTGGGCTACCTGCAGAAAACACTCCCATAAACAGGCACCACTAAAGGTACGGTTTGCAGTTCTGAAACAGAAAAACTTCAGGGATGACCCTAAACAAGCAGAAACCATTCTAGATTCTACTGGATGGGCGTCCCCTCATCAGGGTCTTTTGTAGCCTTCTCGAACTCCTGCATTATCCGCTTCGTCACTGGACCCGGCTTGCCGCTTCCTATCACACGATTGTTTACTTTGCTTATTGGTGCAACTTCTGCGGCAGTTCCCGTGAAGAAAGCCTCGTCAGCGGTAAACAATTCGTTGGGAGTGATGTTTCTCTCTATAACTTCGATTCCCAGCTTCTTCGCCAACCGGAAAATCAGCGTCCGGGTTATTCCATCCAATGCACCCGAAGACAGTGGAGGAGTTAAAAGTTTGCCGTCACACACTATGAATATGTTTTCGCCGACGCCCTCACAAACATAACCTGTCTTGTCAAGGCAGATGGCTTCGTCCGCGCCGATGTTGTTGGCTTCGATTTTGCCCAGTATGCTGTTCAGGTAGTTTAGGGACTTCATTTCGTGAGTGGCAGAATCCACCGCGTTCCGTCTTACCCATGTTATGACGGTGCTTATTCCGTTCTCAAGCTTATCAGGGGAATGCAGTTGAAGTTGTGGTTCAGTGATTATGATGGTTGTGGCTTTGGGGCATTTTCTGGGGTCAAGTCCCAAGTCTCCGACGCCCCTTGTTATTACCAGACGGATGTAAGCGTTTGTTAGATTGTTCTTTTTGAGTGTCTCCAGCACAGCCTCGGATAGCTCAGTTTTGGTTAGGGGTATCTTCAGGAAGATGGGATGAGCAGACGTGTAGAGTCGGTCTATATGCTCTTTTAGTTTGAATACTATGCCGTTGTAGGTTCGTATTCCTTCAAAAACTCCGTCTCCGTAAAGGAGCCCGTGATCATACACAGAAATTTTAGCATCAGATTTAGGATAAAACTTGCCATCGATGTAAACTAGAAGTTCTTTTGTCATACCAAACACTTCTCCGAAACGGAAACGTCAACCATAAACTATCCACTACATATTTAAATTTTAATATGATTAACGAGCCCCAAAGCCGGTTCAGATTTACAGATTGTTCTTGAAAACGATTGCCTTAGAACGCAAATTGTGGTCTTTTAGACAGCAACTTCGGCAAAGTTAGGGGCTTGAAGGGTTTATCTGCTGTTTTTTCGGTTATTTCATTGGTTAATTCTTGGAGGTTCATGTTTCTGATTTGTTTTCCAGCGACCCTGTCTCGGACAGGCAAAACATCTGAGTTTACTTCATTCTCGCCAATAACTAAAACGTAGTTTACCCACTCTTTTTCTGCTGCCCTGACTTTCTTTCCTAAACTCAGAGGTCGGTCATCAACGTCAACGCGTATTTTGTTGCTTTCGATTTGCTTCATCAGTTTTTCAGCGTCATCAAGGTACTTTTCTGAAACAGGAACGATTCTCACCTGAGTAGGAGCCAACCAGAGGGGTATTATCGGAGCTTTGCCTTTCAGTGATTCTCTGTGAGCCTTCTCCAGCAGAGCATAGACGCCCCGTTCGATGCCGCCGCTTGGACTACAATGAAGAACCAGCGGATACTGTTTCTCGCCGTTTTCGTCAACGTAGGTCATGTCGTAGTGTTTGGCGTTCTCTATGTCAATCTGGTCAGTAGAGAGAGCAGAAGCCTTGTTCAGGTTATCAATGAAATTGAATTCCCACTTCAAAACAAAATAGAAGAACCGCTCCTCCCACATCTCCACCAGCACAGGCTTACCAAACAGCTTCACCATAGAGAGAACGAAATCCTTGTTCTCCGCGTAGAAGTCCTTCGTTACCCTGATAGCCAACTCATAATCGGATTCTTTGCTCAGCTCCAAGCCATTCTCCAGAATCCCCATGGAAAGCTTGAACCTGACCAGAAACTCCTCCTTCGCCTGAGCCAAATCAGCAACTAGTGCATGGCAGTCGGGCATCGTGAAGCACCGGAGCCTACGCAAACCAGTTAATTCGCCGCTCTTCTCCCGCCTAAAAGAATACTTGGTCAACTCATATATCCGCAAAGGAAGCTGACGATAACTAAACTGGGCATCATGAACCATCAGAAACTGACCAAAGCAGGCGCTGAACCTCAAAAAGAAGTCCCGCTTATCCGAGCACAGCAGATATTGTCTGGCAGGAAACCGTTGAAGATAATGTGCTATAGCCGGATGCTGAATATCATACATGATTGGAGTCTCAACTTCCATACCACCATAATCTATCACCTTCTCCGTCACGTACTGCTCAAACAACGATTTCATCAAACGCCCTTTAGGATACCAACGAAGATTGCCAGGGTCGCTTCCAGGCTCATAATCGGCGATCTCCAGCCGTTTCATCAATGTAACATGAGGCGGAACCTGATTGACAGCCCGGACCTTCTTGATTTCGTACTTGGCTAATTTCTCCAAATTGTTGCATCCTTTAAAGCGGAAGTCCTCTACTGGAATCAGTTCTCCGTCGAGCTGCAGAATATACCAGAAGGACCTGAGTTTCTCTTCTGCCTTCAGGGCTTCGCAAACAACCTCCTCCTCAACTGAGTCAGAGGTAACGATTCTGAGGTGCTCGGCTAATGGATGCCCCTTAATGGAAACAGAAAATTTTTTGCACCAGCCGAACGGCGTGGAGTAGGTTTCTAGCCCCAGCTCCTTGGCGACACATTTCATTTCGTTGAGGACTTTCAGTGCGTCAGCTGGCTTCGCCAAGTTGCTGCTCAGGTGCGCGTAGGGGTAAATCAGAACCCTGTTAACTTTAAGTTGGTCTAGAGAAGCTTTGGTGCTTTCCATCGCCTTTCGTGCAACGTCTGCGTCGTCTCCCTCTTCAACTGCCGTAAACAACACGACGAGTTCTTCTAGGCGATCATGCTTTTTCTCGGGCTCCTCAGCTAACGGTATCTCCTTTTCAACAACCTCGTATTCGATAAAGTTTGAATGTAACTGGAGAATTCTCAATCTATCCAGCCAGCTTCCCCATTAATTGCTACAGAAACCAGTGAACACACAAAAAAAAGGAGGTTACGTTTCGTCATCAGCCCTTATACCTCCACTGCTCAAGCAGCTTGTCCTTTTTGCTGCCCTTCTTGTATTCCTTGTAGTGATCTCTACATAGGTAGGAGCGTCTAGTCCCCTCATCAATCTTCAATCCCGCTCCGCTCACCTTATCGCGGGGAAGAGAACGAGCTGCTTCTTTATCGCAACCTTTGACGCTGCATTTTACGCCCTTAGCTACCCGACCCAAAGCATATCACCAATTCATCAAGTATACCGTTGACTTTATCGCATATTAGACCAGCGCTCATTTAATCCTTTTGAATCCTAGCTAAAAAAGAAGACACAATGAAAGGGTTTGCTGAGGCTCCTGCACAGATATTTGAGAGGGAACTCAAATTTTTTTACCATCGTTTCATGGTAATTTTGCTGTGCCTGAGCCCACTCAGCCCCTTTCTCATCCTATGAATTTTACTCCCCAAAAAAAAGGAGGGAGGGAAAAAATTTTGGTTTGTGCTTATTTTCGTTTTCGTAGCGCCAAGAAGCTGACTACGCCTATTATGCATGCTACAGCGACTGCTGCGATTATAGCAATTTCTGTGCTGATTAGTGGTGCTTCTGCTGCTTCTGTTACTTCAGGCGTGGTTGGCTCTGGAGTGGTTGGTTCAGGTGTTGTTGGTGCAAATGCTGCTGCTGGTGGTGCTGGCTCAGGCTCCATTGAAGTTGCTGCTGTTGGAGCCGGATCTACTGCAAAGTAGGTGGTTGCGTATGAGCTGCCATAAGAGGCGGAGCCCACGAATTCAGCCAAGACATAGTATTCGCCTTCAACTGGAGGCATCCAACTCGTGCCGAAGCTGCCGCTTATGTCTGTTGTAACCTCGCCAATATCCTGATAGTTACCGTTTGGATCAATAGCAGTCAACTTAACTGTAACACCAGTCACATCTTCGGGCATAGGCTTCTGCATGTACAGGTATTCCATCCAAGAACCCATGTCTGCATCGGATACAGCTGGAACTCCATTTGGAAACCGTGACGCCATGTCGTTTTGCTTCGTGCCGGCAGATTGGTCAGTAACAGTGCCCCTTATCATCACGCTGGAACCTTTTGTTACCGCAGTAAGTGGAGCATCAACTGTTGTTTTGCTTGTTCCTTTTCCAATGCAGTACACTTGCATGTCGTAGAGGTTGAGGTATACCAAGTAGCCATCTGCAATTGCATAACCATTAGAGCCATATGATGAAGTACCATGTGAGTCCAGAGTCCATATTTCTTCTCCAGTGGTAGCGTCGATACACCGCACTTTTGCACCCTTCCAGTATGGTGCCCCAGAAGAGTGCTCATTGGTGGTCAAGTAGACTTTTCCATCTGCAACAGCTGCGATACCAAGAGGATAAGCACCATAAGGTGCCGAGAAGCCTGCTTCTGCTTCGTATTCCCACAATAGAGTTCCGGTAGCAAGATCGTAACAGTAGACTATTCCAGAATATCCAGTTGAATACAGTTTGCCGTAAGCACAAGTACTAGTCGTAAGAGCACCACCTGCTCCAGAATAGAAGTTCCAAGGATTCTCAGACTCGCTGGTCCACAACAAGCTTCCATCGTCAAGACTGAAACCTGCCCAACTTATCGTCTCTTTGTCAAACATAGTAAAGACACGTACCTCAGGATCTGTATCAGTTACACCAAAGCTTCGAGTAACATCGCCTGCTGGTGCCGCAAAGTCTTTCTTCCACAACAGTTCACCCATTGATTCTGGCTTCAGACTTATCGCCCATACCGTTATTGGGTCTGGAGTTCCAAAGCTTCCGAAACCCGCAGTAGCTGTGCTGCCGAGTACCATGTCACCGGGGATAACTTTGCGGATGCTTGAGCCTGCTGGCAAAGCAGGTATTGTTGTGTTCCATGAATATGCAGTGCTCACGTCAACAGTTTTGCCCATAGGTCTCCATTGATAAGCATTGGAACTAGTTAGCCCAGCCGCCAACTCTGGTGCTGCAGTGCTATTCCACATCGCCAACCAGTTATTCTGGAGATCAATCACGTAACGCAATATCTCTCCGTTGGGACCATACACTTCTTTGCCTGGAGGAACATTGGTTAGGGTAAACAGCTCTTCTCCGGTAAACGGATCATATGCAGTCCAATTAGCGGGCAACGCGGGACCAAAAAAGCCTCCGCCGCCACCAATCACAGACCATAAGTAGCCGTTGGTTATGACTCCGTGCTGGTTAAATGACTCGTAATCGTAGAGTTGACCGAATGATGGATTAACAGCATAATCTTGCAGCCATATTTCTTCTCCAGTTTGCAGATCTACACAGATGTATCCGCCACCCGAAGTAGCAGTTCCTAATGGCAGAGGGTAATAGAGTCTTCCGCTTATTATCATTGGAGTCGTGAACTTGCTTTCGTAGTTGGTTCCATCGTAGAATGTTACGCCATCGAGTGCGAAGCTTCCTCCGACAACGCCTCCGAATGAGTACTCTTTTGTCCACATTATGTGAGCGCTTTCAGGTGCTATGCCGTCCGGTTGGAATTTTGCAACAATTTGGCTTCCAGCCAACCAGTTTGATCCGATACGAGCCCAAGCGGTGTTCTGTCCTTCTATTGGACGCGTCCAGTAATCTTCTGTGACTGGGGTGTCTGGCAAATAGTCTATTGGATCTTGCTGTACGGTGACTGTCGCTGTTGCGGTGCTTGCTAGATAAGTATCATTGATGTAGGCGCTAGAACTACCCGCTAGACCAGTGGGTCCAATGAGGGACACTACTTGC
>Ga0307423_1002313_pt1 | contig 10764 bp, 6 predicted proteins | sample SalMarWE160310MG_FD_202154 | JGI IMG/M metagenome (GOLD analysis project Ga0307423, IMG submission 202154) | Salt marsh sediment microbial communities from the Plum Island Ecosystem LTER, Massachusetts, United States - WE1603-10 | ecosystem: Environmental > Aquatic > Marine > Intertidal zone >...
GACCTCATGGCCCACCGCTCCGGACTCTATGCCTATGCCGGGGATTACCAGGCTTATTTGGGCTACTCCCGGCCTCACCTGATTCATTCCTTGCGCTATTTTCAGCCGCAGACCACCTTCCGCTCAGCGTTCGCCTACCAGAACGGCTTCTTCCTGGTGGCAGCCGCGCTGATCGAAGCCTTTTCGGGGCAAAGCTTTGAGGAGGCCGTTCGGGAGGGGATACTCAAACCTTTGGGCATGAACGACACCACCATCAGCGAGGCGGGCTATTTGGCCGCCCAGAACCGGGCCGCCATGTATGCGCCCACCGCGGACCGGGCCTCCATCAACCGCATACCGGATGGCTGGCAGTTCAACCCGTGGTGCTACATCTACGCGCCGGCCGGTGGCATCAACTCCAACGCCAAGGACATGGCCCAGTGGGTCAGGTTCAACCTGGGCGATGGCAGCTTTGAGGGGCAAAGGCTCCTGGACCCCAACACCCTGGACTGGCTGCACACCCCCCATACCTTGATCCCGCAGGGCTTTTACAACCGCAAAGGCTGGGACGCCTATTGCCTGGGATGGTTCTATACCCCGGGAGAACCATTCCCCAGCATCCAGCACGGCGGCAACACCCTGGGCCATCACGCCCTGGTGAGCCTGGTGCCGCAGGCGGGCGTGGGCGCGGTGGTCTTAACCAACACCGGCATCAACCTGGCCGCCGAAGCCGTGGCTTGGCGCTTTATTGACCTCTACCTGGACCGTCCCTTACGCGACGTGTTCAACCGGCAGGCCGCGCAAATCCAGGATTTTCCGGTGACAAGACGGCTGCCGGAGCCCGCGCTGACGCCGGCCCCGCCGCCTGGGTCTGAGGGCTTAGCCGGCCCGGCATTGCAATGCTGGGATGATTTTTGCGGGACTTACTACAACCCGATCTACGGACAGGTGAGCGTGGTTTGGAACGGTTCCGGCCTGAAACTTACCATCGGGCCCGAGCAGGTGGAGATGGCGCTGGAGTACCAGAACTTGGCCGATTTCAGGCTGGTTTGGCCTGACGAGATTTATATCGACGGCCAGGTGGGCCAAAGCTTGGTGCATTTCGAAAACATCGTCGACGGCAAGCCTTTTAAGATGACCATTGACCTTATGAACTATGACACAGGCGGCGAGTTCTTGAGGGTGGACAACTAACGGTTAGCTTCAGTTGCGCATCTTCAGCGTATTCGGTGCTCACAGGAGGAAAATACATAAAAAAAGCGGTTCCGGCCATGGCCAGTCCCGTGCGAATTAAATATAAACTAAGCCACCATCTCAAACCGCTTGCGGTGGGCCTTTTACCTGGCCTTAGGCCTGGATGGCGTTTATACAAGTAATAGGGCTTCAGCCGTTCTGGAAATCACCATCGCCTGAAACCATACAGACGTGTATACTCACCGCTCACCCTTAATCCACAATTTAACTCGTGCACTGTTGGGTTGTTTGGCATGACGGGCTTAGCGCCCGCCACCGATTCCATTGGTCCGGCCTAAATAAAAATGCGGGTCAATGATGGCTGGAATCGATTGGTATCGTTGACTGGGGGGATAGAAATTATGACTGCCAAGCAAAACCAGGCTGGGCACCCTGCTTCTGTGCAGAAGGAAGTGATTCGCCGGCGTTTTCTGGAAAGCGTGTCAGGAGTCATGCTGGTTATTGCGATGATAGGCTTGCCGCTGTCGCTGTCGCGTATTCCTCACACCGGCCTGCACTTCAACCACATCACTCACATCTGCGGGGCGCTCCTGGTTTTCGCGGTTTTCTTTGCCCGCAAACGCTTAAGCGACCGCTGGCTAGTCTCCTCGCTTGTATTCATGTCCACGGCATTGAGCATTTCCGCCTTGTTGCAATACGGCCTCGTTTCGGCTGGCTTTTATTTTGCGGCAGCTAGCATCTTTATTGCAGGGGTGAGCCTGGGGTTGTGGAGCGGAGTGATTTTGGCCGCCTTTTACGCGGTTGCCTGCAGCATCATCGCCTACTTGTGGATGTCCGGTTACCTTGTTTTTCCGACCGATGTACGAACATACATTTTGCTGCCATCGGTTTGGGCCTCGCTCGGCGCCGGCTTTATACTCACCACCGCCATATTTTTTGTCTCAGCCTCGGGATTTTTCAGGGGCTTGACCGAGCTGGTGGACACCATAGACCAACAGAAACAGGAGATAGAGGAAAGTAACGCTGAATTAAACCGGGCCAACCTTGAACTCGAGGCGGCCATAAAGGAGATCAAGACCCTGCACGGCCTGTTGCCCATCTGCGCCAAGTGTAAAAAAATCCGCGATGATCAGGGCTATTGGCAGCAGCTCGAAGAATACTTGGAGCGTCATACCGAGGCTGAGTTGACCCACAGCCTGTGCCCGGAATGCATCAGCGAGCTTTATCCCGAAATCTCGGAGCAAGTGCTTAAACGGCTGAACCACAAGCAGCCCAAGTGAGCGCCCGTGTGGTGCTTGTAAGGCCCGCAACCAGTTAGGGCACACCTATCCCGCCAGCGTACCTAATCCTTGCTAAGCGCTAAGCCACCATATCAAACAGCTTGCGGTTGGCCTCCAAACGCGCCTTGGGGCTGGAGGCGGCCAGCACATCCCAAATCTCGTCGCTGGTAAAGGGCAGCGCCCCGGCGAAAGCAGCCGCCGCCAGCAGCACCACGTTGGCCGCCTTGGGCGCGCCGGCTTCCTGGGCGATGCCGGTGGCGTCCACCACCAGGCTTTGCACCTTGTGCTTGCGCATGGCGGCCAGGGCCTTGCCGGAAACAAAGCCCTCGTCGGGCGCGTTCACGATCAAGCTGCCGCCCGGCTCCAGGAAAGGCAGGTTGCGCACCGCCTCGCCGGCATCCAGGGAAAACAAGGTCTGGGCCTGGCCCGGGCTCACCAGGGGGCTGAAGAAAGGGCCTGCCTTGAGATGGCTCAGCACGCTGCCGCCGCGCTGGGCCATGCCGTGCACCTCGCTTATGAGCACCCGGTTGGTTTTGCGACGGGCCGCCGCGGCCAGGATGCGGGTGACGAACAGCACTCCCTGGCCGCCCACGCCGGCCACCACCGCTTGCCAGGAAAAACGGCTCATGATACCACCTCCGCAGGGATTAAGGCGCCGTGGGCGCACACGTATTGGCAAAGCCCGCAATCCACGCACCAGGCGGGATCGATGCTGACCCGGCCATTGGCGTCCGGTATCAAGGCCGGGCACACGAACAAAGTGGTGCACACCCGGCAGCCCACGCAGCCGTGGGCCGGCTCCAGGGTCATGGTGCCGGTGGGGCAGACCTCGGCGCAAAGCCGGCAGCCGGTGCAGGCCTTGGCGTTTACTTTTATGACGGCCTTGCGGGTTCTGGTCAGAGCCCCGTTGGGGCATATCTCCACACAACGCCCGCAGTCGGCGCACTTGTGGGCCTTGCGGTCGTGCACCGGCGGGCGCTTTTCCGCGCTCCCGGCCACCTTGATGGGGATGGGATGGGGTATGGCCGCATCGCGCCTTTGGGCCACGCAGGCGTGGCGCGCCACCACCACCGCCACCGAGCCATCCTCTTTAGCGGCGAAGCGGTGGGCTTTCCTGAGGGCCTTGGCCAAGGCGTTCAGATCGTAGGGGTCCACCTCCTCCACCTGCTCCACCCCGCATCCCTTGATGAGCTGCATCAGATCCACCTTGCGGCCCGGGTGGCCGTCGGCGGTGAGTCCGTTTTCCGGGGTGGGCTGCATGCCGGTCATGGAGGTGGTTTCGTTGTCCAGGATCACCAGCACAAAGCGCGCGCCGTTATATACCGAGCTGATCAAGCCCGCGGCGCCCGAGTGGTAGAAGGTGCTGTCGCCGATGGTGGCGATCACCGGCTTTTCCACGCCGTCCAGCTGGTGGGTGCGGCTTAGAGCGGCGGCGAAGTTGATGGCCGCGCCCATGTCGTGGCAGGTGTCCACCGCGCCCTGATTCAGCCCCAGGGTGTAGCAGCCGATGTCGGAGGGGAAGATGCCGCCGGGGAAATGGCGCTTCATGGTCCAGAACACCGCGCGGTGCGCACAGCCCGGGCAAAGGTTGGGCCTGCGCAGGGGAGCCTGGTCCGGCACGCTCAAGATCGCGCGCTTGGGCTTGGGCACTTTGATGCGGGCCTCCTTCAGCGCGCGTTCCAAAACTCCGCTCAGCACGTCCGGCCCCAGCTCGCCGGCCGAGGGCACGTGCCCACTGTAGCGGCCCAGGAGCTTTTCGCGCTGGGGCGAGAGCATCTCCAATACCGGCTCGGTCTCCTCCAGCACCAGCACCTTGGCGCAGGAATCCAGGAGCCGCTTAACAGGAGCCAGGGGCAGGGGGTAGGGCATGGCCACCTGCAGAAATGGTATGCCCGCTTCTTTTAGGTCGATGCCCATTTCGGCCAGGAGATCGCGGGCCAGCGCCGCGGGCAGGCCGGAGGAGAGGATGCCCAGGCGCGCCTTTTTGGCGCCCGGCTCGGCGTGCCAGATGTTCAGCTTTTTCTGGGCGCTGGCGTAATCGGCGATCTTGATAAGCTTGTGGTTCAGCGCGTGATGCAGGGCTAGGCGCATCTTGGGGATGGCGGCCCAGCGGAAGGGATCGCGCACGAACTGGGCTGGCCGGCTGACGCTCTTGGGCTTACGCAGGGCCAGGTTCTGCCGGGCGTGGCAGACGCGCAGCACCGGGCGCAGCATCACCGGGATCTCGAAGCGCTCGGAGATGGCAAAGGCCGTGGCCACCAGGTCGCGGGCCTGGGCCGGGGAGTCCGGGTCCAAGACCGGCAGCTTGGCGAAATGGGCCAGAAGGCGGGAATCCTGCTCGGTCTGCGAGGAATGGGGTCCCGGGTCGTCGGCGCTTATAATGACGAAGCCGCCTTTCACGCCGATGTAGGCCGCGCTCATCACCGGGTCCAGGGCCACGTTGAGGCCCACCTGCTTCATGGCGCACGCGGTGCGCTTGCCGGTATAGGCCGCCGAAAGCGCCACCTCCAGGGCCACCTTCTCGTTCACCGACCACTCGCAATAGGGCGGCGGGTCGGCCTCGGGCGCGAAACGCACCACCGAGGGAAGAATCTCCGAGGAGGGCGTGCCGGGATAGGCGGACACCAGGTGCACCCCGTTTTCCACCAGGCCGCGGGCGATGGCTTCGTTGCCCATCAAGATGGCCTCGGTCTTGGCTTTAGGATCTCTCTTCACGCTGGACTCCCTTTTAAGGGGTTTGGGTATAAGCAATGGTTAACATAAATTGCCCCACCAGTGGCTGCAAGCACTTTGTGGCGGAGCCGAGCGCGCAGGGCGGCGGATGAACCTCTCTAGGCAGGCTTTTGCCCTGTGAACACGGTGTAGGTGAAAAAACCGTAATAGCCGGGCGTATCCAGGACGCAGTCCGGCGAGTCCGGCCGGGTGAGGCGGGTGAACAGCTCCCAATCCGCGACGGATACTTCAGCGCGGGCCGCGCCCCAGCGCATATCCATAAGTTCCAGGAGCGCTTGTTTTATAAGTGGATCCAGCGGGGCGCGGAATTCGGCCAGGAAGCTCTGGGCCTCGATAGCAAGCAAACCCGCTTGGCCAAGGCGCTCCGGCAGGCGCAGGAAATGATCGCCGGGCGCATCGCCAGGCTTGAACGGCGCCTGGCCGGTCCTGGTTGCGCCCAGGCGCGCCTCCAGGCCGGGATAACCGGCCAAGAGCTGCTGCGAGGAATAGGCCATGAGCGCCAGGCGGCCGCCCGGCTTGATGACCCTGGTTAGTTCCGCTAACTGCGCGGCTTTAGCGCCGGGCATATAGCCCGCGCAGTCAAGGCTCCAGATCCAGTCAAAGGAGGCCGGCTCAAAGGGCAGGCCGTATATATCGCCCTGGGCAAGCTTGACCGCATCGGCAATGCCCTTGGCTTTGACCAATTCACCTGCTCGGGCCAGCAGGTCCGGCGATAAATCCAAGCCAGTGACGCGGCCTCCGGGCGAGATGGCCTTTAGCAAAAGCTCCAGATGCTGGCCCACCCCGCAGCCCGCGTCCAAGCCGTGGCTGCCTGGGGATAGCGCCAGCCAGGCCAAGGCTTCCATTATCAGGGGACGGCGCAGGGCTTCGAAAGTCTCCAGCTGGCGGGCGTAGCTGTCTTGGGTTTTATCCGCGCCGGCAATGGTTGTAGAGGCGGGCATGTATTTTTTCTCCCTGCTCCAGGAACCCTGCCCTATAAATCACACAGTGCGGGGGCAATGTCCAGCAAGGTTAGCCTAAAACAAGGGCCGCCGGAGGTTACGCCCGGCGGCCCTCTCGGAGCTCAATTATCTCAGGTAATTTACTTACACTGGAATGCGAGGCTCCCGCCAGTGCACCCAAAAACACATAAACAATGCGTTTAAACGCTATACAAATTGAAATGATTAACAACATTAATATCTTATAAAAAGTGGCTAATAGAGAAAACAACTTAGGGATAAAAACAAGTGCAGTCAGACAACTTAGCAAGCTGCTTTGGGAGGTATGGTCTGGAAGTAAGTCTTCGTATCTCGGAAGATTAATATATTTATACGCATAACATATATTCATTAAAAAACACTTATCAGGCAATATAAAAATGCATCTGCCGCTGCCTTGATAAGCAACGCAGGGTGCCAAGCATCAGCCAAGCAGAAGCGCATCTTCCGGGAGTGATGAACAAGCTATAAGCTGTAGGCCGATAATAATTGGCTTTGTGTTGAACACGACTTGGACGGCCGGATAATTTAATTGCAATTTATTAGCATTATTTTCTGGCATATAAAATATATTTATGATATTTCATTTCAAGAATGTTCCCACTCATAGAAAAAGGATGAGCCCTTATGAAATTTAGAGCTCGATGGATATTTCAGCTGGCCTTGATTTTATGCATCAGCCTTTTTATGGCCGGCGCAACCTTGGCCGCCGGGCCTTATGCGGTAGGCACCAGTTGCATACAAATTGACACCAACAAGATTGCTTCCGGCCGCTCTTTGGAGGATTACCTGCAAGGCAATTGGGACGGCAATCAACGGTTTTACGTGGACCAGATTCTGGCCAGTCCGGAATCTTCGTTCCTCTATCAAATGGCAGTGCCGGACGACCGGTCTTTGTACGGCGATCTGGCCGGAACGGTTATGCCCATGGCGGCGGTGATCCTCTATCCCACAGCTAACAGCAATAACCGCCCGGACTACGTGTTCCCGGATGCCGCCGCCTCCTTCCCGCACATGCAGCGGCCCGGCGAAGGGCCGATCTTCCCGGACGGCTCCCAGCGCTATCCCGTGCTCTTGGCTTCCCACGGCTATGGCGGACATCCGGCCAGCGACGCGGAACTCATCAACACCATGGCGCTCTTGGCTAGCAATGGCTATATCGTGGTGGCGCTTTTCCACGGTGATCTGCGGGTGCCGGAGACCTTGGGTGGAGCCCCGTTCCCCTATGTGCAGCTCACCTTGCGGCCGCTTGCCTTGAAAGTGGCCCTGGATCATCTGGGCGCCCAGGCACAGTTCGCCGACCGCACGGATTGGGACCGCATCGGCGGCATCGGGGGATCGTTCGGCGGCGCGGCCATGCTGCTCCTCACCGGCGGACGCATTCTGGACCTGAATTCCTTCGGCACCAACCTCACCACCTATGATCCCCGGGTCAAGGCCGCGGCCGGCATCGTCTCTTATTGCGGCGACGACATCGTGCCGCTGTTTGGTTTCGACACCTCGGGCGCCGAGTCCATTGCGGCTCCCCAAATCATCATCGGCGGCTCGGAAGACGACGTGGCGCCCGTCTGGCGGCAGCGCGACGCCCTGCGCCATGCCCCGGTGCGCAGCTACCTGGTTACCTTGCAAGGCCAGGGGCACCTGTTCAGCGCCGAAGGATTCAACGACGCCGCTATCTGGGCCCTCGACTTCCTGGACGCCTTTGTGAAGGGCGACGGCGAAGCGCGCAACCGCCTGGATGCCAGGCGCGAAGTACCGGGCGGCCCCGCTGACTCCGTGGAGCATTTCAACTAGACGATCGACACGCTTTTAACAACGCGGCCGAGCCCTTGCTCGGCCGTTTCTTATTGGGGCGGATGGATGGCAGACCACACAGTTCAGCTGGGCACACTAAAGACTGGAATATTCGGTAGCTAATCTCCTATTATGATTTATAGCAATTAAATCAGGGCCAGAAAGCGCTGTTTTTCACAAGAGCAAAAGCCAGCCCGGCTTTTTTGATCAAAAGGGTCAGGAAAAGGAAACGTGCAATGAGATTCAGCCTAAAAAACAGGTTTTTGGTGCCCACCATGCTTATTGTGTTCATAGGGCTTTTGGTGCTCACCATTTACTCCGTAAGCAATTCCGGCCGGGCCTTGCAAGAATCGGCCGAGGCTCAGGTCTCCGAGATCGCCAAGGCCACCAGCTTGCAGATAGAAACCTGGTTGAAAGGCCGCATAGCCGACGTCATCTATTGGGCCAGCGATCCCATGAACGCCAAGGCCCTGGCCGAGAAGCCCGGCACCAAGGGTGGAGCCCTTGAGGCGGTGGATGGCAGGCTGGAACAGGCGGCCAAGGAATACAAGGCTTTCCAACGCATCCATCTGCTTGATCCCTCCGGCATCGCCCACGCGTCCTCCAGCACAAAATCCCGCGGCACGCTAAATCTGAGCTCGCGCGATTATTTCAAAAAAGCCCTGCAGGGCCAGACCGTGCTTTCCGATGTGCTAGTGAGCAAGGCCACGGGGCTTCCGGTCATCGTGCTGGCGGTGCCGGTGAAAGACCCCCAAGGGGCGGTGAAAGGCGTCTTGGCCGGGGTGGTGGATCTGGGTGATTTCACCGGGCTCATCATGAACCGCATCAAGATCGGCCAGACGGGTTATGCCTATCTCATGAACAAAGAGGGCAAGGTCCTGGCCGACCCGGACAAAAAAAACATCATGAAGCTGGATCTTGGCAAGCAGGATTTCGGCCGTGAGATGATTTCCAACAAGCAGGGCATCATATCCTACAAATGGCAGGGCCTAGTCAAGCTGGCGGCATATGAAACCGTGGCCGCCTCGGGCTGGGTGGTGGTGGTGGCGGCCGATGAAAGCGAGATCCTGGCCGCGGCCAACCGCCTTACCTGGGTCAGCATCATCCTCGGCATCGTCATTCTCCTGGTGGTAGGCCTGACCATCTTCCTGGTGGCGCGTTCGGTGGTAAACCCGGTGAACCGCATCGTGCACGGCATGAACGAGGGCGCCAGCCAGGTGGCCAGCGCCTCGGGCGAGGTGTCCTCGGCCGGACAAGTCCTGGCCCAGTTGGCCACCGAGCAGGCGGCCTCCCTGGAAGAGACCTCCGCCTCCATGGAAGAGATGGCCTCCATGACCAGGCAGAACGCGGACAACGCCTCGCAGGCCGACAGTTTCATGCAGGAGGCCAAGAAAGTCGTGGGCCAGGCCAACGATTCCATGAAGCAGCTGCGCCAGGCCATGGACAAGATCAACTCGGCCAGCGACGAAACCTCCAAGATCATAAGGACCATCGACGAGATCGCGTTCCAGACTAATCTGCTGGCCCTAAACGCCGCGGTGGAGGCGGCGCGCGCCGGCGAAGCCGGGGCCGGGTTCGCCGTGGTGGCCGACGAGGTGCGCAACCTGGCCATGCGGGCGGCGGAAGCGGCCAAGAGCACCCAGGCGCTCATCGAGTCCAACATCACGGACATCAAGGAAGGCTCCCAACTGGTCCTGGACACGGACGAGCGTTTCAGCCAGGTGCAGGAAAGCTCCGGCAAGGTGAGCGAGCTGGTATCCGAAATCGCCGCCGCCTCCAAGGAGCAGGCCACGGGTATTGATCAGATTAACGCCGCCACCACGGAAATGGATAAGGTGACTCAGCAGATGGCGGCCACGGCCGAAGAGTCGGCCGCCAGCTCGGAGGAGCTCTCGGCCATGTCGGCCACCATGCATTCCATGGTGGAGGAATTGGGCAGCCTGGTCCGGGGAGGCAATGAACGGCCCGCCGGACGGCCCAAGGCCAAAACCAAAGCCAAGGCAGGCAAAGCCAAGCAGCTAAAAAAGCTTTTGCCAACCGGCGGCGGCGCCAAAAACGATAAAAAGCAGCCGGCCAAGGTAGCGGCCAAGACCCCGCAGCAGGCGATCCCCTTGGAGGACGACGAGTTCGAGGACTTCTAGAAGTATCTTTAGCATCAACAGCCGCGCCGGGTTCCCATGAGCCCGGCGCGGCTTATTTTGCCGCTTGCCCGGAAAGCGGATGCAGAGGGCCCCAGACTTCTTGACACCGCCGTCCCTTCATGCGAATAATTGCCTCACAATTTATCGGGCGGCTGGCAGGCGGCCCTTTAGGGCCTTAATAGGGAAGCCGGTGCGAATCCGGGACGGTCCCGCCGCTGTAATCGGGGACGAAGCCCGCAAAAAAGCCACTGCCTTGCATCAGCAGGGTGGGAAGGCGCGGGTCTAGGATGATCCGAGAGTCAGAAGACCTGCCTCCAGCCGGCGATCTAGGAGATGGCAAATCCTCAGACGCACACGTGTCTGGGGATTTTTGTTTTCCCCGGCCGGTCCCACCCAGGGTCAGACAACCCTTCATCGACCAAATGCATTAGGAGGATTGACATGGCTACCCAGGTGGAGCTTGCCCAAAAGGGCTTGATCACGGAGGCGATGCTGGCCATCGCCAATGAAGAAGGCATGGAGTTGGAACTGGTGCGGGAGCGATTCGCTAATGGCCGCATCGTGGCTCCCTTGAACCAGAACCGCGCCTGCCGGGTGGTGGGCATGGGCCAGGGCATGAGGACCAAAGTAAACGCCAGCATCGGCACCTCCACCGACCTGGCC
>Ga0307423_1002315_pt1 | contig 10754 bp, 10 predicted proteins | sample SalMarWE160310MG_FD_202154 | JGI IMG/M metagenome (GOLD analysis project Ga0307423, IMG submission 202154) | Salt marsh sediment microbial communities from the Plum Island Ecosystem LTER, Massachusetts, United States - WE1603-10 | ecosystem: Environmental > Aquatic > Marine > Intertidal zone >...
AGGGGAGGGGGGGAGCATCGATGTTCGAGACGACGACACAGGACCTGCGCTTCGCCGTGCGCACGCTGCGCCGCAACCCGGGATTCGCCGCGACGGCCGTCGCCGTGCTGGCGCTGGGGATCGGCGCCAACACCGCGATCTTCTCGGCGGCCAACGCCTTCCTCTTCCGGCCGCTGCCGTTCGGTGACTCCGACCGGCTCGTCATGCTCTACGAAACCAACCCCGAGTTCGGCTGGGACGACGCGGAGGCCGCTCCCGCCAACGTGTTGGACTGGCGCGAGCAGGTGGATGCGTTCCAGGACGTCGCGATGTACTCCGACTTCCTGAACAGGGTCGCGTACGTTCGCGACGGGGAGCCGGAGCTGCTGGGCGTGGTGAACGTTACGGGCAACTTCTTCTCGGTGCTGGGCGTGAAGGCCGAGGTGGGGCGCGGCTTCACGTGGGACGAGACGTGGACGGGGAACGACGACGTCGTCGTGCTCAGCCACGCCTTCTGGGTGTCGCACTTCGGCGCGAAGCCGGACGTGGTGGGGAGCAGACTGACGCTGGGCAGCACGACCGTCGAGATCGTCGGAGTGATGCCGGAGGGCTTCGAATTCCCGAACCCCGACGGAGACATGTGGTCGCCGTGGGGATGGGATCCGGCGAACCGTGACGCGGCGTTCTTTCGCCGGGCCCACTGGGTATCGCCGATCGCCCGGCTGAAGCCGGGGGTGACGCCCGAACGGGCCGACGCGGCCCTCCAGGTGGTGGTCAGGCGCCTCCAGGGCGAGTACCCGGAGACGAACCGGGTCATGGGCGCGGGGCTCCGGCCGCTCAGGGACTTCCTCGTGAAGGACCAGCACACCACGCTCGTCGTGCTGCTGGGAGCGGTCGGGCTCCTCCTCCTGCTGGCGTGCACGAACGTGGCCAACCTGATGCTCGTGCGGGCGAGCGAACGGACGCGCGAGGTGGCCCTCCGCTTCGCGATGGGCGCCGGTCGGCGCCGGATCGTCCGGCAGATCCTCACGGAGGGGCTGATCCTCGCGCTCGTTGGCGGCGCGATCGGCCTGGGCCTCGGCTGGGTCGGCGTGCGGGCCATCGCCGCGCGGCGACCGATCGGGATCGCGGGGGCGACGGCGCTGGCGCTGGACGCGCGGGTCGTCCTCTTCACCGTGGGTCTGGCGGTCGCCAGCGGGCTCGTGTTCGGCCTGGTGCCGGCGCTGCGCGCCGCGCGGGGCGATCTCCGGGAGGCACTCGGGGAAGGGGGACGCGGAGGATCCGCCGGACGCGGGGCGATGCGCACGGCGGGCGTGCTGGTGGCGGTGGAGGTGGGCCTCGCCGTGCTGCTCGTCGCGGGGGCGGGGCTGATGATCCGCACGTTCTGGCTCCTTCGCAACGTGGATCCGGGCTTCCGCACCGAGGGCGTGGTGGCCGTCCAGTTCGGCATACCGTCCGCGCGCTACCAGAATCGTGACCAGGTGCTGGCCTTCCAGGACGACTTCGAGCGGCGCATGGAGGGACGGCCGGGAATCGAGCGCGTCGGGATGGTGGGGCAGCTTCCCCTCAACGGGCAGAGCTGGTCGAGTCAGTTCCAGGCGGTGGGATGGCCACCCGACCGGGTGGGCTTCGAGATCCTCCATCGCCGAGCCGACGCGGGGTACTTCGAGGCGCTGGATATCCCCCTGATCCGGGGCCGGATGTTCGCTCCGGACGACGGACCCGACGCGCCGCTGGTGGTGCTGATCAACGAGACGTTCGCCCGCGAGCACTTTCCAGGCGAGGATCCCATCGGCCAGAAGATCGCGTACGATCGCACGGCCGCCGCCAATCCGGACCAGAGCAACTGGTACGAGATCGTCGGCATCGTGGGAGACCAGAAGCAGAACAGCCCGGCGGAGCCCACGCGGGCCGAGGTGTTCGAGAATCGGAGCCAGGACTGGGGCCGGGGCGATTGGTTCGTGATCTGTACGTCGGGCGACGTGGCCCAGACCGTGACGGTGGCGAGAGACGTCCTCCACGAGATGGATCCCCTCATTCCCCTCGGAACCGTCCGATCCCTCCGGGACGTGTGGCGTGCGTCCATGGTGCGGCAGGAGTTCGTGCTCACCCTCCTGGCCGTGTTCGGTGCGATGGCGCTGCTGCTCGCGGCCGTGGGGGTGTACGGCGTGACCGCGCAGGCGACGCGCAAGCGCACGCAGGAGATCGGCATCCGCATGGCGCTGGGTGCCGCCGCGCCCGACGTGCTCGGCATGATCCTCCGGCAGGGCCTGACGGTAGTCGCGGTCGGGCTCGTCGTCGGGCTGGTGGCCGCCTTGGTGGCGACCCGGGCCATGGTCACGTTCCTGTTCGGCGTCGAGCCGACGGACCCGGCCACGCTCGCCTCGGTGGTCGCGCTGCTCGCCGCCGTGGCCGCGGTGGCGTGCTACGTGCCGGCGCGGCGCGCTACCGCGGTGGACCCGGTGACGTCGCTGCGTTCGGAGTAGCTGCCGGCTTCACCCGGGAATGCCGGGGCCCTACGTTGGCGCCATGGACGTCCAGATCTTCGGCGTGAAGAACGACGCCGACACCCGCAAGGCGCTCCGCTTCTTCAAGGAGCGGCGCATCCGCGTGCATTTCGTCGACTTCAAGGTGCGGGGCCCGTCGCGGGGCGAGCTGCGCCGTTTCGTGCAGAAGTTCGGCGCGGGCGCCCTGATCGACCGGGCCTCGAAGCGCTTCGAGGCGCTCGGCCTGAGGGCGGCGCACCACGGCGACGAGCGCTGGATGGAGATCGCGGAGGAGGAACCGCTCGTCCTGCGCCTGCCGCTGGTGCGCCGCGGCAGCGACGTCACGGTCGGGTTGGCCGAAGCCACGTGGAAGGAGTGGGCCGCGAAGTAGCGCCGCGCCCCGATGCTCCCGGTCAGGCGCCCGTTTCTCCCACCAGCGCGATCCTGGATCCGTCCGGGCTCACCGCGATCCGGGTGATCGCGATGCCCAGGGGGCTCAGGTCCGCGATCTGGCTCCAGTCCGCGGTCCCGGGCCGCCACGCGTACACCCGCCCCTCATGCGCCTGGAGGAGCGTGCCGTCGGGGGTCCAGGCGTGGAAGTCTCCGCCCTGCAGGCCGGCGATCAGCGGCTCCCACGTGCCCGTGGAGGGGTGCAGGCGCCGGATCTCCGTTCCCCCGTCGGCCAGGCGCTGGACGTAGCTCACGTCGTTGCCGCCGGGGATGCGCTGCAGCGAGCGTCCCACGTCCCGCGCCGCGGGGGTGCCCGCTCCGGCCCCCGGGCGCGCCACCTCGAGGGTCGGCGGGTCGCCGAGCACGTACAGAACGGCCGTCGCGGTGTCCGACCAGGCGTGATAGCCGACGGGCTGGATTCCCTCGATCAGGAGGGTGGGGTTCGTGCCGTCCGCATCGAAGCGCCAGAGCCGCTGCGCGGAGTCGGCCTCGACGCGCACGACGGAGAAGCCTCCGCCCCGCATCGGCGTGGGGGAGTATTCGCTCTCGGGCGCCGTGTGCGTGACCTGCCGGGCCGTGCCGGCGGCGAGGTCGTAGCGCCAGATGTCGGCCTGTCCCGCCTCGTCGATGACCGTGTACAGGAAGGCCGATCCGTCCGGTAGGAAGTAGGGCTGGTTGTCGTAGCCCGGCCGCTGCGTGACGTTCAACGCGTCCTGGATGCCCAGCGCGCCGTTCGCGCCTTGGGTGAGCGTCGCGAGCCAGATGTCGGTGCCGGGCGGGGCCTGGGTGACGACCACGGCGGCTCCGGAGCCGTTTGCGTCGTCACCCCCGGCGCACGCCGCGATGGACAGGACGAGCCCGAGGGAAAGGGAGAGGAGCGGACCTACGGAGCTCCTCGTGGCGCGCGCGATCTCGGCGAGGGTCATCGCGGTACCTCTCGTTCCGGGCAACAGGAGGACGGGCCTGGCCAAGATGGGTCGCGGGCCCGTGCGCGCGAAAGACTCTCGGCCGCGACACTCTCGGCCGGGGCGCCGTTGTCACGGCTGCCGCCTCCCATTCGTTTCGGAGACGTGAAGAAACCCGCCCTGCTCCCCGCCCTGCTGGCCGCGCTCGCCGCCGGATGCTCCGACCAGGGCCCGCACGTCGGTGCGCTCGAACGAGAGATCGCGGCAAACCGCGCGCTCTGGGAGGCCAACGGTCCGTCGTCCTACGTCTACGACGTCGAGCGCCTCTGCTTCTGTGGCGTGGAGGCACTCGGGCCCGTGCGCGTCGTGGTCGAGAACGGCGTCGCGGTCGGGCGGACCTACGTAGCCACGGGCGAGGTCGTTCCGGCCTCCTTCGCCGACCTCTTCCCCTCGGTGGACGGGCTGTTCGAGGTCCTCACCGATGCCGTGCAGCGGGGTGCCGCGGACGTGCGCGTGACGTGGGGATCGGGCAACGGGCTCCCCCTGGACTTCTTCATCGACTACTCGGTGAACATCGCGGACGAGGAACAGGGCTACAGGATCGTCGATCCGCCACGGACAACCCCCTGAGGGTTTCCGCGCGTCACAGAGGGCGGAACCCGAGACAGGGGGCGCGAGCTCCCGGCAGGAGTGGCGCGTGGCGGAGACCGTCGGACTCACCGGACTGCAGCTGTCGATCCTGCAGGTCCTCTGGGAGCGTGGCGAAGCCACCACCCAGGAGGTCTGGGAGATGGTGGTGGAGCGGCGCCCGTTGGCGTTGACGACGGTGGCGACGCTCCTGTCCCGCCTGGAGCGCAAGCGGGTGCTGGCGCACCGACGGCGGGGACGGCAGAACGTCTACCGCGCCACGGTGACGCGGGCCGAAGTGCGTCGGTCCAAGGTTCGCGATCTCACGGAGAACCTCTTCGGCGGCGATGCCGCGGAGCTTGTCAGCCACCTGGTCCGGGCCGACGAGGTGGACGCGGCCGAGCTCGACCGGATCCGCTCCCTCCTCGACGAGGCCGCTCGAGGCGACGGCGCCGGCGATGGCTGACGGGTTCGCGGCCTTCGCGGGTCGCGCCGCCCCCTGGCTCCTGACGTACCTCCTCCACAGCACGGTGCTCGTCATCGCCGCCTGGCTGCTGGAGCGCTCCGGGCTGGTCCGCGGAGCTCGGACCCTGGACCTCCTGTGGAAGACGGCGCTCCTGGCGGGGTTCGCGACCTCCGCCCTGAGCCTGGCGCGCGCCTCCATGGGCGGGAGGCGCGAGGCTCGCGAAGTGCGGGCCGTCGTCCGGCGAGATGTCCCGGGCCCGGGGCCCCGGTGGTCGCCCGACGGCGCTCCGGGCACGTTGCGCATCGAAGGGCGGGTGGTCGCGCGCCCGTCCGCACGGTGCGAGGCGCTCCTGCGCGACCCGTCGCTCCTCCGCGAGGGCGGCGTCGGCGCCGTACGCGCCGCCTGTGCGGCGGGGGGCGCCCCCGGGTGGCCGGAAGCGCTGGTGCTCCTGTGGATCGCCGGAGCGGCGGCCCTCGGGCTGGACGGGTACCGCGGCCGGCGGCGCCTCGCTGCCGTGCTGGCTCCGGGCGACCCACCGGGTCCCAGGGTGGCGGAGGCGGCCGCGCGGCTGGGCGCCCCGGAGGCCGGGCGGGTGGAGGTCGTGGTGTCGCGGTCCGTCTCGACGCCCTGTGCCGTCGGGCGCCGGGTGCTCCTGCCGCCCCGCTGCGAAGCAGAGCTCGGCGACGGTGAGCTCCGGGCCGCGTTGGCGCACGAGCTCTCCCACGTGACCCGACGCGATCCCGCGTGGCTGTCCGTGGCCGACGCGGTGTGCCGGCTCGCCTGGATCCAGCCTCTGAACCGCGTCGGGGCAGCCAGCCTCCGCGACGTCGCCGAGCTCGCGTGCGACGAGGGGGCGCTGCGGCACGTTCGCCCCCTCGACCTCGCGCGCTGCCTCCACCGGATCGCCGGATGGGCGCTGCCGGGCTGCGGTGCGGAGCCGGCGGCCGGTCTCACCCGACGGGGGAGCAGCTCGCTGGGACGGAGGGTGCGCAGGATCCTGGCCCGGGACGCGGACCGACCCCCCCGATCGACGTGGGTGGGCGCGGCGTGGATGGGCGCGCTCGTCGCGGGCGCCCTGCTGCTTCCGTCCGTTCCGGTGGCGCGCGAGGTGCGCGCCGTCTTCGTGGCGCGCACGGCGCCGTCCGCCGGCCCGGGTCGCGCGGAGCCCCCGACGACCGTGCACGTGTTCGTCCGCGAAGTCCGCGCCGCCGACGCTGAGCCCGTGCCGGGGGCGCACTGACGCCGTCGCGGGCGCCCGGCCTCGCCCGCCACTCCTTCATCCCGGCGCCCTCGCCCCTATATTCCCGGCGCGCCCGGGAGGACCCGGGCGCCGTGGAACCTGCCAGGAGCGCCCGTGACGCCGACACCCGGCGGCCGCCGCCTCGCGACCATCACCATTCCCGCACCGGACCTCCGGCCGGACGCCTTCCTCCGCCACGCTGCTGGGCAGCCGCGGGGGTTCTGGGCGCGTGACGAGCGCTGGGTAGCGCACCAGGGGGTCGTCGCCGATGTCGGCGGCACGAGTGGGGAGGGGGGGGACCGCTTCGAAGACGTGGCGGAAGAGGCGGCCTCTCTGGCTCGCGATCCCCTGCTGGGGCCCGATGCGGCCCGGGCGCCCCGGGTGCGGTTCTTCGGCGGGTTCTCGTTCCGCGCCGACCACCTGGCCGAGGGCGCCTGGTTGGCCTTCCCTTCCTTCCGCTTCCACCTCCCCTCCTTCGAGCTGGAGGGGGACGGGACCGGAGACGCGTGGCTGCGGGCGCGCACGTTGGTCTCCGACGAGGAGGCCGGCGACGCGTTGGCCAGGCTGCGGCGTACGGCGGAGGCGCTCCGCGCGGAGTTGGCCAGCCTCTCCGACGGGAGCGCACCGCCGGGCGCCCCGGTGCCGGCCCGGGCCGTCGCGACCGAGCGCGGCGCCTGGGAGACGGCGGTCGAAGAGTCGCTCGCCGCCATCCGCGCGGGACGGGTCTCGAAGGTGGTGCTCGCCAGGACGATGGACATCGACGCTCCGGTGGATGCCGCCGACGTGGTGATGCACCTGTGGGCGATGAACCGGGGAAGCCACGTGTTCCTGTTCGAGCCGAGCCCCGGCGCCGCGCTCGTGGGCGCCGCTCCCGAGACGATCGCGACGCTGCGCGACGGCGTGTTCCACGCCACGGCCGTGGCGGGCTCGATCCAGCGGGGCGCGAGCGTGAGGGAGCAGGCGGAGTTGGCCGCCGCCCTCCTGGCCAGTGAGAAGGACCGCAACGAGCAGCGGATCGTGGTCGACGACCTGATCGCCAGGCTGGAGACCGTCGCGCACCAGATCCGTGCCGACCGGCAGCCGCACGTGCTTACGCTGGCGCGTATCCAGCACCTGGAGACGGAGATCCGGGCCAGCGTCCCCGCGGGGACCGGCGTCCTGGACCTGCTCCGCCTGCTCCACCCCACCCCGGCCGTGTGCGGCCTGCCCCGTGACGCCGCCCTGGGCGTGCTGGCGGAGGAGGAGCCGTTCGAGCGCGGCTGGTACGCCGGCCCGGTGGGGTGGTTCGACGCCGAAGGCAACGGCGTGTTCGCCCCCGCGCTGCGCACGGCGGTGCTGCACGAGGGCGTGTGGCGGCTGTTCGCGGGCGCGGGCATCGTGGAAGGCTCGGTCCCGGCGCTGGAGTGGGAGGAGACCGGGATGAAGCTCACCCCCGTCCTGGACGCGCTCGAGGCCGCGGGCGCGGTGCTGTTCCGCGCGGTCGAAGCGTCCCGGGACCCGGAGCGCGACAGGTGAGCTCCGCCGACGCCACGACCGTCTGGGCACGGGCCTTCGTCGACGAGCTCGCGCGCACGGGCGTGCGCGAGGTCGTGGTGGCGCCGGGGTCGCGCTCGACGCCCCTGGTCCTGGCGTTCGCCGGGGACGGCCGCTTCACCATCCGCATCCACCTCGACGAGCGCTCGGCGGGCTTCTTCGCGCTGGGCGTGGGGAAGGCCTCGGGGATGCCGGCCGCGGTCGTCACCACCTCCGGGACCGCGACGGCGAACCTCCACGGCGCGGTGGTCGAGGCCGCGCAGAGCGAAGCCCCGCTGCTCGTGCTCACAGCCGACCGCCCCCACCGCCTGCGCGGCGCCGACGCCAACCAGGCGATCGACCAGACCCGCCTGTACGGGCCGAACGTGCGCGCGTTCTTCGAGACGGCCCCGCCGACCCTCGACGGAGCGGCCTTGCGCCACCTGCGCACGCTCGCCGGCCGGGCCGTGGTCGCGGCCCGGGAGGCTCCCGCCGGGCCCGTCCACGTGAACTTCCCCTTCGACAAGCCCCTCGAGCCGACCGGGGCCTCGGAAGAGGCCACGGCCTTCGCGGCCGAGCACCCGCTGGCCGCGGGGGGACGTGACGCGGGTCGTCCGTACGTCGAGGTCGCGCCGATGCGCCGGACCGCGGAGCCCGGCGAGCTGGGCCGCCTCCGTGCCCTCATCGAGTGCGCGCGGCGCGGAGTGGTGGTCGCGGGTCCCTCCGCCGAGCCGGACCGCGACGGGCCCGCCGCGGCCGCCCTGGCGTCCGCGAGTGGCTTCCCCTTCCTGGCCGACCCGCTTTCCGGGGGGCGCTTCGGGCCGTCGGGCGGTGCGTTGGTGGTGGAGGGTTACGACCTCTTCCTGCGGGACGCCGACGTGCGGGCGCGGCTGGCCCCCGACCTGGTGCTGCGCATCGGCGCGAGCCCGACGTCGGCCGCGACCCAGCGCTGGTTGGAGGATCACAGCGGCGTGACCCACGTCGTGATCGACGGAGGCGGCCGTTGGAAGGATCACGCGTCGGTGGCCACCCACTACGTGCACGCGGACGCGGCCGACACGCTCCTCCACCTCGCCGGGGATATCGTGTGCGACGCCGACCCGTCGTGGGCGGACGCCTGGCGGCGGTGCGCCTCCGCGACGCGGGAGACCCTGGCGGCCGACGCCGGTGGCGAGCCCCACGAGGGACACGTGCTCGCGACGGTGGCGTCGACGGTGCCCGCCGGGACGGTGCTCTTCGTCTCCAGCTCGATGCCGGTGCGGGACCTGGACGCCTTCGGCTCGCCCCGGGAGGAGGCGGTGCGCGTGCTCGGCAACCGGGGCGCCAGTGGGATCGACGGCATCGTGTCGACCGCGTTCGGCGTCTCCGCGGCCTCCCGCTCGGACCGCCCCGTGGTGTGCGTGCTGGGTGACGTCGCGCTGTTCCACGACCAGAACGGCCTGCTCTGGCACCGGGAGGCGGACGCCGCGGTCGTGTTCGTCCTCGTCGACAACGACGGCGGGGGCATCTTCCACATGCTCCCGGTCCGCAACCACGAGCCGCACTTCACCCGGCTGTTCGCGACACCGCACGGTCTGGACTTCCGGCACGCCGCGGCCCTGCACGGGATCTCCCTCCGCGACGTGGATGCCCCGGGGCTCGGAGCCGCGTTGACCGATGCGGTCGCGGCGGGGCGGACGTGCATCCTGCGCGTCCGCAGCGACCGCGACGCCAACGCCCGCCGCCACCGGGAGGCCGCCGAGGCGGTGGCCCGGAGCGTACGAGCCACGCTGGGGTAGGGGCCTGCTGCCCGATCGACGAACCCTCCGACCCGAGACCGATGAGCAAGCCCGACTGGAAGGAAGTCAGGAAGTACCAGGACATCACCTACCACAAGTGCGATGGCGTCGCGCGCATCGCCTTCGACCGGCCGGAGGTGCGCAACGCCTTCCGCCCGGACACGCTGCTCGAGATGCAGGAGGCCTTCAAGGACGCGGGGGAGGACACGGACATCGGGGTCGTGCTCCTCACGGGCAACGGACCGGCGAAGGACGGCAAGTACGCCTTCTGCGCGGGCGGCGACCAGAAGGTACGCGGCGAGGCGGGCTACGTCGGCAAGGACGGCATTCCCCGGCTGAACGTGCTCGAGCTGCAGCGCTACATGCGCTCCATGCCCAAGCCCGTGATCGCGCTGGTGGCCGGCTACGCCATCGGCGGAGGACACGTCCTGCACGTCGTGTGCGACCTGACGATCGCCGCGGGCAACGCCGTCTTCGGGCAGACCGGGCCGATCGTCGGCTCGTTCGACGGCGGCTTCGGCTCCTCGTACCTCGCCCGCATCGTGGGCCAGAAGAAGGCCCGGGAGATCTGGTACCTCTGTCGTCAGTACTCGGCGCAGGAAGCGCTCGACATGGGCCTGGTGAACAAGGTCGTCCCCGTCGAGCAGCTCGAGGACGAGGGGTGGACATGGGCGCAGGAGATCCTCGACAAGAGCCCCCTGGCCATCCGCCTCCTCAAGAGCGCGATGAACGCCGACGTGGACGGTCAGGCGGGGCTGCAGGAGCTCGCCGGCAACGCCACGCTCCTCTTCTACATGACCGAGCAGGGGCAGGAGGGGAAGAACGCGTACATGGAGAAGCGGAAGCCGAACTTTCGGAAATACAAGTGGCTCCCCTGGTAGTGGACGGGCGCGTGAAATCGGCGCGGCGCGGCGTTGGGCTCCGCGCGGAGGGGTACCCGCGCCCGCAGGGCGTGGGTCGCGAAGTACGTTCCAGTACTCCTCGGTTTCCGTGCTCGCCCGCCGTGCGCAGCATCCGATTTGACGCGCCCCATGGCTCGAGGGGTGGGCGCGTGAGATCGGCGCGGCGCGGCGTTGGGCCGGGAAGGGTCGGCGGGTGAGCTCGGCCCACGCCTGGGTCCTGGCGTCGCGCCCGAAGACGCTGACCGCGGCGGCGGCGCCCGTGGTGGTGGGCACCGGGCTCGCGGCGTTTCACGGGGTAGCGGATACGCTGCCGGCTGTCGCCGCGCTCGTGGGGGCGCTGCTCATCCAGATCGCGACGAACCTCGCCAACGACTACTACGACTTCGTGCGCGGCACCGACACGCACGAG